>Ga0209341_10001541_pt1 | contig 22774 bp, 33 predicted proteins | sample RifCSP13_2_FD_184020 | JGI IMG/M metagenome (GOLD analysis project Ga0209341, IMG submission 184020) | Soil microbial communities from Rifle, Colorado - Rifle CSP2_sed 13_2 (SPAdes) (version 2) | ecosystem: Environmental > Terrestrial > Deep subsurface > Rock core/Sediment | place: Rifle... | reverse complement strand
CTGTTCTTCGCATGGAGAGGCAAGCCTTGGGCGTATGTAGGAACGGGCATCTTCGGCGCCTTTGTTGCCGTCGCTGCCGCGTCAGCTGCAGGGGTGGATCCGCTAGCGCCTGCAGGGATTAGCGCCGTCCTTGCCCTGGTGCTGGGGCTCCTCATGGCGCTCGAGGGGCTCAAGGCCTACGCAGAACTGAGGCAGGCGAAGGCGGTGCCGTAATCACCGGAGGTCGCCGAGTTGGAACCGAGCGCGCCAGAGGCCCGGATTGGCGGGATTGCGAGCATCCTTGCGGGAGTCCTCACCTTGGTCGGCTTCGTGATGGTGGCGATTCCCTTCGCCGCAGCGCCGCCCGAGGCGTTGGATCTCGCCGGTTTCGAGGCGCGCGTCGCGTTCGCCGGTTCGCTCTCACCGAGTCTGAGGACGCTCTTCCTCGCCGGCACGGTGCTCAATTCATTGCTCGTGCCGGTCCTCTCGGCGGTGTTCGTTCTTGTCCTGTTCGGAATCCTCCAGACGACGCGTCAGCGGTACGGCGTGCTCGCGACGGGGCTCGCGATCTTGGCCGTTCCGCTCCTGGTCCTCGCCCGCGTCACCGGGTTCTTGCTCGTATGGGCTGGCGAGCGCTACGCGGCCGCGAATGCGGCGCTGCAGGCCAGCATCGTTGAAACGTATGCGACGGCCGAGACCGTCTCGATCGTCGCCGACGCGGGGTTCCGACTGTTCCTCGGCGCCGCGATGTTCGGGTTCTACTATGCGACCGAGGGCGTCTTGCCCCGGTGGGTCCGAATTCTAGGGGTCGTGCTCGGAGCCGCCGGCATCGTAGGCAGCTATGCGCCGCTGTTCCCTCTAGCAATCCTCGCGGACGTCCTGTTCGTTGCATGGCTCCTGGCGGCGGGCGCTATTGTTTACCGCAAGGGGCGCAGGGTAGCATGACCCGGCGCGGTTCGCCCCTCCAAGAAAAACACGGGTTTAATCCCCGGGGGCGGGGCCCGCGCCCGCATCGTGGCGATCTGGCTTTTGGAGATTCTATCAGCGTCGGAGGCAAACGATGTCGACAATAGAGGAGTGGTGGGAATGAGTGCGCGGCTCACGGTGGGAATGAAAGCGACAATGGGGCTCATCCTTGCATTCATCATTTTCCTGGTCACGACGAGTATCGGCACTCTCGCCGTCGGTTCCTGGGACATCTACTTCGTGGTCAGCCTCGTGATATTCGTTCCCCTATCCGTGGTTCTGCTTGTCTTTGCTTGGAAAGTCAAGCGATGGGCGTACCTGGGCACGGTCGTCCTCGGCGGGATTCTCGTCGTTGGCTCCGCGCCCTCCTTGCCCACGACGGCCGGGGAGCAGATCCCGCCGCTGTTGTTGTGGGAAACGATGCTGGCGACGATGCTTGGCTTGCTCATGGCGCTCGAGGGGTACAAATCGTACTCAGAAACGATGCTGGCCCGAGGCGAGTCTTGACCACCCAGGAGCTTTCGCCACCAGCGACGAAGGCGGCGGGGGCCGAGGCTCTCTGGTTCGAGCGTTTGTACGCCAAGCTGCGGCTCCCGTTTTGGGTCGGAGCCTTCCTCTTCGGCGGCGTCATGTTTCTCGCGCTTCAGGTCGCGGTTGCGCTCAGCTTGGGCTTGATGGAAGAACAGGCCGCCATGGGATCCTTCTACTTCACCCCCATAGCGGCGATTGTCGGCGCGCTCGCACAAGGTGGCGGGCGGATGGCGAGGCGGAGGGTCGAACAGCTGAACGAATACGCCGCGACCATGGGCGGTGGCAAGATCGACCTTCGACCTCTGTACAGCGTCCGCAACTTCCTCGGGCTGTACGTCGTGATGCAGGCAATCATCCAGCCCGTCTACACCTTCTATGGTGTGCCACAAACCATCCCCCTCGAGCAACGCATCGCCGTCAACATTCCCTTCATCTACTGGAACCTGTTCCTCAGCGCCTTCTTCTGGGTTTGGATCTACTCGGTGTACAGCGCTCGCAAGATCGGCCGGCAGCCGCTCCAGCTCAAGCCGTTCACGGAAGACCGGAACTTGGGGCTGAAACCATTCGGACCTTTTCGCTCCAGTTGACGGGTGCGGAGCTCGCCATCGTTGCCTTCATCGTGATTCCAAACATTGCGGTTGGACTGTCGTCGCTCCCGCTCCTGGCCTTTTTCGCGGTCCTGTTCCTGATGGCCCCGATCCTGTTCCTCCTCCCCCTGCTTCCCATGCGAAAGAGGCTGCAGCAGGCGAAGCGGGAGCTGATGGGCGAGATTGGCCCCCGGTACACGCGCGCGTTCGAACGGATCAGGGCGAACCCCGACGGGCGGATCGACCAGAACGTCGTCAACGAGTTGACCGCACTCGACAAGATTCAACGCGACGTGCAACAAATTCGCACATGGCCCTTTGACGCGGGCGTGGTCATTCGGCTGTCCGCAATCGTCCTCTCGGTCACCGCCATCGTCCTTGCCCGGATCGTCCAGCGAGTGTTCGGAGTCTGACGCATCGGACCAGTGAGACAGGCCTTGTTCACGCCGTACTTGTACGGAAGGAGTTCGAAATACCCTGTGCTCGTTGACGGCCGGAGGCGAGAGGGGGGTAGGATGGTTCCTCGAGTTCGGAACGCGTCCGTCTGGAGTGACATTCGGATTCTCTTCATTGGTTCGGCCTTCCTGTTCTTGGCCAACGTCTACTCTGGTTTCGACAACGCCCTTTCCGGGGGGGACATTCCCCGGTGGCAGATACTCGTCCGGGGATGGTGCGCATGAGTGCGACGCTAACGGTGCACATGAAGGCGACGATCGGAGTCATGATCGCATTCGTCGTCTTCCTCGTCTCCCCGATCGCGGAGAGGTTACTCTCTGCTCGTTCCGAGGTCGCTGCCGTCCTTGTCAGCCTCCCGACCTTCATCGCACTGACCGTCATCCTTCTCGTGTTCGCATGGAGGGGTAAACGATGGGCTTACGTCGGCGTCGTGGTCCTCGGGGCGTTCGTGGCGGTCGCGTCGACGCCAACGCCGCTCACGCCCCAGGATCCCGTTCCGGTGCTCCTCTTGTGGGAGACGATGTTGTTGACGGTCTTCGGCCTATTGATGGCGCTCGAAGGGTGCAAAGCGTACTCAGAATTGAGGCAGGCGAAAAGCTAGGCACCTTGCGTCGGCGCGCGCCGAACGAGTACGAACCCGCCTTACGACGCGACACAATGACCTTTAGACTTCCAGGCCCATCCCGCTCGGGGAGAATCATGGAGCAGATCGTTATCCTGGGGGGAGGGTTCGCCGGCCTGACGTTGGCGACGGAGCTCGATCTCCTCGCATCAGACGGGAAGGCCGAGGTGACACTCGTCGAACGCAACGCCTCGTTTCAGATGGGGTTCTCAATGCAGTGGGTCCTGGCCGATCGCCGGACGCCTGAACAAGGGCAGCGGTCCTACTCCGCCCTCAAGGCTCCCCATGTCCGGTTCCTCCCCGATGAGGTCGCCTCAATCGACACGAACGCCCGAATCGTCCACACGAAGGCTCACGACCTCAAGTTCGACCGCCTCGTCGTCGCGCTCGGCGCGGAACTCGCCCCCGAACTCGTGCCCGGCCTCGCGGAGGGCGCCTACAACTTGTGCGACGTGTCTTCGATACTGCACCTGAAACAAGCGGTCTCTATCGCTAAGGGAGGAACGATCCTCATCCTCATTTCCTCCGTGCCCTTCAAGTGCCCGCCCTCACCCTACGAGTACGCCTTCCTGATTGACGACCTTCTTCGCCAAAGGGGAGTGCGGGACACGGTGCGCCTCCTCGTCACGACCCCAGAGCCACAACCCATACCTCTGGCGGGGAAAACCGTGGGCGACGCCATCAAGGCGATGCTCACGGAGCGCGGGATCGAATTCCACCCGACCCGCAAGCCGAAACTCGTCGATCCTGAACGACGCGTCGTCTCCTATGAGAACGGCTCCAATGTCGAGTACGATATCCTTGCTGCGATGCCGCCCCACCGCGCGCCGCGGGTCGTCCGCGACGCGGGCCTGACGGATGCCTCCGGATTCGTCCCCGTCAAGCTCGGGACCTTCGCGAGCGAAGTCTCGGGCGTGTACGCCGTCGGAGACGTGGCGGCGATCAAGCTTCCGGCCGGCAACCCGCATCCAAAGGCGGGGGTCTTCGCGGAGGCCCAGGCCCGCGTCGTAGCGCGGGCACTCGCGGCGGAGCTCGGCGCGGGCCCGGCGATGCCCTATCCTGGGACGGGCGTGTGCTTCATCGATGTCGGGCAAGGGAAGGCGGCTCCCGCGGAGATATTCCTTCTCGAAGCTGGAGGGCCCCGGTTCGTCCTCGGTCCTCCGTCCGAAGCGGGCCTCGAAGGAAAGCGGCGCTTCGAGCGAGAACGCTTCGAACAGTGGTTCGGCGCGTGAGCGGTTCCAGCATGTCACTCCGAGGTCTTGGGACACGACGTGAACCTAAGAGCACGGTCGCGCCAGGATTTCATCGGAGGAGGACGCAGTGCGCAAGACGATCCTCATTCCGACGGAGGGCGTTGGAACGCGAGGATCCCGCCGACGAGGGACAAGATCGGACCGATCGATGCGGCGAAGAACAACCCCGGGAGCTCCGAACCCAAGGCGAATGCCGCTCCTTGCGCCCACCCGAGGATCGCGAGGGCAATGACGAACGCGGCCCACGCGCGTCTCTGCTCCGTCAACTGGTGAAGGAGGCCGCCTCCGACAAGAATGAGAAGGCCCGCCGCAAGGATAATCATCCCTTCGTTCACGAGGGCTTCGCCCGCTCCCGTTCGCGCCGGGTAGAGAAGATCGAATCCCGCCTTCGTTACGAACGCACCGAAAAGTGCCATCAACAATCCGCCCACGAGGGAGGAGAGCCTCGCGGTCGAGGATCGATCCTTCATGGCGCGCCGCATGACGCCGGGACCTTAAGAAGTTCGCGCCACCGGGCTACCGGGGATGGAAGAAGAAACATTCCACGGTGAACCGTCCGATGGTCGCGACCACTTCTTCAAACCGTGCGGGTACCGCAGAGAGCTCCAGTCGGGCGACAGCGGCTGATCGTTCGATTGCCTCACTTGTCGATGGTTGAGTTCCCATAATGCGATGTTCGAACGCCGGCCGGGCGCGCTTCATGCGATCACCCAAACCCACCAGGCGATCGCGTACATCGTGATGGGCATCATCCTGGCCGTGCGGAGCTCGCCGCGCGCGACTACACCGCGAGGAGGGTCCGGGTCGCCAAGATCACGGCGACCCCAAGGAGCCCCACGGCCACGACCTTAGAGAATGCCACGCCCCAGTGGCCGGACGCCTTCTCAATCGAAAGGACGACCGCGAAGCCCGCCATCCAGAATAGGCCCATCGACCCGACGACCGCGAGCACAATCATGTACATCCAGCAGCAGCCCACGCAGTACAGGCCATGGCGCGCACCCATCATAGCCGCGCCGGACAGGTCGCCTCGCCAGCCGTACCAGCTCAGCGCGAGGGGGGAGTGTAACGTCGCGAGGCACCTTTGCTTGATCGGGCTGAGCTGGTACACGCCCGCCATTGCGAACGCGGCGATCGGAATCCCCCACGCGATATCGGTCAGGGGAGGAAACGCCATCATCAACCAGGGGCTCGCAAGGAACACGAGGAGGACGCCGACCCCAAGGAGAGCGTACATCGCGAGATAGCCCGAAAGGAAGAGCGACATCGCAACGGCCCGCCAAGACCGGTTCCTCTCCGCGGGCTTCGGATCGAATGGGTTCGACGCCCGCTGCACCCGGTCGTACGCGAGGACGACGGGAATCATCACGGGGAACATCATCGCGACCATCCCGACGACCCAGACTCCGATGAACGCCAGGAGCATGGGGACATCGGGGCCCATCATCGCCACGGTGCTCATGTCCCCCACGAAGAACGTAGCGGCCCACGCGACCGCCGCGAGGGCGACGAAACCGACCGCGACTGTTACCCGGAACGGCTCGACGCGGCGGCCGAAGAGTCGCCACTCCACACGCCGAGCGACGACGGGTTGCGCCATCTCACGCCCCGTGGACGATCTCGCCGGCTACGGCCCCTTGAAGGTGAAGTTCGCCCAGTTCGCGTCCTTCCCCGTGTTCGCGAACTCGACATCGTAGTCCTTGTACGAGCTCGAGGTCCCTTTCCCCATTTCCATCGGGCCGATTGCCGGCGCGAACGGATGGTTCACGACCTTGATCGCGTTCTTTTGGTCCCCGCCCTTGTTCACCTCGAGCGTGAACTTCAGGACGCCGGGAATCTCGACCGCGCGCTTCCTTGGGTCGATCGAGATCTTCGCCCACTTCACCCCCGCGAGCTTACCGACGAGCTTCACAAGCGCCTCGGGCACGCCACCCGCCTTGCCCAAGAAGATCGTCTCGAGCGCCTGCTTCTGCTTCGCGTTCGCCTTCGCGTCGAGGTAGACCGCGCCCCACATGTTCCCCTTCCACATGTTCCCGGGCGACTTCGTCGCGTACACGACGTTCAGGCCGTCAAGCTTCACGTCCCCATATTTGCCGGTCGTGATGTGGAACGTGTCGACCGAGTCGCAGTGGCCCGCCGTCGGGTCCGACCAGAACAGGCACGGACATCCGGCGTCGCAATTGCATGAGTTCATCCATACGCCTTTGGCACTCCACTTCTCCGCCATACTCTTCCTCCCCTGGCGCCGGAATCCCATGTTCTCCATATAAAGGCGAGGGTGCAGAGGGAGGTCGGTCTCGGAATTTCGAAACGGATCATGCCTCGCCAACGCTACGCCGCTCGCAGGATCGCGTTCAGGCGGTGAGCTCCCTGCGCCGGAACAGGAGGACCGCAAGGAGAGAGCCGACGACGAAGTACCCGGCGAACACAAGCAGGGATGTCGGTACCTCGGGGACGAACGAGAGGCCGAAGCCGTTTCCGGGACCCTGCCCGAACCCGACGGAGGGCGCCACGACGTTCCCGATGATCCCCGCCGCGGCCGAGGGGATGAACCAGGGATCGACGTCCGCGAGGGACAATACGCCCTGGACGATCCCGAAGATGAGCGTGAAGAGGAAGAACGTGAGGACGGTCGCCGAAACGGTCGTCTTGAGGGACGCGGAAAGGAGGAACGCGATCCCAACGACGCAGACCGTGTAGGCGAGGGCGTAGAGGTATGACAGCCAAATCTCCCACGTCAGGCCGCCGGTCACGACGAGGGCGGCACCCGAGGCGGCCCCGTAGTAGAGGGTAACCACAGCGAAGGACGTGAGCACGCTCGCCGCGAGCTTCCCGAGGACGAGGACCTCCCGCCGGACGGGGTTCGGGAACAGGAAGTACCCCGTGCGTTTCTCGTGCTCGGACACGAGGGCATCCGAGGCGAACAAGACACCGGAGAGGACGATGAGCAGGCTCGAGAAATTCGTGAAGGACGCGACAAAGAGGTTCGGACTCGACGCGTAATCGAGCCCGAGCGCGGGCGGGAGCCCCAGGATTAACCCAATGATGAGCGCGAGGAGGAGAAGCATTCCGAGGAGCCGCCGGCCGCGCAGATACCGCCGGACCTCGTACTCGGCGACGACGAACGTCTGAGCCCATCCGCTCGCGCTCATAGATGATCCGACTCGTCGATGTGCTCCAGGTACAGGTGCTCGAGCGGCGAGCCCGTGGCGTGGAAGCTCGTCACGCGAAGCCCGGCGCGGATAATCGATTCGAGGACGGAGGCCTGAACCTCCTCCCCTCCCGCAATCCGGACGTCCACGGAGCCATCGGAGGCGGGGTTGACCTCCTCGACGTGCGGGAGTCCGCGAAGCGTCTCCCACGCTGCCTCCGACAGGGGTTGGAGGAACGTCGCCTTCAGCACGGACACGCCGGGTCGTCGGGACAGTTCCCGCATGGAGCCGGAGACGATCAACGTCCCGTGGTTCAGGAGGGCGATCTCGTCACAGACTTCCTCGACTTCGCCGAGGAGGTGGGAGCTCATGAAGATCGTCCGACCCTCCCGCTTGAGGGACCGGATCACATCGCGGACCTCCGCCATCCCGCGGGGATCGAGCCCCGAGGTCGGCTCGTCGAGAATCAGCAGATCCGGCTCGTGAAGGAGCGCTTGGGCGATCGCGAGCCGTTGCTTCATCCCCTTTGAGAACTCCTGGATCCGGTGGTCCGACCACGTGCTCAGCTTGACTTCCTTCAGAACGGTTTGGCTCCGGGCCTCGATCTCCTTGCGGGGCATCCCTCGCAGTCGGCCCGCGTACGCGAGGGTCTCGATCGGCGACAGATATCCGTAGAACTCGGGGGTCTCAATCACGGCGCCGACGCGCTGCAAGGCGCGCGTGGGCTCCCGCTGAACGTCGATTCCGAAGAGGGTCGCCCGCCCGCGCGACGGGCGGATGAGGTTCGTCATGATCTTGATCGTCGTGGACTTCCCCGCACCGTTCGGCCCGAGGAAGCCGAGGGACGTCCCGTCCGCCACGCTCAGGGTGAGGGCCTTCAGCGCAGTGAACTTGCCGTACTCCTTTCCGACTCCCTCAAGGACCACCGGGCCCCTGGGGCTCTCGCCCGGCGGGTTCCGCGACATCGGCATCGGGCCTCCATCGTTCGCCATTGTGAGGATTCCCGCCTAGGTCGTTAGAATCTTCATCACGCGGCCCCGCATGTCCAAGACGGCCTTGTACAGTCGTTTCGCCTGGTCGGGGGTAATCGTCCGGAGGCTCGGAGCCAGCACCTTCGCCAGGAGGCGGAGTTCTCGCACGAGGGCCGCTCGCTCAGGTCCAAGGGCCGCCTCGAACGCGCGGAACCGGCGGTCGATTTCCTTCTCACGTCGCCGGATCAACAACCGTCCGGCGCCGGTGATGCGGTACACCGTGCGACCTTCCGTTCCCGCTACGGCCACACAGCGTTCCCGGAGCAGGCTCCGGAGCGTGGGATAGACGCTCCCCGGGCTCGGTGTGTAGACGCCGTGGAAGCGCGCTTCGAGGAGCTTCATGATCTGGTAGCCGTGCATGGGTCCCTCCTCGAGCATCCGGAGCACGAGGAACCGGAACTGTCCCTTGCCGATTGAAGGGAAGGGCAGCGCACCGAGGCTTTTCGAAGACACGCAGTCGCGATATATCGCGTTATATTTGAGACTTGCCGAATTTGGAGCGCCGGGTTGCCCGTCCATCCCGAGAACCTGGCAAGGGTTCTAGAACCCAGAGGGGAATCCCTCGATCATGGCCAAGACAATCCGCCAGACCGTGGACTTCGACGCGCCCCCGCACGACGTCTTCGAGGCCCTGATGGACGCGAAGAAGCATGGTGCGTTCACGGGCGACACCGCAACGATCAACCGGCGCGTGGGCGGGACGTTCTCCGTCTTCGGTGGGTACGCCACGGGCAAGACGCTCCGCCTCGAGAAGGACAAGGTCATCGTCCAGGCGTGGCGGTCCACGGACTTCGAGAAGGACGACCCGGATTCGAAGGCGATGTTCCACTTCTCGAAGAAGGGGGACGGGACCCGGCTGATCTTCGTGCAGAGCGATGTCCCTGATGCGATTTCGGACGACATCAAACAGGGCTGGATCGACTTCTACTGGAATCCGTTGAAGGACTATCTGAAGTCCAAGAAGCGAATCGTCCGAGGCAATCGCCGGCGCGAGTGAGACCAAAAGGCTCGTATAGCCGCCCGGTCCCTGAGTTCACGATACACTCGGAGGGAATCGACTGGTCCGAGGGTTCTCGGGTCTTGCGGTCGTTCTGGTCCTCTTGGCAGGGATCACCGGAACGACGTTCTCGGGACCCGCGGATTTCACCGCGCAACCCGATGGCAAAGACGTTACCGCTTCAGCTCGACCGCTCTCTGACGACGGTCTGTCGCCCCTCACGGTGTTCGGCACGGACGACCGCGTCCGCGTGACGCCGACGACGGACGATCCGTGGCGGACCGTCGCGAAGATCTACACGACGCACCCGTCCGGCGACCGCGCCACGTGCTCCGGCGCGATGCTCGACTTGTTCCACGTCCTCACCGCGGGCCACTGCGCGTATCTCCACGACGAGCACGGCTGGGCCTACGATAGCTGGGCGAGCGAAATCGAGGTCATCCCCGCGATGGACGACGGAGTCGGCCCCTACGGATCGGCGGCCGCCACGTTCATGCGGACGTACCAAGCCTGGATCGACAACCGCGACGTTCGCAACGACTGGGCCGTCCTCACCCTCGACCGATGCATCGGGTCCCAGACGGGCTGGATGGGGCGGAAGTGGGCCGACCCGTCGTCGTCGATCTATACGAACACACTGCAAACGGCGGGGTACCCGGGGGATCTCGACAACGCGCGGAACATGTACCGCACGTCCGCGAACGGCCGGACGGCGGACGAGTATCTCCACTGGTTCTACCTCGACGTATCCCCGGGCCAGAGCGGAAGCCCCGTGTGGGAGGACGACGGCACGAACCAGTGGATCCTCTCAATCGTGACGTATTCGGACGACGGCACCGGGAGCAACCTCGGGACGCGGATCAACGAGGACAAGTTCAACCGGATCGACGCGTGGCTCTCCGCGGACGCGCCGAGCTCGCCATGCAACGTGCCCGAGCTCGCGGCGAGCGGTTCTACGGGCGCGGGGTTCAGCCCGGGAATCCTGGCGGGAACTGGCGCCTCTCTGGAGACCTGGGTCACGGTCTCGAACGAGGGCCCCGCGGACTCGGACCCGTTCCAGGTCACGTTCTACCTCTCCGCGGACACGACGATTGCCTCGGGGGACAGGCTCCTCGGGACGGTCTTCGTTCCGACACTCGTCTCCGGGAGCGCGACGGAGGTGCGGTGGAGCGGAACGCTTCCCTCGGGCGTCTCCGATGGACCGCATTGGGTCGGGTGGATCCTCGACAGCAGCAGCGCCGTGTCCGAAATCGATGAGGGCAACAATGTCGGCTACATCGCGTCGGGCACCCTTACGGTCGACGCGACGCCCCCGAGCGGCACGGTGGTGATCAACGGCGGCGTCCCGTGGACGAACAACCCAATCGTGACGCTCGCCCTCGAATCGAGCGATGCGACCTCCGGTGTCCTCGAGGTCCGATACTCGAACGATGGGACCTTCGACACGGAACCGTGGGAGGCGCCGTCGAGCGCGAAGACGTGGGCCCTGAGTTCCGGCGACAGCGCGAAGCAGGTCTGGTACGAGGTCCGGGATCGCGCGGGGCACGTGTCCACAACGTCCGCGTCGATCGGGCTCGACACAGCCCCGCCGATCACCACCCCGCACCTCCTCGGCGACCGCACAGGGAGCGGGACGTTTGCCTCGGAAGTGACGGGCTCGTTTACCGCTTCAGACGCGGGCAGCGGGGTCGCGTCGATCCGGTTCCGCGTCGATGGCGGCATCTGGCTCGAATACGACGAGCCGTTCACGATCCGCGGAGACGGGCCCCATCGGATCGAGTCCTACGGCGTCGACGGTGCCGGGAACGAGGAGTCAGTGATCACCTCGGACTTCGCGATCGCGACGTCGCTCTGGAACCGCCTCGCCGGCTCCGGGATCATCTGGCCCGTCCTCCTCGCGATTCTCGTCGCGGGGGCGATCGTCACAATTCTCGTCTACCGCCGCGGGAACCGCCGGAGGGTGCCCCCGCCGCCGCCCGATTTCATCGAGGAGCCGCAAAGGACACTCCCGCCGCCACCCCCTCCGAACGACTGGCCGTAGGCGGTCGCCGGGCGCATCAGTACATAACCAGGCCGGCAATGCCCGGGGCATGCTCGGCGGTTCGGACTTGATCGCATTCGTGGCGGCGACGGACATGGCGCGCACGAAGACGTTCTATGGGGACATCATGGGACTCGCACTCAAGGCGGACGACGGCTTCGCCCTCGTGTTCGACTGCAACGGGACGATGCTCCGCGTGTCGAAGGTGCAGAAGGCGACCGTCGCGCCGTACACGGTCTTGGGCTGGAGCGTGCGCGACATCCGCGGGAAGATCCAGGAGCTCGGGAAGAAGGGGGTCGTCTTCGAGCGATTCCAAGGGTTCCCACAGGACGACCTCGGTGCCTGGACGGCCCCGGATGGAACGAAGGTCGCCTGGTTCAAGGATCCCGAGGGGAATCTCCTCTCGCTCACCGAGTTCCACTAACCATCGAACCGTGCCGGAAGATTCGGAAGACTCTAAACCAGTTTTCGCTCGAGAGGGATTAAATCGCTCCGGTCAAACCCGATGGACTTGAAGTACGCGATCATGTCGCCGGCGTGCCACTCGACGAGGGTGCGAACCCGCTCCACGCCTTTCTCCTTAAAGTACTTCAGGAGCGCCTCCCCGAGCGCCTTCCCGACGCCCTGTCCCTGAAACGCGGGATCGACGCCGACGACCTTGATCCAGCCGACGTCGCGATCCTCCCCGAACTCCCAGGGCCGCACATCCCCGATCACGAATCCCGCGAACCTGTCATCGACTTCCGCCGCCAGGCACGCCTTCGCGTCCCCGTGGTGGAGCTGGTTCCGCGCAAGCCGCCCGAGCGAGCCCGTCCGGGGCGACTTCGTGATTGCCTTCTCGATCTTCTCGATCGCAGGGATGTCCGACTCCGTGAGCGGCCGGATCCGGATCGGGGCCATGGCCTCACTCCACCCGGATAATCTTCACGCGCTTCCCGATCCAGTTCGGCGGGAGATAAATCCGGCCCGAGTTCCCGCTCTTGTGAACGACTTTCTCGATCATCTCTTGACCGAACACCTCGAACTTGCTGTCCTTCCGGGCCCGGGCCATCGTTCGTCCTCGAGATAAGGAACTGTTCTCACCCTGAAAAAGGTAGCGAAGCTCCCGCCACGATGTAGCTACGGACACCGGAGGAACCCACACGATGAAAGCCCGGTTCGAGCGATTCTGAACAAATCCGAGCTCAGATATCGTAGCCCGGTGTCGACCCGGCGAGGCTGTGGTCCTAGGCGGTTCGCGCCGTTCCGATTAAATACCCTCCACGGGATGGCGCTTCGGGAAGCATCATGCCACACTACATTACGTTGGGGAAGTGGACAGACCAAGGAGTTCGGAACGTGCGGGAGTCCCCGAAGCGTGCGGACGCGGCAAAGGCGATGGCCGAGAAGCTGGGCGGACGGATGCAGCTGTACTACACGCTCGGCGAGTACGACTTTGTCGCGCTCTCCGAGGCGGCGAACGACGAGATCGCTCTGCAGGTCGCCCTGCAGCTCGGCTCCCAGGGGAACGTCCGGACGACGACCCTGAAGGCGTGGACCGTCGAAGAGGCGACGAAGGTCATCGCGAAGGTCCAGTAGCGCCGACGCGCAGCCTGGAGAACCCCCTACGGGTTCGCCATCTGCGGAGCTAGCGGGAGCGTTATTGCTTCGTGCGGGCCTCGAGCCACCCGAGAACCGCGGCCCACACTTCTGGGAACGTGTCTCGCTTTCCACCAATCGGTTCGAACGAGTGGCCCGCGTTCGGAATCACGACGAGCTCGTGGGCCTCCAGAAGCTTTGGAAGCTCATCGTGCAGCCGTGAGAGATCACAGAACGGATCGTGGTCCCCCTGCACGAACAGTGCGGGCTTCACGAGTTTCGGCCACTCCGGTGGATTCATGACTTGAGGGCGGAAGGTCGGGTGCAGCGGGTATCCGAGAGCGATGACGCCCTCGATGGCGGGGTCGAAGGAGGCGCGGGCACAGACGCGGGCGCCCATCGATTTCCCCGCCACGAAGGTTCGCACATCTGGGACCGCTTGGCGGGCAAAAGCAACCGCGCCGCGGAGGTCGTCCTCCTCTCGGGAGAGGTCCCTCGAGGCCCGACCCCCCTCGTCCACGTAGCGGAAGTTGAATCGAAGCGCCCAGATCCCGTCGTTCGCAGCCGCTCCGGCGAGCCGCCGCACAAACGGATTCCGCAGGTCGTTCGATCGTCCGTGAGCGATGATGAGTCCGGCCAGTGGAGCCATGCCCGCGGTGGAGTGAACGATCCCTCGCGCGGTTCCGCCGCTCGCGGTGGGGAACGAGACCTCCTGTTCAGCCACGGCCCGCCATGGAGCCGCCCGTTCATGAAAGTGCGGCGGCGAAGCGATTAATACGGCAGGGGCCATCGGACAGACCCGAGGCCGCTGCCCGTGTCCGAGGTCAGGATCCGTCCGCTCGAGGAGAGGGACATCGCGCGGTCCGTGGAGATCGAGACAGCAATCCTCGGGTCGAAGCGGTCCGCGACCCTCCGTGGGAGCTTGACCGCGTACCTTGCCAAGGGCGACCGCAACGCGTGCCTCGCGGCCGAGACGGATGGAACGCTCGTGGGCTTCCTGATCGGCGAGGTCCGCACATGGGACTTCGGCGAGGACCAAGAAGTGGGCTGGATCAAGATCGTGGGAATCGACCCCGCGCACCAGGGGAAGGGAATCGGCAAGGCCCTCGGCGAGGCCCTCCTGAAGTATTTCCAGGAACGGGAAATCCGGACCGTCCGAACAGCTGTTGACTGGGACGCGGCGGATATGATCGCGTACTTCCGGACCCTCGGGTTCGAACGGAGCGGGCACATCGGACTCGAGAAGAGGTTGGATTGAGCCGTGCCGGAGGTCAGGCTCCAAGCCCAAGACGGTGGCGAATTGGCCTGGCCGCCATGGGATCCGCCACTCCATTTGTGGTTTGCTTGGTAATCCTTCGCGGGGATTTTCGCATCCTAGCGGTCGGGTTCGGCATCACGCTGCTCGCCACGCTTGGTTGGAGGCTTCGCTGGCCGTTTCTGATATCATACATGACGATGTGGCTCGTCTTCTTCGCGTTCGCACCGGTGTCCTGGTCCAGAGAGCCCGGCCCACTGCTCCTCTTCTTCCTCTTCGCTTTCATCTGGGCGCCATATCTGTTGGGCATCCCGCTCTGGGGATTCCTCCTACGGACGGAGGCGCCTGGAACTCCGACGCGTGATCGGTGAGGAAGATAGACTTAAAGCCGCCGCGCGACTTCGCTCCGAAAAGGTGCCGGGCATGCAGTTCAAGTACATCGAACTCCAGAAGGAGGATGGCGTCGCGGTCGCGTGGCTGAACAAGCCGAAGGCGAACACGTACGACCTCGACCTCATGCGGGACTTCGATAATCTCGTGGAGGACGTGCGGTTCGACGACCGGATCGTCGTGTGCGTGATCGCCTCGAAACTCGACGGCATGTGGTCCGCGGGCGCGGACATCAACGTCCTCGCGTCCTCAACACCGGACTACAAAGCGATGTTCTGCCTGCACTGCCAGGAGACCCTCGACAAGTTCGAGAAAACCCCGAAGCTGTTCATTGCAGCGCTCAACGGCCACTGCGTTGGCGGCGGTCTCGAGATCGCGCTCGCCTGCGACCTTCGGTTCATGGCCCGCAGTCCGAATCTGGAGCGGCAATTCAGAATTGGCCTCCCCGAGGTCACGCTTGGCGTTCTCCCGGGGACGGGCGGCACGCAGCGGCTCCCCCGCCTCATCGGTAAGTCGAAGGCGATCGACCTCATGGTCACGGGGCGCACCCTCACGCCGAACGAAGCGCTGGAGTGGGGCCTCGTGAACCGCGTGTGGGACTCAAACGTGTTCATGGACGAGGTCATGAAATACGCGAAGGGGCTGTGCTATCCGGAACACGCGGGTCGCGCGGTCGCCCTCATCAAGCGGTCTGTCGTCGAGGGAATGGAAATGTCGATCAAGGAAGGCCTCGCCCTCGAGCGGGAGCTCCAGAATCGGCTGTTCGCGATGAACGACGCGAAGGAGGGGTTCCGTGCCTTCCTCGAGAAGCGCAAGGCGGTCTTCCAGGGGAAGTGAGACGCCGACCGGGGCCCGACGCACAGTGACGTCCCGTCCTCGCAACCAGGACGTACGCGTCCGACCGGCGCGCCGAGCGGATGTCCCCGCCCTCCTCGACCTCTGGGCGAAGCTCCTCGCGTTTCACCGGGACATCGGCGAGACGGACATGCGGCTCGGCCCCGTCGTGATCGCGGACGGCCGCGAATTCTTCGACGAACACATCGGGAGACGAAACCGGTTGTGTCTCGTCGCGGAGGAGAGCGGGACGCTGATCGGATTCCTCGTCGGGACTCTCCGCCAACGATCTCCCGCCTTTGGGGGCTGGCGGTACGGCCACGTCTACGACCTGTATGTGCAGGACCCTTCTCGCGGCCGTGGTGCGGGAGCCGCACTGGTCCTTGAAGCGTTCCGATGGTTTCGAAAACATCGCGTCCGCCGCGTGCAGCTCCAGGTCCGCGCGCGGAACACCCTCGGGATCGATTTTTGGAAAGGGCTCGGGTTTTCGACGCTTGCGTTGACCATGGAGAAGTCGATTTGAGAACGCTGCGCTTCGTGATCGGCGTCATTCTCGGCGGAGCGTGACTGCGCCGCGCGCAGGAGCGGCGTCCACTTCTTTCACTTCCCCATAGCGGGCAGCAGGAGCCTCGAGGTTTCCAGGGACCTAGCGCGGGAACTGGGCCGGTTCGCGTCCGCGATCACTGCAGAGTTGCATGGCCATGAACTCGCGCCCGTCGCCGGGTGGGCGCTCGGATGTGAGCCCGTGGCAGTTCCATGGGTAATATCCTCGCGCATAACGGGGGAGAAAGCATTATGGCGGACCTCTCGGTCCGAGAGGCGTGGCGGCGCGAGACCCGGGAGAAGACCTGTCAATTCCGCCAATGACGCCTCCGCCCCTGGAACCCGCAGTGGGCAGTGTCCGACGCCCCTTAACCGACGGCGAACGTCAGCGCGTCGTGGAATATTACAACCGTACGCGCAAGGCGAGAGTCGGGGTGCCCGTCGCGGGGATCGTCGTTGGGATTCTCTACTATGCGCTACCTCCGCTCATGGCGGATCTGATCTTCCCGACGGAAGTCCTCACGCTTATGCTATTCTTCCTGTCCATCGGCTTCGTGATCGGGGGCCTTTCCGTGACCCGCAAGGCCGCAAAGGTGCGGCGTGGCATCGCCCAGGGACAGGTCCTGGAACTGAGCGGGTACGCCGTAAAGCTCGGGCAGGCGATAGCGGCTCGCGGGGGCGCTCGCCAAGGAATCCCGTGGTTTCAGATGCAGATCGGCGCTGAACGGATCCTCGTCCGCCTCAGCCTCTACGACATGTTCCAGCCTCAGGGGTTCGGGAGCCTTGCATACGTTGAGGGCGCTGACCTGGCGATCGCGGCGAACAGAACATCGCTCCTCAATCCCGAGGAGATCAAGCGACCGGGCCTCGGAGGGAGGTGAAGTCGTCTGGGGGACGGGATGAGGGAAACGACGCATAGCGCGGGAGATCAGGGCCTTAGTCGGCGGACGGTCCTCGCCGAAAGGGGACTGCAGTCCTTGGCGAGGGGATACTTCTCCAAGAGCCAACGCGCCCAACAAAGCACCCGCGCAGAGGGCCCCGGCGCAACTGGAGACCCCGCGTCGACCCGGCGGTCCCGGACCCTCGGGCTGCGGATTGCTCTGATTGGGTCGGTCCTCCTAGCGATTGCGTTCGCACTGGTACCGCCCGCGACCGCCAATGACTTCCTGGCCAACTTCACTCAATGCGACAGGCCGGACGCAACCTCCTGTCTCAACGATCAGGGCGGCGTGGCGCCGCCTTTCCCCGTGGGGACGACGTTCACGATTCAGATCATTCCAGGCATCTTTGGCGGCTGCGACGGTGCAGGCGGGACGGCCTCCGTGGTCGACTGGGGTGACGGCACGTCCCCCACAACGGGAAGTGGCCGCGCTTTGCACACCCACAGGTACGAAGGTGCTGGGTCGTTCGTCATGACGATGAGTTGCGGCGGGTACGTTCACTCATTTGATGCGCTGCCTATCGGAGGCGGTTCGGCCAGCTTCGGGGGAATCTTCGGACTTCCTGAGACGCTCCGGTCGATTGTCGCGCCGATTGTGATCGTCGGGTCCGCCGCCGCAATCGCGATGATGTCCCTTCCGATTGCACCGCCGGCCGGAGCGGCTGCGGGAGCGGGTATCTCGCCCGGGGGTCCGAGCGAGCTGCGCCCGATCGCCCCCGGCTACGGACCGGCTGTACCGCCGGGACTCGCGGGAGGCGAACCGTCACCGATCGTGGGCGGCGGGCAGCCGATTACGGGCGTGGGGGTTCACGTTGGGCCGGTGGACGTCCCACCGCCTCCGAATCCTCCCCGAGGTCCCGATGACGAAACCCTCGTGACGTGCTGGAGGCATCCCGGGGCTCGATGTGGACCCGCCCTGTGGCGGTCCCCGAGCGGGGAACCGCAATGGCGTTGGGCGTGCCCGCACTGGCATGACCCGTGGGGGCCCGACTATCCGCAAGAGTATCGTCAGTGGAAGGGTAGCAGCGGATCCGCGTAGGTCGGGTCATCGAGCAGCACCTCAGTGAGGCTCTTATAGCGAGCGTCGCCTCCCACGCGGTGGGTGCATCGTGTACGACACGATCCTTGTCGATCGAAGCGGGGCCATCGCGTTCATCCGGTTCAACCGGCCCGACAAGCTCAACGCGATGAGCTCGAAGATGAAGGACGAAATCATCGACGCCCTCGACCACTTCCAGAAGGATCATTCCGTCCACGTCGTCGTCTTCACGGGCCAGGGCGACAAGGCGTTCGTCGCGGGCGCCGACATCAACGAGTTCAAGGACCGCACCGCGCCCGAGCAGTGGGACTTGTACCAGGAGCCGTTCCTCTACGACGCAATCGACCGATTCCCGAAGCCCCTCCTCGCGATGATCAATGGCTACTGCCTGGGCGGTGGCTGCGAACTCATCCTTGCGTGCGACATCCGAATCGCCTCGGAGAAAGCGCAGCTCGGCCAGCCGGAAATCAACATCGGGATCATCCCGGGCGGAGGCGGGACCCAGCGGCTTCCCCGCCTTGTTGGCTATGGAAAGGCCATGCAGCTCATTCTGACCGGCGAGCGGATTTCCGCGCAGGAGGCGCACCGGATCGGCCTCGTCGACGAGGTCGTGCCGCACGAGCAGCTCGAGGCGAAGACACTCGAGATCGCGAACACGATCGCGGAGAAGTCGCCGATCGCCATCCGGCTCGCGAAGGAGGCCGTGAAGGCCGCGCTCCGGATGCCACTGAGCGAAGGCCTCCGGTACGAGCAATCCCTCTTTTCGCTTGTCTTCACGACCGATGACAAGAACGAGGGGGTGCGCGCGTTCCTCGAGAAGCGGAAACCTCAGTGGTCCGACAAGTAGGGCCCGCTCGAAATTTATATATATTGCACACAGCTTCTGTGTAAGCGATGGAGATCAAAACGATCGCCCTCGACAGAGAAGCGTATGACCTGCTCAAGGCTCAGAAGGCGTCGGGCGAGAGCTTCAGCGACGTTGTGAAGAGGCTCGCTGGCCATCGGAGACCCCTCTCCGACTACGCCGGCATTTGGAAAGAAATCCCGAAGGGAGATCTCAAGAAAATCGAGGAAGCGCTTGAACGGGGGCGGGAGCTGGACCGCGAGCGACTCTCGAAGCTTCTCAGGCGGCTGGGCTGAACCGTGCGATGCCTCGATACCTCGTTCGTCATCGACCTCGTGAAAGGGGAGGTCTCGGCGGCTCGCAAGGCAAAGACCCTCGACGATGCCGGCGAACGTCTCGCAATTCCAGCCCCCGCACTCACGGAGGTCCTGGTCGGCGCCTATTTCAGGGGGGGGACCGTGCTTCGGAAAACGCTTGAGCTTCTGTCGGGGCTTGACGTCCTCCCCGTCGACGAGGGGGCGGCCGAGGAGGCGGGCAGGATCGGGGCGGAGTTGCTCCGTCGAGGAACCGCTTTGCCCACCGTTGACCTACTTATCGCGGCGGTGGCCAAATCGAACCGAAGAATCCTCGTGACAAGGGACGATGCGTTCGCGCGTATCCCCGATCTCGCGGTTGAGGCATATTAGACGCCGACCGCGTTTGTCGCGATGGGATTCGTTGCCTGCGAACGATTAAGGGAAAACTATAGTAAGGGGCGCTGATTCGATAGGCTCGCATGGGCTCACCGGAAAAGGCCATCGTCCTCCTTTCGGGCGGGATTGATTCCGCCGTAAGCCTATGGTGGGCCAAGTCGAACGGCTGGGACGTCCGGCCACTGACGTTCCACTACTTTCGACGGCCGCCGCAGGAGGTCGTCGCGACCCACAAGCTCATCGAGCTCTCGGGTCTCTCTAGAGTTCAAGAGGTCGACCTGCCGTTTCTCGAGGAAGTCGACGACCTCAAGAAGCGCGGAATCGAAAATGCGGTGCTCCTCGAGTCCCCGGAGGGCTACATCCCCGCGCGGAACATGGTGTTCTACGCGCTCGCCGCGTACTACGCAGAGCCGACCGGCGCACGATGGGTGATCGGGGGCCACAACGGAACGGACCCGGAGACGTTCCCGGACGCGAGCCCGAAGTTCTTCAACTCCTTCAACTCGATGTACCGACTCGGCCTCTGGAGCTACGGGAAGACGCCCGTGCAAATCCTCCTTCCGCTGAGCGGAAAGTCGAAGGCCGACGTGATCCGGATGGGCCTAGAGCTCGGCGTGCCCCTCGAGCACACGTGGTCCTGCTATTGGGACCGCGATCGGCACTGCGGGACCTGCGCGTCGTGTACCGAACGGCGTGAGGCGTTCTCCGTCCTGGGCAGGCCTGACCTAATTCGCTACGAGAACCAAGCGTGATGGCCTCCTGCGACTAGCAGGGGCTCGCGTGGACACGCCGTCCAGCGACGAGGACAAAGTGAGCATGGAGGATGAGGACCTCGACTGTTTCGTCCCCGATGCGGTCGCAGAGAGCACCTCCGATTGTGACGCGATATTCACCGGGCTGGACTTCCGCTAGCCCGTAACCTTCACGGTACGGATCCGTCTCGGCCCGCCAGCTACCACCCAGAGAACCCCCGGGTGCCAGGATGCTGAGCATCGCGGCGTCATCGTGCACCTCGACGCGCTTCCACTCCCCCGCCACATCCCTGGACACCGACCATGGAGAGCGGCCTCCATGACAGAAGGAGAGCGTGTGACGGTTTTCGAGCATGAACTGAACATTCTCGCCCATTGCGTACCTCGAGCGGATGGTGGAGAAGCGCAGCTCTGGCGGAGGGATGGGCTCTGGATACAAAACGGCTGCAACTGGAACCACAATTAGGCCCGTGACGAGTGCCACTGCGACAGCCCACTGCCTCCGCGGGGTCCGCCTACGCCGTCGAGATATGCTGGGAGGAGGACGAAACGCTCTGTGCCAGTACCCTTCGGATACCCGCCACATCAAACTTTCCAAACTGCACTCCGGGGGAAAAGCATTCTGGTGTGACCGTAGAACACTCGCGGCGAAGTGACCGGCTGTGCCATCTGATTCGTTCAGCGTCCACATTCGAGCATGGGTTTTAAGGAGCGACCGCGTTCATTGGGCCGGTGGATCGATGGACAAGAAAGTGAAGAAGAAAGTCCTCCAGCAGATTCCCTACGGAGCGTATGTCGTAGGCACCCGCATGAAAGACGGGAAGGACCACCTCATGTTCGGGACCTGGCTCATGCAAACCTCGTTCAAACCGACGCTCATCGCCTTCGCGTTCAAGAAGGACAGCCGCACCCTCGCGAACGTGCGGCGCTCGAAGACGTTCACGATTTCGCTCCTTGGCAAGGGAGATGGTCAGCTCGCGGAACAGGTGCTCGACGAAGCCTTCGACAAGGTGAGGACAGACCGAACTCCTTCCGGCCTGCCCATCGTCCGCGATAGCGCGGGCTGGATCGAGTGCCAGCTGATGGACATGCTCGAAAAAGGAGATCACTACATCGTCCTCGTCGAGGTCGTAGACGCCGGACCCGGAAAGGGAGAGCTCCTCGTGCTGGACGCACTCGGTTGGCACTACGGCGGGTGATTCGCGCAGGAGTTTATTCGGCGAGACGACACGGAGAGGCCACCCGCCAAGGTCGATAGATCGTCGAACGCGAGGACGGTCCCTCGGCTCCCGAGCGAGCATATCCATGAAGTGCGATTCACGGGGGCGTCTATCGGATTCGAAGCGTTTGCCGCCCTCGACAACCGGAATGCGACCCCTTTCGCCGGTCGTGCCGCTGAACGGACGTGACTTCGATGAGGCAGCCCTGCGGCTCACTTCTTTGGCGACTCTCCGGGCGCAGGAATCGCGCCCAGCTGTGTGAACAGGCCCATGTTGTCCGTCAGGCCCCAGTGCTCGACCGCCTTCCCGCCGGAGAACCGGACGATGTCGATCCCCTCGAACGACACGCGCTTCCCGGTCGGCGGGATGTCCATGAACTTACCCTTGTGGGTGCCGCTCAGCGTCACGCGAGCCACGACCTTGTCGCCATGGGGAATCACCTCGTTCACCGCGACTTGGAGATCCGGAAATCCGGTCCGCATCGCGCTGATGACCTGCTTGGTGCCCTCGATTCCGGACTTGAACCCTGGCGGGTTTGGCTCGTGGTCCACGAAATTCCGGTCCACGAGTTCGTCCACAACATTCACGTTGCCCTTCGACAACGCCTCGTCGTAAAAGCGCCGCAACAGCGCCTCATTTGTATGCGATGTCATGACTCCTCCCCGGTGGCCGAGCGCGAGGAGACTATTTATACGCTCCGGAATTCGACCGATGTAGGAGCTCGCGCAGAGTCCTGTCGATGGCCACGGGCTTGCTGACGAGAACAGTCTTCGCCGAGATCACTCGTCATCGACTCGAGGGACTGCATGATCTTCGAATCCTTCGAGCTAATCCACTGGGTCCTTCCCACTTCAGGATGCCGAGGCTTTCGGTCTAATGGGACAAGAGCTCGGAGGAGAACGCTGCGCCGAGAGGAAAAGTACCCCGCGAATTCCAGCAAAGCGTTTATCCGCACGCCGGAGTTTCGGCGGCCCGATGTACCGCACGAACCTTCGTGCGATCAAGGCGGTGCGGTTCGGCGAGATCGGGTCGACGCGCGTCACGATGAAGCAGCTCGTCGGGAAGGAGGACG
>Ga0209341_10001539_pt1 | contig 22779 bp, 24 predicted proteins | sample RifCSP13_2_FD_184020 | JGI IMG/M metagenome (GOLD analysis project Ga0209341, IMG submission 184020) | Soil microbial communities from Rifle, Colorado - Rifle CSP2_sed 13_2 (SPAdes) (version 2) | ecosystem: Environmental > Terrestrial > Deep subsurface > Rock core/Sediment | place: Rifle... | reverse complement strand
CACGAGCCGACAGCGCACTAAGCGTCACCCTACTCTAGGCGACCGTGTGGTGGTGGGAGCCGGGGCGGTCTTAATCGGCGCCATCACCATCGGCGACGATGTGAAGGTCGGCGCCGGCTCGGTCGTCATCACCTCAGTGCCGAGTAGCGCCACGGTTGTCGGCGTGCCAGGACGAGTGGTCTCTCTGCGGAGCGGTGACGGCGACACGGTCGAGCGCCTGCCCGATCCAGAGTGGGAGATATTCCAGCAGCTGCAGGGCCGCCTGGGCGAGCTTGAGCAGCGGGTCCGGGAGCTGGAGACGCAGCTCTATCAGGCCCGCAACGGCACCTCGCCGGCGCCCATCACCGTCGACACCGAGATTGAGCCGTAACTTCGATTGGTCTCGTCGTCTCGTAGGGGCACAGCGCGCTGTGCCCGCGCGGTTTGATGCGGAGCGGAGATAGCATGACCTTCTGGAACCCCTGGCGGCCGAGACTGACCGAGCTGCCGCTTGGCTTGACGGGGCGCGTCTTCGCCAGCCCGATGCCATTCGGCTACTACGATCCGCAGGGCCACCTCTTCCAGGAAGCGCGACGCCAGGAGGTCGGCGCCATCGTCATCCTCAACGACCGGCTGGAGTGCCTGCAGAAGGCCGGGCGCGACCTGGAGCAGTTCTACGTGGACGAGGGGCTCGACGTCGTGGCGTTGCCGATCCGCGACTACCGCGCCGTCTCTCCCGAGGCGATGCGGCGGGCGGTCGACCTTGCGGTAGAACACGCCGACGGGGGGAAACACCTTCTGGTCCACTGCTCGCTGGGCATCGGACGCACCGGCATGTTCGGTGCCTGCATGGCCCGCCACGTCCTCGGCCTCGACGGCACCGAGGCGCTGCGCTGGATACGCAAGCATCTGGCGGGCGCGGTCGAGACCTGGGAGCAGGAGGAGCTCGTGCGCCGTTTCGACGCGAACGGGCAGGCGCAGGCCTGAGTGGGTGACGCCACCTTCGCTCAACGCGCCGCCTGGGTGCGCCAGGGGCTCCTGCTTGAATACGCGACCGTTGGCTACAACGTTCTGGAAGGCGTTATCGCTGTCGCCAGCGGCCTGGCCGCCGGCAGCGTCGCCCTGATCGGCTTTGGCTTCGATTCGGCGATCGAGGTCGCCGCCGGATCGATCCTTCTCTGGCGGCTACGGGCCGAGTTTGGCGGCCGAGTGGTCGCCGAGCGGGTGGAGCGGCGCGCCGAACAGCTCATCGGTATCACCTTCTTCCTCCTGGCGGGCTACATCCTCCAGTCGAGCCTCGAGCAGTTCATCAACCACCATCAGGCCCAAGAGAGCCCGGTTGGCATTGGGCTGGCTGTTTTCTCGCTGGCAAGCATGCCGCTTGTGGCACTGTGGAAGCGACGCCTCGCCGGTTGGCTGGGGAGCCGAGCGCTTGCCGCCGAGGCGATGGAGCAGTTCGTCTGTTCGTACCTCTCCCTAGCCCTCCTCCTGGGCCTCGGCGCCAACGCCCTCTTCGGTTGGTGGTGGGCGGACCCGATCGCCGCCCTTGCAATGCTGCCGATCGTCGTGCGTGAGGGATGGGAGGCGATACGGGGCGAGGAAGAGGAGGCGTGAACGCGTTGAGCGTAGGGACAGTTCGCGAACTGCCCCTCCTGCGGGCTGCGGTGATCCTTGCCGCGGTGTTGTTGGCGGCGTGCTCGTTGCCTGGAAGAGCCTCCACCGCCGTCGGCTACCTGGAGGGGCGGGCGACCGTCGGCCCTCTGACCCCCGTCGAGCGAATAGGCGTGCCGACTCCGACCCCGTCGCCGGAGCTTTGTGGCGGGATTGGCCTGACAGTCTTAGAGGCGGACGGAACGACGGAGGTCGCTCGCCTCCAGTTGCGGCCCGACTGCACCTTTGCCTTTGCGCTGACCCCTGGCTCGTACATCGTCCGACTGAGGCCGGGGAGCAACATTCAGTTCAGCAAGGACCTGCCGAAGACCGTCAAGGTCGAGAGGGGCGAGACCACGCGGCTGGAGTTCTCCGTCGACACGGGCATACGGTAGCGGCAGCCTGTCCAGACCGCTTGGGCCACAGCGGCTCCGGTCTAGCCTGACCTGACCTTGGTGTCGAGTCGAAGGACCTAACGTCCTGAGGTGATGCGAGCGGGCGTGGGCGACTGTCGATTGCAATCACTGGGTTTCTCACTGTTCAGCGACCGCCCACGAGATAACGGGCGGGCGATGCCCGCAGCCGGGAAGGCGGTCCCGTAGGCCGCAGGCTGAGGCGAAGTGCCGGTCGCGGCCGCCTAGTGGGACCAGGTCAACCACTTGCCAATCCGCGCTCCCGTCCACTTTCGCCACGCGCAGTCTGTCCCCCTGAAAGTAGGCGATCCAGCCACCATCGGGCGAGAGCGTCGGGCTGACGCCTTCGGCGAGCTGTTTGAGGGAGTCAGGCTTGCCAAAGAGGATAGGCGCCTCTCTCACAAAGGAACCGAGCAGCCAGTCGCCGCTGGCAGCGACCTCAAGCAGCCCGGGCCAGGGCGTATCGACGCCTGGGATGAGCAGAGCCTGCCGTTCGATGCCGTCGGGCCAGCCATACGCTGCGACTTTCAGGCGCCTTTCCGACGAGGGCGACACTGGCGCCTCCTGCGGGCTTTCAGGCCAGGCGTACGTCGGTATGGTGACCCGACCATGAAGGAAAGCGATGCTGCTGCCATCGAGCCACGTTGGCAAAAGGAAAGCCGAGTCGCGATGGACGATTTGTTGTCCCGAGCCGTCTGCTTGCATCGCCCAAACTTGCGTGTAGCCAGAGCCGCCGATGCGCGATAGCACGTACATGATGAATTGACCATCGGGGGACCAGGCCACGTTTTGGGCGCCTAAGGAAGGATTCGAAGCACCCCATGAAGGGTCCCAATTGCCGACGTCAGCCAGGAGTCGTACACCTTCTCCGTTAGCCGTCGCCATCCAGAGATCGAAGTCGCGGGTGAAGAGCAGGTGAGAGCCGTCTGGCGAGAAGGCCGGTGCTGCGTTCCACGCCGTGTAGGGGAGGCCGCTTGGCGGCGATTCTTCCTGGCGGTTCCCGGGAATGACCTCGCGCAGCCCCGTTCCGTCGGGACTCACGGTGTAAATGCTCCCTCCCGCGGCGAAGGCGAGGCGGCCTGAGGGAAGCTGCTCCATGGCGAGCTTGCCAAGTGCCGAAGGTGTTGCTGCATCCCCCCTGGGAACGGGCGACGGAGTTCGGACCGCAATTGTGGAGACACTCGGCACGGGAGCAGCCAGAGGGGTGGCCGCAGCGGGAGCCCGAGCGCCCCAGTTGCAAGAGAGGGCGACAGCACTCAAAAACGCAAGGGCTAGAGGCTTCATTGCAGCTAGCATAGAAGGTGCCTCGCCACGCCACAACTTCAGCGTCCTCCTTGCTCACGGCGCCAGCGCGAGCGCCAGCACGCCCGCCACGATCACGGCGGAGCCCAGCAGCCGCCCGCGCCCATAGGGCTCGCCCAGGGCCAGCGTGCCGAGGGCAGCGCCGACCACGATGCTGATCTCGCGCGCCGGTCCCACGTAGCTCACCCGGCTGAAGGTCAGTGCGTAGAGGACCAGGAGGTAGGCCAGCGGCGCGAAGACCGCTGCGGCCACGATCGCCATCTTCCGCTCACCGATCTCCTTGCGCAGCGCGATGGGCCGCCGCAGCACCAGCGGCGTCGCCGTCAGCGCCTGTCCGAAGAAGCTGGCGTAGATCAGGACCAGCGGCGGCACGAGGCTGAGCGCCTGCTTGTCCCACAAGGTATAGCCGGCAATGAGCAGGCCGGTGGCCAGGGCGAAGCGGCTCCCCTTCTCGGCGAAGGCGGCGGTGAGGGTGCGCCACGAGGCGCCGCGGTTAACAGCGAGGACGCCGAAAAGGATGGCCGCTATCGCAAGCGCAGCGGGCAAGGAGACGGTCTCACCGAGCAGCAGACTGCCACCGATGGGGATGAGGGCGATGGCGGTGCCCCGAGCCACGGGATAAACGAGCGAGAGGTCGCCGTGGGTGTAGGCGCTGTTGAGAAGGTGGAAGTAGACGATATGCAGCACCATGGTGCCGGCGACGAACAGCCAGCCGGCGGGTGGGACCGACGTGCGCAGGACGATGGTCAGGAGGAACGGTAGATAGAGGACCGAGGCAAGGGCGGTGAAGCACCACGAGAAGACAAGCGTATCGCTGCTCTTTTTGGTCAGGTAGTTCCAGCCGGCGTGCGCCACTGCCGAGAGCAGCACCAGTGCCAGGGCGAATGACGTCATGTTGGTGACAGGTGGGGCCACTCATGAATGGCCCCGACCGATCAAGTGCCAGCGCGCTTTGTTCTGGCGGCGTAGGCGGCGGCGAGGTAGATGGCGCCGCTGAGGACGATGCCCCAATTCAGACCGACGACTGTCTGGCTTATGGGTGGAGAAGACGGTAGCAAGCCCAGATTGTCGGCCAGATGCAGTGCAAGGCCCAGGCCAGAGGGGACGAGGCCGAGCAGCACGCCGTTCCAGAAGCGCCGCCACACCATGATAAGCGCCGTCAGGCGCAGCAGCGCGAGGACCACGATCGTAGGCGTCAGCCAGAGCAGCGGCTCGCCGCCGCCCCTATCCACCACCAAAGTGGCGCCGCTGAGCACCAGCGCGAATAAGAGGCTGAAGAGCAGCCAGCCGTGACTCGTCATGGGCCTAGTCCTGGAGGGGCAGGCTCATGGCACGGCCCTCCTGCCAGGAGCGCCAGGCGGCCTCGGTGAACTCCATGTAGCGCGCGCCGTCCTCGAAGCTGGTGAGCGTGACGGGCCGTCCCTCCCGAATTGAGGCGACGAACTGCGCCTCGACCTCCCAGTCGGCCGCCATGCCCGGCGCGATCTCCACCTGGGTCCACTCCCTATCCCGGGCCCCAGCACGGTACAGACGTCCGCCGGCGATGCGCAGCGCCCCCTGGCTGCCGTGCAGCTCATAGACCGTCGTCGGCGGGCCGCTGTGCGCCGCGGAGAGATGATAGACCTGGCGATGGCGAGGTCCGCGGCTGGCGAGGACCGTGATGGCGTCGGGGATGGCGACCTCGGCGGGCTGGCCTGTATCGGGGTCGACCCTGGACGGGACGTAGACGGCGCCATCGGCCAGCACGCGCTCCACAGGCGGGATGTACCGCAGCAGCGTCTCGTAGTGGGCGCCGATGAACAGCATGTTCACGCCGCTATAGTCGGAGCGCTGCCGCCAATGGAGCGGCGCAGCCGCGTCCAGCGATTGGGCGGTCGTGGCGATCACGTCGACCTCCAGCACGTCCCCAATGGCCCCCGACGACAGGAGCTGCTTGACGGTGGCGTCGACGCCGAGGGTGTTGGGGTAGGGGACCACCTGCGCGACGAGGTTGGGTCGCGCCTCGTGCGCCGCAAGCATGCGCTTCGCCTCGCCGGCGTCACGGGCCATGCGCCCCTGGCAGAGGATGTGCTTGCCCGCCTCCAGGGCCGCCACGGTCACCGGCTCGTGCAGGTAAGGCCAGGCCGAGCAGACGACGGCGTCGATCTCCGGATCGGCCACGAGGTCCTGCCAGCGGTCGTACGCCTTGCGGAAGCCGTGCTCGCGGGCGGCGCGCTCGCTGCTCTCCCGCGAGCGGTTGGCGACGCCGGCGAGCTCGACTTCGGCGAGCTTCTTGAAGTTGGGGATGTGGCGCTGGCGGGCGATGCCGCCGGCGCCCACGATACCGATGCGTAGCGGGGGCATATAGCGCTCCTTTCTAAGTTGCGGGCGTGCTGACAGGTGCGGGTGGCCGGGTCAGGCGCAGGTAGGCCAAGGTCCAGTAGGCCGATAGGAAGGCGCTGCCCAGGCTACCGGCGAACCATAGGGCCGCGATGACGGCCAGGCCCAGCAATATGCCCAGTGCGACCGCCGCGCCGGGCCCCGCCGTGAGCGCCAGCACCACCACCACGATGGCGACGGGGATGGCCAGCAGGATGAGCAGGAACAGCACGGCCAGGCCAACGCCGATGGCGAGGCCGACGCTGATCAGCCAGAGGAGCAGGCTGGCACCGAAGCGGCTCCGCACTAGGGCGATCGCGCGGGCCAGCGAAGCGAAAACGCCATCGTTGTCGAGCACGATGGCCCGCTGGGCGTAGGTCACGACGATGCTCGCCAGCACCAGCAGCGGCAGTCCTGCGACGACCAATAAGAAGACCAGCACCGAGAACCATAGGAACAGACCGGCACCGTCGGCGCGCTGTGCTCCGAGAAGGGGCACGGCGAGGAAGAGCGCCACGACCGCTCCCACGATGAGCGCGATCAGGCCGAGGAGCAGGACGAGCCCGACGAAGCGCCAGAAGGCGCCGGCGCCCTGCCGCCAGGCGTGCCCGAAGCCCGTCGGGCGGCTCTCATCGAGGGCGCCCACCGCGCTCATGATGCCCGCTCCGGCGATGGTGCTGACAACCCAATAGGCGACGACGAGCAGGCCGAGGAGGGCCGCGATGCCGAGCAGCACGCCGGCGAAAGCCTCGGCCCATCGGCCCAGCCCGTCGGCGAGTTGCTCTAGTCCTTGGAACGCCTCGCCTCGTCCTCGCCCGTCGAAATCCGGGGCCGGCGTTGTCCAGTTGACGCCGGCGCCCGGCCCAGCGCCCGCCTGGCAGCCCGCGATGACGGCGAGCCCCCAGATGAAGCGGTTGAGCAGCACCAGCCGCCAGGCCTGTCCGATGAGCTGGCCGTAGTCCATTGCGATTGCCCCTTCTTGTTGCGACGGATGCTACCATATGTCACAGCCCAGGGCCACGACGGCCCCTACGGTGACGTGGTCACCGTGGTCACGAGGGCAGGCGTGCGCCCGAAGCCCGCATACGCTCCCCAAGCCCCCAGCGCCAGGTGCAGCAGGCTGTCGGCCGGGACGCCGAGGTACGCGAGCTCGAAGAGCGTCGCCGGCGGGTGCCTCGTCGAGAGGAACCCCCACAGGCCGAAGAGCAATAAGACCGCCCCGAGGACCAGGCAGAGTCGGCGTTGCCGCGTGGGCTCCTCTTCGCGGGAGCCGATGAGCCCTGCCGCCGCGAGGACCGTCCGCCCGATGCTCTGCCCTACGTCCAGGGTGAAGCTCGGCGTCCCCCACTCCGCCGGCAGGATGAACCCCAGCATCCCGAACACGAGCAGCACGGTGCTTGCCCGGAGGAGGAATCCCTGGGGAGTGAGGTTTCCCTTCACGGTTGCGCGGTGATTAGGAGGCGGACAGACACGGCAACCGGGTCTACCTGGCAGGCCCGCCCTTCAGGGCGGCGATCGCCGATTTGCCACTCATTGCGACGTGCGTAGCGTCTCACCCTCGTGCTCAAGGAATGCCGCCAGCCGGTCGTACCAGGCGACCTGCTCGGCGACGGTGAAATGGGCGTTCGCCGGGCTGGGGTTGGGGACGACGAAGAGGCGCGTGTCGCCGAGGCGCTCCGGCTGTGGCCCGAGCGCGGCACCCCTCGTGGGCAGGCCGAGGGCATAGCGGGCGAAGGGGCGGTAGGCCGTGAGGCCGTGAAAAACGGCGATGGTCGGTCGGTGGGCCTCCAGGCGCTCGCGAAGGAGCAGCGCACCTTCCCTGAACTGGGCCTGGCTCACCGAGGCCGCGTTGGCGCCCGGACGCTTGACCACGTCGGTGAAGCCGATGCCGAAGTCGAGCAGGGCGGCGTCGTGCTCTGGTTCGAGCGCCTCGACGGCGAGGGCCTGACGGGCCGCCGCGCTGAGGCGCGAGTGGGAGAAGGCGCGCCAGAAGCGGTTCGTGGGCCGCGCGAAGTAGTGGCCTCGCTGAGCGGAGTAAACGCTCGGGTTGATGCCTACGAAGACCAGCGTGAGCCCTGGCCGCAGGTAATCGGGGAGGGTGCGCGGGGTGTCCATAAACGGCTCGCTCAGCGCTCTCTGCGGTCTGCGGTAAGACGAGCCGTCTGTGGTCCCTAACTCTCCCGTTGCCGGCGCTGCCCCGCGAAGGCCGCTTGTCGCTCCGCCCACCAGGGGTGGTACCGCGATTCGGGCAACGCGCCTCGCTGCTTCAGGTTCGAGAGGCGCCGGCACTCGCGCTGGACGGCACTGACGACTTCCTGCATCTCGCCGTTGTTGCCGATGACAAAGTCGGCAGCCGGAGCGCGGGTGTGCCAGGGACGCTGGCTGGCGAGGCGCTGGTTGGCCTCTTCGAGGGTGTAGTTGTTGCGCGTGATCAGCCGTGCGCGAGTGATGTCCTCATCGCAGGCCACGAGCCAGGTCTGGTCGCACCAGGCCCCGTACCCGGACTCTGTGTGGTTGACCGACTCCATCACCGCCGTCGCCTCGTCAGCCAGAGTGGCCCGCCACTCATCGATGACCGCCTTGATGGCGTCGCCGATGTTGCCGATGGCGCTGGTGAGGCGTCGCATCTCCTCCGGCCTACCAAAGACCTTGGTGCCCAGGATCGTCCGGTCGATGTAACCGTCGGTGCCGACGATGTCCGGCCCGAAGGCGGCCACGACGCGCTCGAAGCCGGGCGTGCCGGGATCGTAGAGGCGGTGCACGAGCTTGTCGGCGTCGCAGTGGACGGCGCCGAGGTCGACGAGGGTCTGGCAAACGAGGCTCTTGCCCGTGGCGATGGCGCCGGTGACGCCGAGGATCAGCGGTGGCATGGGTTCCCCTTTCTAGCGCCCGATGAAACGGCCGGGACGGCGCTCCCGGAAGGCGGCGCGCGACTCGGCGGCGTCGGCTGTGGCGCGACCGGAGATGCGCAGGCCGTGGCTTTCGAAGCGGAGCTGCTCCTCGAGCGTGGCGTCCATGCTGTGCTGCAGCACCCGCTTGGCCATCTGCATGGCGACCGGCGGCAGGGTGGCGATCTGCTCGGCCAGGCCAATCGCCTCGGGTAGGAGGCGGTCGGCGGGCACCAGGCGGTCCAGCAAGCCGATGCGGTGCGCCTCCTCGCCCTCCACGAAGCGGCTCGTGAAGAGCAGGTCGCAGGCGCGGCTGTAGCCAACGATTCGCGGCAGGAAGTACGTCATGCCGGAGTCGCCGCTGAGGCTGCGCTCCAGGAAGGTCGTCTTGAAGCGGGTATTCTCGGAGCCAACGCGCATGTCGCAGGCCAGGGCGAGCGACATGCCGGCGCCGGCCGCCGGGCCGTTGACTGCGGCGATGGTGGGCTTGTCGAGGCGGCGGTAGACGGTGAGGGCCTGGATGCCTACCCATCCGAACTCTTCGAGCAGCTCGTCACGGGCGGGGCCAGCCTCGCTGTCGGGGTTGGGTGCCGCGCCGCCGCTCAGGTCGGCGCCCGCGCAGAAGCCGCGGCCCGCCCCCGTGATGACGACGGCGCGCACCTCATCGTCGGCACGCGCTTCCTCGCAAGCGGCGAAGATGTCGCGTCGTAGGGTAGTGTTGAGGGCGTTCAGGACCTCCGGCCGGTTGAGGGTGATGACGGCGACATGCCCCTGCCGCTCTAGGATGATGGCTTCGTAGGACATGGGGCCTCCTTTTCGCGGGTGGGTACGGTAGGCTTGGCTAGCTGACAGTACCGAAGCCTGGGCGGGCCGTCAACAAGGCGCACGACGTGTCCTCTCCTCACTCGGAGGCCCGCCCTTATGGGCATCAAGTAACTTCCTTCTCCACTGAGGGTTGAAACCCTCAGCTTCGGCCAGATAGCTGCGGGATGAATCCCGCAGGTAAGTTATTTCGTATATGGTGACGGCGCGTCTCCTTCTGCCCGGGCCATCTGGGCGATGTGCAGCGTAGACGGCCCCAGGGTAGGGGCAATTCACGAATTGCCCCTACGACGGCTGCATCGATCGCTATCCCTGCCGCTGGGCCGAGGAGAGCCGCTGCGAGTAGTACTTGGCCAACAGGTCGTCCAGGGCCTCGCGCAGCAGCGAGGCCTCGGAGCGGCCGGTCATGTGGGAGAGCTCCGAGAGTCGCCGTAGCTGGCCAGGGGCGAAGTGCACCGTCTTGGGCTCCAGGCGCTCGGGCTGGGCGAAGGCCGTGCGGGCGCGTCCTCCTGTCTTGGCGCGGAAGAGCGCGGCGTTGGCCTGGCGCAAGAGCTCGCGCTCGTTCTGCACCGCCGCGGAGGGGTATGCGGCGACGCCGCCGCTGAGCGTGATCTGCGCCGTGAAGGTGCCGCCAGAGGGCAGCTGGAGCACCACAGGCCGATCGTCGAAGGTGGCCCTGATCCTCTCGGTTGCGAGGAAGGCTTCGTCCGCCTGCCGGTTAGGAAGAATGAAGAGGAAGGTGTCCCGCGCATAGCGGGCCACGGTGGCGGCCTCCCCGGCTCGCTGCCGCAGTTCCTGGGCCAGAGTGACGAGGAGAGCGTCACCCACTTCTATGCCGTGCTCGTGGTCGAAAGGTGCGAAGTTGTCCACGTCCAGCAGGGCGAGGGAGACAGGGTGCTCCTCGGAAGCCCGGTGGACCTCCTCGGCCACGACCTGGAGGATGGCGCCGCGCGAAAGGAGACCGGTCAGGGGATCCGTAGAGAGGTCGATATCTGCACTCATAGCGAGCCAATCATAGCAGGCATAAGTGCGCCTGCCAAGATATTAGACAACTGATATGCTCGATGAGAGGTCTGTTGATGAACGTTATCATAGAGGTATTGACAAGAGCATACTTCATGCTATGCTCATTGCGAGATGATGACAGAGAAAGGAGGTGAGGTAATGACACAAACACAGAAGCGTCAGTCGGGGCTGGCGGAGTTGATCGGGGGCGTTGGTCGCCTCCTGGCGGCGCCGTTCACCGGCTGGGCCCTGCGGTGCCCGCACTGCCACGTTCGGGAGCAGCTCGTCGGTCTGGAGGTCGCGCGTGGCCTAAACGCGGCCATCTACCGCTGCCCGGCTTGCCGTCATGAAGACCGCTTACCGGAGCCCGTGTTCCCCTACGAGGGGTAGAGGTAAGGAGGTAGAACAGGATGTCCTACGGCTATTCAGGACGATGTGGGCGGGCCAACTGGAGCGGAGCGCTCCGAGGGACCGCCTGCAGCCGCGGCATCGCCATTGGGCTCGTCCAGCGCGTGCGCGTCGGAGAACGGCCGCTGCTGCACGGCGACTGGCCCAACCAGCAGCGGGTCCTGGTGACGGATGTGGCTGATGCGCGGGTGCTGGCTGTGGCCCCCTTCAGGACGCTCGCAGTCGTGGCCGAGGCAGGGGGCATAGGGAGCAACCTGGCCATCCTGCTCCGCGAACTCGGCGTTCCGGCGGTGCTGGGGGTCGTGGGAGCGTGCGCCCAACTGGAAGATGGCATGACGGTCCTGGTGGATGGCAACAACGGCGTAGTGCTGGTGCTCAGCGAGCCTCTGCCCAGCCCCGTCGACGGCTCCATCGAGACCGTTCTGGCCTGTGCGTAGGGGTGCTGGCATGGAGTTGGAGATCTTGGGCAGTTGGGCGGGAAGCCCCGGACCGCGCAGCGCGTGTTCCGGTTATCTCTTATCGGAGGGCTCAACCGAGGTCCTGTTCGATTGCGGTCCAGGTCTTGTGCCGATTCTTCAGGAAGGCCACGACCCGAGCGATGTGGCTGCCATCTTTATCAGCCATATGCACGCCGACCACTCGCTGGACCTTCTTGCCTATGCCTATCGCCTTATACGGTTTACTTGGCGAAGAGGCGAGCCGTCCCTTGCTCGTCCCATTCCGCTGTATCTGCCGCCCGGAGGGCTTAGCGTCCTCGGCCACATGACGGCCGCCTATGGCAGGCCGGGGAACGGCCGCCTGTCGGACCCTTTCCACGGCGCCTTTGCGCCCTCGGAGTTGACGCCGACGCGGCCGATCCTTGTGGGCGATCTGGCGGTGATCCCGTACCAAGTGCGGCACAGCGTGTCGGCCCTTGGCTATCGGGTGGAGGGGCCTCGCTCAAGCTTCGCCTATTCGGGCGACACGGGTCTGTGCCCCGGGCTGACAGAGCTGGCTGAGGGGGTGGACCTGCTGCTTTGCGAGGCGACCACCAGGCAGGAGGGTGGGCTGACCGAATCGGCCGGCCATCTGACGGCTCGCCAAGCGGCCCAGATTGCCAGCGAAGCCCGCGCCGAACGCCTGATCCTGACGCACCTCACACGGCAAGACTCGGAGTGGCTGACTGGGCTGATGGATGACGCGAGCGAGGTCTATCACGGCCCGGTCGACGTCGCGACAACGGGCCTCAAGGTCGGGGTGCCCGAAGCGACCTATCCGCCCATCAGGGCTGGTGATCGGCTGGCGCTTGAGCCGTGAGGCTCAACCCAACAAGGCGAACGCCAACAGACATAATTCCCGAGGGAGATGTATGATATAGCTACATGATATAAGCACACCGCCGTAGCTACATGATAATGCACATGTATAGTAGAAGAGAGAGACATTGACGCGAGCATATCACCATGATAGCCTCAAAAGTGCAAGGGAGAGACCTCACATGCTAGGAACGACCCAAACACTTCGCGAGACCTGGCGTGCAGCCGCCTGGCTGTCGACTGCGGCGCTTCTGCTTACACTCGCGATCGCCTGTGCGCCATCCGGCGCACCCAACGCCCAGACGCCGGCGGCCGTCGGTACGCCGACTCCCGCCCTCAGCGGCGCGGTCAGAATCGATGGCTCCAGCACCGTCTTCCCCGTCACGGAAGCGGTGGCCGAGGAGTTCCAGAAGCTGCACCGCCGGGTCCAGGTGACGGTGGGCATCTCAGGCACGGGCGGCGGCTTCCAGAAGTTCTGCAACAAGGAGACCGACATCTCGGACGCCTCGCGGCCGATCAGCGCCTCCGAGCGGGATGCCTGCCAGAAGAACGGGCGGGACTACATCGAGTTGCCGGTGGCCTACGACGGGCTCTCGGTGATCGTGAACCCGCAGAACACCTGGGTCACATCGATGACGACAGCCGACCTTAAGAAGATCTGGGAGCCAGACGCCCAAGGCAAAGTGACCAGGTGGAGTCAGGTCCGTCCGGAATGGCCCGACCGGCCACTCACCCTTTACGGCCCTGGTACGGACTCCGGCACCTTCGACTACTTCACCGAGGTCATCAACGGGCGGGCCAAGGCCAGCCGGGGCGACTTCACCGCCAGCGAGGACGACAATGTCCTGGTGCAGGGCATCGCGGGCGACGCCAACGCTCTTGGGTACTTCGGTTACGCGTACTACGTGGAGAACAAAGGCCGGCTGAAGCTCGTCGCGATCGATGGCGGCAGGGGCCCGGTGCTTCCCACGGAGCAGACCATCAACGACGGCACATATGCGCCGCTGTCACGACCGATCTTCATCTACGTGGCCAAGGATGCGGCCGACAGGCGCGAGGTGCAGGAGTTCGTGAAGTTCTACCTCAACCAGGGTCGTCCTCTGGTCGCAGAGGTGGGCTACGTGCGGGTTCCCGATAGGGTGTACGATGCCGCCCTACAGCGCTTCGAGCGGCGTGTGGTGGGCTCGGTGTACACGAACGCCCCGGCGGGCGCGAAGTTGGAAGACCTCTTCAAGTAGTGGCTCGGTGACATCAGGTCCAGCTAAACAAAACGCGCTGGTGGCCTTGTTCAAACAGGGCCACCAGCGCTTAGCACACGCTCCACTTCCGAGGTGATGAGGATGATCGGAGAAGGCGCGGTTTCGCCCGCTTCCGCGCGAGAGGTTATACCCCTCGGCGTACGCCGGCGTCCTCTGCGCAAGTTTGGCGAAGGGCTGGCAAAGGTATTCCTCCTGATCTGCGCCTCAGGCTCCGTGCTGACCACTTTGGGCATCGTAGCAGTCTTGATCTTCGAGACGATCGAGTTCTTTCAAGAGGTCTCCATCCTGGAGTTCGTCACAAACCCGCAGTGGACACCTCTCTTCAGCGTCAAGAACTTCGGCATCGCTCCACTGTTGACCGGCACAGTGCTTGTTACGGGGGGTGCGATGCTCATTGCCCTGCCTGTTGGGCTTGTCAGCGCCATATACCTCAGCGAGTACGCCGCTGACCGTCTCCGGAGGATCTTGAAACCGTTGCTCGAGATCCTGGCTGGCATTCCTACCGTTGTGTATGGCTACTTTGCCCTCCTATTCATCTCGCCGCTCTTGCGCAAGATCTTCCCGGACGCGCAGGTCTTCAACGCGGCAAGCGCGAGCATCGTGATGGGCGTCATGATTATTCCGCTCGTATCCTCGTTGAGCGAGGACGCTATGGTAGCGGTGCCGCGTTCGCTTCGAGAAGCGGCGTACGCGCTGGGCGCCACACGGATGGAGGTAGCGACTCGAGTTGTGGCGCCTGCGGCGCTCTCGGGGATCGTTGCTGCGTTCATCCTTGCCATCTCCCGAGCGGTCGGGGAAACGATGATCGTTGCCATCGCTGCCGGCCAACAGCCCAAGTTGACGTTGAACCCCCTGGAATCGATCGAGACCATGACCGCCTACATCGTGCAGGTGAGCCTGGGCGACGTCCCTGTTGGCACGATTGAGTTCAAGACCATATTCGCTGTTGGAATGACGCTCTTTCTTATGACCCTTCTGCTGAACATGGTCAGTCAGCGGGTCATTCACCGCTTCCGTGAGGCATATGAATGATTTCTAGCAGGGAGCGTTCGATAGGATTGAGGCAGGCTCGGGCACAGCGCGAGCTGCGCAACCGCAAAGATAGCGCTTTTGCGATCGTTGGGCTGGTTGCCACGCTAGTTGGCATCGTGATGTTAGCCGTTCTGCTGATAGATATCGCCCAGGACGGCCTCGGGGCGCTCAGTTGGACCTTTCTCACGAGCTTCCCCTCTCGTTTCCCGGATCAAGCTGGGATCCTATCCGCCCTCGCTGGGACCCTTTGGGTGATCACGCTGACGGCGGCCTTCGCATTTCCCGTTGGGGTTGCTGCGGCGGTCTACCTCGAAGAATATGCGGCCCGGACCTGGTTCTCCTCGATCATACAAACGAACATCAATAACCTGGCGGGAGTGCCTTCAATCGTCTACGGCCTCCTGGGCCTGGGGCTGTTTGTGCGGATGCTGCAGCTTGAGCGCAGCGTACTCGCAGGCGGACTGACGATGGCGCTTCTCGTGCTTCCTATCATTATCATCGCGAGCCAGGAGGCGATCCGAGCGGTTCCGCCGTCTTTCCGAGAAGCCGCGTATGGGCTGGGCGCGACCAAGTTCCAGACGACGTGGTTGATCGTGTTCCCCTCGGCCTTGTCGGGTATCCTGACGGGCACCATCCTGGCGCTATCTCGCGCCATCGGCGAAACGGCGCCACTCATCACCATCGGCGCGCTCACGTTCATCGCGTTCTTGCCGGATGGACTCAAGTCGCCCTTCACGGTGCTTCCGATCCAGATATTCAACTGGATATCGCGACCACAGGCTGCATTCCATGAGAAGGCGGCGGCAGGGATCATTGTCTTGCTAGTGGTGCTCCTGGCCATGAACGCGGCCGCCATCCTGCTTCGCAACAAATATCAGCGGAGGGTAGAATGGTAATCCAGATCAAGCCAGAGCAAATCAAAATGGCGAAGCCATTAGGCTCCCCAACAACCGCCGAGCCCACCCACCCGCAGGATTCTGTCCTCGAGGCTGAGGGCGTGAGCATTTATTACGGAGAGAGGCCTGCTCTTCGAGACGTGACTCTGAGCGTCCGTCGCAACAGCGTTATGGCCATCATCGGACCCTCCGGTTGCGGCAAAAGCACCCTCCTCCGCTGCTTCAATCGGATGAATGACTTGATTCGTGGATCGCACTTGGAGGGCAAGGTGCTTTTCAATGGGCAGGATATTTACGCGAGCAACGTCGACCCGACGGAGTTGCGCTCGCGCATTGGCATGGTGTTCCAGAAGCCAAATCCATTCCCCAAGTCGATCTTTGAGAATGTCGCGTTTGGGCTTCGCATAAACGGGTTCCGCGGGAACTTGAGAGACCGGGTCGAGCACGCCTTGAGGCGTGCTGCACTCTGGGAGGAGGTGTCGGACCGACTGGGCTCAAGCGCGCTCAGCCTTTCAGGTGGTCAGCAGCAGCGGTTGTGCATCGCCCGCGCCCTGGCGGTGGAGCCAGAGGTTATCCTGATGGACGAGCCGGCCTCTGCTCTGGACCCTTCGGCCACCTACCGCATCGAGGAGTTGATTGACAAGCTCAAGGAGGACTATACGATCCTGATCGTTACCCATAACATGCAGCAGGCTGCTCGAGTATCTGACATGACGGTCTTCCTGCTGGCAGGGGAGGAGCGGACCGGCGAGTTGGTCGAAATCGGCCCGACGTCCCAGATATTTACCAACCCCAGAGACAAGCGCACGGAGGACTATATCACGGGGCGCTTCGGCTAGCGGGTGGATAACAGTGGAGCGCGTTCTCTTCCTGTGCACCCATAACTCGGCGCGAAGCCAGATCGCAGAGGCATTGTTGCGCAGTATGGGGCGAGAGCGCTTCGAGGCTTACAGCGCGGGCACCACGCCGTCTCGGGTGCATCCGCTCGCGGTGAAGGCCATGCAGGAGATTGGGATCGACGTCAGCGCTCACAGGTCGAAAGACGTTGACGAATACCGAGGAATGCTGTTTGACTATGTCATCACGGTATGTGACCAGGCGAGGGAAGCGTGCCCCTTCTTTCCGGGGGCCCGTCGACAGCTGCACTGGAGCCTTCCCGACCCGTCCGCGGCGGCGGGCGACGAAGCGACGCAACTCCCGGTGTTCCGGAGCGTCCGCGACGAGCTGACAGGGCATGTTCGTGAGTTCGTTGCGGCCCGCGATGGCGAGTTGAATAGGAGCCCAGCAATGCGGCACGCAGCGCGTACCGAGTTTCACTCAAAGCTGCAATCGTTGCAGGACGAGGTGCTCCTCCTGGGGAGCCTGGTTGATCGCGCGCTGGAGCGCTCGATGGAGGCGCTCAAGCAACGCGACCTCGTCGAGGCGCGGCAGGTTATCGGCGACGATGATGCCATCGACGCGAAGCGCATCGAAATCGAAGAGAGGGCGCTCGCTCTTATTGCCACCGAGCAGCCCGTCGCCAGTGACCTGCGCGCCATCGCCGCGGTCCTCAGCATTGGCTCCGACCTTGAACGCATGGGCGACCACGCCGAGGGCATCGGCAAGATCGTCCTGCTCCATGGCGACCAGCCTCACGTCAAGCCGCTCATCGACCTGCCCCGCATGGCCGAGATGGGCCGCGATATGCTGAAGCGCTCCCTTGAGGCCTTTGTCCACCGCGACGAATCCCTCGCCCGCCAGGTCTGCGCGGACGATGACCGCGTGGATGAGCTCTGGGAACAGGTATGGCACGAGCTGCTGCTCATCATGCTCCAGAACCCGACAACGATCCAGCGCGCGACGTACCTTATCTGGGCGGGCCACAACCTGGAGCGGTTCGCCGACCGGGCCACCAACATCGCCGAGCGGGTCGTCTTCCTCATCACGGGCAAGCTGGAAGAGCTCAACCTGTCTCGGTATTAGACCCGGGCCCTCAACCTCCGCGTCGTCCGCAGGCTTGGGTTCTCCCACGTGCTATGAGTGATGCCATTCTATGTTCACATAAGAGAGGCTGTGTAATAGGCTCCTGGGGTCGCTTCGTGATATGCTTCACGGAGCCGAAACATCTCGAGGGAAGCGAAAAGGAGATAGCGCATGGCCCGACTCTCCCTCGTCCCGCAGGAACGCCGGTTCTTCGACCTGTTTGAGCAAGGAGCGGCCAACCTGGTCGAGGCTGCCGACATGATTCGGGATCTGCTCGAGGATTATCGGGATGTCCCCGAAAAGGTGGAGCGCATCCGGGAGTTGGAGCACATCGGCGACGGCATCACGCACGAGCTGATGGCCCAACTCCACCGCACGTTCGTCACCCCGCTCGACCGCGAGGACATCACCCAGATAGCCGAGCGGCTGGATGACGTGGTCGACCTCATAGACGCGGCGGCGGTCTCGATGGTGCTCTATCGCATCCCGGCCCCGAAGGACCGGGCCTGCCAGTTGGCCGTCTTGATCGTCGAATGCGCCAAGGTCGTCCAGCGGGCCATCGGGAAGCTGCGCCACCGGCGGAGCTTCCAGAGCATGCTGCAGGACGCCATCGAGCTGAACCGCCTGGAAAACGAGGCTGACCAGGTCCTTCGCAGTGCGCTGATGGAGCTGTTCGATAACAGCACCGATCCTGTGGAGATCATCAAGTGGCGGGAGATCTACGAGCAACTGGAGACTGCGACCGATAGGTGCGAGGACGTGGCCAACGTCCTCGAGGGGATCGTGTTGAAATATGGCTAACACTGGAAGGGAGGCCCATGGAGAGCGGTGGCGTAACGGTTGGTCTTGCCCTTGTCCTCCTGCTGATCGTGGCTGCGGAGTTCGTCAATGGCTGGACTGACGCCCCTAACGCTATCGCCACCGTCATCGCCACGCGCGCCCTGACGCCGCGCGTCGCCATAGTCCTCGCCTCTTTCTTGAACCTCGCGGGCGCGCTTTCCGGCACCGCGGTCGCCACGACTATTGGTACGGGTATCGTGCAGGCCGGCGCGGTAAGCCTGCTGACCATCGGCTCGGCCATGGTGGGCATCATCATCTGGAGCAGCATCGCCGCCTACTACGGGCTGCCCACCAGCGAGAGCCATGCTCTCGTTTCTGGCCTCGCTGGGGCCACGATCGTCACGGCGGGCCCCAGCGCCCTCATAGGGAGTGGCTGGCAAAAGGTATTCACGGGGCTGCTTTTCTCTACCTTTCTTGGCTTCCTCGGTGGCCTTGTCCTGATGGTCCTCCTGCTGTGGCTCTTCCGCGGTAGCGGTCCCCGGCTGGTCAGGGGTCTGTTCAGCCGGCTCCAGGTGCTTTCCGCAGCTTTCATGGCGTTCAGTCACGGCAGCAACGACGCCCAGAAATTCATGGGCCCGTTTGCTCTGGCCTTGGTGCTCGGCGGTGTGCTTCCGGAGTTCAGCATACCTATCTGGGTGATCGTGCTACTGGCCAGCGTCATGGGCCTTGGCACCGCCATAGGCGGCTGGCGGATCATCAGGACGATGGGTTTCCGCGTCACACGCCTTGAGCCGATCCACGGCTTTTGCGCCGAGACCAGTGCCGCCACAGTCATCGAATTGGCCTCCCGGCTTGGCATCCCGTTGAGCACTACACACACCATCAACACAGCCATCATGGGCGTCGGCGCCTCGCGGCGGCTTTCGATGGTGCGTTGGGGAGTGGCGCGGACCATCGTGGGCGCCTGGATCATTACCTTCCCCCTCTGCGCCGGCATAGCAGCAGCCGTTGCCGCCGCGCTGACCGCCATCGGACGGGTGACCTAATGGCCGATGTCCGGCCGTTCCGGGGGCTTCGCTATGGCTTGGACCAGGTGGACCTGGGCAATGCGCTCGCCCCGCCCTACGACGTCATCGACGCGCCGGCCCAGCAGGCCCTCCACGCGCGTAGTCCGTTCAACGTCATCCGCCTCGAGTACCCATTCGAAGAGGGAGAAGCGAGTACTTCGCAACGCCGCGATGCGCTGACCCTCCTCGAGTGGTTGGCCCATGGTGTGCTGCGTCGGGACCCGGTGCCGGCGTTCTATCTTCACGAGCAGCGCTTCAGTCTTCTAGGAGAGGAGCGTTCCCGACTTGGCCTCATCGCCGCCGTGCGCCTGCACGCGCCCGAAGAGCGCGTGATCCTGCCGCACGAGCACACTACCCCCAAGCCGGTGGAGGATCGGCTGGGCGCTCTGAGGGCTATCCAGACCAACGTGAGCCCTATCTTTGGGCTCTTCCGAGATCGGAACGGCGAAGCCGCCAGGGCCGCGCGCGCCGCCACCCAAGCCCCCCCGTTGGTGGAGGCGATGTGTGAGGGCGAGACACACCGTCTCTGGGCCATTGCAGACACTGCCCAGCAACAGGCGTTGCAGCGCCTGTTCGAAGGAAGGGTGGTCTACCTAGCCGACGGCCACCACCGGTTCCAGGCAGCGAGAGCTTACCGCGATGAATGCGCGGCCCGCCAGAGTCCAAGGGAAGCCGAGGCGCGCGCGGCGGACCTGCGGGACAGGGCCTGGCAGTTCGTCCTGATGCACCTGGTAGCGCTGGAGGACCCGGGCCTCGTCGTCCTGCCGCTGCATCGTTTGCTCCGCGGTCTCAATACAGAGGCACAGGGGGCCCTCGACGAGGCGCTCGGTGCCTTCCTGGTCGAGCCTTTGCCATTGCCGGACGATGCGGAGTTCGCGGCGCGCACTATCATCGCTGCCCTCGCCGCCAAGGTTGCTGCCGGCCCCGCCTATTGTCTCCTGCGCCTGGGGAGCGAGGCACTCATGCTGGCGCCGAAGGCGCCCCGAGAGGGCGGCTCCGCTCATCTGAGGCCGACGCTTGATGTCGTCCTGCTGCACCGGCTCCTTATCGACCGGTTGGTGGACTCACCCCAAGCCGCCACCGACAGGGGCGATCTAGCCTACACGCCTTGGGCCGTGGAGGCGCTGCAGCAGGTGCGCAGCGGTGCCTATCAGGTGGCCCTGTTCCAGAACCCGGTCCCTGTCTCTCGCATCGCAGAGCTGGCAGAGCAGGGGCAGCAGATGCCGCCCAAGTCCACCTACTTCCACCCGAAGCTACCCACCGGCCTGGTGCTGAAGCGCTCGGACGACGGCCCGCTGTAAGGTAGCGCCGGCCTCCTGGCCGGATTGACACGCTCTCGCGCCCTACAGCAAGATGGAGCGTGCTCTGACGCCGCGTTCGCTCGAACGCAGCTACGTGTCGGATCAAGGCTCGGAGGAACTCCCCGTGACGATCGCCTTTGGGAAGCCCGTCGTCTGTCCGGTGCTCGTAGGGCGCGCGGCGTCTCTCGAATCACTGAACCACCTCCTCGATGAGGCGCGGTCAGGAGTGGGACAGACAGCGCTTGTCGCGGGAGAGGCCGGCATCGGGAAATCGCGGTTGGTTGGCGAAGCGAAGGCCCGCGCGGCGTCCCTGGGCGTGCTCCTGCTCCAGGGCAACTGCTTTGAACCCGACCAGTCGCTTCCCTACGCCCCATTCGTTGACCTTCTCCGTACGCTTCTCACCACAGTACCGCCCGGCAACGTCGCCGACTTCTTAGGCTCCGCCGCCTCACCTCTCGTCAGGCTGCTGCCGGAGATCGATCAGCTGCTGCTGGGGATCGTGCCTATGCCCGGCCTTGAGCCTGAGCAGGAGAAACGCCGCCTCTTCCACGCGCTGACGCAGGTCTTTACGCAGCTCAGCGCCAAGCAGCCGCTGCTCGTGATCGTCGAAGACCTGCACTGGGGCGATGAGGCGAGCCTCGAATTCGTGCTCCACCTGGCACGGCGCATAGCGGAGCAGCCGACACTGCTTCTATTGACATACCGCAGCGATGAACTGCACCCCAGCCTGAGCCATTTCTTGGCCCAGCTTGACCGCGAGCGGCTCGCCTCAGAGTTGACGCTCCCCCGACTTACTCTCAGCGAGACCGACACGATGATCAGGGCAATCTTCGATCAGCAGCGGCCGGTGCGGGCTGAATTCCTCAACTCCATCCATGAGCTCACCGACGGCAATCCCTTCTTCGTGGAAGAGGTCTTGAAGTCGTTGATCGCCACGGGCGACATCTTCTATGCCGATGGAAGGTGGGACCGCAGACCAGTCGACGTGCTACAGATCCCCAGGAGCATTCGGGATGCCGTGCGCCGGCGCACGGCGCAGCTGAGCCCCGAAGCTCAGAGGGTCTTGGCGGTCGCGGCGGTAGCTGGCCAACGATGCGACTTCGCGCTGCTGCAGCACTTGACACATCTCGACGAGGCGCAACTGCTCTTGGTGGTCAAGGAGCTCATCGCCGCGCAACTGGTCGTGGAGGAATCGGCCGAGCAGGTCGCCTTTCGCCACGCGCTCACGCGACAGGCGGTGTACTCTGGTCTCTTGGCGCGCGAGCGCAGGTCTCTTCACCGCTCCATCGCTGAGGCGCTTGAGGGCTTTACGTCGCCCGGCTTGGACGGGCGCTTGGCCGATCTGGCCTACCACTTCTACGAAGCGGAAGCCTGGGACAAGGCCCTTGACTACTCGCAGCGTTTTGGCGAGAGGGCGCAGGCGCTCTATGCGCCAAGGGCGGCGGCGGAGCACTTCACGCGTGCGCTGAATGCCGCACACCATCTCGCCGTGATACCCCGACCAGAGCTCTATCGGGCGCGCGGTCTTGCCTACGAAACGCTGGGCAACTTCGAGCAGGCCCGCCAGGACCTTGAGACGGCCCTGGCGTCAGCGAAGACCGCCCAGGACCGGCGACTGGAATGGCAGGCCCTCGTGGACCTCGGCATGCTCTGGTCTGGGCGCGACTATTCCCAAACGGGTGACTACTACGAGCGGGCTTTCGCGCTCGCTCGTACCCTTGACGCTCCATCTCTTGTGGCGCACAGCTTGAACCGAGTGGGGAACTGGCATCTCAACGTCGATCAACCACAGGAAGCGTGGCGACAACATCAGGAGGCGCTGGCCATCTTCGAGGAGCTGAACGATCGCCACGGGATCGCAGAGACGCTCGACCTCCTTGGCGTGTCGGACTATATGAGCGGCAACCTGGCCCGGGGCACGGCGTACTACGAACGCGCCATCGTGCTCTTCCAGGAGCTCGACAACCGCCAAGGCCTCGCGTCCAGCCTCGCGACGATGACCATGCGCGGCGCCACCTACCAGTCGGATACCATGGTCGCGGCCGCGTCATTGGAAGAAGCAGCCCGCGAGGGCGAGATGGCGTTGCGGTTGGCACGGGAGATCGGCCAGCGCTCCGCTGAAGCCTACGCGCAGATCATGTTGGCGTTTTGCCTCGGTGCCCAGGGCAGCTATGCCCGTGCCCTGGAGGCCGCGCGCGCGGGCCTGCTCATTGCGGAAGAGATCGAGCATCTTCAGTGGATGGCGGCGGCGCACTGCGCCCTCGGCGCGGTGCACCTCGATCTGCTCGATTTCGGACAGGCGCAGCGAGAGTTGGAGCAAGCGCTGACCCTGGCCAAGGAGATTGGCTCCGGATGCTGGGCC
>Ga0209341_10001538_pt1 | contig 22780 bp, 22 predicted proteins | sample RifCSP13_2_FD_184020 | JGI IMG/M metagenome (GOLD analysis project Ga0209341, IMG submission 184020) | Soil microbial communities from Rifle, Colorado - Rifle CSP2_sed 13_2 (SPAdes) (version 2) | ecosystem: Environmental > Terrestrial > Deep subsurface > Rock core/Sediment | place: Rifle... | reverse complement strand
TCGGGTCGGTGACCGCGGTTGTCGTCGACTGGGGCGGTTGAGCGGTGGAAGGGCGGACGGTGGGGGGGGGGACTGAGGTTGGACGGTCGGTGGTGGTGGTGCAGGCCGCCACCAGGAGCAGAAGGCCGGCGATTCGCCTCATGCCAGGGCGGCGGCGATGCGGTCGCCGATCTCGGCGGTGCTGGCGCCCATGTCCGGTCCGCCCATCGCCTTGAGCTCGGGTAAAACCGAGACGGCTGCGCTCTCGACGGCGGCGGCCGCCTCCCCTTCGCCGAGGTGGGCGAGACACATGGCCGCCGACAGCACCGCCGCCACCGGGTTGGCCCAACCCTTGCCGGCCAGGTCGGGGGCCGACCCGTGGACCGGTTCGAAAATCGAGGGATGTCGGCGGCTCGGGTCGAGATTGGCGCTGGCGGCCAAACCCAGACCGCCCTGGACGGCGGCTCCCAGGTCGGTGATGATGTCGCCAAAGAGGTTGTCGGTGACGATGACGTCGAAGCGTTCCGGCGAGTTGACGAGGTAGAGACAGCAGGCGTCGACGTGCACGTAGTCGAAGACCACGGCCGGGTACTCCTCGCCCACCTCCATGGCCGTCCTCATCCACAGGTCGCCGGCGTGAGTAAGGACGTTGGTCTTGTGACAGAGGGTCAGCTTTTTGCGTCGCGCCATTGCCAGGTCGTAGGCGAAACGGATGACCCGTTCGATCCCCAGCCGGGTGTTGAACGATTCCTGGGTGGCCACCTCGTGAGGGGTTCCCCTGCGCAGGACTCCTCCGGCGCCGACATATGGCCCTTCGGTGTTCTCACGGACCACCACCAGGTCGCAGCGGTCCGGAGTGAGTCCGGCGATCGGTGAGGGCACCCCCGGATAGAGCTTGACCGGCCGGAGGTTCACGTACAGGTCGAAATCGAAACGGAGCTTGAGCAACAGACCTCGTTCCAACACCCCGGGTGGCACCTCGGGGGTGCCAACCGCACCGAGGAGGATGGCGTCGTGTTCGGCAAGCTCGGACTCGACCTGCTCGGGAAGGACCTCACCGGTGTCCAGGAAACGACGCCCCCCCAGGTCGTAGTCGGTGGTGGTGTAAGAGAAGCCATACCGTTCCGCGGCGACGCCAACCACCTTGAGGGCCTCGGTCGTCACTTCCGGTCCGACCCCATCACCGCCGATCACGGCCAGCCGGTACTTGCCTGACATCGAGTCAGCTTACGCGTCAGCCCGTTTCCGACCGCGGAAGGGCTGCAAGTCCCCGCCCAAGGTCGGGTTGGCCGGTCTCCAGACGTAGGGAAGGGTCAACCGGCCCGGCGTTCGATTTCGACCTCGGCGACCCGGCGTCGCTCCATTCGGCGGACCCGGATGACCCAGTCGTCTTGGACCACCGTGTCGCCGCGCTTGGGTACTCGGGCAAGGCGGTCCATGACGAAGCCCCCCACCGTTTCGAAGTCGCCTTCCGGAATTCGGAGGCCGAGGGGCTCGATCAACTGGTCGGCTCGCAACGTTCCCGGCACCAGATAACGCCTCATTCCCACCCGTCTCACCCCCAGCTCCTCGCGGTCGTATTCGTCACGGATCTCCCCGACCAACTCTTCGACGATGTCCTCCATGGTCACGATGCCGGCGGTTCCGCCGTGTTCGTCGATCACGAGCGCCAGGTGGTTGCGGCGCCGCTGCATTTCCTTCAATACCGACTCGGCCGCGCTCGTTTCCGGAACCACCACAGCTTGGCGGATTAAGTGGTGCGGGATAGGTTGAGACCGCTCCTCGTCGGGGATCCCCAGCAGATCCTTGATGTGGACATAGCCGAGCACGTCGTCGATGCCTCCCGGACCGGTCACGGGCAACCGCGAGTGGCCGGTTCTCACCACGGTCTGTTCCAACTCGGCCGGGCTCACCGTCGCCGGGACGGTGACGACCTCGGTCCGGGAGACCATGACCTCGCTGACGTCCCGTTCGGTGAAGAGGATGGCCCCGGACAGCATGCGGTGGGCCAGTTCCTCGAGGTAGCCCTCGTGGCGGCCGGCCGAGATCATGACGGCGATGTCGTCGGCCGTGTGGGCTACCTCCACCTCGTTGCGGGGCCGCACCCCGAAGAGGGCCAGGATCAGATTGGAGACGCTGCTCAACAGCCAGACCAGCGGTCGGAACGCGGTCGTGTAGAGGCGGAACGGGCCCGCCACCGCCAGGGCCACCTTCTCGGGGGCCGAGATGGCCAGGTTCTTGGGGGTTAGCTCGCCCACGATGTTGTGGGCGATGACCACGATCAGCAAGGCGATCCCCAAGGCCAGCCCGTTACGCAGCCCCGAAGGCAGGGGGGCCAAGGCGAGACCTCGCTCAATGATGGCACCCACCGCCGGTTCGGCGGCGAAGCCCAGACCGAGGGAGGCCATGGTTATGCCGAGCTGGGCGCTGGCCAGGGTGACCGACAACTCCTGCATCGAGGCCAGCGCCCACCGCGCCCGCCGATTGCCGTGCTTCGCGAGCTCCTCGATCCGGTCTCGGCGGGAGGCCGTGAAAGCGAACTCGCTCCCCACGAATAGTCCATTGACGACGAGGAGGACGACCACCCAGGCGAGCAGGCCCGGGCTCACCGTTGATCCCTCTTGCGGGCGCGGACGGTCTCGACCCGGTGGCCGTGCATGGAGACGATCTCAAACGCTTCCTCACCCGCGTTGACCACCTCTCCGGTCGCGGGAAACCTGCCCAGGGTGGCCATGAGGAATCCACCCAGCGTCTCGTAACGACCCTCCGGCCATGCGAACCCGATGGACTCCTCCACCTCGTGGCGACGGGCGGAGCCGTCGAGGATGGTTCCGAGAGCCTCACCAGTGGGGGGGGGAACAAGTGAGTCGTGTTCGTCCTCGATCTCGCCGATGATCTCTTCGAGCAGGTCTTCGATGGTGAGGAGCCCGGCGGTGCCGCCGTACTCGTCCACGACCAGTGCCATCGCTCTGCCCCTGGATTGGAGGTCGACGAGGACCGTGTCGAGCGACTGGCTCTCCGGTACCACGACCACCGGTGAGGTAAGGGTGGAGAGGGTGGTCGTTTTCCGATCCGACACCGGCACTCGAAACGTGTCCTTCACGTGTACGAACCCGACGATCTCATCGACGCTCTCGGCGAAGATCGGGAATCGCGAATGACCCGTGTTGAGCGCTGCCCGGCGGAGGTCTTCGACCGTCTCCTGCATTTTCAACCCGACGATGTCTACCCGGGGCACCATGGCGTCGGCGGCGGTCTTCTCGGCGAAGGCAATGGATCTGGTGAGGAGGGCAACTTCGGAGTCGTCCAGCTCGCCCTCCTGGCTCGATGCCTTGATCACCCGTTCGAGGTCTTCGATCGATCGCACCCCGACCAACTCTCGGCGCGGTTCGATTCCGAACAACCGGACCGCCCGGTTGGCCAGCCCGTTCAAGGCGAGGATGACGGGTTTGATGAGGCGGTTCAGCCAAACCATCGGCAGCCCCGCCAACGTCGCGGCGGCCAGCGGCCGGGCGATCGCCAGGTTTTTTGGTACCAGCTCGCTCATCACCATCTGGAGGGCGGTGGCGATACCAAGGGCAACCCCGACGCTGATGGCCGGCAGCGACTGCTCGGGTAGGAACGAGATTCTGCCGAGGCTCGGTTCGAGGAGCCTGGCGAGGCTGGGTTCGGCGACGAAGCCGATCAGAAGCGAGCTGGTCGTGACCCCTAGTTGGGCGCCCGAGAGGTGAAAGGTCAGATCGCGGACTGCCTCCGCCACCATTCCTGCCCGCCGGTCTCCTTTGGCTCGCAGGCTCTCCAACCGGTTGCGATCGATGGCCACAAGCCCGAATTCGCCCGCCACGAAGAAACCGTTGGCGACCAACAACGCAGCGAGGGCCACCAAACCGGCGGCGGTACTGATTCTCGATTCTCCCGGTCTGAGACGGCGGAGATTACCGGACGCACCTCATCCGGGTCGATTCTCCGCCTTGTTGAGGGCATCGACGAACGCTTCTGCTGAGCCCTCCACCACGTCGGTGTTGACGGCCCGGCCGCTGAAGGTGTGGTCCCCGATGCGCACCACAACGTTCACTTCGGCCATGGCGTCGGCGCCCGAGGTCACCGGCACCACTCGGTAGTCGACCAGGCGAGCGTCGACGCCGCAGGCCTTGCGGATGGCGGCGAACGAGGCGTGCACCATGCCGTCGCCTTCTCCCTCGTAGTCCTTCACCGCCCCGCCCTTGCTGATGCGGACAGTGGCCCGGGGGGTGACGTCGTTGCCGCCGGTGACGTGAAGGCTCAGAAGCGTCATGGTGGCGGCGGCGTGCACGGTCTCGTCCTCGGCGATGGCCCGCAATTCCTCTTCGCCGATCTGTACCTTACGGTCGGCGAGTTGTTTGAACTTGGCGAAAGCCCGGTCGAACTGGTCGTCCTCGAGCAAGAGGCCCAGCTTGGCCAGGGCGTCGGAGAATCCGGCCCGCCCGGAGTGCTTGCCGAGGACGATCTGGGCAGCCTGCTGGCCGACCGCCGCCGCGTCCATGATCTCGTAGGTCTCCTTGGCCCGGAGCACTCCGTGTTGGTGGATCCCCGACTCATGGGCGAAGGCATTGCGGCCCACCACCGCCTTGTTGTATTGCACCGGGTAGCCGGTGAGCCGGGAGACGAGGCGCGACGTCTCGAACAGTTGGGTGGTGTCGGCGCCGATCTCCACCCCGAAGGCGTCTTGCCGGGTCTTGACGGCCATGATGATCTCCTCGATTGAGGTGTTACCGGCTCGCTCACCGATGCCGTTGATGGCACCCTCGATCTGGCGGGCCCCGGCACCGATGGCCGAGAGCGAGTTGGCCACCGCCAGTCCGAGGTCGTTGTGACAATGCACCGAGATGATTACGTCTTCGCGGTTGCCTCGCACTTCGGCGTAGACCCGCTTGAGCAGTGCCACGAAATCGACCGGGGTGGCGTACCCGACCGTGTCAGGGATGTTCACGGTGGTGGCTCCCGCCCCCACGGCCGCCCGGCAGACGGCGATCAAGAAGTCGGGATCCGACCGGGTGGCGTCTTGGGGAGAGAACTCGACGTCTTCGGTGTAGCTACGGGCCCGCCTCACCCCCTCCACGGAAGCCTTCAAGACCTCCTCGGGAGTCATGCGCAGCATCTTCTCCATATGGATGGCGGACGTGGACATGAAGACGTGTATCCGGTTCTTCTGGGCCGGCCGGACGGCCTCCCAGGCGCGGTCGATGTCGTCGGGATGGGCCCTGGCCAGCGAAGCGATTACCGGACCTTTGACGTCTCGGGCGATGCGCGACACGGCCTCGAAGTCGCCAGGAGAGGAGGCGGCGAAGCCGGCCTCGAGCACGTCCACGGCCAGCTTGGCGAGCTGGTGGGCGATGGCCACCTTTTCATCGGGGGTCAGGGCGATGCCGGGGGCTTGCTCCCCGTCTCGCAGAGTGGTGTCGAAGAGGATGAGGCGGTCGGTCATGGTTGCTCTGGATAACCGCCGAGCATCACTTTGGGGGCTCCTTCGGCGCGAGGAAAGGCATCATCTGGCGCAGGCGAGCGCCCACCTCTTCGATCGGGTGATGACGCTCCGCCGCTCTTCTCGCCAGGAGGTTGACCGCCCCCCCCCGGGCCTCGGCCAGCCATTCGGTGGCGAAAGCTCCCGACTGCACCTCGGCGAGGATCTCCTGCATGGCCCGGCGAGTCTCCGGAGTGACGATACGTCCGCCCCGCGTGTAGTCGCCGTACTCGGCGGTGTCGGAGACCGAGTACCGCATCCAGGAGAGCCCGCCCTCGTAGAGGAGGTCGACGATCAGCTTCAACTCATGGAGGGTCTCGAAGTAGGCGGACTCCGGCTGATAACCGGCTTCTACGAGGGTCTCGTAAGCCGCCTTTATCAAGGCGGACACGCCCCCGCAGAGGATCACCTGCTCTCCGAAGAGGTCGGTCTCGGTTTCCTCCTTGAAGGTCGTGTTCAGCACCCCGGCCCTAGTGCCGCCGATGGCCCATGCGTACGACAACCCGAGCGGTTGAGCGCGGCCGGTGGCGTCTTGGTGAATGGCGAGGAGACAGGGCACTCCCGAACCTTCCGTGTAGGTGCGCCGTACCAGGTGGCCCGGCCCCTTGGGTGCCACCATCAGCACGTCGAGATCGGCGGGCGGCTCTATTGCGCCGAAGTGGATATTGAAGCCATGGGCGAACATCACGGCCTCCCCGGCCTTCATATGGGGTGCGACCTCACGCTCATAGAGCGGGGCCATGTGCTGGTCGGGAACGAGCATCATGACAACGTCGGCCTCGGCGGCGGCCTCGGCCACCGGTTTGACGGTTAGGCCCGCCTCTTCAGCCTTGGCAGAGCTGCTTGAAGTAGGGCGAAGGCCGACCCGCACGTCCACCCCCGACTCGGTGAGGTTGAGCGCGTGGGCATGGCCCTGGCTGCCGTAGCCGATCACGGCCACCTTCCGCGCCCGAATAACGGACGGATCGGCGTCTTGGTCGTAGAGGATGTTGGCCATCAGGCTTTCAGTTTCGTCTTGGGTTTGTTCTTCTGATCACGGCTAAGGGCGATCCTCCCCGACTTGGCCAGGTCGACTACACCGTAGGGTCTCACCAGGTCGAGGAAGTCGCTGAGTTTGGCAGGCTCACCTGAGATCTGAAAAGCGATGGAGGAGGTGCCGACGTCGATGGCCACCGCCTTGAAGATGGCTGCCACCTCCAACACTTCTCCTCGTTTTCCGGGAGGAGCATTGACCCGCACCAGCATGATCTCGCGCTCCAAGGCCAGATCCGGGTCGATCTCGGTGATCCTCACCACGTTGATCAGTTTGTGAAGCTGCTTCTTCACTTGTTCGAGCTCGGGGGCGTCCACCACGACGGTCATGCGGGACATGCCCTCCTCGTGGCTGGGCCCGACGGCGAGGGAATGGATGTTGAACGCTCGGCGTGCCAGCAGCGAGGAAATCCGTGCCAGCACGCCCGGCTTGTCCTCCACCAGCACCGACAAGGTGTGCTTGCTCATGGGAGGTCACTAGCCCTTGCTTCGACCCCGATGGTCTGGCCGGGGCCGAGGATCACGTCGTCGTTCGACCCGCCGGCGGGGACCATCGGGAAGACCATCTCCATGTCGTCGACCACCATTTCCACCACCACGGGGCGGTCGTCGATGGCGAGGGATTTCTCCAGGATGGGCGCCACCTCGTCAGGCGTCTCGGCCCGCAGACCCACACAACCCATCCCTTCGGCCAGCTTGACGTAGTCGACCTTGTTACCGAGCAGACTGGCCGAGAGGCGGCCTCCATAAAAGAGCCGCTGCCACTGCTTCACCATGCCGTGGGCGCCATTGTTGATGACGGCCACCTTGACGTTGATGCCCTCGGTAGCGGCGGTGATCAATTCCTGCATGGTCATCTGGAAGCAGCCGTCGCCATCGATGGCATAGACCAGGTCGGCGGGTCGGCCGGCCTTGGCTCCCACGGCGGCGGGGACGGCGAAGCCCATGGTCCCCAGGCCTCCCGAGTTGATCCACCGGCGTGGCTTGGTGAACTTCCAGAACTGAGATGTCCACATTTGATGCTGTCCAACCCCGGCGACGATGGTCGCATCGCCGCCCGTCAGCCTGTACAGCTCTTCGATGACGTACTGGGGCTTGATCGGCCCATCCGGTTGCTGGTCGTAGCGGAGCGGGTAATCGCGCTGCCAGCCGCGCAGCGTGTCCGTCCAGGCGGTGCGTTCGGGGACCGGGCGGTCGCCCCAAGCTTCGATCAGCTGTTCGAGCACCCGGCGAGCATCACCGACGATGGGCACGTCGGCGGCTCGCACCTTGCCGATCTCGGCCGGATCCACGTCGACGTGGATGACCTTGGCGTGGGGTGCGAAGGCCTTGACGTTGCCGGTGACCCGGTCGTCGAAGCGGACTCCTATGGCGATGAGGAGGTCGGCCTTCTGGAGAGCGGTGATGGCGGTGTAGGTGCCGTGCATCCCGGGCATGCCCAGGGCGAGAGGGTGGTCGTCGGGAAAGCCGCCCCGACCCATCAGGGTGGTAGTGACGGGGGCCCCGGACAGTTCGGCAAAATGGCAGAGCTCGGCGGAGGCGTTTGCCTTGATGATTCCCCCTCCCACATACAACACCGGCCTTTTGGCATGGGCGATCAGATCCACCGCTTCTTTGACGCGCCGGGGGTGGCCGTCCACAGTCGGTTTGTAGCCCGGAAGGCTCACCGTCTTGGGCTCGTGCCAGGTGAGGCTCTGGTTGAGGATGTCCTTCGGAAGGTCGACCAGCACCGGTCCGGGCCGCCCGGTCGAGGCGATGTGGAAGGCCTCATGGATGACATCGGGGATCTGGCGGGGATCGGTGACGAAATAGTTGTGTTTGGTGGCCGGCATGGTGATGCCGGTGGTGTAGGCCTCTTGGAAGGCGTCGTTGCCGACTGCGTAAGTGGGCACCTGGCCGGTTATTGCCACTATCGGCACCGAGTCGATCAGAGCGTCGACGAGGGGGGTGACCAAGTTGGTGGCACCCGGGCCGGAGGTGGCGATGCAGACACCCACCTTGCCGGTGGCCCAGGCATAACCCTCAGCCATGTGCCCGGCGCCCTGCTCGTGGCGGGCGAGGACGTGTCGGATAGGGGAGTCCAGCAACGGGTCGTAGGCAGGGAGGATGGCGCCCCCCGGGACCCCGAACGCCACCTCCACGCCCTCGTATTCGAGGGCTTTGATGAGGGCTTGGGCGCCGGTGATCTTGGTCATGGTCTGGGCCTTTCTGGGCTGATGGGCGCTAATGAAAAACCCCCCGTGGCACGGAGGGTTGGAAGGACGCACACGCTTGCGGCTGCGTGTGCGTCAGTTAAGTACCAGGAGAATGGTTGCGGGCATGTAGGCAAAGAGTATCGCGAATTGGAGCCGCTTGAGTCAAGCAACGAAACCGGGCCATGATGGGGGAGTGCCGGCCCCTGACCTGAAGCTGCTCCACCCCGCCTTCGACGCCGCCCGCCGGGCATTGGCGGGAATGGAGACCGTTCCGAGCGGGCTGCGGAAGGTGGCAGCCACGACCGATCGGCATCTGGCCCCTCCTCTGGCCCGGCGGCTGCAGGCAGAATTGGAGGACAACGAATGGCTGCGTCTGGCAGCCCTGGCCGAGCTGCCGGAGTCGTCGGCGGCCTCCCCACCGTGGCGGGCGAGCGCTCTGTTCCTGGCCCGACCGGAGGGATGGCAGGAAGAGATGAGCTCCCTGCTGGAGGTCATCGACCAACAGCATGCGGCTACGCGGCTCTCCGACCTGCAACGCCGGCTCGACGAGGTAACCGCCGAATTGGAGGCCACCAAGCAGAAGCTCAAGACGGCTCGGCGCCGCCCCGGACCGGTAGTCCCAGCGACGACCAAGCCTCCCCGGGCACCGAAACCGGAACGCCCGGACCGCCTTTTGGGAGAGGTCATCGCCGAACGTGACGCCCTGGCGGTTCAGGTGGCCTCGCTCACCGCCCAGCTCGAGCGCGGCAAGAGGGTGGTGACGAAGTTGCGGACCTCTCGCCGCAGTTCGCCGCCGGAACGTGAGCACGCCGCCTCTCCCTCGCCGTGGGCCCGTCGGGACCCAGCTGCCCTCGCCGCCTTCCTCGACGACCTGATGACCTCCCTCTCGGTCACGCCGCAGCCCGGCTCGGTGGCCGGAGCCACCCGGGAGCGCCGCCGCCTGCCCAAGGGAACGGCACCTGATCAGCCGGAGTCCCTCGAGTGGCTGCGCCGCCAGGAGCGAGGTGGATTGCTGGTTGTCGACGGGTACAACGTCGGGTTCGTATTGCGCGAAGGATCGACCCCCAACGCCGCCACACGCGCGGTGCTGGCGGGGGCGCTAGCCCAATGGAGCCGGACGGCGGTGGCTCGCTGGAAGGTGGTGATCGTCTACGACTCTGCGGTGGCGAGCGGAAAGCACCCCGCGCCGCGGGGTGTCGAGGTGCAGTTTGTTCCTTCCGCCGACGACGCGGTCGTAGAGCTTGCTTCCCGATGGGGGAGAATGGCGGTGGTCGTAACCAGTGACCGGGCCGTTCGTGAGGCAGCCGAGTCGCACCAGTCTTTGGGCTTGTGGGCGGAGGCCCTGGCGGCTTGGATCACCCATTACCGCCGCGGCAGGCGGCGCTGACGGGAGATTTCAGCCGGTGACGCCTCGAATAGTGGTGATTGGGGGGGGGTACGCCGGGACCGCGGTGGCGCGGGCCCTCGGCCGGCGAGCGCAGGTCACCATCATCACCGAGGACAACTCCCTCCTGTTCACTCCGATGCTCGCCGAAGTGGCGGCGGGAGCCCTGGACCCGCGCCATATCGTGACTCCGGTCCGCCAGCTCGCCCCTTACGCCAACGTCATCCAGGGGAAGGCCGAGCGCATCGATGTCGCCCGAAAACTGGTCACGGTGGTGCCGCGTTTTGGTCTGCCGAGGGTGGAGGTGGAAGGCGATGCGTTGGTGCTCGCGCTGGGATCGGTGCCCAACACCTTCGGAGTTCGGGGGGTCGACCAGCACGCCAACTTCTTCAAGACGATTGGCGACGCTCTCCGCATCAGGAATCGGCTCCTTGCTCTTCTTGAGGCGGCCAGCCAGCAACGCCTGGGCCATTTGACGACGGTGGCGGTGGTGGGGGCTGGCAATTCCGGAGTCGAGCTCGCCGGGGCGCTGGCCGATTTCCTGGGCCGGGCGGCCGCCCGCTTCTTTCCACAAGCTCCTCGTCCCAAGGTGCTTCTGGTCGACTTCGTCGACCGGGTGACCCCTTCGTTACCGGAGCGGGTGAGCGCCGCCGCCGAACGGGCTCTCCGCGGTCGCAACGTCGAACTCGTGTTGGGCCGCCGGGTGCTGGAAGTGGAGGAGAGTGGCGTTCTCCTCGAGGACGGACATCAGATCAAGGCGGCCACCATCGTCTGGACGGGAGGGGTGAAACCGAACCCGATCGTCGCGGAGCTCGGTTTGACGCTCGATCGAGGCAAGGTCGTGGTCGACGACCACCTGCAGGCGGCCCCCGGTGTCTTCGCCCTCGGCGACCTGGCCGCTGTCCCCGACGGGGCCGGAGGGTACTCACCCTCCACCGCTCAACACGCCCTTCGTCAGGGCGGTTATCTGGGCCGGAACCTTCCAGGGCTGCTTTCGGGTGAAGGAGCACCGGCGTTCGCCTACCGATCGAAGGGTGAGCTGGTTTCCATCGGATTCCACAATGCCGTCGGCACGGTATGGCGGCTGCCGGTATCCGGCCCCCTCGCCTGGTTCTTATGGCGCTCGTATTACCTGTTGAAGTTGCCGTCGCCCCTTCGGAAGGCGCGGGTGGCTCTCGACTGGACTCTCGACCTGGTGTTTCCGCCCGACGTGGCCTGGATCGCCTCGAGCGACCTCGGCCCTGATCCCACCCTCGGTTGAGGGCGGCCCCCATTTACCGGCAGGGCCCCGGAGCCCTTCGGGGCTTGGCCGAGGTTTCTGTCACACACCCGACCTAGCGTGCTCGGCAGGAGGTCTCGATGATCATCGACTGCGACTGGTGTGTGATGCAGGGCACCAACGCCTGCGACGACTGCCTGGTGACCGCCCTCTTTGCGCCAGGGCCCATCGAGGTGGATGACCTGGAGGAAGCGGCGCTCGCCGCCCTGGCCGAGGCTGGGCTGGTTCCCCGGCTCCGACTTGTGCCGAGGACTCGGGCCGGGTAAGCGACGCCCCTAGTGCTCTGCCTGGGAAATAGCCACGATTATTTGCCAGACGGTGTGCACTAGCTTGAGTTAGTGGAGGAACTCACCCGGCGGGTACGGGAGGCCGGTCTGGTAACCGGCCTCGACGTCGTCGGTATCGGCGCCGCCACCCCTTTTCCGGAGGTCACCGAGACCCTTTGGGCCCGCCGTCGGCAAGGACTGAACGGGCGGCTCGGATTCACCTATTCGGAACCAGACACCGCCACCGACGTCCGCTGCACCTTTCTCTGGGCGGAGCGGCTGGTGGTCGGTGGACGCAGCTACCTGCCCACCGCGGGAACGCCGGGGCCGGCAGTTCCCGGCACCGGGCGGATCGCCCGGTTCGCGGCGTCCGATGCCTACGCACCCCTCCGCGCCGGTCTGGAGGCGGCGGCGGCGGAACTGAGCAGCGAAGGCTTTCGCGCCGAGCTGCTCATCGACGACAATCGTCTCGTCGACCGCGCGGCGGCCTTCCGGGCCGGAGTGGGCTGGTGGGGCAAGAACTCGATGCTTCTCGCCCCCGGGTTCGGACCGTGGCTGTTATTGGGGTCGGTTGTCACCGACGCCCTCCTCGCCGTCGACGCCCCCACCCGGCGGGACTGTGGGTCTTGTTCGGCTTGCCTTCCGGCCTGTCCGACGGGGGCCCTGGTGGCTCCTGGGGTCCTCGACGCTCGGCTCTGTCTGGCAGCGATTGCCCAGCTGCCGGGACTCATTCCCCCGCGGTTGCGTTCGGCCCTGGGGGACCGCTTGTACGGTTGCGATGATTGCCTGACGGCATGTCCGCCCGGAGCCCGATTGGTCGCCGCCGGTACCTCGCCGAGCGGCCGGGTGAGCCTTAGCGAGATCCTCGCCGCCGCCGATCGGACTCTCGAGGCTCGTTTCGCCCACTTCTACCTTCCCGACCGTCGCGTTCGCATCCTGCGCCGCAACGCTCTGGTGGTGCTGGGCAATCAGGCCGACCCGGTCTTCCTGCCAATGCTGGCCGGTTACCTCGGCCATCCCGACTGGTTGTTGCGCGCCCACGCCGCTTGGGCACTGGGCCAGCTGGGGGGGGGAGTTTCGCACTCCGCTTTGCGGCGGCGGTTCAACGAGGAGACCCACCCTGAGGTGAGGCGAGAGATCGAGTGGGCTCTTAGTGCACCGTCTGGGAAATAATCGTGGGGTCTCGCCGGCCCACGACGCCCCTGGCGGCGTCCTCCTCCTCGACGCAGCGCATGGGCTGCGCCTTCGTCGTGCGTCCTGGCCAGGAACGCCGTGGTCTCGCCGATACCCTCACGCTATTTCCCAGACAGAGCACTAGTGGCCGAGCGGGAAGTAGCCGACCCGGCAATAGTCGGCGACCATGCGATGCGCTGAATACGCCTCGAGGGTCGAGATCATCGCCTCGCGCATCCGTTCCACCCAACCGGTGGGGACGCCGGAGCTGTCGCGTTCGTAATAGAGCGGTACGACTTCGTCCTGGAGCGTCCGGTAGAAGGACACGGCATCCTCGTTGTCCTGGGCGGCGTGATCACCGTTTTCGTGCCGAGAACCAAACGCCCAACCATTCTTGCCATTGAAGCCTTCCGCCCACCACCCGTCGAGAATCGACAAGTTGAGCACGCCGTTTATCGCCGCCTTCATTCCCGAGGTACCGCTCGCCTCCATGGGCGGGCGAGGATTGTTAACCCACACGTCGACGCCTTGCACCAAGAACCGCGCCATGCGGGCCTCGTAGTCCTCGAGAAGGTAGAGGTGACCGCGGAGCTCGGGCAGTCGGGATAGCTCGACAATGCGGCGAATCAACTCCTGTCCTTGATTGTCGGCGGGGTGGGCTTTTCCGGCGAATACCACTTGAACCGGCCGCTCGGGGTTGGTGAGGATGGATTGAAGCCAGGAGAGGTTGTGGAACATGAGTGTCGCCCGTTTGTAGGTTGCGAAGCGGCGGGCAAAACCCAAGGTGAGCCGGTCGGCGGGCATCAGCGATTCCACCGCCCGCATCTCGTCCGGAGAGGAACCGTGGCGAGCCATCTGGCGGCGCAGCCGTCCCCTGACGAAGCGGGAAAGCAAGGCCTTGCGGGCCTGATGGGCGGCCCACAACTGCCCATCTGGCAGCTCTCGCAGACGTTCGGTGGTGGCGGGATGTTCGATCAAGGAGCTCGGCCACGTCGGACCGAGCACGTTGATCATGGTCTTCCCGACGTCACGACCGACCCACGTGGGTGTGTGGACTCCGTTGGTCACCGCCAGCGCCGGACCAGAAAGGATATGGCTCCAATCACGGGTCACGACCTCGGCGTGCCTCTTGCTGACGCCGTTGGTGACGGCGGCCAAGCGGATGGCCAGGGCCCCCAAGTCGAACTGCCCGTTCTCTCCTTCCTTGGGGGCGCCCATCCGCCGAAGGTAGGCGAGGTCCTGGCCGATGCCGGTGGTCCAGCGGCCCAGGTACTTCTCGACGTAGGAGAACTCGAACACCTCGTTGCCGGCCGGGACCGGGGTGTGGAGGGTGAACATCGTGCTGGCCTTCACCTTCTTCTCAGCTTCCGAGAGGGAGAGCCCACCCTGCACCAGCCGCCATAAGCGTTCGAGGAGGCTGAGGGCAGCATGGCCCTCGTTGACATGCCAGACCGCCGGCTGAATGCCAAGGGCCGTGAGGGCTCGAACCGCACCCACCCCCAAGACCAACTCCTGACAGAAACGCGTTTCCCGGCCCCTCACGTAAAGCGCGTGCGTGATGGGACGATCGGACGGGTCGTTTTCGGGGATATCGGTGTCGAGGAGCAGCAGCGGAACCCTCCCGACTTGAAGCTTCCACACCCCGGCTTGCACCACCCGGCCGGGGAATTCGACGGGGACCCTCAGCTGTCCGCCGGTGGTGGCCATGACTGCCTGCACCGGCAACCGGGGCACGTCGAGCTGCGGATAGATGTGCTGTTGGTCGCCGTCGGCGTCGATTTCCTGACGGAAGTAGCCGCGCCGATAGAACAGGCCGACCCCCACCATCGGCAGACCAAGGTCCGAGGCGGCTTTGGCGTGATCGCCGGCGAGGATGCCAAGCCCTCCCGAATAGAAAGGGAGGCTGTGGTGGACCCCGAATTCGGCGCACAGATAGGCGATGGAAGTGGTCACTTTCTCGGGGCGGCGGTCGTACCAAGTCTCGGCGATCTTGGTGTATTCGTCGAAGCCAGCGACCGCTTCGGCGTAGCGGTCATGGAAGACCTCACTTGCCTCGAGCGTTGCCCAGGTGGAAGGGTCGAGGGACGAGAGCAGGTCGATCGGGTTGTGATACCTCTCCCAGGCAACCGGGTCGATCGCCACCCACAAGTCGCGGCCGGCCGGGTCCCAGGACCACCAAAGGTTGTGGGCGAGCTCGTATAGGCGGCCGAAGGCCGCCGGCACGCCCAGGTCGGCGGTAGCGAGGACGGGGATGGCAGGCAGCGACATAGAGAGTCGTCGGAAAAAGAAGGAGCTGGCGGAAGAAAGAATTCTAGCCGCCGAGCCGCTTCTACCGCTCGATCATCCCCGGATGCCTTGGTTCCGTATGATCAGGTAATGGTTGCCAAGATCCGATCTCAGGACGTATCTGAAGGACCGGCCCGGGCCGGTGCCCGCGCCATGTTGCGGGCGGTGGGTCTGACCGACGACGACTTCACGAGACCACAGATTGGAGTCGTATCGGCCGGCAACGAGGTGACCCCCTGCAATGTGAGCGGGCCTCGTCTGGCGGCGGCGGCCAAGGAGGGGGTAAGAGCGCGGGGTGGGGTCGGTCTCACCTTCGCCACCATTGCCGTGTCCGATGGCATATCCATGGGTCACGAAGGGATGCGGGCGTCTCTGGTTTCCCGCGAGGTCATCGCCGACTCGGTGGAGCTGGTAATGCACGCCGAACGCTTTGACGGGATGGTCACGATCGCCGGATGCGACAAGTCGCTCCCCGCCATGCTGATGGCGGCGGCGCGTCTCAACCTACCGGCGGTCTTCCTCTACGGAGGCTCGTCAATGCCCGGGCGCTACAAGAACCGCGACATCTCAATAGTGGACGTGTTCGAAGGCATCGGCGCCCTGAACGAGGGGAAGATCACCGCGGCAGAGCTCGATGAGATCGAGCGGAGCGCCTGTCCCGGAGCAGGCTCTTGCGCTGGGATGTTCACCGCCAACACCATGGCCTCGGTGGGGGAGGCGTTAGGTATGTCCCTACCGGGCAGCTCCTCGGTTCCCGCCATCGATCCTCGGCTTGACGCCTATGCCAAGGCTTCCGGAGAGGCTGTCATGGCGTTGTTGGAAGCCGGCATACGACCTCGTCAGATCTTGATCCGGCCCGCCTTCGAAAACGCCATCGTCACCGTTATGGCGCTCGGGGGGTCAACCAACGCTGTCCTCCACCTGCTGGCGATCGCCCGGGAGGCCGGCATCGATCTCAGTCTCTCCGACTTCGATCGACTCAGCCGGCGAACGCCCCATCTGGGGGACCTGAAGCCTTTCGGCCGCTACCACATGGTGGACCTCGATCGCATCGGAGGCGTGCCGGTGGTGCTCTCGGCGCTGTTGGCCGAAGGGCTGATCGACGGAGACGCGTTGACGGTCACCGGCCGAACGATGGCCGAGAACCTCGCCGGTCTGTCGCTGCCCTCCGACCAGGACGTGATCCGTAGCCCCCGGCGGCCGCTGGCGCGGGAAGGCGGCATAGCGGTGTTGGGCGGGTCGCTTTGCCCAGAGGGGGCGGTGGTGAAAATCGCCGGAGTGGCCACCACAGTCTTCGAAGGTCCTGCCCGGGTCTTTGACGGCGAGCAGGCTGCTCTCGAAGCGCTTTACCGGCACGCAATCTCTCCAGGGGAGGTGGTGGTGATCCGCACCGAAGGTCCCCGGGGGGGGCCGGGGATGCGGGAGATGCTGGCCATCACCGCAGGCATCAAGGGGGCCGGTCTCGGTCAAACCACGCTGCTGGTGACGGATGGGCGCTTCTCCGGCGGCACCACCGGCCTTTGTGTTGGACATGTCTCGCCTGAGTCCGAGGAAGGGGGACCGATCGGACTGGTGGAAGAGGGCGACCGCATCCGCGTCGACATTCCCAACCGCCGGCTCGACCTCCTCGTAGATGCCGCGACCATCGAGGAAAGGGTCGCCGGCTGGAAGCCCAAACCACCTCGCTACCCAGTTGGAGCGCTTGCCAAGTACGCCAAACTGGTCGGCTCGGCTTCCGAGGGCGCCGTCACTGGATGATCGGTGCCATCTCGCCGCGCCGTTAGCCTGGATTCGGTGAGCACCCGGGCCTGCCCCCAATGCGGGGCTCGCAACTCCGAAATGTCTCGGTGGTGCGGCCAATGCTTCGTCGAACTAAAGGAGTCGGTGCCGGCAGTGGCGAACGCCGCCGCTCAACTCCCAGCACCGGCTGTGGGGCTCACCGTCCCGGAGCTGGCCGGCCCGGAGCCCGTCGGCCAGGAGCAACCCGGTCAGGAAACACCCGGCCGCCCGAAGCTGTGGCGTTGTTCTAAGTGCGAGAAGGCCAACCCACTGGACCTGTCGCAATGCCCGGCCTGCGGCAACTCGATATTCGAGTCGATGGGAGCCGACGGCCAGATCAAAACCGACCCCCGCTCGGTGCTGGCGCGGGGTCTGTTGATTCCCGGGGGGGGGCACGCCCGCTGCGGCCGGGGCTTGCACGGTCTGCTGGTGGGTGCGACCGCGGTGTTCGGGGTGGTGTTCGGGGCCTGGCTATGGATCGGGGGGTTGCCAGTTTTGGGGGCCCTGTTGGTGCTGGCCGGCGTAGGCGTCCATGGGTTGGGAGCCATTGACGCCTATCGCATGGCCAGCGGGCAGTACGCGGAGGTGATCCTCCGGCCCAAGGTGGTCACCTTCGTGTTCGGCGGGCTCTTCAGCGTGCTGCTGGTGGCCGCCTGGCAGGCCCAGGGTTTGGCGGGCCGATGATCAAGTTCTACGCGCTTGGATTGATCCTTGGTGTCCTCGGCCTGCTGGTCTGGGTGATACTGCGCACCCTCGCCGTCAACGTTCCCACCTGGTCATCGATCGATCCGGAAAACCGGTTTGGTGTACTCGGGCGACGGGTGGTGGCCGCCCTGGTCGGTTTCGGAATGGCGGGAATGTCTTCCTCCTTTGCGCCCTGGCCGTTACCGGCCACGATCGCCGCCGCAGTGGCTGGCGGTGCCGCCTCGGCGTGGTACGCAGGCTGGCTGACTGGAAGCGACGAACCTTCCGGCAAGGCGGGATGATTGCTGTTCGTCTCCGACGTGCATGGTGCGTTCGAGAAGCTCACCGACGTGGCCAGGACCGGCGAACAGCTGATCATTCTCGGGGATCTTGTCAACTTGCTCGACTACCGGACGGGCGAGGGCATCGTTGCTGACGTTATGGGCATCGCCTTTGCGAGGGAGGCAGCCATGCGCAGAGGAACGGGGGACTTTTCCAGCATGCGGGAACAATGGCGAGAGGCGGTCGGAAGCAACGCCGAAGAGGTTCTGCATCTCATCGACGAGAAGTACCTCGAGCAATACCAAGCCGCCCATCAAGCGCTATCGGGGTCGCGGGGTTATGCGACGTTCGGAAACGTCGACCGCCCCGACATGATGCGCACCCATCTGCCGTCGGGCTGGAAGTTCGTCGACGGCGAGGTTGTCGAGATTGAGGGATTGCGCGTGGGCTTCGTAGGTGGCGGAGTCACCACACCCTTGCGAGCGGCCGGGGAGGTGTCTGAGGAAGAGATGGCAGCCAAACTGGATGCACTTGGGCCGGTTGACGTTCTGTGCAGTCACCTACCCCCAGCGGTCCGTCCTCTCCACATCGACGTGGTCACGGGCCGCGCCGAGCGAGCCTCCCAACCGATCCTCGCCTACCTCCGACGCTATCGGCCCAGATGGCATTTCTTCGGGGACGTCCACCAACCGCAGGCGTCGCAGTGGCGGGTGGGGTCGACCATCTGCCGCAATGTCGGGTACTTCCGGGCCACCGGCCGGGGCATTCGTTTCGAGCCCTGAGTGCAGCAGACAGAGCACTAGCTAACCTCGGTTCGGGATTCCGAGGAGAAGATGGCTGACGCCACAGTTCAATCGATCGAGATAATGGCACCTGCCAAGGCGGTGTTTGCGGTTGCCGCCGACCTCGACCACTATACGGAATGGGCGTCGGCCGTGAAATCGGTGAAGGTATTGGAGAAGGACAGGAACGGCCGGGCCAAGCGAGCGGCCTTCGTGGTCGACGGCATGGTGAAGGAGATCTCCTACACGCTGAGTTACGTCTACGACGAGCCGACCTCGATCGCCTGGACGGCCGAGCCGGGCCCCGACATCCGCAGTATGGAGGGGTCTTACAGCTTCAACACCTTGGACGACGGCGGCACCGAGGTCGTCTACGCACTGAAGGCGGACCCTGCTTTCATCATTCCCGGCTTCCTGCGCCGGCAGGTGGAGAAGCAGATCGTGTCGACGGCGCTGCGCGGCCTTCGCAAGCGCGTCGAACAGGTTTCCTCGGGCTGATGCGAATCGTCCTAGTTACCGGAAAGGGCGGAGTCGGCAAGACGACGGTGGCCGCCAGTACCGCCCTCGCCGCCGCCGACGCCGGCCATCGGACCCTGGTGGCCTCCACCGATCCGGCCCACTCCTTGGCGGACGCACTCGATGTGGGCCTGGGCGACACCCCGACCCCGGTGGTACCCGGCCTCTTCGGCCAGCAGATCGATACCCAAAAGCAGCTCGAGAAGCACTGGGGCTCCATCCGTGACCAGCTCATCTCGGTCTTCGATTGGGGGGGGGTATCGGGAATCGAGGCCGAGGAGTTCTTGGTCTTCCCGGGCATGGATGAGCTCTTCGCACTCCTTGAGGTCAACGCCCACGCCCGGTCGGGCCAGTACGACGCGGTGGTGGTCGACTGCGCACCGACGGCCGAGACCCTTCGGTTGCTCTCGCTTCCCGAGGTGCTGTCCTGGTATTTCGAACGCATCATGCCGACCGAACGGCGGATCATGAAGGCGGCACGACCGCTGCTGAGCCGCTTCACCGACTTGCCTCTACCCGAGGATGAGGTGTTTCAAGCGGCCCAATCGGTGTTCTCGGGCATCGAGGGAGTCAAGGAACTCCTGGCCGACCCGTCCATCACCAGCGCCCGCCTGGTCGTCAATGCCGAGAAGATGGTGATCGACGAGGCCCGACGGACCTACAGCTATCTGGCCCTTTTCGGGTACGGCGTCGACGGCGTGGTGATCAATCGGGTTCTACCCGACGCCATATCAGATCCCTACTTCAGCCGATGGCGCAAGATCCAAGAGCAGCACGTCGCCACCATCGACGACGCTTTCTCCGACCTTCCCCGCCTTCGGCTCCGTTTGTTCGACGACGAGATGGTCGGAGTCGACAATCTTCGAGTGATGGCTACCGAGCTCTACGGCGACAAAGATCCGGTGTTGGACTTCCAGGCTCGCAGTCCCTTCCGGGTGGTGGAACGGGGCGGCCACGTGGTCATGGAGATGGACGTTCCCTTCGTGAGTCGCGATGATCTTGAAGTGATGCGCCACGGCCAGGAGCTCTTCGTTCGCATCGGGCCGTATCGCCGGTCGTTCGTGCTCCCTGACTCGCTCCATCGTCGGCGGGTCGAGAAGGCTCAACTCGAGAAGGGGCAGCTGGTCATCTCCTTCGGTGGCGGTCCGAAAGCCCGGCCCAGGAAGAAGCGATGAGTGGCGATTCCGAGGCGGTCGAGGCCTTGGTTAGGGCCGGCCGGAGGGCGTTTATCCATCTCGTCAAGGCCGGTATCGAGGGTTTGAAGGCCATGGAGGCCATCATCGATGAGCTCGCCCGCCTCGGCGACCGACCGGCGCCTGACGGCCCGCAGCGAATCGAGATCGAATGATGCCCGCTGCCCGCTCGGCGGTCGGTGTGGACCTCGGGGGAAGCAAGATCGCTGCGGGCGTGGTCCACCCCGACGGCACCATCGGCAACAGGCGCCGTATCGCCTTGCCGTCGGCGCCTCGACTGGTCGATGAGCTCGTCGATGTCATCGCCGACTTGGTGTCACCCGACACCGCGGCCGTGGGGGTGGGGATGGCCGGCATGGTGCGCTGGTCCAAAGGCGAGTTCGTGTGGGGCCCGCACTCCCCAATCACCAACGTGCCGGTTCGATACATTCTCGAGGAGCGTTTCTCGCTGCCGGCGGTCGTCGACAACGACGCCAACGCCGCCGGGTTCGGTGAGACCCTCCTCGGCGCCGGCCGTGGCTTCAGCCACGTTTTGTATGTGGCGCTCGGCTCCGGGATCGGGGGAGCGTTGATCGTGGACGGCTCGGTGTATCGAGGTCGGGCCTTTGCCGGTGAGATCGGGCACATGACCATCGATGCCAACGGACCGTTGTGCGCTTGCGGCCACCGAGGGTGCTGGGAGACGTATGTGTCAGGCCCAGTTCTCGACGACGAGGCGCGACGCCTCGGGTTGGGAGATTCGGGCGCCGACCTGTCGGCCGCCGGTTTCGCCGGTGACCGCCGCGCCATCGAGACGCTGCAAAGGGTGGGCAGGAGCCTTGGTGACGGGCTCTCCAACCTCATCGCCATCCTCGACCCCGATCTCGTCGTCATGGGAGGGGCGGCAGCCGGCGCAGGCGACCTGCTGCTTGATCCGGCCCGCGCTGCGATAGCATCGCGTTTGGAAGGCGCCGAGTGGCGCCAGCCCGTGCAGTTGGTCCCCGCCCTTTTCGGCCCGGAGGCGACGATGGTGGGGGCGGCGTTGCTGGCGCTCCAAGCGGAAGTTGGTTTGAAGGTGGCGAGTGGCTGAAGCGATCAGACCAGACGAAGTGATCGCCCCCGAGAAGGGCTTTTCCTTGCAGGCTCGCCAGACCCTCAAGGACGCCGCGCTGATGCTCCCCAACCTCGTCAGGTTGCTCGGGCGCATCCTGAAGGATCCCCGCGTCTCACGGCGTTCGAAGCTAGTAGTCCTCGGCGCGGTTGGATACGCGTTGTCGCCCATCGACCTCATCCCAGATTTCATCCCGGTGGCCGGGCAGGTCGACGACATCCTTCTGGTGGTGTTCGCCGTGAACCACCTCATCCATTCGGCGGGTGAGAAGATCGTTCTCGAGCACTGGGACGGCCCTCAAGACCTCCTCGGCATGGTGCGGGGCCTGATGGATGTCGTCTCTGACCTGGTGCCATCCCGAATCCGGAAGCTGGTCACCAAGCTCACCGGTTCGTGACCGTTCCGATCTCGGTAACACTTCCCCAGTTCGGTTATCACCCCTTCTTCCTGGAGGCGGCCGCCGACGCAGAGCGACTCGGGTTCGCTGGGGCCTTTGTGGTGGATCATCTGGCTGCGCCCTTCGACCCCACCCGTCCGGTACTAGAGGGAGCGGCGGCGTTGGGAGCGTTGGCGGCCTCGACGACCCGCTTGAAGGTGGGCACGTTGGTCATGCGGACATCGCTGCGCGGGCCGGCCGTCTCGGCGGCGATCGCCACCACCGCCGCCATGGTTGCCCCGGGGCGGCTGGTGGTCGGACTGGGGATGGGTGACCGGATCGCCGAGGCGGAATCGGCGCGGTTCGGGTTCGCACCCGCCACCCTCGACGAAAGGATCGAGAGCCTCAGAGTCACGATTGCCCTGGTGCGCACCCAGGCCCCCGGCGTCGTGGTGTGGGTGGGGGGCCGTCATCAACGGCTGCGACGGGTGGCCGCCGAATTGGCGGACGGCTGGAACTGCTGGGACGCACCCCTCGCCGAGTTCGTGCGGTCGGCGTCGGAGGTGCGCGGCTGGGCGAACCGTGATCTCAGAATCAGCTGGGGCGGAGTCGCGCGAGTCGGCGAGGAGCTTGATCGCCGGGTCGAGGAACTCCATGCCTTGGTGGAGGCCGGCGCCGACGAGCTGGTCCTGTCGGTCGTGCCCAACCGCGACGCGGCCGCCTCCTGGCAGCGCTTTCTGGCGAGTTGGAACTGACTTTGGTCGTAGCAATCGCGCGACGTCATGCCATGGTTCAATGCCATTCGTGAGATCGCGCGCGCTTGATGGGACCTCCGCCTAGGGCGGGTCCGGACCCGGTGGTCGGTCGGGTTTGAGGAACCTCCTCCGGTGGGGGGGGCTATCCGGGTCGATCCGATACCCCAACCCGTGGATGACGACGTGATGGTGGTACCAGCACAGGCTTGCGAGGTTCCCCGGATGGTGG
>Ga0209341_10001534_pt1 | contig 22854 bp, 17 predicted proteins | sample RifCSP13_2_FD_184020 | JGI IMG/M metagenome (GOLD analysis project Ga0209341, IMG submission 184020) | Soil microbial communities from Rifle, Colorado - Rifle CSP2_sed 13_2 (SPAdes) (version 2) | ecosystem: Environmental > Terrestrial > Deep subsurface > Rock core/Sediment | place: Rifle... | reverse complement strand
CAATCTCTATGATGGGCTCAGAAACAAAAACCCCGATCGGAGGAGTGAGGAAATGGGTTTCATGGACACGTTGAAGGGTTGGTTCGGCAAGGCCAAGGAGGAGGCGACAGAACTCTCTGAGAAGGCCGCACCCATGGCCGAGAAGGCCAAGGGAATGGCCGGAGGCGCCTTCGAGAAGGTCAAGGATGTCGCCGAAGACATCGGCGAAGCGGCCGGGGATACCTTCGAAAAGGCCAAGGACTATGTTGGAGACAAAATCGGTGACGTCCGGGGCGAGAGTGAGGACGCCGTGGCGGGGGAAACCGAGAAGATCGGAGAGCAGGCCGAGGACACCGTCGAGGGCCAGTAGCAGTCCTACTTGATTGGGGACGCACTCCGGTGCGTCCCCCTATTCTTCTCAGCCGATCCACCGTTCGGCAACCGTCTTCATCTCCATGAAGAGCCGCAGGTAGTCGGGACCACCCGCCTTGGCGTTCGATCCGGACATCTGGAAGCCTCCGAACGGCTGCACGCCCACCAGAGCACCCGTGATCTTGCGGTTGAGGTAGAGGTTGCCGACATGGAATTCCCTGCGTGCTCTCTCGATGCGGTCACGACTCGAGCTGAAGAGCCCACCGGTGAGGGCATATTCCGTGCTGTTGGCGATGCGCAACGCCTGGTCGAAATCGGCCGCCCGGATGACCGAGAGCACCGGGCCGAAGATCTCATGCTGGGCAAGACGGGCGTCCGGCTCGACTTCTGCGAACACCGTCGGCCGGATGTAGAAACCTCCTTCGAGGTCCACTGGGTCACCCCCGGCCACCAGCTTGGCGGTGGCCCGACCCTTTTCGATCTCCTCGAGGATCGAACGTTGCTGACCACCATTGATCACCGCGTTGACGTCGAAGTTGTCTTCCGCCGGGCCGATCGACAGCTCTGTTGTGTGCCCGACCACGGTCTCGAGAACCTCGTCGTAGACATCGTCGACCACGATCAGGCGTGAACAGGCCGAACACTTCTGGCCCTGGAACCCGAAAGCGCCCGCCACCGCCGCCCGGGCGGCGGCGTCGAGATCAGCCGTCTCATCGACGATCTGCGCGTCCTTGCCACCCATCTCCATGAAGGCCCGCTTCAACCAAAGCTGACCGGGGTGCACCTTGGCCGAACGCTCAGCTATCCGCAGTCCCACTTCCTTTGAACCCGTGAAGTTCACGAACCGGGTGCGCGGATGATCGACCAGCACATCGCCGATCTCACCCCCGGCCCCGGGGAGGTAGTTGATCACTCCGGGTGGGAACCCGGCTTCTTCAACGAGTTGCATGAACCTGGCGCCGATGATGGGGGTGGTCGAGGCAGGCTTCACGACCACCGTGTTCCCGGCCGCCACCGGTCCAATGGTCATGCCGGCGAGGATGGCGAGGGGAAAGTTCCACGGAGGGATCACCACCCCGGCCCCGATCGGGATGAGGTGTGACTCGTTTTCCTCCCCGGGATACCCAACCACTTCGATGGGTTGGGCGTAGTACTCGACGAAGTCGATGGCTTCAGCCACGTCCGCCTCCGCTTCCAGCCAGTTCTTGGAGGCTTCGAGCGTTTCCCACGCGGATAACTCGTACTTCCGATCTCGCATGAGCGCGGCGAGCTTCACGAGGTGCCGGGCTCGATCTTCGGCCGATCTCAGCGACCACCCGGCAAAGGCAGTCCAGGCTGTCTCGATAGCCCGCTCGGCCAACTGGGCGTCGGCACCGGCCGCCGAACCGACGATCTCCGCCGGCCGGCACGGATTCACGCTTTCAATTGTGCGGCCGGTGTCGATCGGCTCGCCGCCGACAACGAGCGGATAGTGAGAACCGAGTTGCTCCCGAACCCCGGCCAGCGCCAGCCGGTAGGCAGCCCCGTTGGCAGGGACATCGAAATCCGAGTAGGACTCGTTGGCGAAGGGCAGGAACACGGTGGCCTCCTCGGTGCGATGCATTACATTCGAGCCTATCGAAATTGGATGGTTGATCCGGCCGGTAGCCTGATTTGGAGCGATGCGGTGCACGCTCTCGACATACCGGGCCACCTGCTCAAAGGAGATCGAACAATTCTTCACCGTTGGGTGAGGGTCCGTTCTTGGCGCGCACGCCCCCGCACCTCGCCACGAACAGATAGCGTTGGAAGCGGTATGGCAGATAACCCTCTTGAGCGCCTGCAGGACGTTGCCCGCGATGTGTGGGCCGATCCGGTGGCCTCGGCCCGCACCGCAGCCCAGGCCATCCTGCACATGCTGGACGGCGATTGGAGCGGTCGCGAGACAGACGCCGTCTCCGAACTCCGCCGGCGGCGGCCCGACAGCCCCTTCATCCTGGCGGTGACAGAAGTGGTGTTGGAGACCGAACCCGAGGTGAGGCGTCCCGCCCTTCTGCAGATTCTCGAGCAGCTGGCGGACCGCACCTGGGCGGACGACATCGGGTTGAGGATTGCACACCACGCCACGCTGGGAGTGGTCTCGATCGGCGAGACGACTCTTGCGGTGCTGGAGGCCGCCCGAGACCTGGGCGGAACTTCCGCCGTGTTGTTCACAGACCGGCGGGCCATTGCCAGAGGCCTGACCTATCTGGGAATGATGGTCGACGTCGCACCACCTGAAGAAGCCGAAGTCGTCCTCCTCCCGTCGGCCGCCCTCATGGGTACGCGACTGTGGACCACGGTCCGGGCGGCCGACGTGGCGCTGCGCACTGCGCTCCTCGAGGGAGAGGTGGTGGTCGTTTCCCACCCGCTCGCCTCGCTCTCACCTCGCAACCGGGCGGACTTCCGCCCGGCATCCACCTTGATCGACATGATGATCTAACAGTAAGCAGTGGAGGCATACCGTTTTCGCGAACTGCGACCTACGAACCGAGCCTGCCAACCACGTAATCGATCGAACGAGTGAGGGCTTCGACATCGCCCGTCTCGATGGCAGGCCACAATCCGATGCGCAGCTGGTTGCGGCCCAGTTTGCGATACGACTCCGTATCGACCATACCGTTGGCCCGTAGCACGGACGCCACCGCCGATGCCGGAACCGAAGGATCGAAGTCGATGGTGGCGGTGACGGGCGATCGCTCGATGGGCTCGCCGACAAACGGGAAGGCGAAGTCGGACCGGTCGGCCCACTCGTACAGCACCGAGGCGTTGCGGTCGCACCGGGACGCGGCCCATTCGAGTCCTCCGGCGGTGCGCATCCAGTCGATCTGGTGATGGAGCAGGAAAATAGTGGCCAGGGCCGGCGTGTTGTAGGTCTGGAATTGGCGGGAATTCTCCAGCGCCAGCCGGAGACTCAGGAAGGACGGGACATAGCGGTCGGTGGAGGCGAGACGCTCGATACGATCGATTGCGGCCGGAGAACACAACGCCACCCACAAACCCCCGTCGGACCCGAAAGCCTTCTGGGGGCTGAAGTAGTAGACATCGAACTGCCTGACGTCGACTCGCACAGCCCCTGCCGCCGAGGTGGCATCGACCACCACCAACCCGGCCGAATCGGGACGGCGGATCTCCATGCAGACGCCCGTGCTGGTCTCGTTGTGGGTCAAGGCGTAGGTGTCCACGTCGGCCGAAGCCACCGAAAGCGGATGCGTACCGTGTTCCGCGACGATGACTTCCGGCGCCTCGAGGTGAGGCACGCCGGCTATGACCGCCGCGAATTTGGCCGAGAACACTCCGAACGAGAGGTGCTGGCTCTTTCGCTCAACGAGCCCCAGGGCGGCCGCATCCCAGAAGGCCGTTGCCCCGCCGTTGCCGAGCAGCACCTCGTAACCGGCGGGCAACCCGTACAGGTCGGCCAGACCCTCCTGCACGCCCCGCACGAGGTGTTTGACCGGCGGTTGCCGGTGGCTCGTGCCAAGCAAGGAGGCAGCTCCGGCGGCCAGGTCGGCCACCGCTTCATTGCGCACTTTGGCTGGACCGGACCCGAATCGGCCATCGGACGGAAGCAGGTTGGCCGGGATCCGGATGTCGGAAACGGAGATGGTCACGTCACTCGCTATCGTTCGCTTGCCGGACACGGTAACCAAAGTGCTCGACCCGAGGAAATCACATGACCAGAATCTCACGACGCACCCGTTCGATCGCTGAATCGGCGACCCTCGCCATCACCTCGAAGGCGAAGGCCATGCGCGCCGAAGGCATCGACGTGATCGGTTTCGGCGCCGGCGAGCCCGACTTCCCGACACCGCCACACATCGTCGAAGCGGCCGAAGCCGCTTGCCGCCTCCCCCGCAACCACAAGTACAGTCCTACCTTCGGGCTTCCTGAGCTTCGAGAAGCGGTGGCGGCCAAGACGGGGCGCGATTCCGGTTACGAAGTGACACCGTCACAGGTGCTGATCACCAACGGCGGCAAACATGCCGTCTTCAACACGATGGCAACCCTCCTCGATCCCGGTGACGAGGTGCTCTTGCCCGCTCCGTACTGGGTCACCTATCCGGAAGCCATCGCCCTGGCCGGGGGCGTGCCTGTCTACATCCCGACCGACGAGACGACCGGGTTCCGCGCCACCGTCGAACAACTGGAGGCGGCCAAGACGCCACGGACCAAGGCACTCCTCTTCGTATCACCGTCGAACCCGACCGGCGCCGTGTATCCGCCGGAAGAAGTCGCCGCCGTCGGTCAATGGGCAGCCGCCAACGACGTCTGGGTGATCACCGATGAGATATATGAGCACCTCGTCTACGGCGACAGTCAACTCACTTCGATGCCGGCGCTCGTTCCGGAGATAGCCGACCGGTGTGTCGTGGTGAACGGAGTGGCCAAGACCTACGCGATGACCGGCTGGCGTGTGGGATGGATGATCGGCCCGAACGACGTCATCAAGGCCGCCACCAATCTTCAGTCACATGCCACGTCCAACGTGTGCAATGTCGCCCAGGCCGCCGCCCTGGCGGCGGTATCGGGGAGCCTGGAGACTGCCCACCAGATGCGAGCGGCCTTCGATCGGCGAAGGCAAACGATGACACAACTGCTCGGTGAAATACCCGGCGTCACGCTCATCGAGCCGCAAGGTGCCTTCTACGCCTTCCCCTCGTTCAAGGGTGCTCTCGGCCGGCCGCTGGCCGGACGGACTCCCGAGAGCACGATGGCCCTGGCCGAGTTGGTGCTCGATGAAGCGCGAGTTGCCTTCGTACCGGGAGAGGCGTTCGGTGCTCCCGGGTACGGCCGCTTCTCTTATGCGCTGAGTGACGATGATCTCGTGAAGGGCATCAACCGCCTGGCCCATCTGTTGGGATCCGCGTAGCTCGACGAGCGGCCCTTCCCCGGGGTTTAACATCTCGGACGAGAAGGGGGAAGCATGACCGGTTCACGAGCGCGGGCGATGCTCCTGGTTGAGCCGCGCAGCATGACCCCGACCAGCTTCCCGCTCGTCGATCTCGACGCGGGCGGGTGGCTGGCCATCGAAGCGACCGGGTTGACCGGCATCGACGTTCAACTCTGGCAGGGCATCAGCCGCCTCACTAAATACCCGTTGATCCCCGGCCACGAGATCGTCGGCCGAATAGCCGACGTTGCCGACGACACCATCGAGTTCCCGATCGGAACGAGAGTCATAGTCGAATCATCGATCCGCTGTGGAGCATGCCGGCGCTGCATGAACCGCCTCCACAGCTGCAACTTCAGAAATCCCGTCAACGCGTACGGAAGACTCCCGTCGACGGAGTTCCCGGCGCTGTGGGGTGGGCTCGCCGAATATGTGTACCTGGATCCGGGCGCCCGCCTCCACGCCGTGAGCGACGACATCCCGGCCGTGGTGGCAACGTTCGCTCATCCCCTGGCGGCCGGATTCACCTGGGCGGTAGAGCTTCCGGACCTCGAGCCCGGCGACAACGTGCTGGTCATGGGTCCCGGACCTCGTGGCCTGTCGTCATTGCTGGCCGCCAAATCGGCCGGCGCCGGATGGGTGGGAGTCACCGGGCTCAGTCACGACGCCGACCGTCTGGACCTCGCCAAACGCCTCGGGGCGGACATGGTTGCCAATGCTGAAGCCGAGGACGTAGCCAGTGCGGTAGCCAACAGCCTGGGGGCCCGCCCGGACATCGTGGTGGACGTGACCAGCAACGATCCCGAGGCTCTGCACATGTCGCTCGACCTGGTGCGAGCAGGCGGTACGGTGGTCCTGGCCTCGAACAAAGGCACCAACGCCGTGAACCAGCTGTTCTCCGACATCATCACTATCAAGGAACTCAAGATCCTGGGGGCGTTCGGGGCCGGCTCGGCCGGATATCACTGGGCGACCCGCCAGCTCGATATCGATCCCCGACTGGACCAGATGGTGTCGCACGAGTTTCCGCTGACAGAAGCCGATCGCGCCATCCAGGCCACCGCCGGCCTGTTGGGCCGCGACGACCTGATCTCGGTGGCCGTAACGTTCTAATCGGTCGGCAGTCCCGCAGTGCACAGTCCGCAACCGGCAACCTGCCTGGCGGCTGTTACTGGAAGCCGGGAGCCGACCGACTGAAGGGCGGCCGTCAGGCACAGACCGACTGAGAGTTTCTCAGTACAGTCCCCCTGTGAGCGAACCCAACACCTGGACCCCGGAGCGTCTGAGTGTCGTCTCGTGGGTCCTGTACGACCTGGCCAACACCATTTTCGTGCTGGGGGTGGTCAGCCGCTACTTCGGTGTGTGGGTCGTGGAAGACCAGGGCGGGAGGGACTGGCACGTGAGCCTGGCCGTCAACCTGGCCATGATCGTCGTCATTGTCGTCGCCCCCTGGATGGGAGCCCGATCAGACCATTTTGGCCGTCGCCGGCCCTATCTCGTTGCCAACACCATCATGACCGTCGCAGCCACCGCGACGCTCGCCTCGTTCGGGGTGGTTGCCTCGCTGGCGGCCTTCGTCGTCGGACAGATCGGCTTGAACCTCGGGAGCATCGCTTACGACGCCATGCTCCCGGACGTGAGCACCACCGAGACCAGGGGTCGCGTCTCGGGAATCGGAGTTGCCGTCGGCTATGTCGGTTCGTTCATCGCCGTCGGTACCGGCTTGCTGCTGCTGGAGCCGTACGGCTACGCCGTGTTGTTCCGGACCCAAGCAGCCCTATTCCTCCTGTTTGCGTTTCCGGCGTTTTTCTTCATCAGAGAACGACCGCGCAACGTGCTCGGCGGGGCCCCACCCGCACTGTCGCAGACGCTGCCGCGGTTGAGAGAGGCTTGGCGCAGGACCCGGCAGTACGAAGGCGTCACCCGCTTTCTGGTGGCACGCTTCTTCTACACCGACGCTATGAACACCGTCTTCATCTTCGTGGCGATCTTCGCCAGGACGGAAATGGATTTCACCGATCGCGAAACCGACCTCCTCACCATCATTGGCATCGTGATGGCCTTGATAGGGGCACTCACCGCCGGGAGGCTCACCGACCTGCTGGGACCGCGCAAGACGTTGCACGGAGCGCTGTATCTATGGATGATCGGCATCGCCCTGGCGGTGGTGATCGGAGTGACGGGAGCTACCGAGTTCGGCTGGTTGATCGGCGCCATCGGCGGTGCCGGTCTGGGCGCGACCGCCGCCACCGACCGGGTGTACATGACCCGGATCTCCCCGCCTCGCCACCTTGGAGAGTTCTACGGGCTGTATGCGGTGGTGGGCCGATTCGCCACCCTGTTCGGCCCGCTGGCGTGGGCGCTGATCGCCGATGGTCTGGGATTCGGCCGGGTGGCCGCCATCGGGAGTCTGCTTCTGTTCTTCGCGGCGGGACGGATCATCCTGAACAAGGTGAGCGATCACCCCCGTCAATGGGCGACCGGCGACCTCGATTCATTCGCGTGAGCGTCGGGCGGTCTGGGGCGATTCACCGTCGGTCTGGTCGACGGGATGGGCTCATGGCCCGGCGAATGTGAGCACCTCTTCGACCGCATAGGCGTCCGGCAGGTCCTCGTATCGGCCGTCGTTGTTAGCAAGGCGGCGGCCCAACTCGGCGAACCAGAGATCATTCACAATCTGCCACGGCCAACGGTGAGGGCCAACCCGGGCACCCACGATCGCTCCCGCCATCACCGCAACCTCGCGAGGTTCACGGTCAACGGCAACAGCCTCCCGCACTCCGATCGAGGGGCGTTCCAGGATGGGAGCACCCAGGATGATGGCGATGACGGCGCCCGACACCGCCGCTCCGTTGGGAGTCCAGGATCGAATCTGGTCGGCGACCTCGCGCGACGGCATTCCGACCAGCTGGGCGGCGTGCCGCAGGAGCAACGAAAGCGGAGGGCTGCCGGCCGGCGAGGCGACGGTTCCCGGGAGGCCGGCGATCCTCGTCTCCGCCCGCTTGGCCACCTCGGCAGCTCCGAACACCAGGTCCCGCCCGGACTGTCCGAAGGATGCGCCGGCAACGGCACCGGCCAGAGAGCAAGCCGCCACCACCGCACCCTCCTGATTGTGGGTGATCATCGCCCCACGAATGGCCTCGTCCACCAACGCCACCGGATCCTTGCGGAACCAGACGCCGATCGGAGCCATCCGTGCCGCGGCTCCGGCGTTCTCAAAGGGCATCGGAGACGGCGAGCCGTGGTGGTGTTCCTCCAACCATGCCCGGAACCAGGGAGCCGCAGCCCGGTACACATCGAATCCTCGCTCGGGGTACGCAAGCGCGGCGAATTCATCCCCTAGACGCTCGGGGTCAACGGATCCCCCGCGCAGCAGGTGGTATGTCGTTATGACGTTCTGTTGGGTCAGAAATCCGTACACCCGCTCCTGGCCGGCCGCGAGTATCTCCCCGGCGGCCGCCCCAAGTACAGCACCGGATCCCCCGCCTTCGTAGGTGCGGGTATGGGAAAGCGTCCCCTGGACATCGGTCACCTAACTGCTATCGGCAGACAGAGTGGGCTTACTTGAGGGTGACGAATCCCGGGTGTCGCTCGAGCGCGGTCCACCAAGGGTGGTGACAGGTAGCCCTCCGCGGTCTCCTAACCTCTGGCTGTGCAGACACTCCTGTTGATCGCCAACCCGGCGGCCTCCGCGTTCACTGGAGGGCTCCACCGGACGGTAGTCGCCATCCTCCGCAAGACCTTCGATGTCGAGGCTGCCTGGCCGACCAATGCGAGCGAGGTCGAAGTGATGGCGAGGAAGGCAGCCCAACGAGGCACCCATGTCGTGGCGGCCATGGGGGGCGACGGCGTAGTGCATCACGTGGTGAACGGAATCGCCGGTAGCTCGACCGCGCTGGGCATCATTCCGGCGGGCACGACCAATGTCCTCGCCCGAATACTCGGACTGCCTTCCAAACCCGTAGCTGCGGCCCGATTCCTCGCCAAAGGCCAACCGGTGATTCAGATCCCCCTAGCCACCGTTGAGGTCGCCTCCGATGCGGCGACGACCATCCGTTACGCAACGTTTGCCACGGGGGTCGGCCTCGACGCCGAAGCGGTCCGGGTTGCCAATCTCGAACCGTACCGAAAATACAGGTTCGGCGGCATTCACTACGCCCGGACGGCGGTTTCGGTGGTGCTCGGCAACTTCATCGGCAGAAAACCCCACCTGCGGGTGACGAGCGGCTCACGGACGGCCGATGCTGTGTCGGTGCTGGTACAGATTCATGCTCCCTACACCTATTTCGGACGATTCCCGCTGGCCGTCACCCGGCGCCACCCCGAACACCTGGCCGCCCTGATCATCGAACGAATATCGCTCATCCGGGTTCCGTCGATCCTCATTCATGCGGCGCTCGGATGGGACCTCGGACGTGTACAGGGCGTACAGGTGTGGGACGATGTGCGCCGGCTCACGATCGCTGCAGACCCGCCCGGATTCCTTCAGGCCGATGGAGAGTCGCTCGGCGAAGTCACCAGCGTCACCATCACCTCCGCTCCTAGAGCCGTCCGTGCCATTGCTCCCCTGACCCGGGAACGAGAGTCCGCTTCCGGCCCGTACTCGGTCCCCCTCCCGGCGCCGACCGCCGCTCAACCCGGAACCATCGTGGCCGGTTTTCAACAGCGGACCCGGGAATGGGCACACGAGACAGGATGGTTCGAGCCTCACGATGGGAGGTGGCGGGGAATGACCTGGGGACAGATCCGAACCAGGGTCGAGGAACTGGCCGCCGGACTCATCGAAATCGGAGTCGGCCGAGGCGACCGAATTGCGATCAGTGGCAACAACTCTGCCGACTGGGTGGCGTTTGACTATGCCATTCAACATGCGGGAGCCATCTCGGTTCCTCTCTACCAGACCTTCGCCGAGGAGCAGGTGGCCTACATCGTGGCTCACTCGGGAAGCCGGATGTACTTCGCCGGCGACGCGGAGCAGCTCCAGAAGGCTCAGCGGTCCGGATTGTCGGGGATCGAGCAGTTCGTCGCCGCATATCCGGGCGACCTCGAGGATGGCGCCGTCATCGGGCTCGAGAAGTTGGCGGCGTTGGGACGGAACCAGATTTCCGTGGACCGATCTGCGCTCGACGAGCGGATGGCCGCAGTTCGGCCGGACGATGTGTTTTCGATCGTCTACACATCGGGCACCACCGGACCTCCCAAGGGAATCAGACTCACGCACCACAATGCCGTGTGGACGGTGCAGCGAACGGCGGAGCGGCTCCGGATGCACGGGGAGGAGACCCTGGTGTCCTACCTCCCGCTCAGCCATGTATTCGAACGAATGGTAACGTCCACCCTCCTGGCCACGGATTATCCGGTCCGGCCGACGTACTATTTCGTTCCCGACATCAGCCGTCTGGCCGAGGCCCTGCTCGAGGCCCGGCCCACCGTGTTCATCGGTGTCCCCCGAACGTGGGAGAAGCTACGGTCGCGCGTCATCACCGCCATCCAGAATGATCCACGCCGCCAGCGGATCATTCACTGCCTCATCGACACCGCCATCACCGCTCTGCGGCGAAGGGACGCCGGCCGCACGATCTGGCTACATCAGCAAGCCGCCCAATATCTGGCCCGACGGGTCATCGGAGAACGGGCGCGGCGTGAATTGGGCCTCGAACGATGCTGGTACGGGATATCGGGGACGGCGGCGCTCGGACCGCAGGTGCAGTACTTCTGGCAGGCGCTCGGACTCCCCCTCCATGAAGGTTGGGGTATGACCGAGACTTCGGCGGTATCGGCGGTACAAGCCCCCGATGACCTGCAGGTGGGGGTGGTTGGCAGCCTCATCGACGGCTTGGAATTTCGCTTGGCCGACGATGGCGAGATCCTGGTGCGCGGCGGCAGTGTGTTTGCCGGGTATCACGATGAGCCGGACCAGACCGCTGGAGTGCTCGACGAGCATGGCTGGCTACACACGGGCGACGTTGGTCGAGTAACCGCCGACGGTCGGCTCCAGATCGTCGATCGGAAGAAAGACATCATCGCCACTGCAGGCGGGAAGAATGTCGCACCCCAGGAGATCGAGAAGCGACTCAAGTCGCACGGAATCATCGAGGAAGCGCTGGTGGCCGGTGAAGGCCGGCCCTACCTGGTTGCGCTGCTGGCCCTGGGAGCCGACGAGACTGCCGCGTATCTTCGTCACCACGGTTTCACCGATGCCGACGACCGCCAAGCGGCCGTAGCCCTCGACAAACAACTCCAGAGGATCATCGATGGGGTCAACCGCCATTCCTCACGGGCGGAGCGGATCCGCAAGTGGGCGATCATGCCGAAAGGATTCCCCAGGGAGATCTTGACCCCGACGATCAAACTCCGGCGCATGGCAGCCTCCGAGAAGTTGGCCGCCGAGATAGATCGGCTCTACGAATAGCCGCCTCAGGTCAAGACCGCCGCCACCGTGGCCGGATCCTGCACCCACCCGCGACCTACAACAGCCGTTCCGCCACCGGTCGACCGGCCGCAAGTTCGACGACTTCCCGCGGCTTGAGAATCCCCATGTCCGAAACGACCGCTGTGAACCAATCGAGAGCGATCACCTCGGCGAGACTCTCCCGCTTCAGCCTGCCGACGGCCCGTTCGAACAGCTGAGCGGGCAGCACCTTTTCGACGGCGGCGACCAGATAGAAGGGAACACCGATCGCTCTCGCCCGGCGAGCGAGTGCGGCAGTCCCGGTCTTGTTGATGGCAGACCCCGGACCAATCGCATCCGCTCCGGCCATCACCAGATCCATACCCGGTAGTAACTCGATGGCCACATCGTCATCGAGAACCTCCACATCGAACCCGATGGCGGTCAGGTCGGCTGCCATCTCGATACCCTCCCCGATCGGCATCGCCTCGGTGCAGCACACATTGAATGCGACCCGGCTTTTCGCCTGCTCGAGGACCGAACGCACCGAACTCGACGCGGAGTGGATCAGAACGGTCGAGCCTTCAGTGATGAGCTCTGCGCCCGTCTTGCCGATCAGGCGAGTTGATGCCTCCAAACGTTCGGCCAGATCCGTCGCCGCAACCGCTACCTCATTCGGGCCGCCCGGTAGGGCCAGATACACAACATTGCGAAGATTGGCGATAGGAGCCATGACCGACTGATGGTCGAGCAGAAGCTCCACCGCGTCGCTGATCGGCTCGGGGAAGGCTTCGGGAGCGTGATCGGCAACGTTGCGAGCCAGCTCGGCAACCGCTCGGGCCGCGGCAGTGCCAACGGTCACCGCACTGCCCACCTCATCGAGGGCGGCAGCGCCGACCTGGCGCCAGGCGGACCATTCACGCCACTCGGTCATTTCCACCTCTCCAGGAATGTCACTGTAGACGCGGAATCACCTTCTCACGCCTACAGGGCTCAGGATAAGGTGGGAGTAGGAAGTAGGTGACGCTTCCCCCTTCGAACGGACCGGTGGAGCTGGTCTCTAGCCGAGAGCCTCCGGGTTGGCAATGTGCACGGTCCGTTGTGGAAACGGAATCTCGATCGAGTCGGCGTCGAACCGGTTCTTGATCCTCCTGAACAGCTCACGCCGTACCAACCAACGCCGATCCGGAGCCACTTTCAGGTAGCCGCGGATCGTCACCGAGGAGTCCCCGAGCTCCTCGACGCCCAACACTACAGGATCTTCCAGCACGAAGGCCGACCAGTCCGAGTCGGCGGCAAACCGGCGCAGCTCGTCGCCAAAGACGTCCAGGGCATGGTCAACGTTCTCGTGGTAAGCGACGCCGACGTCGATCACCACCTGGGCGTAACTCTGCGTGAAATTCGAGGCGACGGTGATCTCCCCGTTCGGAACGTAGTGGGCATTGCCGTCCAGATCGCGCAGCACCGTGATTCGCAAGCGCATATCGACCACCGAACCGGTGACACCGGCGATCCGCACGACGTCGCCGATTCCGAACTGGTCTTCGGCGAGGATGAAAAACCCGGCGATGACGTCCTTGACCATGCTCTGGGCGCCAAAGCCGACCGCCACGCCGATCGCCGACCCGACCGCCACGAAAGCGGTGATGGGTATGGCCCAGATGTTCATGGCGGTGAGCAACACAATTACCACAACCACGACCGCCGCCGCCCTCCGCCCCGCTCTCCATAGAGTCTGGGCACGTTGCCGCCGCTCGGTAGCTTCGATGTCTCCGCCCTGACCGAGACCATCAACCTTCCTGCTCACCCCACGAACGAATAACCACCACAGAACAACCGTCCCGATGAGCACGACGGCGGTTTGCACCAGTTGGGATTGGCGAATCGGGTCGGTGAAGAAGCTTCGCATAGCTTGCAGCGTAGGTTGAACAGTCCTGATTTCGGTGGTTTTTGGATCGTTTCTCGTTTCTCGTTCTTGGCTAATTCGTTGCTGGATGTTCGCTTCTCGTTCTGGCTCTGCCGCGGTCGCCGGTCGCTAGCGAGACCGTCTGGCAAGGCTGTACCCCCGTCCGCGGCGCCACCGGCGGCGGCCTCACGCGCCTCCCGCGACGCAGAAGAGGCATGCCATTGCTCAGCCGATGATGCGCTCGGCGCGGGCCACTTGCACAGCGAGTTGGGCCAGGGCGCCTTCCAGCTCGGCCCGTTCTCTCACCACGGTGCGAATGGGCACACCGATCCTCCTGGCCAGCTGGGTGGCCAATTCTGCTTCCACAGCTTGATGGTATGACCTCGCTACTGCCCGGCCGGCCTTTCCTCCGCTGCGACGCACGAGCGCACCCACGCCGATCGAGAGCAAGACCACCACCACCGCCACGATCACCGGCCACGGCCAGGTGCCCCGCTCGAGCGTATCGGGACGCGCCCAGATCCATACGCCGCATCCGATCACCGTCAGGAAGAACAACAACTGGATGAACCCGGCCATCGACCACCACCGGGCCGGAGGCGGCACCCCCGGCTCTGGCACATTGGCCATGGTCCCTTCGATGGCGCTGCGCACTCGACGCTGGACATCCTGATCGCCGAATTCCTGCCGAAGCCGCCCCCCGAAGGCGCCGCCGGCTTGGAAGGAAAGGTCGGTCACCAGCTCACCGAGCGTAGCGAGAGCCCGTTCCAGTCCGGCTCTCCCCTCCCACCTCCGGATTTCTTCCACGACGGCATCTCCTTCGCGCCCGGCACCAAGAGCTCGACCGACCGGACTCCGGCCGATCCCGGCGGCCATTCGCCCGAGGGGTCCCCCGGCCAATCGCCGGGCCACCTTCACTCCCGCCCTTTCGGCGGTGGCCGCCACCTGCGGTCCGGCCATCATGTCGGCCAGGACACTGGTCGTACGGCCCGATACCTCCTCCCACCTCCGGTCGTACTCCAATCCGACTCCGGGCGTCACACCCGTCATCTCAGCCAGGCCATGGCCGGCCCGGCGCAGATCCTCCATGAGCTTCCTGGTCGCCACCCGTTTGGCGTCGAGCTTCTCGGCGAGAAAGAGAATGAGGGGCTCGAGACCGGATGGCGGGGAGTGGGGCGGAGCGGCCGACAGCGGAAAGACAACGGGTTGGGGAATACCGTCATACCACAACGTTTGCTCGAAGTCCGCCAGCAGGGTGTCGAGTTCCCGGTCGTCTGCCAAACGATCGATCTGGTTGAACACAAACACGAACTGGCCTTGATAGCCGGCCAGGGGCCGCAGATAACCGGCGTGGATGGTTCGGTCGTTGTATTTCTCAGGGTCGACGACCCACATGACCGCATCGACCCTCGGCAGCAGCCGTTCGACGGTGGCTCGGTGCTCGCCCACGACGCTGTCGAAGTCCGGCAGATCCAAAACGGCCAGGTGCGGTTGACTCGACTGACCGATCCGGTCGGCGATGCCGAGATCGTCGAGCAGCCGAACCAGGCCGGGTTCGGGATCCGCCGGGATCCAGGCCAGTGGCTCATTGGTGGTAGGTCGCAATGCTCCGGTGCGAGCGACGGTCGTCCCGGCCAGGGCGTTGAGGAGGCTGGATTTTCCCACGCCGGTTCCTCCTCCCAGGGCAATCACCACCGTATTGCCGAGGAATCCGGTGCGCCGCCGTGCGTTGAGAGAAACCGCTGCATAGGGCAGGACGGCTTCGTCGCCGACCACTCCAGCGGCCCTGGCTACGGCCAGGTCGAGCGCCTCGAGAGCTTCCGTGAGGTCAACGGCCATAGAACTCCCCCGCCCTGGTGCGTACCTCGTCAGCGGCCAATCGCATGGCATGGGCCGCACCCTCGTCGGCGGCATAGGCGTCGGTGATGTCGACGAACCGGCGCTCGTCCTGAGCCAGCACCTGCCCGAGGGCGGCAACCAACCGCCCCCGAGCCTCTTCGATGAGCGAGCGCGCCGCCGCGCTTCCAAAAACATGCTCGAGGATCTTCTGCTGGGCTGCGGCGGCGCCGGCTGCCACACCAAACTCTGCACCCGTGATCCCCCCGGTCTGGGCAAAGACGGCCAGCAACACGACGAGAGCCGTGGCGTTGACCCCGAAAGAAGCTACCTGCGCCCAGCGACGTTTCCCCGCACCTTGTTCGGTGATCAGTTCGCCCAGCTCGGCAATCCAGTCCTCGATCGCCGTCCTGGCTCGCTCGGGAGTCGCCCGATCGTGATGCCACAGCTCTCGACCCGCTGAGGTGAGCAGCATCTTGCCGGCCTCGTCGAGCTCCCATGCGGCTGCGGTGGAACCGGCAGCCAGATCAGCCCGGCGGACCACTGCGGCGACGATCTCCTCGCCCGCCTCGTCACTTATCGCCTCGACTCGTCGAGTTCCCCCGAACACCCTGGTTGCCCATTGCCTAACCCGACCGGCGCCCTCGGTGAGCACTTTGAGGAGCTCGCCCGTCCCGAGGAACTCTTGCCAGCGGCGCAGCACCTCCCCCCGTATGAGCGTTCCGCCCCGGAGCGACTCGGCAATCTCCGCTGCCTGAGTCTGATAGGCCCGCCGGGCGGCGCGACGAAGGGAGCCGACCTGTCGGACCTCGTCCTCGATCTCGGCGGAAAGGTCCGAGGCCCGTTCGACCGCGTCTCGGACCGAACCCTGCGTGGCGGCAATCACCACCCGCCGTCGGCGCCCGCGATCGGACATGGATTCCAGGGTGTCTCGGAGGGAAGCGACGGATGCCGCGGGCAACCCGCCGTGCGCTGCCACGATGGGCTGTTCCGGGATCCGCAGGATGGTAGGAGCTTCGGCCCGGGACATGATCCTTCGTTTGGTGAGACGGTCGAGGTAATCGTCAACCACTTCATCGGCGTCCTCCGCCGGAAGCCGGTTCAGTACGAAGAGGATCGGAAGCCTCCGCCGCCGGGCGCGCTCGAGGAATTCCCAGGGAACCGCGTCTGCATATCGCTGGGCCGAGGTGACGAACACCGTCAGGTCGGCCACCGCCAGAAGATCCTCGACCATCTCCCTATGACCCTCGACGACGGAATCGAAATCGGGCGCGTCCAGCACGGTCACCCCCTCCAGCAGGCCATGGTCGGAAACGACCACCCGCACTCGGTGGGCAGCGTCGACCGCCGTGCCATACCCCGTCAGGAAACCCTCCTGATAACGGTGCGCGTGATCGGAGTGGGTCCATACGACCGGCACCCGGGTGGTGGGCCGAAGTAGGCCCGGATCACTGATGCGCTGCTGGGCGAGCGAGTTCACCACGGTAGATTTGCCGCTCCCCGTCGAGCCGATGACAACGGCCAGGAGGGGGGCGTCGAGATCGCTCAGCCGGGGAAGGAGGTACTGGCGGATTGTCCAGGCGAGATCGATTCGCAGCGCCTCACGCTTGGCATGCTCGTTGGCGGGCAGGTTGAACGATGTCGACTCGACACGCTCGGCCAGAGCGTCGAGCGACGCCCTCAGCGCCGCCGATGGTGCTACTTGCGTGGACATGGGTGTGGATTGTCCCACACGGCAAATACCCAAACCTGTCATACCCTCCCGATACATTGACCTCATGGCGCAGATAAGTATCGACGGAACCGCGGTCACGATCGACGGACTAGAGGTCGACGACGGCGTCCTGGCCGAGCTGTTGAGCGTCCAACCGGACGAACGACGGGTCGACATGGTGCGCCGGGTGCTCGAAGTCGGTGCACGGGGTCTGCTGACGATGGGCCTGGGCATCGATCTCGCCGAGGTCGACGCACGTGTGCGCCGTTCCGTCGACGAGGTTACCGGCGAAGCCCGGCTCCAAGTCGAACAAGTGCTGGCCGCCGCCCGGCAGGCATTCGGCGCGCACTTCGACCCCGACGTACGGTCTTCGATGGTCGCCCGCGCTCTCGACGAGTTCACCCAATGGCGGGACGGATTCCTGCGCAGTTTCAACCCCGACTTCACAGACAGTCACACCGCCCGATTCTTGGACCAGGTCAACGATCTCCTCGGTCCAGATGGAATGCTCGAGGCTCGCTTGCGAGGTGTGCTGGATCCCGATGCAGACGGGTCTGCGCTGAGCCGCCTCTCCAAATCGATCGACGAGCGGTTCGGGGAGCTACGCGACCTCCTCATGCATGAGCGCGGCAAGCAAACCGAAGCCGACCGGGGCACTCGCAAGGGTTTCGACTACGAGGACGCCATCGAGGACGCCCTCCGTGAAACGGTGCGGAGCTCCGGATGCGTCGTGGAGCGGACCGGACGGGTCAAAGGCGACATTGGAGCCGAGACATTGGTGGGCGACTTCGTCATCACCCTCCGCTCCGGCCGCAGCATCGTCATCGAGGCCAAGAACACGGCCCGGATCAACTTGACGGGTAAGGACGGGATCCTCGAGGAACTGGATCGAGCACTGGCCAACCGCTCTGCCGACTTCGCAATCTGCGTTTCGGCCCGCGACGCCTTCCCCAAAGAGGTGGGACCGCTCGGCGTCTTCGGTGAACGGATCCTGATCGTCGATGAGGGCGACGGCACCATGCTGGCCGTGGCGCTACGGCTTGCCGAGATGATGCTCGGGCAGAGCACGGACCGTCGAACTTCCGACATCGACCGGGGTTTCCTCCAGGACCGAATGCAGAGGCTCCGCCAGCTCGCTCAGTTGTTCACGAACAACCGCCGGTCTCTGACCGACATCAAGACCTCGGTCGAGAACGTGCACGGTTCCCTCGAACAGATCCGCTCGGAACTGCTCTTCCTGGTCGATGAGATCAGCCACGAGATCGACCGCTCCGGCGCCAAGGAACCGTCATCCGCGGCGGTGGTTCACCTCCGCTCCGAGGCCGGTTGAGGGATCAGAGGTCGGTATACCCGAATCGAACAATCACCCGGGCTCCCCCACCGGCGGTCTGACCGATATCTAGACCTCCACCGCTCGCTTCGGCGGTTGTGCGCACGATGTCGAGGCCAAGACCGGTCGATCCGGAGGAACTGGCCCCCCGCTCGATCACTGCCGGATCCGGAAAGCCTGGCCCCTGATCCTCGATCGTCAGGACGATGAAGCGCCCGTCCCGGTGAAGGTCGACCGAATAGGGTGCTCCGTCCGGCGTGTGCGCCAGCACGTTCCCCAAAAGGGCATCGAGAGCTGCGGCAATATCGCCGGCGTGGGCGGCCGTTCGGAGCGGCCCCGCATCGATGTGGCTCGACCATTGCCTTCCCTGGTCCTCGGCGAGAGCTCCCCAGAATTCGAGCCGGTCGCGGACGATCTCTGCCACATCGGCGACAACACCGGGGCCTTCCCTCACGTTTCGACGCGCTTCGTGAATGACATGATCGACGGTCCGTTCCAGGTCGTCGAGGTCTTCGGTCAGCCGATTGGCCAACTCCGGATCGGTGATCGCCCCCACATCGAGCCGCAGGGCCGTCAGTGGGGTCCTCAGGCGATGGGACAGATCTGCGACGGATTCCCTCTCCTGGGAAATCAGGTGGCGGATTCGCGAACCGAGCCGATTGAAGGCGTGCCCGACCTCAACCACTTCGGGTGGTCCGGCCGGTTCGACCGTGACGTTCAGGTCGCCCTCCCCCATGCGATGCGCCGCCGTGGAGAGGACCTGAACCGGTTTCACAATCGAGCGAGCTAAACGGTCGGCGACAAAAGCGGCCAGCCCGACCAGGGCGATCCCCAGGGCAGCCAGCACGGCCCACGACGCTCCAACGTTCCTGGTCAGCTCCTCCTGGGTCACGAACACCCGCACAACCGCAGCCGACGGTTCACCGGCCAGGAACACGGGAACGAAGATGGCCTCGCCTCCGGCAACCGCCTGGCGAAAAGCTTCACCTTGTGCGGCTCTGGCAAAATGGTCGTCCAGCCCAACCTGGGCGCCCAGCATGGTCCCGTCCGGCAAAGCCACCGTCAGTTGCTCATCGTTCGGCAATGATCCCGAACCGACCAGCACCCGGGCTCCCTCGATACCCGCCTCGGGCAGGACGACGCTCAGCGCCTGCGCCTGCGTTTGCGCCTCCCGCTCGGCAGTGACCAGGACCCGGTCTCTGGCCAATGACCGCACCAATCCCGCCAGTGGGATCACGAAAGCCAGCACCACCATGGCGGTAACGGCCGCCGAAACGAGTGCGAGCCGCTGCCTCACGACCCGGGGGGGGTCAGCTTGACGCCGACCCCCCGCACTGTGTGCAGATAGGCAGGTTCAGCCGCCGACTCGCCCAGCTTCCGCCGTAACCAGGACAGGTGAACGTCGACCGTCTTGTCTGCCCCGCCGTAGGGTTGACGCCACACCTCGGCCAGCAGCTCTCGCTTACCGATCACGGTCCCGGCCCGTTCGGCCAGGTAGAGGAGAAGATCGAATTCCTTGCGCGTGAGTTCGAGGTCACGTCCGGACAGCCGCGCTTCCCGAGCCTGACGATCGACGGACAGTTCTCCAACCTCGATCGTCGCACCGATGTCTTCACCGGCTACCCGTCGCAGCACCGCCCGGATCCGCGCCTCGAGTTGTTCTGCCGAGAAGGGCTTGACCACGTAATCGTCGGCTCCGGCGTCGAGCACCCTCACAATCTCGGATTCGTCGTCGCGGGCGGTGGCAACGATGACCGGGACGGCACTCACCGCCCTGATCATCTTGAGGACCTCTCGTCCATCGACATCCGGCAACCCCAAGTCGAGGACCACCACATCGGGAGCCCGCTCCACGATCGACTGGAGACCGGCCAGCCCGGCGCCGGCCGAGTCGACGTCGTAGCCTCGCTCCGCCAACCGGCGAGACAGCGTCTCGCGAATCCTCTGCTCATCCTCAATGATCAACACCGCGGCCATGACGTCACGATACTGCGGGAACCCTGATCCACCTGCCCAATCAAAGGGCTTAGCACGCCCTTAACCGTCGCTTAGGCTCACTGAGTATTCTCCTCGTCCATACTTGAGGCATGAACAGAAGAAGAGTCGGCCTGGTGACCGCTTGGGTCGTCGCCACGTCGATGGCAACGCTGCTGGCGTCACAGGCAGTAGCACTGGTCCGCGATCAGGTGACCGATCGCCCGTCGAGGGTCGCCACCACGCTCGCCCTGGAGACAACCACCCCAACGACGACGCCCAGGACGGCGGTTACGACGACCACTTCCCAAACCGCGGCCACTTCCACAACCATCACGCAAGCGGAGACCACTACCACCGCCCCACCACAAATGACCACCACCTCGGTGCCCCTCACTTCGTCAACGACGACCACAACCATCGGCCACCAGGAGGAGACCTTCTATCTCACCGGGGGTTGGGCAACGGTGTGGTGCGCCGATGACGCAGTGACCCTCGCCACCCACGCTCCCAACCCCGGCTATCAGGTTGATATCGAATCGGCCGGACCCGACGAACTCGAGATCAAGTTCGAAGAAGCAGGTGGCGACCACGAATCCAGACTGCAGGTTGACTGCGACGACGGCGTGCTCAAACCCGACATCAAAGAGCACGACGACGACTGAGTCACCGGCATCTGCCACTAACCGATTTCCAAGAGGGCGGCCCGATAGGCCCACCGACTGAAGACTCCTTCTCAAACGCCGAGGCGGGTGGCCGCCCTACCCTCCGAACACGAGTCGAGCAACGCGCAGTATTTGCACCACGGTCCGCCCCGCCGCTCGATGCCCGCACCCTCGTTCCAGGCGGAACGGAGTTGCCCAACCATCTCCGCCACCTGCCCGGCCGTCCTCGTCACCACACCGGAGTCGGGCATCTCCGAAACCCGCTCGCCGGTCTGCACGGACACGGCCTCAACGGCTTGTGGCAACTCATTTTTCTGGAGAGCCCACAACAACGCATAGAAACGAAGCTGATCGACGACCTCACCCAGCTCGCCGGTCTTCCAATCGATCAACCGGACCCCGTCATCCCCCATGAACACCGCGTCGACGGATCCAACCAGAGTGACCCCTTGTGCCGGCTCGACCATGATGGATACCTCAGCACCCACGAAACCTTCCGCCGGAATCCTCTTGAACCGGTCGTAGATGGCGCCAACCTCATCGATCACCCTGCCAAGCTCACTTGGTTTGAGACCGAGTGCCCCCAGCTTGTAGTTGAGGTTGGATCCTCCGATTTCGCTCCGGCATACCCGGCCGAAGTCTCGAGCGTCGATCGGACCCCCGCTGAGGTGACGGGCGAACAGGCGGTGGGCCAGGACCCCCGAGAACGCCGCCCTGCTCTCCGGACCCCATTCACCTTGAAGCCGGGCCAGCGCCTGATCCGGACACTGGCGGAACGCAACGAAGATCGAGGCGGAGATTCGGATCTGATCGCCGGGCGCCACCGTCGGAAAATCGAACACCTACAGATGGTATCGGCCCGGGTGGTCGTCTGGTCGGTAGCGGCTAGACTGGCCGTCTGCCGGGGCCACAGATCATCATGTCACGCAACCTTCGTCTCCTCGTAATCGCGCTCGCGGCCCTGTCGGCCGTCGTTCTGCTCGTCCTGGGAGGATTTGGAATCGACCGGGCGGTACACGCCGGCGACGTGCTCCGCCATGTGAACGTCGGCGAGGTTGATCTGTCGGGAAAAGACCCGGACGAAGCGCGCACCGTTCTGCAGGCCTTCGAGGACGAGCTGGTTACGACCTCGGCCATGTTTCGACTCAACGGCGCCATCCTCACCCTTGATCCGGCAACGGTCGGCTTCTTCGTCGACGAAGCCGCCGCCACCGAGGCAGCCTTGGAGGCAGGCCGGCAGGGCTCGATCTTCACACAATTCGGCTGGTGGTGGACGCATCTCTTCACGGACGAGGTTCTGGAGCTGCCGGCCGGTCTCGACGACGAAGCTCTGGCGATGGTGGCGGCAGAGTGGTCGAGAGACTACATCTCGGATCCGCCCTTCGATGGAGCCATCGTGGTCGACGGAGTGACTCCGGTAGCCGAGTATCCGAGGGCAGGACGCCGGGTGGCACTCGACACGGCGGCCGCCACGGTGATCGAGGTGCTGGCCACCCGAGACCGTGAAATAGCCGTCCTCGACATCGCCCCGGGCTCACCGGCCCTCACCGACGAGGACATCGACCAAGCGTTGCAGACAGCGAGAAAGATGCTCGCCGGGCCGGTGGTCCTCTCCCGCCTCGACCCCCCCATCTCGATCACGTTCACGGTCCAAGACCTGGCCCGGGCGCTCACCAACGATCTGAGGGTCAACTCCGACCCCAGCCTGGAGATCGGGTTCGATCCCGCCCTGGTTGAAGAACTGATCGCTCCCCTCCGCCCCGACCTGGAATTAGCGC
>Ga0209341_10001532_pt1 | contig 22873 bp, 17 predicted proteins | sample RifCSP13_2_FD_184020 | JGI IMG/M metagenome (GOLD analysis project Ga0209341, IMG submission 184020) | Soil microbial communities from Rifle, Colorado - Rifle CSP2_sed 13_2 (SPAdes) (version 2) | ecosystem: Environmental > Terrestrial > Deep subsurface > Rock core/Sediment | place: Rifle... | reverse complement strand
GCAAGGCGTGAGAGCTGCCAGACGCCGAGCCGGACGAAGAGCGCGGCGCAGGCGAGCGGGATGGCCAGGCCGAGGGCGCGTCGCAGCGGCATGTCTCGAGCGAGTTGGAGAGGGAGTGGGACGGTCGAGAACGTATGTGACGAGGGTCACACTAACCTCGCGGCGCGCCCCCTCGCCAGACGCGCAGACGCGCGCTACGTTGGTCGAGTCCGTTACTAATGATTGGGCCCCGCGTGCGTCCGCCGCCCCATCGCGCCTCCCGACACACCGAGTGATGCGTCTCATTCGCACGCCGTCTGCTCCGCTCCGTCGTCTCGCGCTGCTCGCGACCGCGTTCGTGCTCGCGATCCTGAGCTGCGGGCGCGAGCCGACCGGACCGGGCGCGCGCGGGGGGCCGGCGGTGCGCTACGCGCGCGGGCTCTCGTTCCATCCCGTCTTCCCGCCCGCGTACCAGGCGGCCGGCGGCAGCAGTTCCGGCATCGTCGAGTTCAACCGCGTGCGCATCGTGCTGCGCCGCGCCGACGGCACCATCGCGCTGGACACGGTGGTGAGCTTCCCCGCGGGCTCCGACTCGCTCCTGGTGAGCCTGACGGTGCCGCTGTCGGCGAGCGCGCCGGCCACGGGTGAGCCCTTGAGCATGAACCTGGGCTACGTGAACGCCGCGGGCGACACGGTGTTCAGGGGCGGTCCGGTGACGGTGAACGCCGTGCCCGCCGTGCCGGGACAGCCCGCGCCGCCGCCGGTGGAAGTCCCCGTGAGCTACACGGGGCTGGGCAGCACGGCCGCGCGCGTCGTGGCCTCCCCGCGCGTGCTGAACGTCTTCGAGGGCAACGGCTTCGACTTCACGGCGGTCGCGCTCGACGCGAGCGGCACCGCGCTGCCGGGGACGCCGATCGTGTGGCACTCGCTCGATCCGGCCATCGCGACCATCACGTCGCCAGCCGCGGGCGCCGGCACCGCCCAGGGCACGCGCGGCGCGGCGCGCATCATCGCGCAGCTCCTCACGGGCCCCAAAGACACGGTGACCGTGAACGTCCAGCTCCTCGCGCGAAACCTCGCGGCGCAGTCGGGCTCCGGGCAGACCGGCGTGGTCGGCACGCAGCTCGCGCAACCGATCGTGGCGCAGGTCACCGCGAGCGACGGCGTCGGCGTGAGCGGCGTGGCGGTGAGCTTCGCGGTGGCGTCGGGGGGCGGTTCGGTCGCCAACGCAACCGTCACGACCGACGCGGGCGGGCTCGCGCAGACGACGTGGCGGCTCGGAGCCACGGTGGGCGCGCAGACGGTGACCGCGAGCGCGGCGGGGCTGAGCGGATCGCCGGTGACGTTCAGCGCGACGGCGCGCTCGGGCACGCCGGCCCGGCTTGCCTTCGTCGCGCAGCCGCCCGCCTCGACGCCGGCCGGAGTGGTGATCGGTCTCGTGAGCGTGCAGGCGCTCGACGCGTTCGGGAGCGTCGCGACCTCGTTCACGGGCACCGTCTCCCTTTCGCTGGGCGCGGGGTCACCCGCCGCGACGCTGCTCGGCACGGTGAGTGCCACGGCGGTGGCGGGCGTGGCCACCTTCGCGGATCTCCGCATCAACACCGCCGGCGCCGGCTACACGCTCGTCGCGAGCGCCGCCGGCCTCACGAGCGCGACGTCGAACGCGTTCGCGATCACCGTGGGCGCCGCACGGCGCCTCGAGTTCGGCGCGTATCCGATCAGCGCCACGGCGGGCGTCGTGATTGACCCGATCACAGTGATCGCGCGCGACACGGGCGGGAACGTCGCCACGGGCTTCACGGATTCCGTGCGGCTCGCGCTCGCGGCGGGTCCGGCCGGAGCGCCGCTCCTCGGCCGCTCGGCCGCGCGCGCGGTGGCCGGCGTCGCCCTCTTCGATTCCGTCCGGCTCAACGTCGCCGGGCAGTACCGGTTCTCCGCGAGCGCGTCCGGCGTGACGGGCGCGACGGGCCCGCTCTTCGATGTCCTCGCGGGTCCCGCGTCGGTGCTCGCGCTCGTGAGCGGCGGCGCGCAGACCGCCGCCGGCGGCACGCCGCTCGCCCAGCCCGTCGTCGTGCAAGTGATGGACGCTTTCGGCAACCCGGTCGCCGGCGCGGGGCGCACGGTGACCTTCACGGCGAGCGCGGGCGGGAGCGCGGCGCCGCCCGCCCCCACGACGAACGCCGCGGGCCAGGTGTCCACGACGTGGACGCTCGGCGCCACCGTGGGTGCGCAGACGCTCACGGCGTCGAGTGCGGGCCTCGCCTCCCTCGCGATTGCCGCCACCGCGACCACGCCGACGGGGCCGCCGAGCGCGATCGCGTCCACGACGGTCACGCCGCCGTTCGACACGCTCACGTCGCTTGGGGACACGCGCGCGCTCGCCGCGCAGGCGCGGGACACGGCGGGCGCGCCGCTGGCGGGCAGCTTCACGTGGATGAGCCGGAACTCCGCGGTCGCGACGGTCTCGGCGGCCGGCCTCGTTACCGCGATCACCAACGGCACCACGTACGTGGTCGTGACCGAGGCCGGCGGAACGAAGGACTCGTCGCGCATCGTGGTCCAGCAGCGGCTCGCGACGATCAACGTCACGCCGGGCGTGCGCAACATCTACCTCACGCGCACCTTCACCTTCACCGCCGCGGCGGTGGACGGGCGCGGGAACGCACTCGCGGGCACGACGAGTTTCACCTGGACGAGCACCGCGCCGGCGATCGCCACGGTGGACACGGGCGGCCTCGTCACGGGCGTGGGGCTCGGCGCCTCACAGATCCGACGTTCGTCGGGCGCGGTGACCGGCGTGGCGAACGTCGGCATTCTCACGCCGATCACGCGCATCGTGGTCGCGCGCGACTCGGGCGGCGCCTCGACGAACGACGTCGCCACGCTCCCCTCGCTCGGCATCACGCGGAGCTACCGGGCGATCGCGCACGACACGCTCGACGCGGTGATGACGGGCATCACGTTCAACTGGGCCTCGACGAATGGCGCCGTGGCGCTGCTCGACTCGCTCGGCACGGTGACCGCGCGCGCGCTCACGGCGGCGAACGGGGTAACGGCGATCCAGGCGACGGCACAGGGCATTACCGGGAGCGCGACGCTCACCGTGGCGCAGGTGCTCGCGGCGATCGGCCTCTCGCCGGCCACGGCGACGATCGCGATCGGCGGCACGCAGCCGCTGCTCGCCAGGGGCCTCGACGCGAACGCCCGGTACATCGGCACGACCCTCTCGTTCACGTACTCGAGCGCCAACGCGAGCATCGCACCCGTCAGCGCCGCGGGCGTCGTCACGGGCGTCGCGCTCGGCACGGTGAACATCTTCGCCACGAGCGGCAGCATCACGTCGAACGCCGCGGCCGTCACGGTGAGCAACACCGGGGTGCCCTCCGTGATCACGTTCGGCCGCGACACGCTTTCGGTCGGGCGCGGCGGGAGCACGTCCGTTCCGATCTTCCTCAGCAAGTCGTACGCGAGCCCACTCACCATCAATCTCGCCGTGCGCGACACCTTCGCGTTCTGGAGCACGGCGTCGGTCACGATTCCGGCGAACCAGAACTCGATCAACGCCACGCTCAACGGCCGTAACGCCGGAACGACCGAGGTCTACGCGACCGACGGCAGCGGCGCGGGCTACGCGGGCGACACGGCGGTGCTCGCCGTGCAGGCGACGCTCCGCCTCACGACCACCGGCTACTCCGTCAACGCCACCGACCAGGTCGCGACGCAGGTGGTGATGTCCGATCCGTCGCCGGCCGGCGGAACGTACGTCACGTTCAACTTCAGCGTCGCCGGCAAGGCGTCGGTCTCGCCGAACCCGGCATTCATCCCGGCGGGCCAGCTCGCGGCGGACATCCAGATCCTCGGGGTCGCGGCGGGAAGCACCAACATCACGCCATCGGCCATCGGCGTGAACGGCACCGCGTCGAGCTTCACGGTGTACGCGCCGATACTCACGTTCAACACGACCTCCATCCGGCTGGGTAACGGCCAATACGAGACAGGCGTCTACGTCTACGCGCCGTGGTACACGGTGAACGCGTTCCCCGTGACGCTGACAAGCTCGGACACGAACAAGATCACGGTCACGCCGTCGGTCATCATTCCAGCGGGCTCGTACTACGCATACTTCACGATCACCACGCGGAGCGTTGGCGCGGCGACCATCACGGCGGCAGCGCCGGGCTGGACCAGCGCCAACACGGTGACGGTGACGAGCACCACGCCCGCGGTCCTCGTGTTCGGCGGCACCACGCTCAACACGACGTCACCGGCTCAGAACTTCTCGGTGTACTCGGCAGACTCCCTGCGCAACGGACATTACCGCACGAGCTCGCTCGTGGTGCGCCTGGGCTCCAGCGACACTACCGTGCTGAGAGTGCTCGACACGATCGTCACCATCGCCCCGGGGCAATACTACAACGGCTCCGGCCGCGTGATTCCGGGCGGCGCCGGCGGTTCGGCGAAGCTGCGGGCGACAGCCAGCGGCCACTTCAGCGACTCGACGACCTACACCGTCATCGGGCCGAAGCTCGAGTTCAGCTGGGGCACGAACCGGGTGGGGCTCGGGCAGCAGGACAACAACGTCTACGTCTACGCGCCGAACAACGTGACGGTGCCGCTCGTCGTGACCCTGACCGCCGACACCACGACGGCGGGGATCCCGCCGTCGGTGACGATTCCAGCGGGCACCTACTACGCATACTTCAACGTGCGCGGGAAGGCGCTGGGGAGCGTGCCGATCATCGCGTCGGCCACGGGCTACCAGGGCGACACCGCGACCTACATCGTCACGACGCCGCGGCTCACGCATTCCGGCGGCGGCACGATCAACAACTTCGCTCCGCCGCAGGGATTCTACATCTACGCGACGGACTCGGTCGGGAACGGGCACATCCGCACCACATCGCTTGCGATCTCGCTCAGTTCGACTAATCCGAGTGTGATCACGGTGGACACGTCGGCCACGATTCCCGCCGGGCAGTACTACACGACCACCCCGCCGCAGGTCACCTTCGTGGGCGTCGGCACCGCGCAGATCATCGCGACCGCCGCGGGCCACCGCTCCGACACACTGAGCTACACCGTCATCGTGCCGAAGCTGAACATCAGCTTCTTCTCGACGATGATCGGCAAGGGACAGCACTTCAACGCGACCGACTTCTACGTTTACACGCCGAACAACGTGACGGCGCCGCTCTCGGTCACGTTGACGCAGAAGCAGCCGAGCATCATCGGGCTCACGGCCACGTCGCTCACGATTCCGGCTTCGACGTACTACGCCTACTTCGGCGCGAGCGCGCTCACACAGGGCGCAGACACCGTGATCGCGACAGCCACGGGATACCTGCCGGACACGGCCTTCTACACGGTCACCTCGCCGAAATTCACCAACAGCGGGCTCCCCGGCTCGACGACCACGACGAACCCGCCGATCACCGTCTACGTGTACGCGACGGACAGCGTCGGGATTGGCCACTACGTGAACGCCGACGTCGTCGTGCGCGCGGTGTCGAGCGACTCGAACGTGATCAGACCGGCGCAGTCCTACTTCCGCATCACGCAGAACACGTACTACAACACGATGACGGTGAACGTGATCGGCCCGGGCAGCGCGACGCTCACCTATTCCGACTCCGCCGGCTCGGGCTACGCCTCCACCACGACCAACAGCATCACGGTTACGGGACCATCGCTGGCGATCAGCAACGGGACCACCGTGCTCGGGATGCGGCAGAACTCGGGGTCCACCGGCTGGTACGTCTACACCCCGAACAACGTCGGCACCCCGCTCACGGTGAACCTCGTGAGTACGGGCACTCGTGTGGCAACCGTGCCGGCCTCCGTCGTCATTCCGGCGGGATCGTACTACGCGTACTTCCAGGTCACAGCGCAGGACACCATCGGCACGGTCCAGATCCAGGCGACCGCCACGGGATACAACGCCGCCTCGTCGAACGTGCAGGTCACGGTTCCCAAGTTCGTGATCAGCAGCAGCAGCACGCTCAACACGACATCACCCAGCCAGATAATCACGATCTACGCCACCGACGCGAACGGCACCGGGCACCTCGTGAATGAAAACGTGACGGTCACGCTCGCGTCGTCCGCGCCGACGGTCGCGAGCATTGACTCCACGACGGTCACGATCGTAGCCGGCCAGTACTACACGCAGGCCGCGCGGTGGGGGCCCGGCATCGTCGGCACGTCGCAGCTCTCGGCGACCGACGCGAGAGCGGTGTTCTACAAGTACACCACGGGCACGTTCAACGTCGCCGTCGTGACGCCGTCGCTCTCCTTCAGCTGGAACACCAGATCGCTGGGCATCGGCCAATACGACGACTACGCGTACGCCTCCACGCCCGACAACCAGGCGGCGCCGCTGACCGTGACGCTCTCGCACACGGGAACGGCGCGCACGAGCACGTTCACGAACCTGACGTCCACGCCCATCTCGAGTCTCACCATCCCCGCCGCGAGCAGCTACCTGTATTTCCGCCTGGCCGGCGCGTCGGCGGGAACCGACACGCTCGTCGCGTCGGCCACCACGCCCGCGCACAATCCCGACACGGCGTACACCACCGTGGGCCAGGGGCGCATAGATCCGATCAGCGGCTGGCCCACCTCGCTCGCCGTGGGCGACTCGGTGGCGGTCACGTTTTACGCGCGCGACCCGTCGCAAGGCGTACACTACGTCCTCGCCGCGACGACGTGGACGCTCGCGCCGAACGCGAACATCCAGTTCAGGTCCGGCGGCGCGGTGATCACCAGCGTGACGATTCCGGCATCCGCCCAGAGCGTGACCTTCTACGTGAAGGCCCTCACTTCTGGGACCGGGAGCGCGACCATCACGGCGACGAACTACCAATCGTACACGAACACCTTCACGATCCCATGACGCCAAACGTCCGCGCAGCCGGCTGTTCGTCCCGCTCGACCGCGGTGCGCCTGGGCGCCGCCGTCGCGCTGCTGCTCGCGAGCGGCACGGTGCTGCTCGGCGCGCAGTCCTCACCGCCTGTGCCGCCACCGCCGCCCGTACCTCCCGCACAGCAGGCGGCTCCCGCGCTGCGCCCCCCACCCACGGCTCCCGCGCCGTCCACCATCGCGCCCTCGGCCGTGCCCGCGGCACAGCGAACGCCGACGCCCGCGGTCGTGCTCCCGATGAAACGCGCGAGCGCGCCGCCGGATTCCGTGCGCCCCGCCGCGCCCGCTACGCGCTTCGCGCCTCCGGCGGACGCGGTCGCCCTGTGCGCCGACGGCGAGTTCATCGTCGCGCCAGGCGACCCGACGGCCTGTGCCGCGCGCGGCGGCGTACGCGTCGTGTTTCCGCGCCGCACCCTGCCGGTGAGACCCGCCGGTGCAAGCGCGCCCGCCGCCGCGGCACGCGCGATCGCACCGTCGAACGTCGCTCCCCCCGCCGGCGCCACGATGCGCTGCAAGGACGGCACGTATCTCACCGGCACGCCGAGCGACGCCCGCTGCGCCGGCTTCGGCGGTGTCGCGGTGCTGCTGCCTGTTCCCACGCCGCCGCCTCCGGCTCCCCGCCGTCCGTAGGCGATCACCCCGTAGGCGATCACCGTCGAGTCCGCGCCGGAGCGCACAACAGTGGCTGTGAAGACCGTCACGTGAGCACCGGTGTTCTTTCTCTTGTCGCGGGAGGCCGGCTCGGTCTACGTTAGTCCGACTCCGACCGACCCCCCTGCCGTGACCCTCCGCCCGCTGCGCCGTCTCGCACTGCTCTCAGCCGCGTTCATCACGGCGGTGCTGAGTTGCGGGCGCGAGCCGACCGGACCGGGCGGTCCGGGCACGCCGGCTGCGCGCTACGCGCGCGGGCTCTCGTTCCGGCCGGTGTTCCCCGAGATCCTCACGCAAGCCGGCGGCGCCTCGGGGCTCGTCGCGTTCAATCGCGTGCGCATCGTGCTCCGTCACGCCGACGGGAGCGTCGCGCTCGACACGGTGGTGAACTTCCCCGCGGGCGCGGACTCCGTCACGGTGAGTCTCACGGTGCGGCTCCTGCCGAGCGCCCCGGCCTCGGGCGAGCCCTTGAGCATGAACCTGGGCTACGTGAATGCGGCGGGCGACACGGTGTTCAAGGGCGGTCCGGTGACGGTCAACGCCGTGCCCGCCGCGCCGGGCGCGCCCGCGCCGCCGCCGGTGCAGATCCCGGTGAGCTACACGGGGCCGGGGGCGAGCGCCGCGCGCGTCGTGGCCTCCCCGCGCACGCTCACCGTCCTCGAGGGTGACGGCTTCACGTTCACGGCGGTGGCGCTCGACGCGGGTGGCACCACGCTCCCCGGCACGCCGATCATCTGGACGTCGCTCGAGCCGGCGATCGCCGCGATCACGACGCCTGGATCGGGCAGCGGCACGGCGCAGAGCGTGCGCGGCACCGCGCGCATCCTCGCCCAGTTGCTCACGGGCCCCAGGGACACGGTCACGGTGCAGGTCCTGCTCCGCGCGCGGAATCTCGCGGCGCAGTCGGGGAGCGGGCAGAGCGGCACCGTGGGGCAGGCGCTGGCGCAGCCCCTCGTCGCGAAGGTGAGCGCGAGTGACGGCGTGGGGGTCGCGGGCGTCGCGGTCGCTTTCGCACCCACGAGCGGCGGCGGCACGGTGGGGAGCGCGAGTGTCACGACCGATGCCGGCGGCCTCGCGCAGACCACGTGGACGCTGGGCTCCACGGTGGGCGCGCAGACGGTCACGGCGAGTGCGGCGGGGCTCACGGGCTCGCCCGCCACGTTCAGCGCGAACGGGATCGCGGCCGTGCCCGCGCGGCTCGTCGTCACGACGCAGCCCGTCTCGACCACGGCCGGCGCGACCCTGGCCGCGGTGGTCTTCACCGCGAAGGACGCGCTGAACAACACCACCACGGCCTTCACCGGCCCGGTCACCGTCGCGCTCGGGGCCAACCCCGCGCTCGCCACCCTGGGCGGCACCACCACGGTGAACGCCGTGGCGGGCGTGGCCACGTTCTCGACGTTGAGCGTGAATCGCGTCGGCACGGGCTACACGTTCGTCGGGTCGAGCCCGGGCTTGATCAGTGCCACGACGACGACCTTCGACATCGCCGCGGGCCCGGGCCGCCGTCTCGAGTTCGGCGCCTATCCGGTGGCGGGCGCCATCGCGGGCGTGACGATTGACCCGATCACCGTGCTGGCGCGCGACACCACGGGGAACCTGGCCACGGGCTTCACCGGCGTGGTCACGCTGGGCCTCGGCGCGAGCCCCACGGGGGCCGTGATCAGCGGCCGCACGACGGCCACCGCCGTCAATGGCGTGGCGACCTTCGATTCCGTGCGGCTCACCCAGGCGGGCAGCTACCGCTTCACGGCGAGCGCCACGGGGCTCACCGGGGCGACGGGTCCCGCGTTCGACCTCGGTGCCGGCGCCGCCGCGGCGCTCGCGCTCCTGAGCGGCGGCGCGCAGACCGCCGCCGGCGGCACGCCGCTCGCGCTACCCATCCTCGTGCAGGTCAAGGACGCCTTCGGGAACGCAGTCCTGGGCGCGGGACGCACCGTCACCTTCGCCGCCTCGAGCGGCGGCAGCGCGGCGCCGCCGAGCGCCACGACGAACGCGTCGGGCCAGGCGTCCACCACGTGGACCCTGGGGGGCGTGGCCGGCGCGCACTCCCTCACGGCCTCGAGCGCCGGGCTCGCCTCGCTCATCGTCGGCGCGACCGCGACCGCGCCGGCCGGCGTGGCTCGCACGTGGACCGGCGCCGTGAGCACCGCGTGGACCACGGCCGGCAACTGGTCGCCGAGCGGCGTGCCTGCCGTGGCGGACTCGATCGTCATTCCGGTCGTCGCGACGATGCCGACGATCGCCGCGCCCGTCACGATCAAGCACCTCGTGGTCGCCGCCGGCGCGACGCTCACGAACTCCGGCAGCACGCTCACGCTCACCGGCAATCTCGACGCAGGCACGACGATCGCCGGCACGGGGACGGTGACCCTCAGCGGCACGGGCTCGCTGACTGGCACCATCGCGTCGGGCATCACGACGAACGTCGCGGGCACGTACACGCTGGGCGGTGCGACCTCGATGGGCTCGCTCAACGTGTCGGGCAGTCTCGACCTGAGCAGCCAGGCCCTCAGCGTGACCGGCCCGTTCCAGACGTCCGGAGCCGGTACCATCACGATGACGAACGCCGGCGCGGCGCTCGCCGTGCGCGGGAATGCGACCTTCGCCGGCGGGAACGAGAACGGGAAGCTCACCGCCGGGATCCTCACGGTCACCGGCAACTTCACGGCGACCGGCGCCACTTTCCAGGCCACCGGCACGCACGGGCTGTTGATGTCCGACACGACGTCGGCCGGCGGGCACACGCTGACCTACACCGCGCCGGTCGCGGGCCAGGGGATTCGCCGCCTCACGTTCGACGGCCCGCGCGCGAAGACGGTCGTGGGCGACGTCAACGTGACGGGCAGCGTCACGGTGCTGGGCGCCAGCGCGTTCGTGAACGGCCCGGGCGCCACGGTCCACATCGGCGGGAATCTCGCCGATTCGACGCTCTTTCCCGACACGCTCGGCGGCTGGCGCGTGGCCAATACCGACATGAGCGGGACCGGCACCGTTCACGCCGCGAGCAGCTACGTCTCGACGAACCTGACGGTCTCGGGCGGCACGGTGCAGCCGGGCAGCTACGTGCAGGTGAACGGCAACGTCACCGTCACCGGCAGCTCCGCGGTGCTCGACCTGAACGCCGGCGTGATCGTCGTAAACGGCAACTTCGCCACCGCGAGCGGCGGCAAGCTCAAGATGGTGGACCCGCTCGACTACGACTGGATGGAAGTGCGCGGCAGCGCCACCTTCGCGGGCGGCAGCACCGTGGGGTTGCTGACGAACGGGTTCCTCGAGGTGCTCGGCAACTTCACGCAGAGTGGCGCCGCCAACTCGTTCTCCCCCGACGCCACGCACGAGACGCAGGTGGGCGAGGAGTCCGGCGGCTCGTTGCGCGCGGGCCTCGCGGGCCAGCGGCGCGCGGCCGGCCGGCCGCTGAACGCACCGCCGACCGCGCGGGACCGCGCGATCGCCCGACTGAATTCGCGGGCGCTCCCGGACGCCGCGCGCAGGAACCTGTTGGGCGGAGGGGCCCTCCCCGGCCCGCGACAGATGAGCATCATCCTCCCCGTCACGGTCAGCTTCGCGAACCCGGGTTTCGGCGCCGCGGCCTCGCACTTCGGCACGATGACGCTGGGCGACACGGTTCTCCTCGCGAGCGACGTCTTCGCCGAGGGCCAGCTATACACGCAGTGCTGCGGGAACCACCTCGTGTCCTCGGCGTCGAACAGGCTCGTGACGTCCCGCGGCGCAGCCGTCTCGTCGCTGGAGTTCGACAACGTGCGCTGGCTGCTCCTGGACGGCAGTCCGGTCTCCTACATGAACGGCATCGCGTTCAGCAACATGAGTCCGACTGCGACGCAGTTCGAGGTGAACCGGAGCAACGCGACCGACTCGCTCCCCGACCTCTGGTACTGGACGTTCAACACGACGCCGACGAGCGGGCTCTACATCAAGGCGACCGACGCGGACGCCATCGCGCGCGTCCTCGCGGTTCGGCTCGTGAGCCCGACGCCACCGTCAGTGAGCCCGACGCAGTACCAGGCCGTGGGCGGCGCGGTGGTGCTCGGCTGGCCCACGGCGTACATCTTCACCGCCGCGAGCGGCGCGTGGAACGTCGGCGCGAACTGGTTGTCCGGCTCCGTTCCGCCCGACAGCGTGGACGTCGTGATTCCGAGTGGCAGCACGGTCACGCTGGACATGTACCGCCGGGTCAATCGCCTGACCATCCAGGGAACGGGCGTCCTGGCTCAGGGCGCCAACGATCTAGACGTCTGGGGCGACATCGTTACGGACACGCTCACCGGCGGCATCACGTGCTCGACCGGGATCACCTACCAGCCAGACGGCGCCTTTTTCTCGTACCTGCACGGCCGGCTCTGCCGATACCACAGCGGACGACTGATCTACGCCAGCGGACGCATCACCGTGGACTCGGTGTTCCACGTGCACGACGCCGAATTCAGGTTCAACAACCACAAGGTGGTGACGAAGGTGGCGTGGATCGGCGACCCGGTCGGTTCCTCCACCGGCTCGATGTTCACGGCCAACCTTGGCGATTCGCTGGTTGTCACGGACAGCGTCCTGTTCAGGAACTCGAGCGTCACCACCGGGTTCCTTGACGGCACGCTCATCCTGTCCGGCAACTTCCGGCAGTCCGGAGCGCTCGTCACTGCGTACAACACGCACACCACAGTCTTCACCGGCGTGTCGAGCAAGGTGACGTTCGGCAACCCGGCAACCAGCTTCTTCAGGAACGTCACGATCAACAGCGGGTCGGAGATGTTCCTCCAGAGCAACGCCCTCGCGACCGGCACGCTTTCACACGGATCCGGTGCCGGTACCGCGAGCGTGTCCACGACGACCGGCGGCACCACGTACCTGCTGACCGTCTCCGGACTCAATCAGTCCGCCGCGCAGCCGATGGCCCTCAACAACGTCTCGCTCAAGTTCGTGGACGGCACGGCGAACGCGACGTTCGACAACGCGAGCTTCGCGAACTTCCCGGCCTCTTTCGCCGGGGTCATGTGCGAAGTGAACCGCTCAGGCGGACCCTACACGTTCAACACCCTGAGCTTCACCGGCACGCTGTTCTCGAGCGGGCGGTACGTCCGCGCGTCCGGCGCCGCGAACGTCGTGCTGGTCGCCCCGAGTCCGCTCAGCGCCGCGGCGGGCGCCCTATGCGCGTGCGCGCCGTGGTTCGACAACATCTCGACCGGTACCGTCACCTGGCCCTAAGGGCAGATGTCTGACGTCTGACGTCTCAGAACAACGTGAGCTGTTCCCCCAGCCGCGCCGGGTCCACCGCCGGCAGCCCCAGCATCTCCTGCAGCATCCTGATCGTCGCCGGGCTGTGCCCCGCGAAGTGGTTGTTCACGTACCCGTACACCGTGCGCACCTTCTCCGCGATCGCGGGCAGCGCCGCGGCCCACGACTCCAGCTCCTTCGTACGGTCCACCTGGATGCGTGAGAAGTCCACGAGGTCGCGGTTCGGACCCATCCACCTGACGTAGGCGAAGCCCGCCGTCGGCCGGTCGGCGAGCAGCATCATCGTGCGCCGCGGAATCCAGCGCCCGTCCACGAGCGCGAGCGCGACGCGATGCTCGGTGAGCAGCGCGAGCACGCCCTCGTGAATCCAGCCGCGCTGCCGGAACTCGACGGCGAAGCGGATGTCCTTCGGGAGTGACGGAAGGAACGCCGCCAGCGCCGGCAGCTCGGCGGGCCCGAAATCGGGCCCGAGCTGAATGAGGACGGGCCCGAGCTTCGGCCCCAGCTCACGCGCCACGTCGAGGAAGCGTTTCGTCTGTTCCCCGGCACCCCGCAATCCGCACTCGTGCGTGATCTCCTGCGGCAGCTTGAGCGCGAACTCGAAGCCGTTCGGCACGCGCGCGGCCCACCCCTGCACCGTCTTCGCGCTCGGCGTCGCGTAGAAGGTCGCGTCCACCTCGACCGTGTCGAACGCCTGCGCGTAGGTCGCGAGGAAGTCAGTCGCCTTCGTCCCCGACGGGTAGAGCGGGCCGACCCAGGCGTCGTAGTTCCAGCCCTGGGCGCCGAGTCGGATGGCGAGCGCGCGGCGAGTCACGAGAGGAATCGGGCGCGCGGAACGGGCGCTGTCAAGCAAACCCTCACCCCCGTCTCGCAGCGCCGTGCTTGCAACCCCTTGCGCGCAAAGGCGATTCCACGCCTCTTGACAAGTACATATCAGTATGATATCATATTGCCATCACCTCATCAGAGAGTCCGCATGTTCCGCGAAACAGAAGCTCGTCCGTGGGCCGGCCTGCCCGCGCTCCTCCTGCTCATCCTCGCCACCCTGATCACGATCTGGGGCTTCGTCCTATCCGTGCGGAGCCAGAGCGTAACCTGGGTGGTAACGAGCGTCATCATCTTCATCATCACCAGCATCCTGTACGCCGGGCTCTTCATCGTGAACCCGGGCGATGCCAAGGCCCTCATCCTGTGGGGCAGCTACAAGGGCACCGTCAAGACCGCCGGCTTCTGGTACGCGAACCCGTTCCTCACCAGGCGGCGCATCTCGCTCCGCGTGCGGAACTTCGAAACCGCGAAGCTCAAGGTGAACGACAATCGCGCCAACCCCATCGAGATCGCGGCGATCGTCGTCTGGAAGGTCGTCGAGACCGCCGAGGCGCTCTTCGAGGTGGACAACTACGAGAAGTACGTGACGGTGCAGAGCGAGAGCGCCGTGCGCGCCGTGGCGCAGTCCTACGCGTACGATTCACACGCGCCCGACGAGCACTCGCTCTCCACGCACACGGCCGAAGTCTCGAAGTCGCTCCAGCAGGCGATCCAGGAGCGCCTCAGCAAGGCGGGGGTGGACGTCGTCGAGGCGCGCATCTCGCACCTCGCCTACGCGCCCGAGATCGCGCAGGCGATGCTCCGGCGGCAGCAGGCGACGGCGATCATCGCCGCGCGCTTCAAGATCGTCGAGGGCGCGGTCGGGATGGTCGAGAACGCGCTCGAGCTGCTCTCGCACAAGGGGATCGTGCACCTCGACGAAGAGCGCAAGGCGGCGATGGTGAGCAACCTGCTCGTGGTGCTCTGCTCCGAGCGCGACGCGAGCCCGATCGTGAACGCCGGCTCGATCTACACCTGATCCTCGGCTCCGGCACGCCGCCTCCGGCATCGAGAACGTGGCCGAGCGCAAGTCGTTCCTGATCCGCGTGGATCGCGAGCTGCTGGACGCCGTCCAGCGCTGGGCGAACGACGACCTGCGTTCGTTGAACGGCCAGGTCGAGTTCCTGCTGCGCGACGCGCTGAAGCGGGTCGGACGGCTGCCGAAGAAGGGCGCGCGCGAGGCGCACCCCTCGGGGCGATGACGATGCAGCCCGGGACACGGAGGACCAGCACGATGAAGAACGAACCGCAGGACCGCTCGACTCTCACGATCGCGATTCTCCTCGGCGCGATCATCGTCGCGCTGACCTTCCTCGGCGCGAGAGTGCTCGGGGCGCAGGGCGCCCCGGAGCGCGGCGCCTTCCTCATCCGCACCGCCACCGACACGCTCGTGATCGAGCGCTTCACCCGCTCCGCCGATTCGCTCGTCGGGAGCATCAACGTGAAAGGCCAGGGGCGCACCGACTACGTCGCGGTGCTCGGGCCCGGCCACGCCGTCCGCACGCTGAGCCTCAACCTCTTCCGCGCGGTCGCCACCGAGGACGAGGCGCCGCTCCGCCGCGTCTTCGTCACAATGCGCGACGACACCGCCGTGGTGGACGTGGACGGCACCGTCCAGCGCATCGCGACGAAGGCGGACGCGATCACCGGCGTGAACAACGCGTTCGCGCTCTTCGAGCTCTTTCTCCTCCGTGCGCGCGACGCGGGCGGCACCGCCGAGATCCCGTACTTCGCGCTGAGCGGGGGCGTCACCGTTCCGGTCAACGTGAAGCCCAACGGGCCCGATTCCCTCATCGCGACCGTGGCGGGGCAGGAGAACCGCCTCAAGGTGGACGCGAGCGGCCGCGTGCTGGGCGGCACGATTCCCGCCGGACAACTCGAGGTGTTGCGCCTCTCGGCGGAGGCCGCGGCCGGGCTCAAGATCGGCCGCCCGAGCTACGCCGCGCCCGCGGACGCGCCGTATGCCGCGGAGGACGTGGAGATCCGGGGCCCGGGCGGAATTCCGCTCGGCGGCACGCTCACGCTCCCCAGGAGCGCGAGCGGTCCCGTGCCGGCGATCGTGACGATCACCGGGAGCGGGCAGCAGGACCGCGACGAGCTCATCCCGGTGGGCGGCGGCTACCGTCCGTTCCGGCAGATCGCCGACACGCTCGGCCGCCGCGGCATCGCGGTGCTGCGCCTCGACGACCGGATGATCGGCGTCTCCGGCGGGAAGCTCGGCACGAGCGCCGACTACGCCGAGGACATCCGCGCGGCGCTCGCGTACCTGCGCACGCGAAAGGAGATTGACGCGCAGCGTCTTGGCGTGCTCGGCCACAGCGAGGGCGGGCTCATCGGCCCGATGGTCGCGGTGGCGGAGCCCGCGCTCAAGGCGGTCGTGATCCTCGCGGGGCCGGCGTACAACGGACTGGAGATCGTCCGCTACCAGAACCGCTATGCGATTGACCGCGACTCGATGGTGGCGCCCGCCAAACGCGACTCGGCGTACCAGGCAGCGTACCGGAAGGTGGACAGCGCCGCGACGATGAGCGACTGGTACAAGTTCTTCCTGACCTACGATCCGCTCGCCACCGCGCGAAAGGTCCGCGCGCCCACGCTCGTGCTGCAGGGGGCGACGGACAGCCAGATCACGCCGGAGCAGGCGGAGAAGCTGGCGGCCGCGATGCGCGCGGGTGGCAATCGCGACGTCACGGTGCGCGTGTTCCCCGAGCTGAACCACCTCTTCATTCACGATCCGGACGGCAGCTTCGCGCACTACGGCCGCATCAAGACCGGGAAGATGTCGGCCGAGGTGCTCGGCGCGATCGCGGATTGGCTCGCGGTGAAGCTGTCGGCCTCCACTTCGAAGTGAGGAAACGACCATGAAGACCGTGCAGTTCCGGAAGTTCCGCGGGACGTTCAGGAGCTGGGACAAGATCTTCGCCGAGGCGGCGAGCTTCGCCACGGAGATCGGCCCCGACCGCCTGATCTCGATCTCGCACTCCGAGGACAAGTCCGACGGCGTCGTGGCCGTGTGGTACTGGGAGTAACCGACAGGAGGCCAGGGCGATGCGCTACGTTCGTTTCGAGATCTTCAAGGGGGCGTTCAAGAGTTACGAGAAGCTCTGCGCCGAGGCGGCGGAGTTCGCCTCGTCGCTCGAGCCGCAGGCGCTGATCGGGATGAGCGTCACGCACGAAGGCACGGTGATCGTCTGGTACCGGTCGCAGCATTCGGCGTGACGTCGGGGCAGTCCAACAGATCAGGGAGGGCGGACCAATGTCGCAGCATCTGAAGCGCGTCGGAGTGTTGTCGGTCGCACAGACTCTTGCGGTGCTGTACGCGGGGATCGGGCTGCTCGTGGCGTGCGTGGCGTGGATCGTCGTGATGGCGGCTCCGCACGTCGCGGAGTCCGTCACCTTGCCCGGAGGGCGGACCCTGCTCCGTACGGCCGGCGGCGCCGGGCTCATCATCGTCATACCGCTCGCCTACCTGGTGCTCGGATTCATCATCGGCGTCGTCGCGTCGTGGCTGTACAACATCGTCGCGGGCGTCACCGGCGGAATCGAAGTGGAGATCGGCTGACGGCGGCGGGCCCGGGCAGCGTATGGCGGCGATGACCGGCGGACTCGCGCTCCGCTGGCTCCGCGCCCTGCTCTTCACGGTGCTCGTGCCGGGCACGGTGACGGCATGGCTGCCGTCCGCGATTCTCGGGCGTCGGTTCGCTGTGCCGCCGATGCCGTGGGGGATGGACGAGTGGGCCGCGCTGATCGTGATCGGCCTTGGCGTGTGCGTCTACGGGTGGTGTCTCTGGGCCTTCGTGGTGACGGGGCGCGGGATCCCCGCGCCGATTGACCACCCGACGCGCCTCGTCGTGCGCGGCCTCTACCGTCACGTGCGCAATCCGATGTATTTCGGCGTGCTGCTCGTGCTGCTGGGTGAATCCGCGCTCTTCGCTACCCCCGTGCTGCTCGCGTACACGGCCGCGTGGCTCCTGCTCGTGCACGTCGCGATCCTGGTCTACGAGGAGCCCAATCTCCGGCGGAAGTTCGGCGACGAGTACGCCCGGTACGTGCAAGAGGTGCCGCGATGGGTGCCGCGTCTTTCCCGCCGCGTGTGACCGTGCAGATCACGCGGCGGGATCAGGCGGTCGGCGCCGTGTTCACGGCTGCCGCGATCGCCGGCCTCCTCGCGACCATTGGCGCTCTCGGCTCCGGACTCGCGCTGATGCTGCTCGTCTCCTTCGGGTGGTGGGCGTCGGGTCGCTGGCAGATGGACGCGTCGCGCGCACTCCCGCGCGCGACGATCGCGATCCTGGTGGTCGCGGCGCACATGGCCGAGGAGTTCGCGACCGGGTTTCCGCGCGAGTTTCCGGGGCTCTTCGGCAACCGGCCGTGGAGCGACGCGCAGTTCCTCGGCGTCACCGGCACCGCGCTGGTCGTGTTCGCGTTCGCCACGCTCGGCGCACGGCGGGGCATCCGCCTCGCGTATCTTCCGCTCTTCTTCCTGGCCCTCGGCGGGGGAATCGCGAACGGCCTCGCGCACCTGGCCGCCGCGGCCTGGCGCGGCGGCTATTCCCCGGGACTCTTTACCGCCCCGCTCTGTCTGATCGCGGGCGCCGCGCTGGTTGCTGCAACGAGTACACGTACGCCGCGACCGCACGGATCTGGTCCCCGGTGAGCGGCGCTCCCCCTTTGGGGGGCATCGGAGTCGCCCCCTCCTTCGGCTTCTGAATTCCCTTCTCGACGGTGGACACGATGAAGGCGTAGCTGCCGTCACCGTGGAGCCACGTCGCGTCCGTCAGGTTGGAGCCGAGCCCCTTCATTCCCTTCGCGTTGGCGCCGTGGCAGGAGAAGCACAGACCGCCGGCGGCCTTGCCCTGGAAGATCTTCGCGCCCAGTGCGACGACCTCCGGCGCGAAGGCCGTGTCTCCACCCTGGGCCCGGGCGTGGTCGTTCCGCACGAGCGAGGCGGACCGTGCCGCGCTCACGCGCGCGCCCGTGCCGAGGAGCAGCGACATCAGCGGGACGGCCAGCATCAACGATCTCATCCGTAATCCCCCACTTCAGATTTCAGAATGCCATCACCGATCCGGCAAGCAGCCGCGCCTGCTCGCGCCGGAAATCCCAGCCCACTTCCGCCATGAGTCGCACGTTGCGACGCAGGAGATAGTGCACCCCACCGGTGACCGTGTGGTACTCGGAGAGGTAGCCCGGGGACTCTGAGGCCTCGCCCAACCGGAGCGCGATCACCGGCTTGTCCGCCTTGAGCCGGTTGTACGCGGCGGTGAAGAAGAGGCGGTCGCCCTGGCCGCGCGGCCACAAGAGCGCTTCGGCGAGCACGCCGTCCACCGTCGTCTCGAACGGGAGCGTCGCCCCGCCCGGGCAGGGGGTCGCCGGCGAGCACGACCCGTAGAACGGATCCCGGTCCGTGCGGCGCAGGTATTGCGCGTTCAGCTCGCCGAAGCGTCCCAGTGGAACGGTCGCGTCGGGCCCCCAGATCTTGATCGTGTTCCGCACGCCGTTCGCGTCTTCGGTGCCGCGATAGCCGAACAGGCCGAGCCGGACGGGGCCGACGTCCTGCGAAAGGCGCAGCACCACGTTCTTGGGCGAGTCGCGATCGAACTGGCGATTCTCCGTGGAGCCCTGGAGTCCCGCTCCGCTCACGACTTCCAGGGCGACGTCGCCACCCTCCCACGGTGAGTACAGCAGCATCGCGCCGCGATCGTAGGTGAGGTCGGGCCGCGCCTGCCCCACGCGCATGCGGTAGAGCTGATAGTCCTCATACGGCAGGCGGAGCTCCCGCTTGAACAGCGGATCGGACACCTGGAACTGCCCCACGACGAGGCTGGCGTTGGTGCCGAAGAGATCGGTGAACTGGACGTAGGCGTCCTCGAGGCCGGCGACCTCGCCCCGCTCCGCGAGCAGGAAGTACAGGTAGTAGCTGACGTTCTTCGCGACCTGCCCGCCGCTCAGCAGCTTCATCACCCACGGCGTCTGCAGGTCGGCGCTGTTCTCGTCGCTCCGGCGGTTGGTGAGGGCCCGCACGTACGCGTCGAAGCGCACGGCGAGCGGGAAGCTCTGGTTCAGCGTGAGGAGCGAGTCGCCGGTGGCGATCGTGTCGCGCGGCTCCTCGCCGGGCGCGAACCGGAACCCGTTCGCGGCGAAGGTCTCGCCGAACGTGTTCAGTCGGGGAATCGGGGCGTGGCACTGCGCACAGCTCACGCGGTACTTGCGGGCGAAGGCCGGGATCTTCATCGCGTGCGCGCCGCGTGGTGCGAGCGCCAATGTGAGCGCCGTGACGAGCGCCGCGACGAGCGCCGTGACGAGGGCCGTCCGTGGGCGCCGGTCGCGCATCCGTCTCATTCGAATCCTCCCGGAAGATGGCTCGCCTGCCGGAACGCCAGCGAACCCTACTTGCCGTGGAGGGGGTTGGTCAACGCCGTGGTTCCACGTACACGCGTGAGGCGGCGGCGGTCCCGACTGTGCGCCGCTCGCGTCCCACGGTGAGCGTCAGCAACCCGCCGAACGGCTCGCGCGACTCGACGCGCACCGTCGCGCCGGGCCGGATCCCCCGCTCGCCGAGGTACCGGAGGAACTCGGGGTCGTGGTCGCTCACGCGCACGACGCGTGCGGGCGCGCGCGCCGGGAGGTCGGCGATGCTCGAGAGCCGGCGCTCGTCCACGCGCCCGGCCGCCGTCGGGATCGGCGCGCCGTGCGGGTCCGCGGTCGGATGCCCGAGCGCGGCCGCCATCCGTTCCACCAGGTCGTCGCTCGCCGCGTGCTCGAGCCGCTCCGCTTCGTCGTGCACGTCGTCCCAACCGAAGCCGAGCTTCGTGACGAGGAAGCTCTCGATCACGCGGTGTCGCCGGAGCAGCCGGAGCGCGATCTGGCGGCCACGCGCGCTGAGGCGCGAGCCGCGGTAGCGCTCCACGGTGACGAGCCCGAGCCGCGCGAGCCGCCGGATCATGCCGCTCGCGCTCGGCGCCGCGATGCCGAGCTCCTCGGCGATGTCGTTCGTGCCCGCGGGCACGCCGCGCCGCTCGAGCTCGTAGATCGCCTTGAGGTAGTCCTCGGCCTGCCGCGTGAGGGCGGGCGCGCCGGCCCGGACCAGCGGTTTCCGCGCGCCGGCGGCGGCCCGCGACGCGGTCACGGTGACTGCTCGGCGGGTGGCTGGCGCACCATCAGCACGGGGACCCCCGTGCGGTGGCGGACCGCGTTCGCGACGCTCCCGAACAGGAAGTCCTTCACCCAGCGGTGCCCGTGCGTGCCCATCGCGATGAGGTCGCACCGCTCCTGCTCGGCAGCGGCGGTGATCTCCTCCGCCGGGTCCCCGGAGGCGAGCACGGCGTCCACCTGGAGCCCCTCCGCCGTCAGCCGCGCGGCGGTCTCGTCGAGGTACGCGCGGTCCTTCTTCATCTCGTCCGACTCGCGCAGCTCGAGCTGCTCGAGGTTGCGCGCGGCGAAGCCGTCGGCCACGTGGATGAGGACGAGGCTCGCGTTGTCGTGCCGCGCCAGCCGCACCACGTGCTCAAGAATCGCGCGGTCGGTGCGCGAGTTGTCGAGGGGCACGAGGATGCGCCGATACATCAGGAGAGCCACCCTGAAAAAACCTGGAACAGGAGCCACGCGTTCAGCGCGGCGATCATCACCGCCACCGTCCACGCCAGCGCCTTGACCCACGGTGCGTTGGTGAACTCCTTCATTTTGGCACGTTCGCCGGTGAATTGCACCAGGGGGAACACCGCGAAGGAGAGCTGCAGCGAGAGGATCACCTGGCTCAGGACGAGGAGCTTCGCCGTTCCGCTCTCGCCCGCGATGATCGAGACGATGACCGCGGGGACGATGGCGATCGCGCGCGTGATGAGGCGGCGCATCCACGGGCGCAGCCGGATGTCGAGGAAACCCTCCATCACGATCTGCCCGGCGAGCGTCCCGGTGAGGGTCGAGTTCTGCCCGCTGGCCAGCAGCGCGAGCGCGAACACCGTGCTGGCGCCGACCACGCCCAGCAGCGGCGTGAGCAGATGGTACGCCTGCTGGATCTCGGCGACCTGCACGTTTCCGCTGCGATGGAACGTGGCGCTCGCCACGATGAGGATGGCCGCGTTGATGAACAGGGCGAACGAGAGCGCGATGGTGGAGTCAATGAACGCGTAGCGGACCGCCTCGCGCTTCCCTTCCGTGCTCTCCTCGTACCGGCGCGTCTGCACGATGGACGAGTGCAGGTAGAGGTTGTGCGGCATCACGGTGGCGCCGAGGATCCCGATGGCGATGTAGAGCTTCTCGGGGTCGCTCACGATGGAGGGCGACGGCACGAACCCGCGGGCGATGGCCCCGATTTCCGGCCGGGAAATGAGCAGCTCGAAGAGAAAGCACGCGCCGATCGTCGCGACGAGCGTGATGACCACCGCCTCCAGGATGCGGAACCCCCTGTGCTGGAGGAGCAGAACGATCATCACGTCGAGGGCGGTGATCACGATCCCCCAGGTGAGCGGAACGCCGAAGAGGAGGTTGAGGGCGATGGCGGACCCGATGACCTCGGCCAGGTCGCAGGCCGCGATGGCGATCTCGCAGAGGACCCAGAGGGCGAAGGAGGTGGGACGGGAATAATGGTCGCGGCAGGCCTGCGCGAGATCCCGCCCGGTGACGATGCCGAGCTTCGACGCGAGTCCCTGCAGCAGCACCGCCATCAGGTTCGACAGGAGGATGACCGAGAGGAGCGCGTAGCCGAACCGCGAGCCGCCCGCCAGGTCGGTGGCCCAGTTGCCCGGGTCCATGTACCCGACGGCGACGAGGTAGCCGGGGCCCGCGAAGGCGAGCAGCTTGCGCCACCACGCGAGCCCGCTGACGGGGATGGTGCGATAGACCTCAGCCAACGACGGCGTGGTGCGCGCGCGCCGCCAGGCGCCGGCGGGGGCGCCTGCGGAGGCGGAGGAGGCAGCAGCAGCAGCGGAGCCGGCGGCGGCGACCGCTGATTCCGGCGGCTGGGACGGTTGCGTACTGGCCACGCTCGGCGGTCTCCCTCTAGAAGTAGGTCGCGAGCGAGGCCAGCAGCGCAAAGCGCTCGGCCGGGTTGTTGAACCGGTCGCGCGATCTCCCGCGCGCGACGTCGAGCTTGAGCGCCGTGTCGCGGGTCGGGCGGAAGTTGAGCCCGACGGTCACCTGGCTCCGCGAGTCGCCCGGGAGTCCGGCGTCGAAATCCACGGCGTCGAGTCGCGCCTTCGCGGCGAAG
>Ga0209341_10001531_pt1 | contig 22874 bp, 16 predicted proteins | sample RifCSP13_2_FD_184020 | JGI IMG/M metagenome (GOLD analysis project Ga0209341, IMG submission 184020) | Soil microbial communities from Rifle, Colorado - Rifle CSP2_sed 13_2 (SPAdes) (version 2) | ecosystem: Environmental > Terrestrial > Deep subsurface > Rock core/Sediment | place: Rifle... | reverse complement strand
GTAATCTTTATAGCGCATGGGTTGGGTTCTATCGAAGTCCCCATGCGGTTCGTCAGGGTTTCTCAGGAGGAGTTTGCGGCCGGGCGGAAGCTGTACGAGGGCGTGATGTCGTACGCCTGCCACGGGCTGTTCTTCCGCGAGGGTGAGTCGATCGCGGACTCCGTCGCGAAAGAGATCCCTCCGAACGAGGACCTGCCGACGGGCGCGCGGCGCGTCCTGATCGCCCGCGGCTGGGTCGAGGACATCCAATTCGGGAGGAACGAGGCGCGGGCGCGGGGCTCGATCGAGGTGACCCCTGGGAGCGAATCCGAGACGTGCCACCGCCTGCGGGGCATCGTCTCCAAGCTCAACGAGCTCCAGGGGAAGGGAAAGGCGAAGTTCTCGGAGGTCGAGTGCGAGAGCACGGGGAGCCTGCACTGCGTGTTCCGGGCGGGTGGTGTCTGATGTCATTCGAGGCGACGTTGAAGGAGCTGAAGGGCACGGGAGCGACGGGAGTTGCGATTGTGAGTCGGGACGGGACCGTCCTCGGCGCCGACCTCCCTCCCTCCGTGTCGCGGGAGACCTTCTCGATCATGTGCGCGACGATTCACGGGGCGGGCATGACCGTGTCGACGGAGCTCCAGCGCACGAACCCGTCCCGGATCGTCCTCGAAACGGCCGAAGGCCGCTTGGTGATCGCGGAAGCGGGCCGGCGCGCCCTCGTCGTCCTCGTGCTGCCCCCGGCGATCAACCTGGAGTACTTGTCCGGCCTGATCCGGCCGGCCCTCGAGCGGATCGCGCGGGAGACGGGCTGACTCACTTCAGCCAGTCCCCGATTTCCACCTTCCAGGCGGTGACCCCGCCTCGTCGTTCCTCGGCCTTCTGGCCCGCCTTGATCGCGTACCGCAGGGCGCCCCGGTAGTCCCCGGCCTCGCTCGCCCCGGAGGCCATTTCGAGGAGCCGCTCCGCCTCCGTGATGTCCGCGCCCTCCTCGCGCGCGAGGGCGATTAAATGGCGTGCCTTGCGCAACCGCCCTTGGAGGGCCTCGAACGCGATCGAGAGCGTCTCCGCCTCCTCGCCGCTCCGGCTCGCGAGCTCGAGCGCGACGGGGAAGTTTCCGTGGATCGCGGCCCGCTGCGCGGCCTGCAACAGGTCCTCGGGAATCGAGAGGCGTAGGCCCAGGCGGCGGCCCGCGAGCATGCTCGCCATCGCATTCGCAATCGCCCCGGCAGCGATGCCCTGCAGTTCGCGCATTTGCGGGGTCAGGTTCTCCACGGGCGGGAGGTGCCGGACCTTCGTGCCGCACGTCCAGCATACCAAATCGTACGCACCGAGCTCGCCGCCGCATGCGGGGCACCCGCGCGGGTTCTCCACGGGGGTGCCCGGTAGGACTCTCTCTTCCACAACGGGCCCGTGCGAGTCATTGGCTCGCAAGGTCATAAGCGTTGCGGTCGTGGCGAGGTGCCTGAGAGGTCCTTCTCATTCGACGGTGACGGTCTTTGCCAGGTTGCGGGGCTTGTCGATCGTGCACCCGCGCTTCCGCGCCGTATAGTAGGCGAGGAGCTGCAGGACGATCGTCACGGAGACCGGGTAGAGGATGTCCCGGACCTTCGGCACGTACAAGACGTGGTCCGCAAACCGCGAGAGGTCCTTATCCCCCTCGGCGCCGATCGCGAGGACGGGCGAGCCACGGGCATGCACCTCGCCGATGTTGCTCATCATCTTCTCGTAGTTCCGATCGCGGGGGACGACCGCCACGATGGGCGTCTCGGGGGTCAGGAGCGCGAGGGGGCCGTGCTTGAGTTCGCCGCCCGCGTACGCCTCCGCGTGGATGTACGAGATTTCCTTCATCTTCAGGGCACCCTCCATGGCGGCGGGGTATTCGATCCCCCGGCCGATGTAGAACATGTCCCGCGCGCCGGCGTACGTTCGGGCGAGGGCCTCGATCTCCTCCGCGCGGTTGAGGACGCTTTGCACGTGGCGGGGGAGCGCCCGCAGCTCGTCCCGCAGCCGGTTCGCATCCTCCGGGTCGAGCGTGCCCCGCTCGAGGCCCATGCGGATCGCGACCAGGAACAGGGCGACGACTTGGGCCGTGAACGTCTTCGTCGCGGCCACTCCGATCTCGAGGCCCGCGCGTGTGTACATCGTCCGGTCCGTCTCCCGGGTGAGGCTCGAGCCGACGACATTCGTGATCCCCAGCGTCTTGCACCCGCGCCGCTTCGCCTCCCTCGCCGCCCCGAGGGTGTCCGCGGTCTCGCCGCTCTGGGAGAGGAGGAGGACGAGCGGCCGCTCCGTCGGGATTGGCGCGTAGCGGTACTCCGAGGCAAGCTCCGCGGTCGTCGGCACTTTCGCGATCTCCTCGAGGATGTACTTCCCCATGAGGCTCGCGTGGTATGAGGTCCCGCACGCGAGGAGCTTGACGCCCGTGAACCCGTTCTGGAAGAAGCCGTTCGCGTCGACCTCCGTCATGCGGCCGAGGAGCGTGTTGTGGATCGCCTGCGGCTGCTCGTGGATCTCTTTGAGCATGAAGTGCTCGAAGCCGCCGCGCTCCGCGTCCTCGAGGGACCACGTGATGCGCTGGGGCTCGCGCATCACCGGACGGCCATCGAGGTCCATGATCTGGACGGACCGCGGGCGGAGCACAACGAGCTCGCGGTCCATGATGTACAGGACCCGGTCTGTGTACTTCAGAAGGGCCGGGATGTCCGAGGCCACGTAGTTCTCATCACCGCCAAGTCCGACGACGAGGGGGCTGAAGTTCCGCGCCGCCACAAGCTTGTCCGGCTCGTCCGCGTGCACGACCGTGACCGCATAGCTCCCCGTGCAACGGTTGAGGGCCTTGCGGACGGCCTCCTCCAAGTTCCCATCGTACAACTCCTCGACGAGGTGGACGATAGTCTCCGTGTCCGTCTGTGACGTGAACGAGTGCCCGCGCCCCTTGAGCTCGTCCCGCAGCTCCGCAAAGTTCTCGATGATCCCGTTGTGCGCGAGCGCGATCCGCTCCTTGCAGTCGTAGAAAGGGTGGGAGTTCTCCTTGCTCGGGGGACCGTGCGTCGCCCATCGCGTGTGGCCGAGTCCGACGACGCCCTTCAGCTTGGGAAGGTTCGCCTCGAGGTTCGCGATGTATCCCTTGTCCTTTGCGATCGTCACTCCGTTGTGGACCACCGCCACTCCGGCGCTGTCGTACCCGCGGTACTCCAGGCGTTTGAGGGAGTCGATGAGGATCGGGAGCGCCTCGCGGTATCCGACGTAGCCGATGATCCCGCACATCACATCACGTTCGTGCCATTCGGCACGTTGCCGCGGACCCGGCTGAGCGGCCCGACCCGGCACCGGGCGCCGACGACGCTGCCCGGCTCGATCACGACGCCGTCCCGGATCTCTGAGTCCTCACCGACAAGAGCGCCGAGGGGATCCACGACGTGCCATTCGCCCTCAACCTGCGCGTTCGCCCGGTCCGCGGACGCCATCAGGTTCGACGCGACGCGCACGCCGCTCCCGATCACGGAGTTCGAGATCGCGGAGTGCGGGCCGACGAGGACGTCGTCCATCACAACGCTGTTCTCGAGGACGGTGAACGCTTGGACCTTGACGTTGTCCCCGATGCTCGTGCTCGGGTAGACGACGACGTTTGGCCCGATCTCGCACCCCTTCCCGATCACCGCGGGCCCGAGGACGTACGTGCCCGAGCGGATGCGGGAGCCCTCGCCGATCGTGACCTTGCCACGAAGCGTGACGTCCCTCTCGATCGTGCCGCTCTGGAGGTCTCCGATCTCGTTCAGCACGTGGGCGTTCAGCTTCAGCAGGTCCCACGGATAGAGGGCGTCCATCCAGGTGCCCTTCGTCCGCACGGCGCGCACCCGCGTCTTCGCCGCCAACGCGGAGAGGAGGCTGGGCAGGTCGTAGTGCCCCTCGTTCAGGAGCGACTCCATGATCGGGATCGCGGACGGGTCGAAGACGTAAACGCCCGTGTTCACGAGATTCCCCTCGGGCTGCCGCGGCTTCTCCATGATGCGTTCGACGTAGTGCCCGCTCAAGGAGACCACGCCGTACTTCTCCGGGGCCTCGCTCTCCGCGATGAGGAGCGCGGGCGCCGTGCCGGACTCCAGGAGGTCCGCGACGGCCTGCGCATCGAGGAGGCTGCTCCCGTTCGCCACGAGGAAGGGGCCCTTCACCGCCTCGCGCGCCTCCCACACCGCGTGCATCGTGCCGAGCTGCTTCGCCTGCGTTACGTAGTCGATGTGCGCGTTGAACCTCCGGCCGTCCTCGAAGTGGGACTGGATTCGCTCCCTGCGGTATCCGACGACGAACACGAGATCGTGAATCCCGTTCTCGACGAGCGCCTCGACGACGTGCTCAAGGATCGGCTTGTTGCCGACGGGGATCATCACCTTCGGCTCGGAGGCCGTGAAGGGGCCCATGCGAGCCCCCTCTCCTGCCGCCAACACGACGGCCTTCATCGCTCCACCTCGTCGGCCCGCCGACCCCGAGGAGCGGGTATGTTCCTTTCGCGCCCGTTATCCGACCCGATAACACAATCCAACGCTCGCACCTCCGCCGTAGTGTGCCTCGGCCCACGTCCAAGAGTACTTATAACCATTCCTATACCATTCGTGTTAGTGTTACAAGAATCTTTATAATATGAAACCGATGCCCTCTCATGGCGGACGCGACGCTCGTGGAAACCCGAGGCACCCGACGCACGGCGCGGGAGGCCCATCTCGTCGACAAGCCGGCCGCGCTCGCCGCCGCCACCCACCCCGTTGCTTGGCGCATCCTGTCCGAGCTGCACAGGGAGCCCGACTACCCGAGCCATCTCGCGCAACGCCTCCGGATGCACGAGCAGAAAGTGTACTACCACGTCAACCGCCTCCGGGAGGCGGGGCTTATCAAGGTCGTCCGCGAGGAGGCGGGCCCGGGAGCGGTCGCGCGAGTGTATGCCCCGTCCGCGGACGTGTACGCAATCGCGCTGCCTGGAGGCGGTCTCCCGCTCGCGGGTGTTGCGCCCCTCGCGGGCCCGCTCCGCGCGTTCCTTGAGGACTTCCAGAAGGAAGGCACCCTCGATGCCTGGATCGTGCTGGGCGCACCGACGCCCCACGGCCCGTTCCTGACGGCCGCCCGGGACTCCCCCTACGCGGCCCACCTCGGACTCTTCCTCGGGCGCCACTTCGCGGTCCGCCCAGGTCTGGCGGTGAAGCTGGACACCGAGGTGAAGGCGGAGGGGCTGGAGAAGGGGAACCTCATCCTCGTCGGGGGTCCGGTCGCGAACATCGTAACGCTCGACCTGAATCCGCGGCTGGCGGTGACATTCGACTGGTCGCAGGTGTGGCGGCTCCAGTCCGCGCGCACGGGGAAGGCGTACGCAGACGACACGATTGGAGTCGTCGCGAAGGTAAGGAATCCATGGCAGGAGGACGCGTGGATCCTCCTCGTGGCGGGACTCCACTATCCCGGGACGATCGCGAGCCTGTTGGCGGTGACGGACCACACGGACGCGCTTCTCAAGGGGTACGAGGGCGGCGAACTGTACCGCGTGGTGCAGGGGCTCGACCGGGACGGGGACGGTCGGCTCGACGATGTGCAGATCGTTGAATGAGTACATCATCCGAGAACCGGCGGCGGGTAGGCGAGCTGGTCACCACGCCTCAAGTTTCACCCGAAAGTGACCACGACATCCATGTTTGCGTCCCGCGCCTCGCGCAAGACCGCGATGATGGGTTCGATCGTCCAGCCGAGGTCCTTCAGGGTGTACGGATCGCCCGCTTTGACGGTTTCTCGCAAGGCATCGATGTTGGTTTCCCGCAACGTGGTCGCCGGTATGAGGCAGGCATCATCGAGAGTGCCCGGGCGGAGTCTTGTGTCATGGAGTTCGTAGGAGTCCGGTTGATGTCCCTCGTCCATGATCCGCCAGAGGGGACGGACTTTGGCCTCGAAGAACACTAACCAGCCCACGACGAATCCAGTCGCATTTATGAGATGGATTTCTCGAAATGGTGAGAGCGCTCGTGTGTCCTCGGAGGATAGATTAAGCGTGTCCATTGCCCTTGAAAGCGAACGACTCGAGGACAGACAAGTCGAGGTCCCCGGCGGTTCGAACCCATTCGCGAACTCCTTTCGAATCTCGTCGAGAAGCTCCGGATGACGATCGAGCACTGCGCGGGTCTTGGGCGAACGGCTCCATTCTCGAAGGCCGAGGAGTTCCCACACCATGTTTGGATCACCTGCAGCATCCCGAAGAGCGCGGGAGAGCGGCAGGAATAGGAAGTGCAGGTACCTGCCCATTGGATCCAGCAAGTGGTCCAGCCCCTAATCAAGATTCGGAGTCGGTCTATCCTAGGCTCAGAGTTTCGTAGGGAATCTTGTCCTCGGATCGCGCATTCGCTTCTTCCACCGCCGCGACGACTTCCGCGACTCGTTCTTCCGGGCAAAGGAGGAGAACGCTGAGGCCGCACTGAGCGGCCTCAATCGTCGCAGGCACGACCGCGAACTCAATGATGGACTTTAACGCTACCTTGGCGGCGAGCGCCTTCGCTTGGACCTCGAGGACCGCCACGACGTTCGGCTTGGCGCGGCGCAGGCCCCTTCGTAGTGCATCCGCGCTAGATTTGGCGGTGAGTCGCCCGATGGATATCTTCCCCGGCCGCAGCTCCACGATCCCCTCGAGGTCGCGGACCGATACAGGATCGCCGCGCGCCGCCTTCGCAACCGCCACGCCGACGGACGGAGAGGATTTCCGACGCGCGACGAGCATTCCGCCCTCCATGAAAAGGCCGACGCGATCGCCCTCCTCGAGCGACTCCGCCGCCAACGCGACCGTCTGGTCGATGATCGCGATCTCTCGCGAGGAGGATTCGACGAACGTTCGGAGCGCCCGGAACCGTTCCTGGAGGAACTCCACGCCCTTCTTCGTCGCGCGGTATTCGCCGGCGATGTGCCGGACCAGCCCCTCCGCCTCCATCGACTTCACGTATTCCGAGACGCCCGCTACCGTCATTCCAAGCTTTTCCGCGAGGCCCTTGAGTCGCGCATGGCGATGGCTCGTTACTTCGTACAGGAGGAGGACCATCGTTCCCTCCCGGATGTCGCGGAGCAGGCGCACATCCCCGCATCCCTGTCGCCGCCTAAAGCCTTCCGCGATAGTCTTATCCGTCTGTCAAGTATTCCGAACTTTTGTCAAGTGTACTTGAATCGGAGGAAAAGCGTGGGCCGTAGGATCGTCGCTCTGGCGGTATTGTTCCTGCTCCTTGCCCTCCCGGTTCCCGCCCCTCCGGCGTCGGCTGCAGCGGTCCATGTTTCCGTCCTCGTCGACTTCGGCGACGGGATCTACTTCTGGGCGGACGTTGAGGTCCCCGACACGAACCAAACGGCGTTGAAGGCGACGGAGCTTGCGAACGCCTTCTGGGATTTCCCAACGTTGGAGGTCACGTGGGTCGACAGTCCGTTCTGCCTCCGGAGCCCATGCGCCTTCGTGGACGACCTGGGGAACCGCGACCCCGCGTATCCGTTATGGTGGCACTTCTTCACTTGGAACGCGACCGCCCGCACATGGGATTTCGCGACGTTGGGCCCCTCGGATACGGACGTGGTCGAAGGGGACGCGATCGCCTGGTACCTTGCGGTGGACGACCCCGTGACGGACGCGGCCCCGAAACCCGCCCCCACGCCGGACTTCCCCGACGTCTGGACATCCTTCCGCGGGGACCTCGAGAACCGGGGCGCAGCGCGCGGCGCGCTCCCGGTCACCGGCCGTCAGGAATGGAGCCGTTACCTGTGCCCGGGCATCGATTGCTGGGAGATGACCCTGGAGATGGACGCCGCGCCCGTCGCCGCGTACGGCATGGTCTTCGTCGTGATGCGGAACTGGGTCGTCGCCCTGGACGTAGACACCGGTCAGACTGTCTGGTCGAACATGAGTCTCGGGGGCGTCCTCTCGACGCCGGCAGTCTATGACGGGCGGCTGATCTTCGGAGGCGCGCAAGGGAGGCTCCACGCTGTGGACGCGTTCACGGGTCGAGAACTGTGGGACCTGCACCTCGAACCTGGCGGGGGATCCACCGGCATCGCATCCTCTCCGACGGCGTACCTCAGCCGCGCGTACGTCGGCACGTTCAACGAGTCCGCGGGCGGGATGGGGAAGGTCGTCGCCGTGAACCTGAACAACGCGACCATCGCCTGGGAGTACGCGGCTCCGGGTGCGATCCACATGTCCTCCCCGGCGATCCGCAACGGAACGTTGTACGTAGGCGTGATGGGCACCTACGACGGCAGCATCGGGTACGATGCCCCGTACGGGCTGCTCGCGCTGACCCTCGACGGCGCCTTCCGATGGTTCTACGAAACGGACGGCCCGGTCGCCGGTTCCCCCGTCCTCGCGAACGGAACGGCGTTCGTGTCGGACAAGGCGGGCTACTTGTACGCGGTCCGAGAGGATGGAGGGCTCGCCTGGCGGAAGCCCATCCGCTCCAGCACGAGCAGCGCGGCCGTTGCGGGCGACCGGTTGTTCGTGGGTTCCGGTGGATTCAACGGGACAGGGTTCGTGCACGCGTACGACCTCGCGGGGAACGAAGCGTGGCGGGCGGAGGTGAACGGGCCGGTGCAGACGTCCGTTGTCACGGACGGCAGGCTCGTGTGTGGCGGCACGAATATAGCGTCCGGCCGTCACTTCTGTCTGAGCGCGTCCGACGGCCGGGAGGTTTGGGGCTGGAGCCACATTTACTTTTCGGGAGCGTATGTGTTGGGCTCGCCCACGGCCGTTGGCAGCACGCTTTTCGCAGTGTCCGACGCCGGGACGATCGTGGCATATCGGGACGCGATTCCCGCGGAGTACGCTCTCGCGACTGTCACGATCTCGATGGCGGAACCCGTCCGGCCTGGATCGCAGACGCAGCTCCGCGTCTCCCTCGAGTCGAGCGCAGCGATCCATGAAGTCTCCCTACGCCTGACACTCCCCGAAGGGCTGCGACTCCTCAACGAGACGCCGGCACAGGCAGTCGTTCCCCGGACGCTGGTCTTCACCTTGGGTGCCGTGGGCCTGGGCGGTCACACGGAGACGCTGAGCGTTGAGGCCCTGGGCGACTACGCGTCTTGGACGGTGACCGCCTCGGTGACGTATCGGGACTTCGCGGGACGGGACTACCCCGAACTCCAGACCCAAGAAACCTATCGATGGGAGACTACGTCTCCGAGCAGCCCCGACCTGGCGGTGGTCGCGGGGGTCGCGATCGCGACGGCCGGCGCAGTCGCCGTACTGGTCTTCGTGCTCTCGCGTAAGCGTGGTCGCAAGAGGGAGGGGCCGCCGGATGCGTGAGCGAACGCAGGCAGCCGTGTTCGCCGCCGCATGGCTCGCGTCGATGGTCGTGGTCTTGGCGGCGGTGGGTGCCGTCGTGCCAGCTCGCCCGATCGTCCCGTCGGAGGTCCGGGTGACCATGGTCATCGAGGGACCCGGCTGGACGATCGAGTACGACGCCTCGACGACTAACGGTACCGCGTTCCTTTTGATGGAGGAGGCGTCCGTGAATCTCGGTTTCGACGTCGACTACGTGGAGTATGGCTGGCCACTTGACGACGTGTTCATCACGTCCATCAACGGGACGCGGAGCGGGGACATCTCCGGTTACGATTGGCATTACTGCGTGAACGGACGGTACGCGACGCTCGGTGCTCTCCATCAAGTGCTCGGCGACGGTGACGTCGTCCTCTGGATGTACGCGCCGCAGGGAGGGAGTGAGCTGTGCCGATGACCATCCGAGCTCGGAGCCTGCCGAAGCCGCACCTCGCCCTCGTCATGATCGCCGTCGGCGTCGTCGGGCGCATCCTCCTCGCGGGCGCCGCCAACATCGAGCCCGTCCTGATCCTGTCGATGCTCGCGGGCGCGCTGCTCGGCTCCTACTACACGATCGTCGTCCCGGTCGCCATCATGGGACTGAGCGACCTGTACTTCTATCTCGTCCCCTACGGCGGTCAGTACTCCACATTCGCGATCCTCGGCCTGGCGGCGTTCGTCTACACAGGTTTCGTGTTCGTGGCGGCGATGGGAGGCTTCGCGATGCGCCGCCGCCTCGTCTGGCGGACGAGGACGATTGCTGTCTTCACCGCCATCTCCGTGCCCTTGACCGTCGCGTTCGACGTTTGGACCGCCTTCGGGGATTGGCTGTTTCTCGGCTCGAGGTCCGGGCTGACGCTTCCGGACGTGTATGCGATGCAAGTCCCCTTCACGCTCATCCACATCTTCAGCAGCCTCCTGTTCGCACCGATTCTGGGGACGACGTTCCTCGCCCTCCACCTGCACGGGCTCCCGGTCCCGGGGACCGCGCCCGCAGAAACCGGGCGGGCTCCGGACGAGTGATCAAAGCAGGCGCTGGAGCTGCTCCCGCAGTTCCTCGAGTTCCGCCTTCTTCACGTCGAGCTCCCGCTCGCGCTTCTCGATGACCTTCTCCTTCCGCTCGAGGTTCCGCTGGAGGGTCTCCAGGGTGTCGGCGGTTCGGCGGACCTCCGACTCCAAGTCCTTCGCCGCGCGTTCCCTGTCCCGCACGCCCGCGACGATCTCCTTGAGCTTCGCCTCCTCCTCCTTGAGCGCCTTCTTCTCCTTCTCGAGCATCCGGACCACGACCTGCTCCAACCGCTCCTCCTTCTCGGAGGTCTTCTTCGCCTCGGACTCGACCTGCTTCCATACGCCCGACAGCTCCCTGCGCTCCTTCCCGATCTGCTCCGCCGCGCCCTCGAGCTCCGCCTCCCGTTTCGCGAGGCGCTTCTCCAGCTCCAGCAGCTCCTCCGCGCGCGCCTGCAGGTCGCGCTCCTCCTTCTCCAGCGCGCCGCGCTCCTTGAGCATCGCCTGCGCCTCCGTGCGCTCCTCGGCGAGGACCTTCTTCTCCTCCTCGATCCTCTCGAGGGCGTCGCGGTGCTTCGCCTCGACCTCCTTCTCCCCGTGCCGAAGGAGGTTGAGCGCCTTCTCCTTCATCTCCGCCAGCTCCCTCCGTTCTTTCTCGAGGCGCTCGCGTTCCCCGCGCACGCGCTCCGCGTCCGCACCGGCTTGCTTCTCGCGCTTCTCCGCCTCGGTGCGGAGGCGTTCCGCATCGTCCATCGCCTTCTCCGTCGCCTTCGCCCTCGACGGGATCTCTCTCTGTAGGGCATCGAGCGCCGTCTTCTCTTTCGCGATCATGACGAGCTTTGCGTCCAGCTCCTTCTCCCGCTTGTCGAGCTGAAGCTGTTGGAGCCGGAACGCATCCTCGCGCTTCGAGAACTCCTTCCTCTGTTTCTCCATGAGCGCGCCCTTTTCGGCGGCGTCCGCCCGCGCCGACTCGGCCCGCTTCTCGACGTCCAGGGAGCGCTCCTCCTGCTTCTCCGCCTCGCGGAGCAGGGCTTCGGCCTCCTTCTGGGCCGCGCGCAACCTCGCTTGCTCCTCCTCGAGGGACTGGGATAGGCCCGCCTGCTTCCGCTCTCGCCCCTCCAGGTCCCTTGTCTTCTGTGCAAGGTCCGCGAACGCGCGGTCCATGCGCGTCCGCTCGTCCTCGAGCTCCTCCTGGCCGTGGAGCAGTACCTTCTCGCGCTTCACGACCTCCTCGGTCTGCGACGAGAGCTCCTTCGCTCGCTTCTCGACGTCCGCCTCCCAGGACTTGAGGTCCGACTGGGAATCCTCGATCGAGCCCTTCAGCTCGGCGAGATGCTTCTCCCGCGTGTCGAGCTTCCCCGAGCCGTCCGCGATCGCGAGCTCTTGCGCCGCGACGGCTTCTTCCCTCGCCTCAAAGTCCCTCTGGCGCTCTTTGAGCTCCCGCCCGCGGCCCTCCATCGCGGCGATGATCTCCGTCGCCATCGTCTTGGTCTTCTCCGCGAGCTCCTCCCGCTTCCGGAGCTCGCCCTCCTTGGCCACGATGCGCTCTTGGATCTCCTTCGCCTTCGCCTCGAGGGCCTCGATCTCCTTCGCGCGCGCGGAGACGTCCTCGTTCACAGCCTCTAACTGCGATCGCTCCTGGACGAATTCCCTACGCTCCGCGTCCCGGGTCTCGCGCTCCTCGCGGATCTTGGCCTTTTGTTCGTCGATCTCGCGGGCGCGGGTCTCCAGCGCGGCCTCGCGTTTGCCGACCGTCTCTTCGCGCTTCCCCACGGCGGATTCCCGCCGGTCGATCTTCATCTGAAGCTCGGCGAAGTCCTTCCGCCGCTTCTCGATCTCGCGCTGTTCCGACTCGTTCGAGGCTTCGCGCTTCGCGAGTTGCGCCGCCTTGGCGGCCGCCTCCGCCGTGCTCCGCTCCAGCTCCGTTCGTTCCCTCTGAAGGATCGTCTGCGCGTCGTCGAGCTCCCTTGCGCGTCCCGCGAGGGCTCCCGCCTCGCTCGCGACGTTGGCGGCGAGCTGCTTCACCTCCGACTCCCGCCCCTTCATCTCTTCGGCGTTGGCCTCGAGCCGATCTTCCCGCGTGGCGATCTCCCTGTCGAGGGCCTCTGCCCTCCGGACGAGTCCCTCGGCCTCCTTCTCCATGGATTCCGCCGCCTTCCGCGACTTCTCGACGCCGGCCTCACGGGCGACCAGTTCCCGCTCCTGTTCCGTGAAGTCCTTCTCCCGCGACTCTCCCGCCGTGTGGGCCTTCGCGAGTTCAGCCTCGAGGCGTTCGATCTCCTGCTCGCGAGCGGCGATCGTCTTCTGTGCGGCGCCTTCGCCCTGCGCAAGTTCGTCCGCGACGTTCCGGAGCCTCGCCACTTCGGCCTCGAGGCGCGCAACTTCGTCGTCGCGGGCGGCGACCTCCTTCCGCACGGACTCCCGATCCTTCTCCTGCGCAGCGGCAGCTTCTTCGAGCCTCGCAATCTGTGCCTCGAATCGCTCGACCTCCTTCCCGCGGACCCCGACCGCCTTCTGCGCAGACTCCGTCTCCTTTGAGCGTTCCTCTGCGAGCTTCCTCAACGTCATGATGTCGGATTGCAATCGCTGGATCTCCGCCGTCTTCGCGAGGACCACCTCCTGCGCCGACGCTTCGTTCCTCCCGCGATCCTCTACGAGCTTCTCCAGCTTGGCGACCTCGGCCCCGAACCGCTCGATCTCTCGGTCGCGGGCAACAATCTCTCGTTGCGCGGATTCTCCCTCTTGCGCGCGTTCGTCAGCCAGGCCCCGGAGCTTCGCGACCTCGCCCTGCAATCGCGCAATCTCCTCCTCGCGTGCGAGGACGGCCTGCTGCGCGCTCTCCCCGTCGCGTGCGCGCTCCTCCGCGGCCTTCCGGAACGCAGCGATTTCCGCCTCCAGGCGCCGGGTCTCGCCTTCGCGTGCGTGGAGGGCTTTCTGGCTGACGTCCCGATCTCGCTCCCGTTCTTCGGCCTCGTTGCGGAGCCTCGCCACTTCGGCGCCGAGCCGGTCGACCTCTTCCTCCCGTTCGCGGGCCGTGCGCTGCGCGGAGGCTCCGTCCGTCTGAAACACTTCGGCGGCCTTCCGGAGCTTGGCAACCTCGGCTTCAAGCTGGCCGATCGTTCCTCGAGCGGACTCCTGCTCCTTCGCCCGAGCGTCCTCGATGCCTGCGAGTCTCGTGACCTCCGCCTCGAGGCGGTCGATCTTTTCGTCGCGGGCGAAAAAAGCCTTCTCGGCGGCCGCTTCGACCTTCTCCTGCTCCTCCGCGGCCTTCTTCGCCTTCCCGACCTGAGCCGCTAGATCAGCAATCTCCACCCGAGCATCCTCAAGCTGACGCGAGACCTCGGACCGTTCGTGTCCGGCACGCTCTGCAGCGCCCTGGAGATCCCGTTCCTTCGCTCGAATCCCCTCCCGGGCGGTGGTCACCTCCGCTTTGGCGGCGGTGAGCTCTCGCTCCATGCGTAGGAGCTCGTCGTCCCTCGACTTCACGACGGACTTTGCGGCGCTCAGCTCCGTCTGCATGGCCTCGATCCGCTGTTCGTTGCCACCCTGCAAGTCTCGTGCCGTGCTCCGCTCCCGGGCGATCGTCGCCCGCAGGTCGTCGAGCTCGCGGTCCCGGTCCGCCAGCGATCGACGAATCGACCCGATCTCGATGGAGAGCCGTCGGGCTTCCCCCTTCGACGCCTCCTCGGCCTTGGCCCACGCCTCTTCGCGGGCCCCGAGGGCGACACGGGCGCGCTGAAGCTCATGGCGGAGGGTTTCCGTGGCGACCGTTTCTGCCTCGGGCTCTTTGGGGGTCGGTGCGGGCGCCTCCACCTGCTCCGCGACGACCGTGTCTCCTTCCTCAAGCGATTTCCGAGCCTTGTCGCGGAGTCCCATGACGCTCACACGCCCAAGCGATTCATGAGTTCTTCGTAGCTTTCGTACGCTTTGGAGTGCGCGAACTCGCGGATCGTCTTGTCCGGCAGTTGGCCGAGGAGCTCGTCGAGGACCGTGAGGACCTCCCTCATGCCGTCCTCCGCCGCCCGCAGCTCCTTCAGCTCGCGCTCCGTCCGCGTCTTCTCCTCCACCGTCTTCTCGAGGATCTCCTCGAGCTCGCTGACGCGAACCTGAAGGTCGCGAACGGTCGAGGCCCGGGGCAGCATTGGCGCCTCGCCCTCGGTCTCGCGCAGCTTGAGGAGGGATTGCTGGATGTCCTTCTGCGCTTCGAGCCATTCCGCGCGGGTCACGCCATCCGGTTCCGCCCGGTCTGGGGGCGCCGGACGGGCCTCGCCCTTCTCGGCGGTCTTCTCCCCGATCGCCCTCACGCGCTCCGCAAGTTCCCGTTCCCGCTCGGTGAGTTCCTTCTCGCGGTCCGCGAGGTCACGTCGCTCCTGGTCCCGGAGCTGGATTTCCTTCCGGAATCCCTCGAGCCGCGCCTTCAGGGACTCCTCCTTGGACTTGAGTTCCTTCTGTTGGAGCGTGATGATGTTCCGGTAGATCCGCTCCATCTCCGTGATCCCGAATTCGATCTTGAGGATCTCGTCCCGCTCCTGAAGGACCTGGGCGAGCTGCTTCTTGAGTTCCTCGCGCTCTCGCACCTCCTCCGGCACCTCGCTCTCCTCGAGCTCGCGGATCCGGCGCCGCGCCCCGGCGATGAGACGGTCCATCTGCTCGAGCCGTTTCCGGCGGGACGTCACGACCTGCTCGAAGGGCTCGCTCAGCTTCCAGAGGGACTCGAGCTCTGCGAGGAGTTGCGCCTCCGACTCCTCCGGCACCGAGGTGATATGCTTATCGAGCTTGGCCCCCTCGGCCCGCGACTTCTCCCGGTATTCGAGGAACTTGCCGAGGACCGTGTCCTTCAGGGGCTCCGACGGCGGTCCCGCGGCGGGCACGAAGGGCGGGGGCAAACCCCGCTCCGTCAGGGGCGCCGCCGTCGCCGCGGGGAGTTCGAGGTTGCACATCGGGCATCGTTCGGGACCCGCTTCGACGACGTGGCCGCACCGGCTGCACACGAAGCCGGGAACCTCCGCCTCGAATGGCTGGCCGCAGCCCACGCACAGGTCCTTCACACTTTCCGAGGACACGCCGCAGCTGGAACAGAACCCGCCGGCCTGCGTCTTAATGCGGAGCGACATGGTTTCAGTCGTATCCATTGAAGGCGAGGAGTTCGGATGGCGGTTTGCGGCCCGTGGGGGGCTCCCACGCCTCGGGGACGCCTAAGGGGGTGAGCGCCACGACGCGCGCGACGTCCGCGGGGATCCGGAGTGCGTCCCGAATCTTTTCCTCATTGAACGCGAAGACCCATGCGGTGCCGAGCCCTTCGCTCACCGCCGCCAAGGTGAGGAAGGACATCGCCATCCCCACGTCCACGGGGTACGAGTTCATGTAGCCTCCGATGGTGGCCTCCGCCTCGTCGAGGCGCGCGCACGCGACGATCACGACGGGCGCGTCCGCGAGCCGCTTCCCGTTCGTGCACGCCCCGGCGATCTTGCGCTTGAGGTCCTCGTCGCTGACGACGACGAACTTGTACGGTTGGAGATTCTCGGCCGACGGGGCCATGCGCGCCGCGGCCGCGAGGGTCTGCATCTTGTCCTCGGGAATCGGGATCGGTCGAAACTTGCTCACGCTACGAGAAGCCTTAACGGCTTCCAGAACCTCCATGGGGCACCGTGCTCGGATTTCCCCGTCCCCGTAAAAGGGTTTTGGCGCGGTTATTCCCTGTCAGATTCTCTGTTCTCGCTTCCTGAGGGGGCGCCCAAAGCTTATTAGTGCGCCGCAAAATGCGGCCGCGCTTCGTGGGCCCGTAGCTTAGCCCGGTTGGAGCGCCCGGCTGATAACCGGGAGGTCGCCAGTCCAAATCTGGCCGGGCCCATCCATTTAGTTGAAAACCGTGATTGACCGCGGGAAAGGTCACGTGGAACAAGTATCCGGAGCTGTCCGCTACGCCAGGAACACGCGCGTGTCGAGGGGGAGAGGGGCGAAGAACGCCGCCAGGACACCACATCCCGAACACGTCGCATTCCAGATTCCGTCCTCGCGGACCTCCTCCCAGAGGCCGATCGGCGTGTCGCACCAGGGGCAGAGGATCGTGGGGAACCGTGGTTCCTCCCGTACCTTAGGATCGATCCTCCTTCGCATTGCGCCTTGCTAATCGGGGCGACCTCATGGGCGTATCGCGTACATGCAGCGTCTGAGAAGGTTATTGTAGCCTTCGTCGATGGCCGACGGCAGTGACCGTCGTCGAGTTCGAGCAGGAGGAGTTCTTGGACCTGGTCGGCACGCGACTTTCCGTCGAGGAGGTGGAGACCAAGGTCTCGATGATGGGTGCGGCCCCCGAAGGCATTCAGGGAACGCTCCAACGGTTCGACATCAACCCGAACCGACCCGACTGGCTCTCGATCGAGGGAATCGCTCGCGCGTTCCGCGGCGTGCTCGGCCTCGAGGAGGGACTTCCGAAGTACGAGGTTCTCGACGGGCCGATCGTGTTTCGCGTGGACCCGAGCGTGCGCGACGTGCGACCGTTCGCGGCCGGCGGCGTCGTCCGCAACGTCGAATTCACGGAGACCCTCCTCGCCTCCCTGATCAATCTGCAGGAGAACCTCCACCTCACGCACGGGCGGCGGCGGAGGAAGGTCGCCATCGGGATCCACGATCTCGACAAGGTGCGCCCCCCGTTCACGTACAAAGCCGTGCCGCCAGCGTCGGTGCGGTTCGTCCCCCTCGGTCGCGCCGAGTCGATGGACCTCCAGGAGATCCTCGACCGCCATGAGAAGGGGATCGAGTATCGCGGCGCCCTGGCCGGGAAGTCCGCGTATCCGATCATTGACGATGCAGAGGGACAAGTCCTCTCGTTTCCCCCGATCATCAATGGGATCGCCACGCAGCTCTCCCCGGAGACGCGGAACCTGTTCGTGGACGTCACGGGCACGGACGAGGAGGCGGTGGCGACCGCTCTCAACATCGTGTCCACGGCGCTCGCGGAACGAGGCGCGACGATCGAGTCCGTGGAGCTCCGCACGGCCGAGGGCATGCGACGTTCGCCCGACCTCTCGCCCCGGGGGTACACGCTCGACGTGGCGGTGGCGAACGCGCTCCTCGGCCTGGACCTCAGCGGGGATCAGATCGCCGCTTGCCTCCGTCGGATGCGTTACGACGCGGAGGCGCAGGGCGAGCACATCCTCGTGAAGGCCCCTCGATACCGATCGGACATCCTCCACAAGTTCGACCTCGTCGAGGACGTGGCGATCGGATACGGCTATGACAACATCCCGAAGATGCTGCCTCGCCACCAAACCGCAGGCCATGCGACCCGCCTCGCGGACTTCACGGACGCGCTTCGGATGCTCATGGTCGGCCACGGATACCACGAAATCATGTCCCTGACGGTCGCTCCGCCCAACGAGCCCTGGGAGAGCCCGCCACGCGTGACGCTCCTCAACCCCGTCTCCGTGGAGCAGTCGAAGATGAGGGCGTCGCTTCTCCCAAGCATGATGGGCATTCTGGCGTTGAACAAGCACCGCGATCTGCCGCAGCGCGTCTTCGAGATCGGCGACGCGGTTCGCGGGGGCGCGAACGTCCGTCTCTTGGCCGCGGCAAGCATCCACGCGAAGGCCGGGTTCACGGAGATGAAAAGCCTTGTCCAAGGCCTGTTCCGGGACGTCGGGAAGACGCTCGAGATCGAGCCCCTCGAAGACCCGAACTTCATCGACGGGCGGTGCGCGGCGGTCCGCGCGGCAGAGGCTTCCGTCGGTCTGTTCGGCGAGGTCCATCCGCGGGTCGTCACGGGCTATGGACTGAGCCATCCGGTCATCGTCCTCGAGTTGGAGGTCACCCCCCTCGAATAGGTTCGCTGTCGGAGGGAGGAGAGAGAGCCTTACTGCTTTGAGGGCTCGGTCGCCGGTAGCGTAATCCGGAGGAACCCCGGACACATCCCCTCCTTGTGAACGAATTCTCTCCGCGCAAAGCTTTTGGCGGCGACGCCGCTACGACGCGCCGCTGAGGTAGCCTAGCCCGGTCAAGGCGCCGGTCTTGAAAACCGGTCGGCGCAAGCCCTCGGGAGTTCGAATCTCCCCCTCAGCGTCATGCGGTCCGTGGAACTGCGCCGCCACGCAGAGCGAGACAGCAACGAGGACCTCACCGCCAAAGGAGTCGAACAGTGCGCGACCGCGAGGACGACGCTCGAGTTTCCGTACGACGCGTACGTGATCAGCCCCGCCAAGAGGGCGAAGCTCACCATGCAGGCGTTTGGCGGCGGCACCGCGACCGTCGAGCCGAGGCTCGCCCCGCGCCCCCGAACGCCCTTCGCCCCGTTCCAGCGCCGCCACGAGGAACTCCTTGCCGCGGGGATGGACGCGGTCACGGCCTGGTTCACGATCCCCGGGGCGCACCCTGCCCTCGACGAGGTTGGTCGGGCAGCCCTTGCAGCCGTCCTGGACGTCGCCGCCAAACTCCCGGAAGGAGGTCGCGCGCTGGCGGTGAGCCACGGCGGCACAATCGAGCCCTTCGCGGTCGTCGTCCTCGATCGCCCGTACGCGTCGATCTTGGGGAACCGCGAGCTGGGGTATTGCGAGGGCGTGAAGGCGTACATCCTCGAACGCAAGGTCTCCCGAGTCGACGTCGTCCGGCTGCCGGTCTTCCGTTGAGTCCTTCTTCTACGTCCTCGATATGTTCGTGTATATACGTAGCGTTTCTCCATATATATCTCGGGGCGAGCGCTTAATCGCGGGACGTCCAACGAGGGACCATGGACGCACACACGGAAGTACCGCAAGCGAGCAAGTGGGCGACCCGATGGGTCTACGCGACGCTGATCCAGGCAGGCATCGCCATCGTCCTGACGGCCTATCTCCTGTGGGAGGCGGTTTACGGGACGCCGGCGGCCTCGAGGATCGTCGCGGGAGGCGGCGCCGGGACGTGGTTGAACATGGGCTTCATCGGGTACCTCCTCCTGGGCATCGGCGGCGCCCCGCTGACCTCGTGGATGTACCAGTATATCGAGGTCCGGCTTCGGAAGAACGTCCGGGGCCTCGCGACCGTCGGGGCGTGGGGCCACATCCTCCTATGGAATGTCGGCGTCGTCGGCGGTACCCTCCTCATGATGCACTCGGGCTTCCGCGGCGGGAGGGCGGCAATCGGAACGCAGTTCGGCGGGCTCGGATTCAACGCGGGCCAGGTCCACGAGATCATGTCCGCGTACCCCATGTGGATCGCGGGCTTCCTCGCAATCGGGCTGGTGGGTGCCGTGTTCGGGCTCGGAGCCTTGGCGCTCACGGTCGTTCGACCCACGCGCAAGGCGGTGCCGTCGAAGGTCGCGGCCTGAGAACACCTCCTGCCGCAGTTCCGGTCGAGCGCTGGCCCCCGCCCACGGCGGTCGGCGCTCGCCGGACTTTTCCCCTTCTCTGTGACCCGCTTCGAAAACGTTATAGTTTGAGGGCTCTTCGTCGCGGCGCTGCGTGGGTCGCCCAGCATGGTCAAAGGCGCAGCGTTGAGGTCGCTGTCCCGTAGGGGTTCCCAGGTTCAAATCCTGGCCCACGCATCTCCTTACTGGTAGACCGAAGAAGGTCGCGCGTCGGTGCACCTGGGAGCAGCAGGCGAGAACCTGCAGACTTGGCTTGGCCGGTTGGGCAGCAACGCAACGGCGCGGAAGGACCGCTATTGCTTGTGGATCACGATGCTCCCGCCGCCGAGGACCGTCGTGGGGTCCGCGAAATCGTCGTCGATCATCTGGTTGTCGTACACGATCTGGCCGGTGAGGGTAATCCAGATCTTCATTCGGAGCTTGTCCTGCCCCCCGCCACCGGGGAGCTGACCGTCGATGGCGGTCAGCATGAACGAGTAGCCTGCGACGCCGTTGATCGTGCCGTCGCCTTTGAACTTGCACTTCGGGCCGCCGCAGACGAGCCAATCGTACGAGGTGCTGTGGAAGTTCAGGTCCGCGACCTTGAACTGGAACTCCGTCTGTCCCGTCGGCACAGAGGCGCCCTTCTTGTACTTCGCGACGAAGCCGAACGTCGCCTTGCCCATCAACAGCGGGCTTGGTGCGTACGCGCCAGGCGGGGAGTTAATCCAGCCACCGCCGGTGACGAAGCCGCCGTTCGGATCGTAAATCACGACAAACGCCGTGAGATCCTCGACGTTGCGACGATGGGGGCGGCCCCCATCGTCGTCCAAGACGGTCAAGGTTACCAGGTAGATCCCTGCGGCGGAGAACGCATATGTCGCCTCGACGGTGCCACTTCCGCCCGTCTCCGTGACGGTCGCCGGCACGGTTGTGGAGTCGAAGCTCCACCCGGCGACATGCGTGTCCCCCGTTCCCAGGTCCGTGAACGCGCCGGAGAACGTGACCGGTGCGCCAATTGCGTACACCGTCCCCGGAGCGGGGGCCGTGATGATCGCGACCGGATCGACGTTCTGTACAGGGACGGGCAGCGTCGTGCTCGCGCAACCTCCGTCGTCGTCGCAGGCCTCCAGAGTGACGGCGAAGACGCCATTGTCGTCGTAAATGTGGGCCATCGTGTCGGCGCCGACGAAAGGCGCGTTCCCTGCCGGGGACTTCAACGTGTCGGGCGATACACCGTTGTTGTAGAACGTCTGGGACTCGGTGGGACCAGACACCCAGCTCCACGTCAAGGTCACGTCGTCGGTGCCCTGATCGATGAATAGGCCGGAGGCTGTGGCGAGGGAGCCCTCGTAATAGGAGGCTGTATCAAGGGTCATCGTGGGGACGGGGGCCACGTTCGCGATCACCGCATGGAGCGTCACCTGGACGGACCCACCGTCGTCGTCCGTCACGGTGAGCTCGACGTCGTACGTTGCGTCGTCGTCCCACGCGTGCGTCCCGGAGTCTGTGGCGTGGAAAGGGAACGTCCCGTCGTTGACATACGTACGGCACTCGCTTGTCGTGTCGTCCCAGTCCCAGCAGACCGTCAGGTCGTCCGCTCCTGGGTCCCAAGCGTCGGCCGTGAACGCCACGGGCTCCGACTCGTAGCCGCCACTGATCGTCGAAGTCGTGACCTGCGGTTCGCCGTTCACGACGACGAGCGCGAAGCCCACGACGACGGAGCCGCCATCGTCGTCCGCGACCGTGAGGGTGCCCACTCGGTTCGTGTCGTCCGCATACGTGTGAGACATCGCGTCCGACACGTCCCGTGGATTCAGGTCCGTGCTTTCGTCCGGATCGGGCTCGGGGCCCACGAAGTAGGTTTCTGTGTCGACGCTCTCCCCCGAATCGAGCGTCACGGTCAAGTCGTCGCTCCCGGAATCCATGACACGGAAGGAGACCTCCAAGGGGGAGCCTTCCACCGCCTCTCCAACGGTTACTGTGACCTGAGGCACAGCGTTCGAGACGACGATCGGCGTCGTGTCTTCCGTGCAGAACTCGGCATCGCACACTCGGACGCGCGCGGTCCCTGTGTGGTCGTCACCCCACACCCGCGTGGCGGTTCTGCTCGGGCCCACCTCGTCCCATGTGCCGTCGTCTTCGAAGTCGAAAGAATACTCGAGGGCATCGTTGTCAGGGTCATCGGCCACGACCGTCAGTTCTATCGCAGATCCCTCCGAACTATCCGTTGCGGAGAACGAGGAAATCGTCGGAGGCGCGTTGGGAGGACTTACCTTGACCACGAAGGCGTCAGCGTCGCCCGAGGAGGTCTGGTGGTGCAGGGCGCCAAAAGTCGCTCCGACCACGTAGACGCCGGGAGCGCCGACGGATATCCCCTCGGCAACGTCGCTGCTTGCGGAGCCGAACTGGAGCGTCCACTCCTCGGTACCCGCCGCGTCGTACTTTCGAACGAAAACGTCCTCACCACCTTGGGAAACCTGACCCGGCAGCGCGCCTTGGGTCCGCCCGGCCACGTAGACGCCGGAGGCGTCGACGGAGTTACCGTTGGCAAAGTCAACGCTGGCCGTACCGAACTGGCGGGTCCACACCTCGGTTCCGGCGGAGTCGTACTTGCGGACGAAGGCGTCAACGCCGCCCGAGGAGCTCTGGCCCGGCAGCGTGCCATAGGTATACCCGGACACGTAGAGGCCCGAGGCATCCACGGAGTTCCCGTTTACACCATCAACGCCGGCCGAGCCGAACTGGCGGGTCCACAACTCATTGCCATCGGAGTCGTACTTGCGGACGAAGGCGTCTTGTGCGCCTGGGGCGCTTTGGTCGCCTGCGTTTGTCTGGCCCGGCAGCGAGCCATAGGTCTGCCCGGACACGTAAACCCCGGAGGCGTCGACCGAGACACCGCTGGGAACGTCATGTCGATCGCCGACGCCGCCAGAGCCGAACTGGCGGGTCCACACCTCGGTTCCCGCGCTGTCGTACTTGCGGACGAAGGTGTCCGTGCCACCCGAGGAACTCTGACCCGGCAGTGCACCCCACGTATATCCGGCCACGTAGACGCTGGAGGCGTCGGCATGGATCCCCTCGTCATATCCCGGGAAGGCGCCCCTGACGCCGCCGAACTGGCGAGTCCACACTTCGGTTCCCGCAGCGTCGTACTTGCGGACGAAGGCCTCAACGCTTCCCTCCTCTTCGCCGTTGGAACTCTGGCCCGGAAGCACGCCCCCGGTGTATCCGAATACGTAAACACCCGAG
>Ga0209341_10001529_pt1 | contig 22880 bp, 20 predicted proteins | sample RifCSP13_2_FD_184020 | JGI IMG/M metagenome (GOLD analysis project Ga0209341, IMG submission 184020) | Soil microbial communities from Rifle, Colorado - Rifle CSP2_sed 13_2 (SPAdes) (version 2) | ecosystem: Environmental > Terrestrial > Deep subsurface > Rock core/Sediment | place: Rifle... | reverse complement strand
TCTCGAGCCTGGACGGCGCGATCGTGCGCGGGAACGACGCCCACGGCGGCACGATCCGCATCGTGAACTCGCACCTCGCGGTCCTCGCGCCGGTCGACTCCCTCGTCATCCTCGAGGACTCGACGTACGACGCGATCGCGCTGGACGCGACCTCCCGGGTCGAGGTGCGACACACGGTCCGCGTCCGGGCCGTCGCGCCGGACGGGACGGCGGTGGCGGGCGCCTCGGTCGAGGTCCGGGACGCCCGGAACGTCGTCGTCTTCGGCGGGCCCACGGACGCCGCGGGCTACGCGCCCGCCGCGGGCCTCGTCACGGAGGTCCTCACCGCGGCCGGGACGGAGTCCCGCAACCCCTTCACGTTCGCGGTCTCCGGGCCGGGCGGGAGCGGGAGCCTCACCCTTATCGTCTCGGGGCCGATGGTGGTCGTCGTGACGGTCCGGCCCGCCATCGCTCTCGCCGCCGTCGCGGCCCTCGCGGTCGCCACGGCCGCGGCCGCCGCCCTCTCGGGCGTCTTCGCGGTCGAGCGCTCCCGGTACGCGCTCCTCGCGCTCTTCCTCCCGCTGTACTCGCGGCTCAGCCGGGACAAGGTCCTCGAGAGCTACAACCGGGGACGCGTGTTCGAGTTCATCGAGTTGAACCCGGGCGCCCACTTCAACGGGATCCTCGCGGCCCTCGGCCTGAACAACGGCTCCCTCGTGTACCACCTCGAGGTCCTCCAGCGGGAGGGCCTCGTCTCGTCCCGACAGGAGGGGATGTACCGCCGGTTCTACCCCCGCGGGACGGAGCCCCCGCCGCTCCTCGAGAACGGCACCACGGAGGCCCAGCAGCGCGTCCTCAAGACGATCGAGGAGATGCCCGGGATCACGCAGAAGGAGCTCGCGCGCTTCCTCGGCCTGCGCCAGTCCACGCTCGCGTACCAGATCGAGCGGCTCGCGGCGATGGGCTACATCGAGGGCGTCCGGGTGGGCCGGCACGTCGCGTACCGGGCGAGGCCGAAGGGCACGTAGCTGAACGCCTCCCGCACCTTCTTCCGGGGGGCGGGGGATGGTCCCGCCATGCAGTGCTACTACTGCGACGCCGGGGCCCGGGCCGTCTGTGGGTTCTGCGGCGCGGCCGTGTGCCGGGACCACACGCGGGCCGCGCGCTACATCAGCGGGGTGACGTACGCCGGGGAACGGTGGTTCGTCGGGGCGGACACAGTGTTCACGGACTACGTCGTCACGGACAACGCGATTTGGTGCGGCCGGTGCGCGGTCCGCGTCTCCCGCGGGAAGACCTGAGCGGGATGTCGGCGTCCGGCAGGTTCGAATCCCCGCCCCGCCATGGCGGGCCGATGCGGACCGCGCGGGAGGTTCTGAACGAGCTCCGGTGGCGGGGACCGGACCGCCTCGCGGGCGCCGTCCTCTGGTACCGGGACCGCACCCGGCCCGAGGGCCACCGCCTGATCCGCGGCTCCGAGATCGTCGACCTGGAGCGGCGGTACTTCACGACCGCCTCGGGCCGCCTCCCGTACTACAAGATCGAGCGGATCGAGGTCGGGAGCGAGGCGGTGTTCGAGCGCTAAGGCTTTCCCACCGGTGCCGGATGGCGGGGCCATGCCCAAGGACGCCCCGCGAAAGCCCCTCGAGCTCCTCGTCCAGGGCTTCCCGCAGTCCCGCGTCCTCGCGACCGCCGTGGACCTGCGGCTCTTCACCCGGCTCCCCGCCCGCGGCGCGACGGTCGCGGAGGCCGCGTCGATGCTCGGGATCCCCGAGCGGCCCGCGCGGATCCTCCTCACCGCCCTCACGGCGATGGGCCTCCTCGCGAAGCGGGGCCCGCGGTACCGGAACGCCCCGGTCGCCGCGCGGTACCTCGTGGAGGGACGCCAGGAGTTCTACGGGGACTTCGTGCGGATGATGGACCGACGCCTGTACGACGCGTACCGCCACCTCGACACCGCGCTCCGGACGGGCCGCCCCGTGACCTCGGACCCTGCCCTCGGGGACCCCTTCCGCGCGATCGCCGCGGACCCCTCGATGGCCCGGCTGTTCACGGACGCGATGCACGCGGCCGGCACGACCTGGGGCAGGCAGCTCGCGAGGGCCGTGGACCTCTCCCGCCATCGTCTCCTCCTCGACGTGGGCGGCGGGTCCGGCGTGTACTCGATCGCGCTCGCGCGGCGGCACCGCCGCCTCCGGGCAATCGTGCTCGACCTCCCCGCGATCCTCGAAATCGCGAGGGAGAGAATCCGGGAGGCGGGGCTCGAGTCCCGCATCGAGACGCGGGCGGGGGACCTCTTCGAGGACCCGTGGCCCCGTGGCCCGGACGTCGTCCTGTTCAGCGCGGTCCTCCACGACTGGCCGCCGGAGAGGGCGAAGGCGCTCCTCCGGAAGGCCGCGGACGTGCTCCCGAAGGGCGGGACCGTCGTGATCCGCGAGCTGTTCACGGACGACGACGGCGCGGGGCCTCTGTACGCGGCGATGTCGAGCGTGACGATGCTCCTCGACACGCACGGGGAGAACTACTCCTGGGCGACGTACGAGTCGTGGCTCCGCGAGGCGGGCTTCGGCCGGTTCCGGCGGATCCCCTTCCGGACGACCGCGGCGAGCGGCGCCCTCGTCGCCCGCAGGCTCTGACTACTTCTTCGCGAGGCCCTGGAGCACGCCCTGCTGCTGGAACCAGGCCGCGATCGTGTCCGCGACCTCCTCGAACTGCTTGTTCACGCGCATCGCCCCGATTACGCCGCCCGCCCAGCCCGTGTTCGCCTTCAGGAGCCGCAGGGTCGCGGCCTCATGGGCCGGGTAGATCTCGAAGTCGATCCCGTAGTACTGCGCGAGCGCGCCGAAGGCGATGTTCAACCCCTTGCTCCCCTTCTCCGCCTTCCCCTTCGTGGGCGCCGCCCACTTCACGGCGAAGCCGCTCGCCGAGAACGCGTGCTGGACGAGGTTCTGGACGTTCTCGACGGACCCCTTCACAACAATGTCTGCGTAAGCTGTCATGGTTCCCCCCGGGATGGGCAGAACCGTCCGCGGGCTATTGAACGTTCCCATCCGCCGTGCCGAGTCTCGTCCCTCACTCCGAGTCCAGAACGGGCGCGGACCCGCCCCGCACACCGCTTCCGTGCCTCGGTGCCCGTTCTCAAGCACGAAAGTGTCTCCGCAGGCGCGGGTCCGGGAAGCCCCATTTCGATACACTTTAATAATGACCGGTCGCATACTGTACCGGGGTAAAACGAGGAGGATTCGAACCGTCCAGGCCACCTCGGGCGGGGCGGATTCGTAGGGGAGACCGTCTCCTCTGCGGGCGATTCTGACTCGTTCTTCAGTGGGCCTCAGTACCAGAGGAGGAGAGGGGGATCGACGGAACGGTCCGGGAGGGCAATTCTCGCGATCCGAGCCAGTCCGAGCCCCGTCCCGTCCCTGGGTCTGGGAGATGGTAGAGTGAGAGGCTATAGGGGAAATTGGATTGGAAAGGTGGTGGTCCCCGCCCTGATCGTCTTCGCCATGGTGGTCGGGGCGTGGGGGACATCCATCGTGCCGATCGCCTCGCCGGACACGACCGGAGGTCGGCCGGACCTCCCGAGCACGCGCTCGGGCGACGTGCCGTCCCTGCTCAGTCAGGGGGCCGGGCCGGAGGGCGATCCATCGATGGACGTCTCGAAAGACGCTGTGTCTAAGGGAATGATTGTGAACGAGAACGCTCTCGGCCGGAAGGACATGAGGATCGAGCCAGGGGTCCTCGCGTACGACTTCGCGTCCGGGCGGGCCTGGGACAACTACGGGCGCACCCTGACGCTGGATCCCGCGATGGTCCCGAAGGACCAGCACCTCACGTTCACGTCCCGGACCGTGCCGACGTCGGAGCTCGTGTCCTCGGACCCGAAGCCGGCGGCGGGCGGCATGGACGCGGGCGGGCCGTACGGCGGGCCGGATACGTTCGAGGGGACGACGATGCAGTTCTTCGGGAAGGCGCTCGACCCGAACCTCGTGCTGTACCGGTGGGACTTCAACGGCGACGGCGTCTGGGACACGGACTGGACGAACAACCTGGAGCCGTGGTGGACCTATAACGACGATTACTACGGCGCCGTGGTGCTCGAGGGGTGGGACACAATCTCGTCCTACACGTACCACTACACGGGCTGGTCCATGGAGACCCCGTCGCCCCTCTGGTATCTGTATTACAACTACTACTGGACGATCGGGTACCAGTTCACGGCGAAAATCGACATGACCGTGAACCAACTGTCGTACGCTCGGTACGCCCAGTTCGGCGACGAACGAGACGGCAAGGAGGCGACGCTGTGGGACTCGGCCACCCAGGCCAAGCTCGGGGAGTGCATCCCGGACCCCGGCTGGGATTGGCAGCGGTGCACGTTGTCGTCACCCGTGACGTTGACGGCGGGCAATGACTACATGATCACACAGTGGCTCGGCTCCGCCGACTTCTACTACTACTACGCCCGGGGAGTCGACACGCCCTCGGACACGGACCAGGTCGCGTACGACGCCACGTACTACATCCTGGACACGCCGTCGCCGGAGTTCCCAATCTACTTCTGGGTGGACTATTTCATCCCGACGCTCGAGTTCTACTACGACTACGGGGTGACGTTCCCGTTGACGGAGCTGGACACCGCGGACGTCGAGGTTCGCAACGTCGCGCCGACCGTGTACGACCTGACGGTGAGCCCGGACAGCGTGCTCGAGGGCAAGCCTGCGGAGTTCTCCGGGATGTTCAACGACCCGGGCCTGGACGACCAGTGGAGCTTCCGCTGGTGCTACGGCGACGGGACCTGTGACGACTGGTCGGGGATCCGCGTGGGCAGCGGGCTCTCGCAGCTCAACAGCATCCTCGTGTACTCGGACGTGTCGCCCCACTACGCCGCGATGGCAATGGACTTCTACGGGGTGTCGTACGAGTTCTCGACGGACATCTTCTCGCTGCCGACGCTGATCACGTCGCAGCAGTGGGACCTGATCATCTACCAGAGCTACTACATCGCGTACATCGCCCCGATCATCGAGGACGCGATGATGACGCAGATCGCGGGCGGCGCCCTGATCATCTACAACAACTGGTACGCGAACAACCGCGCGGCCCACCCGATCATGCAGTACTTCGGTGCGGAGTTCGCGAGCTCGTTGTTCACCCCGCTGACGATGTACGCATGGGAGCCGACGAACGACCTGTACAACGTCCCGCTGCAACCGCCGCTGACGATGGACCCGACGCACAACCAGTACAACGTCGACGGGTTCAAGCTCCGCGTGCTCAGCAACGCGTTCGACCCGGTGGGATACACGCAGAACCGCCAGTCCGGCGAGGTCGCAATGGTCGTCCGGAACGACTTGGCGTCGATCTTCAACGCCTTCACGCCGCAGAACTACCAGGGTGACCAGGACTTCGACGGCGACACGGACATGCTCGAGCTGCTGGTGAACGAGATCCGCCTCATGACGGGTCCCGAGGTCCCGCCCTCGATGCCGTGGCCCGTGCCGCCGGTGAAGCACGTGTACCGCGACGACGACCCGACAACGGGCACGTCGTTCGACGCGGTGATCCCGACCCTCGAGGTCAAGGACGACGACGAAGGCAAGCTCCGGGGCGGGAGCCTCGAGAGCCTGACGGACTTCGAGAGCGGCTCGCCGTGGCCGACGGGCTGGTCGCAGACGGAGGGTTGGTCCTGGTATCGCGGATACGGCTACTACCTGCCGAGCGACGCGGCGCTGTGGTGGTACTGGTACGACTACGGCGAGAACGTCCACACCCTGCAGGGTCCGTCGTGGGACCTGTCCGGCGTGGACCTGACCTCTGAGGTGGTGCGGGCCTCGCTGTCCTGGGACCAATACTGGTCAGCCTGGTACTCGGACTTCTACGGCTCCATGGCATACCAGGACGGCTATGTCCAGGTGAGCACGGACAACTTCGCGACCTACGAGGTGGTCAAGGAGTTCCACGACCAGGATCCCAGGGAGGAGCAGGCAACGTACTCGGTCGACCTCACAGGCTACGCCGGCGCGTCGAACTTCCGGGTCCGGTTCACAATCCAGGGCTACCTCGACGGATGGTGGCACGTCGACAACGTGGACGTCTACGCGGAGTGGGGGACGCCGATCCACGGACTCGGCTCCGCGTCGACAAGCATCGAGGTGAACAACGTCGCGCCCCAGGTCTACGGCGGACCCACGAGCGGGTTGACGGGAGAGGCCATCCCGTTCAACTTCGCAGACTACAAGGTCGACGACCCGACGCTGTGGGACCCGAAGACGGGCGCGTGGAACCCGACCTCGACGGAGTGGTTCGCGTACCGCTGGAACTTCGACGACGGGACGATGAGCGACTGGAACTACATGGGCACGCTGGAAGTGCCGAAGCTGAAGGTGCTCGTGTTCCACACGTTCTCGTTCGGGACTGGAGACGCGTTCTTCAACTTCGTCCGGAACATCGACGTCGTCGGCCAGGTCGACCAGGTGGACTTCCTGCAGATGAACCCGGCGAACCTCCCGACCGTCGACGACATGCTGGGCTACGACGTGATCATCTTTGGCACGTACTACGGGACGTTCTCCTCGTCGTACGACATCGCTCGGCGGGAGATCGGGAATCGGCTCGCGGAATACATGGACATGGGCGGCGGCGTCATCACACTGATGGCGACGTACGACAACTCGCCGTACTATGGTGACCTGTTCACGCTGCTGGGCCGGTACACGGAGGAGGACTACGGCGCGTTCGAGAAGACGACGTACCCGTTCGGAGCGGCAGGCCTCGGGACGGTCTACCAATCGGACCACCCCGTGATGCGGGGCGTGACAAGGCTGACGTCCCCGGCCATCCACTCGGGCGACTACCCGCTCACGGCCGGTGCGGAGCTGCTCGCGGACTGGGATGACGGCAACTCCGCGATCGGCGTCAAGGAGCTCTCCAACGGCGCACGATCCGTCAACATCGGGTCGTTCCCGTGGGGCGTGGCAGGGTACCCAGTCGGCGGTGACGCCGCGAAGCTGCTGCGGAACGCGTTCACGTGGGCGAGCCACACGGAGGTGCCGACGAACGACATCGCGCCCGAGATTCACGTCTTCGGCGACAACGGCATCTACAACGTGGACCTCCAGGTGATCGACGACGACATGGGCTGGGCGTGGGACTTCGGCGCGAACGAGCCGACCGCCATTCCGGGCGAGGCTCCGACGGTTTCCCACTCCGTCGTCCCGGTCGAGATCGAGAACCAGGACCCGACGATCGATACGTCGTCGATTGACGTGTACATCGCCGCGAACGTCTGCCTCCGGGTGTCCGGGAAGGAATGGAACACCGTCTCGCTGGACGTCTACACGGACGGCATCCAGAGCGGCGGCGTCTCCGTGACGCGGATGTCCGGGAGCCCGAACGACCAGGCGAAGTGCGCGTTCACGCGGATCGATCTGAGCGCCGCGCACACGTTCGACGCCCAGGTGACCTTCACGCCGATGGCCGGCGCGACCAGCGGGTCGAACCCGTGGTGGGTCATCGTGGAACCGTGGCGGGAACCGATCACACCGGGCCACGGCTCCGTGACCTTCTCGGGCAGCTCGAAGGTCGAGGAACCGTCCTCGTACGTGACGGACATCGGGCTCGGGGACCTGAAGGGAGCCCTGCTCGACTCGGGCCGCGGCGCCCGGATCGAGTTCGCGGTGACCGCCTGGGACCCGGGCACAGATGACCTCGCGTTCGTCTGGATGTGGGGCGACGGAGCCCTCGAGACGATCAACGTCCACAACAACTTGGACGGGGCCGTCACGCAGGGCCGCATCGGAGCTCCGCAGCTCCTCGGATTCAGTGAACCGTACTTCGACCGTGCGGCGAACGACATGCGGACGCCGGACGGCACGACGGACTTCACGGTCCGGGACACCACGACGCACGCGTACGGCGGCGCGGACCGATTCTTCTGGGTCGTCCTGATCATCCTGGACGACGACAACTCCCGTGGCTACCCGTCGACCTTCCTGCACGACGGGACGGACATGGAGTTCATCCTCGTCGACCTGACGTGAGGGACCCGGAGCGAACGAAGGAAGGGACTCGCGTCCCTTCCCCCTTTCAATTTTCATTTCTCAACACGCAAGCGGGAGCCCGCACCCGGCGCTCCGGGTTGCGCGACCCACGACGACACGTTGAAATAGGCCCGCCCTCTTGGGTTCCGATCGCCATGCACCGCATCGCCACGAAGCGGAATCCGAAACGGCCCGTGGCGGGCTTCCCAGCGTATTGAGAGCGGATGCTCTCCGCGTTCTGCGGCTCGGGATGTTGGGCGGGGCATGGTGTAAGGGCAGCATTCGAGGCCGTAGACCTCGCGGTGGGCGTTCGACTCGCTCTGCCCCGATGATTCGAGATTCAAGGAAACGGAGGTGATTTGATTCCGGACGAAGCGGACCCTCGGGATCCGGCGCCGCGCGCGCTGGCTCCTGAGCAACCTGCGGGCCGCGAAGCGCGGCCACCAGTGGTGAGGGCCCCGCCGTGGCGGCGCTCGCCCTTCGCGGACAGCGGAGCGGCCCGGCCCGTGAAACGGGACCTCCGGGCCCTTGGTGTAACCTGGACAGCACCCGTGCCCTGGAAGCACGTTGTGCCCGTTCGAATCGGGTGGGGCCCATCCGGACCCGTGGCCGAGCAGCCGAGGCACGCGGCTCTTAACCGCGGCGAGGCGGGTGCAACCCCCGTCGGGTCCACTGGACGCGTGGCCGAGCGGACCAAGGCAGCGGGCTTTTAACCCGCCGGGCAACCGACCGCAGGTTCGAATCCTGCCTGGCCGAGCGATGCGCGGTGCCATGCTCGGCGCCTCTAGGTTGATGGCGTTCGTGGCCACGAAGGACCCTGCGAAAGCCCGATCGTTCTACGAGAACACGCTCGGTCTTCGCGTGATCGCAGACGAGCCCTTCGCGATTGTCTTGGATGCGAACGGGACGATGCTCCGCGTGCAGAAGGTCCGAGAGGTCACGCCCGCCCCCCACACGGCCCTCGGTTGGCGGGTGACAGACATCCGCAGCGCGGTTCGGGGTCTCGGCGAAAAGGGCGTCGCCTTCGAGCGGTTCGGCTTCTTCCCGCAGGACGAGCTGGGAATCTGGACCGCCGACGACGGCACGAAGGTCGCCTGGTTCAAGGACCCTGACGGGAACCTCCTCTCCGTGACCGAGTTCTAGAGGATCCAGCCTGCACCTCATCTCTTGCCCCTGTCGTCCACCGGATAGGATTGCGGGGTGCGGACCCGCCGCAGACGGTTCGATTCCGTCCAGGGGCATCGGAGGCGCGTAGTGTAACTGGAGAGCACACGGGTCTTCGGAATCCATAGTCGGGGTTCGACTCCTCGCGCGCCCGTTTCGCGCACCCCCCTCCCGAAGGGGATAAAGCCCATGGCGGGCCTTCCCGCCCCGAGGAGCCGCGATGGGGAGGATGGAGTTCACCGGAAGGCCGGAGGGCATGGGCCCAAAGGGCGAGAAGTTCTACGATTAGGTTCCCGCGCCGAAACTCCCATATACCCCCCGCCCTCTTGGACTCGTCTGCATGATGCGCACGGCATTGTGGAACCCATCGGGACAAGTCGAGTCCCCTCAGCGGTTAGCAGCACTACGCGAAGGTAGTGCCGCGATTATACGCTGAGCACGGGTTCCGGGTGCCGTTGGTTTTGGATCCTCGGCCCTTGGGCGACGCCATCGCCGGCGGTCCCCGGGCCCGTGTTCTCGCGTTGGGTAGCCCCGTGGGGAAGCGGTCCATCCTTCCTGGTTTGAACCAGGAGTGTCCCCGGTTCGAATCCGGGCGGGGCGATGCGGTGGGCGGCCGAGGAGACGCGGGCGGATGACAACTCGGCCGCGACGGAGCGGAGGTCCGCCAAGCGCAGACGCGCCCGTAGCGTAGCCAGGCAACGCACCGGACTTATGATCCGGCGAACGCGCCCTTCTGATGTAGGGGTGATCGCAGGTTCGAATCCTGCCGGGCGCAATCCGTGCGCCCGTTGCCTAGCGGTCAATGGCGGTCGTCCTAGAAACGACTGGTGAGTCCTTTTCGTTGGTTCGAATCCAACCGGGCGCATTTTCATCTCATCGTTCGAATACAAGTCCAGGAGCTCGTGGACAGCTGACGGTGGCCGACGAGGTCGCTGAGGAAAGTCCCCACTCCAATCGCAGCGCGGCCCGGCGCAAGCCGGGGGGCCGAGAGGCCCGGCAACCGCACCGAGACGACACCGCCTCCGGGGAGGATGATCGGCGGACAAGGCCGTGACGCTCCCGGGGGAACGGGTGCAACGGCGAGCCCCCGCGGGAGCAAGTCCGGGATGGACGCGCAGTCGAATGCTGTCGGAACAGAATGGGGCTTACGGCGGGCGCCTGGACCTTCTTTCCCTGTCCTCCGGCCCTTGCCCGGACGTGCGGGCCCGTGGTGTAACCGGAAGCACTCGCGCCCTGCAAGCGCGCGGTCGCGGTCCGAATCCGCGCGGGTCCATGCGGTGGTTCCGGTTCCCCTCTCATCCGCGATACTCGGCCCGCCGCCTTTATGACCCCTCCCTGGAATCGTCCGCCGATGGCGTACTGGATGCGGGTCTTCTGTCGGAAGGCGGAGGCCCCCACGCCGGGCGAGATCCTCCAGGCCCTCTCCCGTGCGACCCTGCCCGCCCAGCTCCACCCGGACGCGGACGTCGACCTCGCGGACACGGCGTGGGAGCAGCTCGCCGTCGCCCTCACGTCGGATGCCGGCCCCCTGATCGTGAACCGGGACGTGGCCGGCCGCGGCGACGTCGTGAGGGACGAGGTCGACGAGTTCCTGAAGATCGCGCGGTCCGCCCCGCGGACGAAGGCCACGAAGGAGGTCGTCGCGCACCTGAGGGAGACGAAGCAGATCTTCGGCCTCCAGGTTCCGACCTCGTCGATCGACTCCAAGGGCTGGACGATCGCGCACGCGGTGATGCGGTTCCTCGCCGCGCGGTGCGACGGCCTCGTCCACGCGGACGGCGAGGGGTTCTACCGCGGGAACGACGTGGTCCTCGCGGTCGCGTAGGACCTGGGGACCGGCAGGCTCCCCGCACCGCGGAGTCCTCCCGCCGACCGACGGGTCGCGGCGGGCCTCCTGGACCTCCCGTCCCGGTCCGACGGGCTGGACGGAACCGCGGAATCGCCGTGGCACGGTCTATGGTTTCCGTTCCTCCGGGCCGCGGGCCGCGCGGTCGGCACGCCGGCGGCGCCACACAATCACCGCGACGGCGACGATGGATGCGAGAGCTGCAGCCATGAGCACGTAGAGCGGAACGCCCTTGAAGGGTCCCGTGGGGCTGAGGATATTCGTGTCCACCCGGAACCGGATTTCCGCCACGATCGCGTTGCCGGCCTCATCAACGGCCCTCACGAGGACGACATGATCGCCGTCCGAGACGACGAGCGGGAGGTGCGTTTCCCGGTCGACGGACGCGAAGGGCGTGCCGTCCACGCTCACCTCGTAGCGTGCGATGCCGGAGGTCGCGTCCGTTGCATTCCATGATACGACGACTTCTGATGCCGTGAGCACCCCGGAGGGCGCGGTGGAGATGAACACAGGAGCCGTAGCGTCCGCGATCGTGGCCATCTCCGCCCGGGGCGTCTTCGATTCCGAGGTACCTGCAACGCCTTCCGCGAGGGAGTAGAACTCGTAGGGCCCGTCCCCGCCCGTCTCAGACGTGTTGACGCTCCACGACCATGGAGGGTCCTCGTCGACCTCGAAGCGGGCCCAGGGCACGATGGGATCCCCGCCCCTATGATACCAGAGCTCCACCGTTGCCGTAAGTTCGCCGGCGAGGTCGAGGCGATCGACCGCGGGGGTCGAATCTATGTTCTGTTCCGTGTTGCGGGAGCTTGCCTCGATTGCGTGGCTCCCCGTCTGCCCGGCAACCGTCGCTGTCACGTTGAACATGCGGCGGGGCACATAAGCAGGGAGGACATCCACGTGGGAGGCGACCGGGAACCCTGCCGTGAAGTGGTACGCTTCCTGCGCCCCATCGAATGACCCATCAACCGCCTCCGCCATCTGCCAGGTCCCCCCATCAAGCCTGAAGTCGACCCCGAGGATGCGGCCGATCGTCACGTCGTTCCTGGGTCCTTGGGGATTTCGGTTTGGAAGGGGAACGACCGTCGCATTCCCCAGGTACGCTACTCGGGTCTCGTTCGTGGGATTCGGAGTGTGTGCGGAGAGCGTCGTTTCCGGGGGGACGTCCAAGATGTCCAGCACGCCTCCGCCATCTGCGTCCACCCAACCAACCTGGCAACGCGTGCTCGCGCTGACGCCGAGGGTGTTTCGGTTCATGATGCCCGAGGCACCGTTGCTGTCGGGGCAGTTCAGGTATCCGGAATACTCGACGGGATTGGAGTCGTACTCATCCGTGGCGTAGAAGATGTGGCCCGTCTCGTGGGCGGGGACGACCCGGAAGTAATCCGCGGAGTTGTAAGCCCAGGAGCTGTACCGGGACATCGTCAGCCACGGCCCCCCGTAGTAGCCGTGGGCGTACTGGTTGTCGGTGAACCGCCCGAGGTTGACGGCGGCGTCGCTGTCCGCGACGAAGATGGAATACCCCCAGTCCGTGCGCAAGCGTTGGCGCAGGTCGTTGGCGAACCGCAGGGCCTTCGCCCACGGGTCCGCATCCGTGTACCCGAAGTCCGCCAAAATCCCGTCAATCCAGATCCAATCGTCGCTCAGCGGGTTCTGGATGGGTTCCCACGCCGTCGGCGGTCGGACGTGGAGTTCGTAGGAGAACGCGAGGCGGGCCTTCCTCTCTTGCGACGCCCACCAAGACAACCCCGCATAGATCCCGTCCAGCGTCTGGTTTACCTCGGAATCGGACCAATCGTAGGCGGCTCCATTGCTCTCCACCAGGAAGACCGCCACGGCCACGCTCCCCGCCATGAACTCGCTCGTGTCGTTGTAGCCCGGACTCGGGCTCAACGGGCCCGGGACCGAGGTCCGGTCGAGCGGGAAGACGAGACCCCCCTCCCCCGGGGAGGCTCGTGGCTCCTCACGCGTGGGCGCGGGTTGGGCCGTAGATCCTGCGAAGGCCAAGACAGAAACGATCCCCAGGGAGAGGAGTAGCCCGATGGCCCTCGCGGTCATTCAAGCGGGGATCGAGTTCCGAGGCGATAATGGTTGCCAGGGTTTGTTGAGCCCCGTCCGCCGTCGGGTCCCGCGTGGGAGGAAGGGGGCCGATCGGCGACGCGGCGCGCTCGGTAGCAGTCGGTTAGTGCCCAGACCCTCCGCCGACCGGCCAGGCGGCTGGCCGACGTCGGGACAGATGAAAGCTTCTCCCGCGTCATCGCTACCGTCCGGGCGATGCCCATGCCGACGTTCCCCGACGAGGTCCTCACGCGCACGAAGAAGGGGGAGATCGAAGTCCGGGCCCTGCTCGACCGGGGGCGGTACGTCCGGTACAACTACCTCCACCCGGAGACAGGCGAGCCCATGGAGGGCGGGAAGGTGAAGCTCGTCCTCATTCCGGAGGCCGGGGAGCCGCAGGAGTTCTTCGTGATCCCGACGAAGTCGAGGCGGGACCTCCTGATTTCCGCCCCGGAGAAGGGTGAGCGAAAGGTCTGGGACGGCCGTCGAGCGGTCGACTTGTGAGACGGTTGGCGCCATTGTTGTCGGGTGGAAAAGTATATCGGGTATAGAAGTCTACTCCACTCTGTGGCCTCTACGACCGTCAAACTCACCCAGGCAGGGAAGGATCGACTCGACAAGCTCCAGGCGAAGCTGACTCTCCTCGGACACCGGTTCACGAAGGAACAAATCCTCGAGCTCATCCTGGATGCGGCTTCCGAGGCCCCGGGCGACCTGATTGCCCGTGCCCAGGGGGCTCGGTACCCCGTTCCGGACGGGGAGCGGCTGTTCCGGCAGATCGTCAACTCGGCGGAGGACTGGGGCCGGACCTCTTGGCGGGACATCGATCGCCTCGTGTACGGCGGGAAGCTGAAGCGATGAGCGTCCTCGCCGACACGTCCTTCTTTGTCGCAGTGAAGAGTCTCCGAGACACCAACCACTCGCGGGCCGTTGATCTTCTCCAAGAGATCATACGCGGTGAACACGGCGTCGCGCACACCACGGATTTCATCTTCGCAGAGGCGGTCACCACAGCGCTGGCTCGGACCCATCGTCATTCCGCCGCGGTGGGAGTCGGCGAATTCGTGCATCTCGCGCACGGCGGATCCATGCTCTTCTCGATGAACCACGTGACCCCCGATCAGCTTCAGGAGGCGTGGAGGCAGTTCCGTAGTTACACTGACCGGGAGTTGAGCATGACCGACTGGACGTCGGTGGTCGTCGCCCGCGACCTGGACGTGGACGCGATTCTCTCCTTCGACCACGGCTTCGACGGCGTCTATCCGCGTCTCTTGTAGCTTCGCTCCTCCGGACGCTCAAGGTCTCCACCGGGCGTGCGGTTCGCAGGGGAATCCACATCGGATGGTAACGACGGAATCCTTTTTGGCGGGGGCCTTCCTCCTCGGTGCCCGTTGACGTCGATCCGCCGCACGGTCGCGGTCCTCTCCGGCACCGTGTTCCTCGTGATGATCGGGATCTCGATCATCAACCCCGCCGTCCCGCAGTACGGCCGGTACTTGGGCGCGTCCGCGTTCCTGGCGGGCGCCCTCGTCGGCGCGCTCCCCGCGGCCCGCGTCTTCATGGACCTGCCCGCCGGGGCCTGGGGAGACCGGCTCGGGAACGTTCGCACGATGCGCCTCGGGCTCGCGATCATCGCCCTCACGTCCGCGTTCGCGGTCCACGCGTTCAACTACTGGGTCCTCCTCGCGGTGCGGGTCGCGGAGGGCGTCGGCGGCGCGTTCTACGTGACCTCGAGCCTCGCGATTCTCGCGAAGACCGTTCCCCCGGGGATGCGGGGGCGGTACATGGGCCTGTACGTGAACGCGCTCCTCGTGGGGCAGATCCTAGGCCCCGTCGTCGGTGGAGCGGTCGTGCTCGCGTGGGGGATCCGCGCCCCGTTCGCCGCGTACGCGTTGTGCGCGAGCCTCGGGATGCTCCTCGTCTCCTTCGGTCTGCCGGCGGGGACGGCCGCGGTGACCGGCGGGGGCCGGATCGACCGCCGGGCGGTGAAGCGCCTCCTTAAGGACCGCTCATACATCCTCGTGAATGTCGGCACGATGGGTGCGTTCTTCGCCCGCGCGGGCCTCGTGTCCACGGTGATCCCGTTGTTCATCGCCCTGAACTGGGGCGCGACGTTCGAGCAGGCCGCGGCGTACGCGGGCGTGCTCCTCACGACGACCGCGGTCGCTGCCCTGATCACGCAGTGGCCCAGTGGGCTCTGGGCGGACCGGCGGGGCCGGAAGGTCCCTTTCGTCGCGTCCCTCCTCCTGGCGGGCCTCGTCGCGCCGTTCCTGTTCTTCGCGCGGGACCTGACCTCCGCGATCCCGGTGATGTTCGCGTACGGCCTCGTCCTCGGGGTCCACGGCCCCCTCGCGTCCTGGACGACGGACCTCACGCCCCCGGAGATCATGGGGACGTCGATGGGCCTCTACCGCACCCTCGGGGATATCGGCTTCCTGATGGGTCCCGTCCTGCTCTCCGCGGTCCTCGAGCTCACCCTCGACGCGGCGGGGCGCGTCACGATCGTCCCCTTCCTCGTGGCGACCGCGTGGCTCCTGGTCGCGGGGAGCGCGATGATGTTCGCGCGGGACCCCGTGGGGGAGAAGAGGCGCGCGGCCCGGAGGGCGGAGATGGAGGCGGCCGCCGCGGCGCCGGACGCCCCGGAGGACCCGGACTAGAACGCGCGGGAGCACGCCCGCGGGCGGGAGCCCCTCTCGAGGGGCGGACCGCGGTCCATCTCCCCCGTCGCCTCCGCCACGAACGGCTCGAGGTCGTGCCCCGCTTCCCGCAGCGCCTCGCGTTCATCCTTCGAGAGGGGCCACTCCTCGACCCGGACCACCCGCCCCTTCGCCACGAGCACGGGCACCCCCAGGGCGACGCCCCGAAGGCCGTACTCGCCGTCCAGGACGACGGACGCGGGGACGACGGAGGGCTCGTCGGAGAACAGGGCCCGCGCGAGCGCGGCGGTGCAGCCCGCGGGGCCGAACGTCGTGGAGCCTTTCACCGCGATCACCCGGGCGCTGAGCCCCCGGAGCGCCTCGAAGACATCCCGCTCCCGCGCCGCGTTCCGGCGGAGGGGCTTCCCCTTCACCTTCGCGCGGCTGAAGAGGGGCACCGCGCGGTCCCCGTGCTCCCCGAGGACGACCGCGTCCACGTCCCCCGGCGTGACGCCGAGGCGGTCCGCGATCAGGGCCCGCAGGCGAACGGAGTCCACGAGCGCGCCGGAGCCCAGGACCTTCTCCCTCGGAAGGCCGGAGGCCTTGCAGGCGACCGCGGTCATCACATCGAGAGGGTTCGTGAGGACGACGAGGGCGGCGTCCGGCGCGACCCGCCCGACCTCGCGGGCCAGGTCCGCCACGACGGGCGCGTTCGTGCGGAGGAGGTCGAGGCGGGACATCCCCGGCTTCCGGCCCTCCCCGGCGCACAGGACGACAAGGTCCGCGTCCGCCATGTCCGCGACCCCGCCCGAACGGACCGTGACCTTCCCGCACATGCCGTGGCGGAGGTCCTCGGCCTGCGCCCACGCGAAATCCCCCACCACGTCGTGGAGGACGAGATGGTCGAACGCCCCGTCTCGGGCGAGCGCGTACGCGATCGTACCCCCGAGCTTCCCGACCCCGATGACGCCGGCCTTCATCGCTGATCGGAGGACCACGGAGCGGACCGCGGTATAAGCCCTAGCTCGATACTGTTACAGAAGGGGGGCCAGGGCGGGCCTCTTCGCCCGCTGTCCGGTTATCCATGCTTGTTGATAACCGGGGACGACCCGCCCCGAGGGATGGCGGCCTCCCGCCTCATCCCGGGAGTAGCTCGTACTCCACGCGGTCCGTCTCCCGCCCTTTCGACCGCTTCCCGAGGACGTGGACCCGCCCGATCTCCCGCACGTTCCGCAGGTGGGTTCCGCCGCACGGGCAGTAGTCCGCGTCGCCGACCTGGATGATCCTCAGTCGCCGGATCGACTGCGGGATGAGCTCCATGAGGGCTCGGTCCTCGATCCGCTTCTCGACGACGACCCGGTCCTCCTCGAAGATCCGCACATCCGCCGCGGACGCGATCACCGCGTTGCACTCGTCCTCGATCCGCTTGAGGTCCGCGTCCGTGAAGTTCGCGGGCTGGAAGTCGATCCGGCTCCGGTCCGCGTGGATCTGGTTCCCGACGGTGCGGGCCGCGTAGATCCGGTACACGAGGCCGGACATCAGGTGCTGGGACGTGTGCATGCGCATGTGCGCATACCGGCGGTCCCAGTCGATCACGCCGTGCACTGCGTCGGCGGACGGCATGCGGTCCACGACGTGCCGGACCACGCCCTTCTCCTTCGTGACCCGTAGGATCCTCGCCTCCTCGTCGTCCCAGCGGAGCAGACCCGTGTCGTACGGCTGCCCGCCGCCCTCCGCGTAGAATGCGGTCTGGTCCAGGACGACGAAGTCCGGCCCGCGCTCGACCACGCGGGCATTGAACTCCCGGAGATAGCAGGGGTCCGGTTCCTGGCCCTTCCGTTCCTCCATGTAGAGCACGCGGGTCGCGGCCATGGACGGGCGGGAGTTCCTGGCGGGGTATAAAGCGTTCGCGGACCGCGGGCATCCCGTCCCGCGGTTCTGCAAACGGAGAGATCTAAATATATCGCAATATATCGTGATATATCATGTTCACAGGAAAACCGTTCGGACCCCCGCCTTTCGGCTTCTTCGCGAAGGTCCTCGTGGGACGGGGGGACTTCAAGGTCCTCGTGCTCCGGATTCTCCGCGAGCGCCCGATGCACGGGTACGAGATCACGCAGACGCTCGGGGAGCGGAGCCACGGGTTCTACCGCCCGAACCCGGGCGCGGTGTACCCCGCCCTGCGGGCCCTCCTCCGGAAGGGCTACGTCGCGAAGGCGGGCGGGGAGCGGCGGAAGACGTATCGTATCACGCCCGCGGGCCGGAGGTTCCTCCGGAGTCGCGAGGCGGCGGTCCAGCGGTACTTCCGGAGGTTCGAGGAGAGCATCGGGCCCGAGCGGGCGGCGATGATGCGGGAGATGCGGGCCACGGGCCGGCTCCTCGGGTCGAACCTCCGCGACGTGACGCCCGCCCAAGCGAAGGAGCTGGGCCGGCTCTTCGTGGACCTGCGGGAGCGGATCCTCCGGATCCTGGCGGGATAGGGGGCGACGGACATGGTGGGCAGCGTGATTCGGGTCTCGGGGCTGACGCGGGTCTTCAAGGAGCTGAAGGCGGTCGACGACGTGACGTTCGACGTGAAGGAAGGGGAGATCTTCGGGTTCCTGGGTCCGAACGGCGCGGGGAAGACGACGACGATTAACATGCTCACGACGGTCCTGCGGCCGACGGCGGGCCACGCGACCGTGGCGGGGCACGACATCGCCCAGGACCCCGTGGGCGTGCGGAAGTCGATTGGACTCGTCCCTCAGGAGTACACGGCGGACGAGGACCTCACGGGCCTGGAGAACCTGCTCCTGACCGCCCGGCTCTACGACATCCCCAAGACGGAAGCCCGGAGGCGGGCCGCGGAACTCCTCGACCTCGTCAAGCTCCAGGACGCGGCGGACCGCACCGTCGACACGTACTCCGGCGGGATGCGGCGGCGGCTCGAGCTCGCGTGCGGGCTGATCAACCGCCCGAAGGTCCTGTTCCTCGACGAGCCCACGCTGGGCCTCGACGTCCAGACCCGCGCGGCGGTGTGGGAGTACATCCGGCTCCTGAAGGAGCAGTACCACATGACGCTCTTCATGACGACCCACTACCTGGAGGAGGCGGACCAGCTCTGCGACCGGGTCGCGATCATCGACCACGGGAAGATCGTCGCCCTCGACTCGCCCGCAGCGCTCAAGGCGTCCCTCGGCGGGGACATCATCGACATCCGGGTGGACGGCGGGCCGAACGAGGCCCTCGCGGAGGCCCTCAGGGCCATCCCGGCGGTCCGGGAGCTGCGGCCCCTGGACGGCGGCTACCGCCTCACGGTCCTGAGCGGGGAGGAGACGGCCCCGCAGGTCCTCGACGCGATCCGGGGTTTGGGCCTGAAGGCGAGCCGGATCTCGATCGCGAAGCCCACCCTGGACGAGGTGTACCTCGCCCGCACCGGGCGCACGATGCGGGAGGAGGAGGGGAGCCGGGACCAGTTCTTCAAGCAACGCCTCACGATGCGGAGGGCGAGACCGTGATGAGCGGCCTGTTCGCCCTCACGGGGCGGGAGCTCAAGAAGTGGTACAAGCAGCCCTTCGTCCTGTTCATCAGCCTGGTCCAGCCGATCATCTGGATGGGCCTCTTCGGGAAGGCGTTCAACCTCGGGGCGCTCGCGCCTCCCGGTAGCCCGGGCGGCTTCTTCGGCGCGGCGGACTACTTCTCATACATGGCGGTCGGGATGCTGTCCTTCGTCGTGCTGTTCGCGACGATGTTCAGCGGGATGTCGATCGTCTGGGACCGGCGGCTCGGGTTCCTGAACAAGGTCCTCAGCACGCCCGCGAGCCGCGGCTCGATCATCCTGAGCAAGGTGTTCATCGCCGTGATCCGCGCGCTCACCCAGGCGGGGATCGTGCTCGTCGCGGCCGTCGTCCTGGGCCTCCAGGTCGGGGCGGGCTTCAACCCCGCCCTCCTGCTCGGGGTGTTCGCGGCCCTCTTCCTGATGAGCGTCGGCCTGTCGTCCCTGTTCGTGGCGATCGCGATCCGCTCGACGCGGTGGGAGACCCAGATGGCGATCATGAACCTCCTGAACCTCCCGCTCCTGTTCGCGAGCAACGCCCTGTTCCCGACGAACCTGATGCCGGACTGGCTGAGGGCCTTCGCGTCGGTGAACCCCGTGACGTACGGCACGGACGCGGCCCGCCAGCTGATTCTGTTCGCGCCGAACTGGACGAACGTGGCGAACGACTTCCTGTTCCTCGGAGGATTCGCGGCGATCTTCGCGACGATCGGGATCGTCCTGTCGTGGCGGTACCTGTCGAAGTAGACGGGAGCGAGTGGCGGGAGCCCTTCGCGGCGGGTTCCGAAACCGGCTTAGGCTTCGACCGCATCCCGGCGCGCGGTGGTACCGTGGACAAGGAGAAGGTCATCGCAACGATGAACGAGGCCCTGAGGATGGAGCTGGCGTCCGCCTTGAAATATCTCGACTTCTCGTTCCGGGTGTTCGGCCCGACGCGGAAGCCGGTCGTCGAGCACTTCCTTGAGGAGTCGAAGGAGTCGTTCGACCACGCGACGATGCTCGGGGACAAGATCGTGGCCCTCGGCGGCACGCCCGTGGTGGTCGCGGAGGCCCCGAAGGTCCCTGCGAAGGCGGCCCTCGAGGACATCCTGAAGATGGCGATCAAGAACGAGACGGCCGCGATCGACATCTACACGAGAATCCTCGACATGGTCCAGGACGAGACCCACCTCCGGGTGCTGTTCGAGAACCAAGTCCTCGCGGAGCGGGAGCACTTCGAGGAACTCTCGAAGATGATCCGGCGATAGGTGGGATTCGCGCGGGGCCGTCACGGCCGCGAGGCGGGCATGCAAGTGCCGTGCGCTGAGCGGCGGCCGGCGCTGGTTCGTGGCGGTCCTAGGTGTCAGTCGTCGAAGTCCACGGCCTCCACATGCCCGGTTTCTTCGTCGTGCACGATCTTCTCGACGCTTACGACCGTCTCGCACCCTCTCGCCGTGTCCCATCCAGGACCCCCGTCCGCGAAGTCGGTCCCCGAGCCGCAGTTCAGGAAATCGTCTCCCCCTTCGGTAGTTTCGATCACGTCATCCGCGAGGTCGCCGAACAGGAAATCGTCCCCCGATCCCCCGACGAGCCGATCCTCGCCGAACACGACGGAATCATCGCCGTCCCCGCCGAAGACATGGTCTCCGTGCAGACCGTCGGCACCCTCGCCGCCGACGAGGAGATCATTCCCGGCGTTCAGGATGTCGTTGCCGAACTGCCCGAGGAAGTCGCCCAATATGAAGTCCCCGTCCAGCTCGAAGTCGTCCCCCGGGCCACCGACCACGAGGTCGTCGCCGCCTGTGAGCTCATCGTCGCCTGGTCCGCCGAAAACGTCGTCCCCATCGAGGAACATCTCGTCTCCCGGCCCTCCATTCACGACATCGTCCCCGCCCATCACGCGGTCGTTTCCGGGGCCGCCGTTGGCGAGGTCTCCGGAGAGGAAGAAGTCGTTTCCTCGTCCGCCGTTCACGACATCGTCCCCGCACTGCAGGTAATCGTCGCCAAACCCGCCGAACATGGAGTCTCCGATTAGCTCGTCGTCACCCGCCCCGCCCAAAATGACGTCGTTGCCTCCGATGAGTATGTCGTCTCCATCGCCGCCGCTCAGAAAGTCCCCGGCCGGGATGACGCCCCCGGCGCGATCGTCACCGTCACCGGCATCCAGCAGGTCGTCTCCGCCTCTCAGTACGTCGTTGCCGCCGAGGCCCACAAGGAAGTCCCCATCCAAGTCGTCCGTGCCGGGTCCCCCGTAGATGACGTCGTCGCCTCCCTTGATCACGTCGTCGCCGTCGGTCCCGAAGATGAAGTCTCCCTCGAGGTCGTCGTTGCCCGGTCCTCCGTAAATCACGTCGTCGCCAGGGCCGCCGCACACGATGTCGTTTCCATCGAGTGCGTAGATGACGTCGTCACCGCTCAGGCCGCTGATGATGTCGTCTCCCGCCGTTCCCGTGATCACGTCGTCGTCCTCGGTCCCCACGATCGTGGCCGGCAGTTCGACGAGGCCCCCGCACGTCACCGGCTGCGCGCGAACGCCCGGAGCCGCCGAGATTAGTGCGATCACCGCTGTGGCCACGACAAGGAAGCTCACAATGAGTCTCCACTTCATTCGTCCTCTCCCCCGTCTTAGTCGCCGAGCAGCGCCTCTGATCACCCAGCTCGGCTAAGACACCGTGAGATGGCTTGTCAAGGTATTTAGGTCTACCTAAGGGCTGTAGCATGCAAGGCGGCTGGTGACACCGTGCGACGCCTGGCGTCCAAGTCCCGGCGCAGAGCTTTACTTTCCCAGGACCGACCGCGCGATCACGAGCCGCTGGACCTCCGAGGTGCCCTCATAAATCTCCGTGATCCGCTGGTCCCGGTACAGCTTCTCCACGACGTAGTCCTTGATGAACCCATACCCACCGTGAATCTGCAGCGCCGCGTCCACGGCCCGGTGGGACGCCTCGGAGGCGAACAACTTCGCCGCGCTCGACTCGTACGTGTGCCGCACCCCGCGGTCCTTCATCCACGCCGCGCGGTACGTGAGGATGCGGGCGGCCTCGATCTCCGTCGCCATGTCCGCGAGCTTCCACTGGATCGCCTGGAACTCCGCGATCTTCGAGCCGAACGCCTCCCGCTCCTGGGAGTACTTCAGGGACTCCTCGACGGCCCGCTGGGCGATCCCGAGGGCCTGCGCCGCGATCCCGATCCGCCCGCCGTCGAGGGTCGCGAGGGCGATGTTGAACCCCTTCCCCTGGGTCCCGAGCAGGTTCTCCTTCGGGATCCGGCAGCCGTCGAGGCCGAGCAGGGACGTGTCGCTCGCCCGAATCCCGAGCTTGTTCTCTTTCTTCAGGCGGTGGAAGCCAGGGGAGTCCGTGGGAACGATGAAGGCGCTGATGTCGTACTTCTGCGGGCCGGTGCGGGCGTACGTCACGATCACGTCCGCGATGTGCCCGTTCGTCACGAAGATCTTCGTGCCGTTCAGGACCCACTCGTCCCCCTCGAGGGTTGCGGTCGTCCGCATCGCGGCCGCGTCCGATCCGCTGCCCGGCTCCGTGAGAGCGTACGCCCCGAGCCGCTCGCCCCTCGCGACGGACCCGAGCCACTCCGCCTTTTGGGCCTCCGTCCCGAACCGCAGGAGGGGGTCGCACACGAGGCCGTTGTTC
>Ga0209341_10001528_pt1 | contig 22891 bp, 21 predicted proteins | sample RifCSP13_2_FD_184020 | JGI IMG/M metagenome (GOLD analysis project Ga0209341, IMG submission 184020) | Soil microbial communities from Rifle, Colorado - Rifle CSP2_sed 13_2 (SPAdes) (version 2) | ecosystem: Environmental > Terrestrial > Deep subsurface > Rock core/Sediment | place: Rifle... | reverse complement strand
CTCCATCACCGCCCGCTCAACCGCAGCAGGCTCCAGTCCCAGGAGAGGCGCGATCTCCGGCGTCGCCATCGCCCGCTCGGCAACCGCCAGGAGCTGCAAGAGATGCTGGGCCTCCACCGAGAGCCCACGGTAGTGCCGCTCGAACGCCGACCGCAACGTCGCCGGAGGGCTCCAGGACGCGACCGTCCGATCCCCGTCGGTCTCCGCCGCCACCAACGAGCTGGCCTCGTGCTGCTTCCAGTCCGACAACAACATCTCGACGAAATACGGGTTCCCCTGCGCCAGGCGCACGATCGTGGCCCGAATGCGATGATCGATCTCCTTGTCCTCCCCCAACAAATCGTCGAGCAAGCGCATTGCCTGGTCCGGCGGGAGCGGCTGGAGCGCGATGGTCTCCGCCCAGGCCAGACTGCCCCTGCCGGATTCCGCGGAGACCGACTCCACGGCACCGTCGGGTCGCGAAGTCCCCAGAATGAGCGTAGGAACGTGGTCGAGCCGGCGCGTCACCAGGAACAGCACTTCGCGGCTGGCCGGATCCATGTGCTGGACGTCGTCGAACCCCAGGAGCATCGGCCCCTGGTCCGACACTGCCTCCATCATCCGCAGCACGGCTTCGGCTACCCGCAGCCGGATGGAATCCGTGGGCGCGTTGGGTGGCTCGGGAATGCCCGGGTACATGGCCTTGAGCCCCGGGCACACGCGACTCGCCTCGGCGAGCCACACCGGCTCCGTCCCTCCGGCCGTGGGATCGCGCCCCAGCGCGGTGATCAGCTCGGCCACCGCTGCATAGGGAATGCCCTGGCCGATCTCCTGGCAGGGAACCACGAAGGCCGGCCACGCCCGCGCCGCCAGCGACGTCGCGAAGCGCCGGACCAGCGAACTCTTGCCGATCCCCGGCGCACCCGTCACCAGGCAGGTCTGGTAGCCGGCTCCCCGCGCACGGTCCCACAGGGCCTCGAGCCGGCTCAACTCGGCCTCACGACCCACGAACACCTCGCGCCGAGTCATCGCAGAGGGAAACGAGGAGGCTTGCGCCGCGAAAGCCGGTCGCTCCCCTCGCTCCAGCCGCCGCAAGAGCTGGCCGATCTCCGGGTTGGGATTGGTCCCGAATTCGGCCTCGGCACGGCGCACCTGCTCCTTGAGCAATCGCACCGCAGCCACGGTGTCCCCGTCGAGCAACGCGCGCTCGGCCAGCGCGTGCACCGCATCCGCGCACAGCGGATCCATACTGTGCAGCAACGCGGCGAGACGATGCACCCGCGGCAGATCCCCGGCGGACCGCGCCGCCTTGAGCGCCCCGCGCAGCGCATCGCGCGCCCGCGCCCGAATCCGTGCGCGCGAGGCGTCAACCCAGTGCGAGAACTCCGCGCCCGCGCAGTCCTCGATGCCGAGCAACGGCTCCAGCAGTGAATGGAGGGAAGCATCGCCGTCCTTCAGCCGGTCCAGGTCCGATGCCAGATCCGCCAGCAGCTGAACCTCCTGCTCTCGCCGCGTCAGCCCCTCCGCCCCGAGCCGCTCGCGAATCGCCACTAGCGCCTGCGACAGCGAATGACGCCCCTTCTCCCGGGACGCTTCGGGCCACAACAGGTCCGCCAGGGCGTCCCGACTCAGCGGCCGCTCGCGGCCCTCAAAATGGAGATAGGTGAGCAGCGCCAGCTGCTTCTTGGTGCGGAAACGGATCGCCGCGCCCCGGCGATCAACCAGCTGGGGCGGTCCGAAAACACGAAGAGCGAAGTGAGCCGCCATGACGCCCCCAAGGAAGCGCGCCGGGGACAACGTGGGGACCCTACGTCAACGGCGAATCAACACGTTGTCCCGGAAGGGCTTATGGAACTGCAGCGCCGAGATTACGGCAGGTCGGACGGCGCCGAGTCAACCGGCGCCAACGTATCTCCCGCGGCGCGAGCTGGTAAGTAGTGGATCCTACCCGATGTCCAGCACCCGGTTGGTGGCGTTGAGCACTGCGAGCGCGGCCGCTCGGGTGGGGTCCTCACCCGCCACGCAGAACCCCATCAACGCCTGGGTCCGGTCCTGAACCTGCGCCGCCAAATGCACCAGCACCGCGGAGTGGCCGAACGCGTCGAACACCTGCACGTCGTGCACCTCGATCCGGTGCTGCTCCCCCACCGCCTGCATTAACGCGTCCACCGCCGCCCGGGCTGAGGCGCGGAGACCCTCCACCTCCGGGCAGCCCCCGGTGGCCGCGCCTACGTAGCTCCCCGCCTCCGGCCGCTCCAGCTCGACCGTGGCCAGGCACTGGTTTTGGGAGAGTCGCTCCAGCGAAGCGCGGACGAACCTGACACGGCGCGGGGGGCGGTCCGACACGGCCCGATGCTCCGGTGAAAGAAGGACGTTGGAAGGTCCTGGGACCTCCGCCCGAGTCTACTGCCGGGACCGTTGTCGGGAGTGTGAGATAGATCACGTCGGGCCCGCGGAAATGTCCCCAAAACGCACCTTCGGTGTCCCCAAAACGCACTGACGGGAGCGCGCGACGAGCCCTAGTCATGGGGCCATCAGGTAGCGGTCATTGGCGATCAGCGGCCGAGCGCCCCGGCAGCTGGGAGTACGGGAAGGTTTTTTGGGAAGGGGGCGACTATGGAAATGCTGCGGAGCGTGGCGCATCCGATCGGCCGTCGGATCATGCGCGATGAGCGCGGGATCGCGCTGATGGTGGTGCTGCTGGTGAGCCTGGCCGTTGGCGCCATCGCCCTGGGGGCGAGCATGATGACTACCAGCACGCATCTGGTCGCCCGCTATTCCGAGCGCCTGGGGATTCTCGAAGCGACCGCGGACGCGGGGATCGAGTGGGCCCGGGCCAAGATCAACGCCAACAAGGCCAATTACCCAGATAGCTCGTACCGGACCCTCGAGAACGGGGTCAGCGTGACGGATGCCTCTGGTGCCGTCATCCCCGGCGTGCGCCGCTGGACCTACGTTGGCCCCACCGGCATCACCAGCGGGCAGTACGGCGTCTTCGGCAGCGTGGTGGTCATCGTGGAAGACGCGTCAGGCAACAAGATCGTCCGCCGGGGTGAGGTGTTCCAGGAGAGCTTCGCCAAGTTCGCCTACTTCACCGACATCGAAGGGAGCATCGTGTTCGGCGGCGGCGACCAGATCTGGGGGCCGGTGCACTCCAACGACCGGATTCGCATCCACACCACCCCGTCGCCGGCGGCCTGGTTCCATAATCAACTGGAAACCGCCAAGGACGTCTACAACAAGGGGAACGGCCGGTTTGATCAGGGCTACATCGAAAACGGCAAGTACATCCCCATGCCCGCCACCGCCGACCTGAACAAGCTCAAGGTCCAGGCCCAGGCGGGGAACACGGTGATCGCGGGCACCACCGGCGGGAACTACGGGGAAGCCACCACCCGCATCGACTTCGTGGCGGTGGACCTGAACAACGACGGGCTGACGAATGGGTCCAACGAAGGCTTCATGCGCGTCTACCAGGCCGCCAGCAGCGCCAACGCCTGGTGGGTGGTGGGCACCCTCGGCGGCGTGAGCTACGCCAGCGATTCTCCCAACTGCGCCGACTCCACCGGCCACGGGGCCAGGTACGTCCCGGCCACGGCTCACTCCACCTCGGCTGGGGCCTCCCCGCACACCCGGGCCAGTTCCATGATCCAGGCCAGCAAGCGCTGCTTCCTGGGAGGGTCGGAGTTCCTGGACAACGGCGACAACCGGTTCGACTCCACGGACGCGCGAGGCCGCTGGCTCCGGTGGGCTGGCTCGGTGGACTCGGCGCTGCTGGTCAAGCGACCCGACGACGCCGCCTTCCTGTGGCCCATCACCCGCCAGGCTAATCCATCGTTCAAGGGCGTGGTCCACGTCGAGGGCCACGTGGCGGTGAGCGGCACGCTGCGCGGTCAGGTGACCCTGGCAGCCACCGGCAACATCGTCATCGCGGACGACGTCAAGTACGCCACCGATCCGGGCGCGGGGACCTGTGCCGACCTGCTGGGGTTCTTTGCCGGAACCGACGTCATCATCGCGAACAACACGCTCAACGCGCCACAGCGCGCCAGCAGCAGCAACACCACGTACCGGACCTACGACGACACCAAGGACGAGTTCATTCAGGGAGTGGTGCTGGCGCTCAACATCTTCACCGTGAATGGCTACAGCGCCGGGCCGTCCGGCGCCGAAGCGTGTGAGACCACCAACTGGGGCAGGGGCTGCATCTACCTGACCGGGGGCATCGTCCAGAATACCCGTGGCGCCGTGGGCACCACCAGCGGGACGGGGTACCTCAAGCGGTACGCCTACGACCAGTGTGTGCTCACCAGCCCGCCACCGTACTTCCCCACCACGGGCCACTTCGCCCGGGGGCGGTTCTTCGAGGTGGATCCCGCAGGGTTCGACGTGGCTTCCTACTACGCGTCGCTGGGCCCCCGCTGAACCATCCGGTGACTCCCAGCGGCTACGCGCGCCGGGCGGCTCTCCGCCCGGCGCGTTCGTTGGTACGTCCAAGACCGACTTCTTCGAGGGTCTCTACTCGGGCCGGATGAATGTCCCCAAAACGCCCCTTGGGTGTCCCCAAAACGCACTGACGGGAGCCCGCGCCGGGCGGTAGTGATATGGGTATAGCGAGCGGTCACTGGCGATCAGCGGCCCGGCGCCCAGGCCGCTGGGGTTACGGGAAGATTTCGGGAAGGGGGCGACCATGGAAGTGCTGTTGGTGGACGACGACCCCGCGGTCCGGCAGGCGGTGGGGAAGGCCCTGCGACGGGCCGGCTTCGAGGTCACGGCGGTGGACAACGGCCTGGCCGCCCTGGCCGCCATCCAGACGCACTCCTTTGGCGTGGTGGTCACCGATATCCGCATGGACTTCCTGGACGGGATCCGCCTCTACCAGGAGCTGGAGGCCGAGTTCCCCGAGCTGCAGGAGCGCGTGGTGCTGGTCTCGGCTTGGGCGGAAGACCCGGAAGTAGACGCGTTCGTCCACCGCACCGGCCGGCCCTTGCTCCGGAAGCCTTTCGAGTTGGCGGATCTGCTGGAGCTGGTGCGCAACACCGCCGCGTACGGCGTCGAGCGTGGCGAGGGCTACGTCCCGTTCTCCCCGGGCGAGGCAGCCGAACTCAGGACCATGGGCGTACGCTCGGGCGGGAACCTGGCCTGCCCGCGCTGCGGTGGGGCGCTCAGCGTGCGGAGCGTGGCGCGCAAGGACCGAGCGGCGGGTTGGGAGCTGCGCTGCCACCTATGCAAACGCAGTCTGGCGGTACTGCCGGTGCTGCCCCCCAGCGAGCGCCTACGGGCCAGCCGGGTGGCAGAGCGCGAGCCGCGTTGACCAACGCCGAGATCAACCTCCCGCCCGGCGCTCAGCTGGGCTATACCATCGCCGTCGCGTCCGGCGAGTTCGAGCTGGCGCTCGACGGTACGGTGATCGCGCGGGTGGATCGCCCACTGAGCGACGGCGATCAGTGGTACATCACGCGGCTCAAGCCCGGCATCCACCGGCTCGACCTCACCGCCCGCAACCTGGGCGCCGAGCGCTACAACGCCGAGGTGCGATTGTGGGTGGGCGATCCCAATGCCCCTACCTGGAAGACGGTCTTCACCTACCGCAGCAGCGGGAAGCCGGGGGATACCGGGGCCGGGCACACCGTGGGGGTCAACGTGGCCGCGACACCCGTGCCCAGGTCCGCTTGACGCGCCGACGGGCACTCCTATTCTTAGCAATCACCTGATCGGAGATCACCCGTGACCCGCGCAACAACGCTCGCTGGGCTGCTCTGGTTGGCAGGTGCGGCCTCCGGCGCGGCGGCCCAGGAGCGCCCGAACTTCAGCGGCGAGTGGGTGCAAGCCGATTCGGCTGCCGTACGGGCCACGGTGGCCGCCACGGGCGACGCGCCCTTCCGACGGGGCGACATGGGGAGCGGCTGGGGCTCGCCCTTCACCATCACGCAGCAGGCGGACCGCCTGGTCGTTGCGTACACGTTCTTCTCGGCCTATGACCTGCAGCCGCGCCTTCAGTTCACCTACGCGCTGGACGGTTCGGAATCGCGCAACGCCGTGATGATCGGCCACGCGACGTCGGACCAGCGATCGAAGGCGTCGTGGGTGGGGAACACGCTCGTCATTGCCACGACCTACCCTGCGCCGAGCGACGCCGACGGACGCGCCACCGCCGCCGAAGTGCGGCGGGCGCTCACGCTCGAGTCACCGACGCTGCTGGTGGTCGAGACCACGCGCGTGGGCGTCCTCGGGGGCGCGACGACGACCACGACCCGGGCGACGTACCTCAGGCGCTGACCGGCGCCGCTGTCTACGGCCTCCGCGGCGGGGTGTATGGATCCTGCGCCCCGACTGGCACGTTCGGATATCGCTCCGTGCTCGCGGTGTAGTCCGCGACCAGCTGGTCGAAGAGGCCGATGGCCCACGGGTTGGCGTCCTTGATGTCGGACTCCTCGCGCGGATCCGACCGCAGGTTGAACAGCCGCATCAGCGGCGGCTCGGTCACCCGCGGCTCGGGCATGAAGGCGTAGTGGAACTTCCAGTCCTTCCACTTCACCGCGCGGACGGCGTTGCCCGTGAAGTACAGTGCGCTCTCGCGGTTCGACGTCTTCTGGCGGCCTTCGAGAAACGGAAGCTGGTTCACCCCGTCGATGGCGCGGTCCCGGGGCACGATGTCGGCGCCGGTCGCCGCCGCGATGGTCGGGAAGAAATCGAGCTCGTGCACGATTTGGTTCGAGACCTGGCCGCGCGGGATGCGCGCCGGCCAGCGGATGACGCACGGGGTGCGGATGCCGCCCTCCATCACGGAGTTGTAGAACCCGCGCCACGGGCCCGACGTTCCGCGCCAGGGGCGACGTCCCTCGGCGCCGTTGTCGGTGCACCAGAAGACCATGGTGTTGCGCTCGACCCCGAGTCGCCTCAGCGCCGAAAGCACCAGTCCGACGTTGTGGTCCACGTCGGCCATGGCGTCGCCGATGTCGCCCGCGCCGGTCGTGCCCGCGAAGTCCGGGTGCGCCAGCGTCGGGAAGTGTATCTGCGTGATCGGGTAGAAGAAGAAGAACGGCTTGCCTGCCCGCACGCTCCGTTCCATGAAGTCGACTCCCTTGAGCGCCGCCTCGCGGTCCACCGTCCGCCGCGAATCAAGGTCGAACACCTTCGCCTTCCGGGCGGGCTCACCCGCCTTCTGTTCCCAGATGTAGGGCACCTCGGTCGTCGCAGGATCGAAGTTCGGCAACGTCGTGGTCTGCGCCTCGTTGCTGGTGTTGGGGATCCCGTACCACTCGTCGAAGCCCTGGTCGATCGGCGTCCGTCCGCGCACCCAGCTGCTGCCGCCAAGGTGCCATTTGCCGAACAGCGCGGTCGCGTAGCCGATGGACTTCAGCGCCTCGGCAATCGTGACTTCCCAGAGCGTGATTCCGGTGGGTTGCGTGGCACCCGAGCGGATGGCGTACCGCCCGGTGAGCAGCGCCGCGCGCGAGACCGTGCACGAGAACTCGACGTTGAAGTTGTCGAGCCGGATGCCCTGCGCCGCGATACTGTCGATGTTCGGTGTCGGTACGCCCCGCACGCCGCCGTACGCGCCAACTTCGCCCCAGCCGAGGTTGTCGGGGAAGATGAGGACGACATTCGGGCGCTCGGCCTGCTGGGCCGACAGTTGGGTCACCACCAGGGCGACGAGGGGCAGGGGGCGCACGAGGGCGCGAAGGTGACGAATCATCTGATCGACTCCGGATGGGGGCGGCACGGCTGGCCCTGAACTTAATCATCCAATCCCGGCAGAACACTACCGTTTCCGGCTGCCTCCGGCGGACTGGCTGCCAGGATCTCTGGGTCTGGAGGGCGGCTGGTGGCGGTATCGCGAGCCTACCGTAGATTCGGAGCAAGCCCCACCTCTGGTCGCTCCAACCCTGATAGGAGGTCCGCGTGAAGTTCCCGCCCATTCTCACCACCACCTACACCGTGGGGACGGGAGACGTCTTCCTCACGATCGTCGTGGGCGAAGCCCAGCTCGGCAGCTCGGTGGTCAAGCTGGGCGGGAAGGAAATCGGGCGGGGCGAGATCAAGGAGCTGAAGCTGGGCACTGGATCACAGCTTGCCGGCAAAAAGATATCGGTGAAGACCGTGGTCACCGACACCAACGACAAGACCAACCACACCAGCGTTCGCTACGCGCTCACGGGGGGCGTGGCGGAGGCCCGGCACGACCTGTCCATTGACGTGGACCAGGAAGGCGAGTCGGTCATCTACCGGATCGAAATCGAGTTCGTCGAGTGACGCCGCGAACCGTCGTCCTTGCCGTTCTCGCGTTGGGGGCTGCGCCGGGTGTGCGTCACGCCCTGGCGCAGGCGCCTCCCGACAGCGCCCAGGTGGATCAGTTCCGGCCCCCGGCCGCTCCGGCTTTCGTGCTGCTGGGCGTGGAGCCGGTGTCCGTGGAGCGGCCCAGTACGCCCCAGGGCTTCGCGGTGAGCGTCGTGTCGGCCACCAATCAGCTCACCTCGCTGCCCCGGAACTACGCCATCGAGGTCTCGCCGTACTGGCTGGCCCGTCACCCCACGCTGGAGTTCAACGACTACTACTATCGGGCGAGCCTGTGGCAGACCTTGAAGCAGACCCTGTCGCTGTCCTTCGCCACGGTGACCCCGGACACGGGCAGCGCCGGCACGGCCGTCGGCTTGGGGGTCCGCGCGCTACTGGCCCGCGGGCAGGCGCCGGACGTGATCGACCTGATGAAGGCGGTGCAGGACTCCATGCTGGATGAAGACGACCCGGAGAAGCTTCGGCGGCTGGACGGCACCCAACGAGCGCTGGTGGCGGAGTTCCACGCGGCGGACCTGCGGCGGGTAGGCGGGCGGTTCGAGGTGGCCGCGGCCGCGACGGTGCAGTTCCCCTCCCAGCGGTTCGAGAACGGGCAGTTGCGCCGGCTGGGGATCTGGACCACGTACAGCTATCAGCTGGAGGATCCCCGCCTCGACCTCACGGCGCTGGCCCGGGCCATGGTCAACGTCACTGGCCCGGAGAGCGGCGCCCTGTTCGATTTCGGAAGCCGGTTGAGCCTGGAAGCCCAGCGGCGGCTGGTGGTGTCGCTGGAGGTCGTAGGACGAGCGGCGGTAGATGCTACGCTGGAGCGAACCGGCCCGGGGCAGGCAGCCGGGACCATCGCCCTGGAGGCGACCTACCGCGCGGCGGGATCGGCGGAGTACCTGTTGGGGAACGGATCGTCGGTGCTGATCTCGTTCGGGCGCGACTATTCCCCCACGGGGGATACCGACTCGAACCTGATCGCCACCGTGGGCGTCAACCTCGGCTTCGGCGTGGTTCCATTCGTGGCCGCACCGAGAGGGAGCTGAGACTCACGGAGGTACCATGACGGCAGCGACGGTGGTCGAGTCGCCCGAAACCCGCATCCAGCTCAAGGTGGTGAGCGTCTTGGAGCGAGTGATCCGGGGCAAGGCCTCGGCCCAGTGCTGGCAGGTGACGTTCTACAAGTACCACCGCGGGTTCACGGCGTTGATGTCCGCGCTGGGCGGGATGGGCCTGGTGCAGGGGGATCCCGCTCAGGAACTCTGGTCCCAGGCCAACGCTTTCTTCGTCGCAGGCGCGCTGGGCCTCGTGCTCGCGGCGCTCCTCGAGTTGTACAAGGCCTACAACATCGAGCAAACGGCAATTCACGCGCTGGCCGCGCGCGACGCCTTCGCGCTGGTCCACGAGAACCTGGACCTGTCGCTCCAGGAGTCGGACCCGTTGCCGCAACTCAACGTCGTGGTGGATGAGTCCAAGACGCTGCTGCGCAACTTCCACAAGGTCATGCCCGCCGGCGGCCCCACGGTGACCAGCGAAGCCGAACGACTGGGCAAGGACCTGCTCGACAAGAACTGCCGCTACTGGCAACTCCCGCCCGCCGGGCTGGGGAGGTGACCCATGTCTGACAGCCAAAGCACGTTTCTCAAGCATCTGGGTGGCAAGGCCATCGCCCGGTTCAAGCTGGACCCGTCGGGACAGCCGGTGTTTGTCGAAGCAGAAGACGGGGCCAAGCACTACGTGATCGACTTGAGCCTGCCGGAGGTGATCCCCGAGGTGTCCATCGTCACCTATCGCCTCCACCCCACCTACTATGACCCGGTGCGCGAGTCGGAGGACCCGGTGACCCATTTCCAGGAGCGGATCACCAGCTTCGGGGACTACCGGCTGAACATCGAGGCCGCGGTGGGGGGCCGGCTGCTGGCCGAGCGGGTGAACCTGTCGGAGCTGCTGCGGGAGGGCCATCGGTCGGAGCTCAACTCTCCGGGCATCGCGCAGGCGATTGAGACCATCGAGGGCCTGTAGCTGCACGGTTGGTGCTGTGCGGGGCGCTGATCGATCCTAGAGCCAGGCCTTTCCCAACCCGACGATCAACCCGGCGAGCGGCACGATGGTGCCGAGTCAGAAGACGAACATCAGCTTCACGTGATCTCGCATTTGGGACGCGATCTCGGCGCGGACGTCGGCGAAGCCCGATCGTGGAGTGCGTTGGGTTACCTCGTGGCGGGCCTCACCGATCGATACGCCATCCATCTCGTGGGCCCCGGATTGCGAGTGACGCGGATCGAACACACAGTTAAGCCGGTCCCGGTCCGAGCCGAGGAGAAAGCGGAGCCGGAAGCGCGGATCACATGGGGCATGGGACAACGGGACCCCGCATGGCGCTGGCGCGGCGCCGCCATGCCGGACACCAAGCCTCCGTACCGGGCCCTGACGTTGGAGGTGACGGCCGCCTCTGGATGTGGGTATCACGCTTGGCGGCAGAAACGGAACCCGAGGAGCCTCCACCTGTACCCGGAATGCCGTCGCTCAGGCGGCTGGAACCCGATGTGTTCGAAGTCTTCGATCCGGATGGCAGCTACCTGGGCGAGGTACCAGTGCCGAGAGGGACGAGGCTTGCGGTGACGGTAGGAGACCTGGTGTGGGTGTCACGCGTGATACGCTCGGCATCCAGCGCGTCGAGCGCTTGCGGGTCCAACCACCGTTCGGCGCGGCCTGTTCCCGGCCGCGCCCGGGATTCAGGTCCGCCCACCGGATTTCTCCTCTCAGTATTCGGGCCATCCCGGCACCTCCGCCAGGAGCCCCTCCTCGGCCAGCGCCCGCTCGTGAGTAGGTTCGAGCCGGGCGCACTCACGGGCCAGACGGGTCCGCTCCAGGCAACCGCCGGCGGCCCGCCATCCTTCCACCGCGGTCGCGGAGCAATTCCTCGCGTGAGGGCCAACAGCCGAGCCCCCTCGGCCGTATTTGCAGCAGAGGCGACGGTCGTGCAGCATTAAGGCGCGACCTCATCACACCTCTTTCCCCGTCGCGTCGTTTGCTCGAGGAGTGGCCGACCATGCACACCGCGTCCCGATGCTCCCGCACCCTGCTCACCGCGTTGTTTCTGGCACCCCTGCCGACGCTGGTCTCGGCGCAAGGCGGCGGCCAGGGCCAGCAGCAAGCCCCCGCGGCTCCCGCCATCAACCAGGCGACCGATCCCCTGCTCAAGCCCTTCCGCTGGCGCTCCATTGGGCCGGTGGGGCAGGGTGGCCGGGTGGACGACTTCGCCGTGGTGGAAAGCGACCCGTCCACCTTCTACGTGGGCTTCGCCACCGGCGGCCTGTGGAAGACCACCAATCACGGCACCACCTTCGAGCCGGTCTTTGACACCTTCACATCCGCCTCCATCGGCGACGTCGCCGTCGCCCCGTCCCACCCGGACATCGTCTGGGTGGGCACCGGCGAGGCCAACAATCGGCAGTCTTCGTCCTTCGGCGACGGGATCTATAAGTCCACCGACGGTGCCAAGACCTTCACCCACATGGGACTTCGCGAGACCCAAACAGTAGCCCGCTTCCTCATCCACCCGCGGAATCCGGACGTCGTGTGGGTGGCGGCCAACGGCCACCTGTTTGGCCCCAACCCCGAGCGCGGCGTGTTCAAGACGGCCGACGGCGGCCGCACCTGGCGCAAGGTGCTCTTCGTGGACGACCACACCGGCGCCACCGAGCTCGTGATGGATCCCTCCAACCCGGACGTGCTCTTCGCGGCCACCTACCAGCGGCGCCGCACGGCGTGGGGCTTCGCGGGCGGGGGCCCAAGCAGTGGCATCTGGCGCTCCGACGACGGCGGCGAGCGCTGGAGCCGAGTGAGCGGGAACGGGCTCCCCAACGGCACCATGGGCCGGGTGGCGCTGGACTTCTCGCGGTCGAATCCGAACGTGATCTACGCGCAGATCGAAGTGGCGCCGGACGAGGAGCGCCTGGTGGCCCAGGGACAGCGGCAGGGCGGCGGGGCGGGCCAGGCCGGTACTGGCGGCCCGGGGGCGCAAGCGGGTGGCGGTGGCGGTGGTCCTCCTCAGTGCCCCACCACGGGCGTGATTCAAGAAGCGGGTGCCGGCGGCGGGGGCGGCGGGGGCGGTGGCCAGCAGCAACCTGCGGAGCCGGACCCGCAGTGCTCCGGCGTGTGGCGGTCCAACGACAAAGGGCGGACCTGGGAGTTCCTCTCCAACCAGAACGCTCGCCCCATGTACTTCAGCCAGATCCGGGTGGACCCCAGTAACGAGAACACGGTCTACACCGCCGGCGTGCAGTCCTACAAGTCCACCGACGGCGGCAAGACGTGGCGGACGCTCCAGGGGCAGGGCCACGTGGATCACCATGCTCTCTGGATCGATCCCAACGACAGTCGGCACGTGATGTACGGCAACGACGGCTCGGTGGACGTCTCCTGGGACGGCGGCGAGACCTGGGAGTCGTTGCGTAGCTGGGCGGTGGGCCAGCCGTATCACGCCTCGGTGGACCTGCGGCGGCCGTATTTCGTGTGCACCGGGCTCCAGGACAACGGGAGCTGGTGCGGGCCCAGCAGCGTGCGCGAGGGACCGATCCTGGCGCAGGACTGGTATCGCGTCGGCGGCGGGGATGGTTTTTACAGCCAGATCGATCCCACCGACTGGATGATCCTCTACAGCGAGTCGCAGGGCGGGAACATGAACCGCTACAACCTGCGCACCGGCGAATCGCAGAGCATCCGGCCGCGAGCCCCGCTCCGTCCCGGCCAGGGGCCCGGTGGCGGGGGAGGGGGCGGGGGGCAATTCCAGAACCTCACGCCGGAGCAGCAGGAGGCTTTCCGGCGCGGCAACATCGCGCCCCAGCCGCCCGAGGGAACCCAGTTCCGCTGGAATTGGAACACGCCCATGCTGCTCTCGCCCCACAACCCGAGCGTCATCTATGTGGGCGGGAACCGGCTGTTCAAGTCGTTCAACCGCGGTGAGACGTGGACCATGACCGGGGACTTGACCAAGGCCATTGATCGCGACACCCGCGAGATCATGGGCCAGAAGGGCACGCTCCCCCGCTGCGGCCGCGAGCGCTCGGGCGCGTGCATCCTCTCCAAGCACGACGGCACCAGCGCCTGGGGGACCCTCGTCACCATCGCCGAGTCGCCGCTGGTGCCCGGCGTCCTGTGGGTGGGCACCGACGACGGCAACGTGCAGGTGAGCAAGGATGGCGGCGCCACCTGGACCGAGGTGGGCAAGAACATCCCCGGCGGGACCAAGGAGTACTACGTGTCCCGGGTGGAGGCCTCGTACTTCGATGCCGGGACGGCCTACGTCTCGGTGGACGGCCATCGGCACGACGACCTGAGGCCGTACGTGTGGGTGACCCGCGATTACGGCGCCACCTGGACCTCCCTCGCCGGCAACCTCCCGGCGTACGGCAACGTCAACACGGTTCGTCAGGATCCCAAGAACCGGAACCTGATCTACCTGGGCACCGAGTTCGCCTTCTATGCGTCGCTGGATGAGGGGAAGTCGTGGCAGCGGTTCATGACCAACCTGCCCGGCACCCGGTTCGACGACGTCCTGGTGCATCCGCGAGACAACGACCTGGTGCTCTCGACCCACGGGCGGAGCATCTGGATCATGGACGACGTGACGCCGCTCCAGCAGCTCTCGGCGGAGGTCCTGGCGCAGGACGCCCATCTGTTCGAGGCGCGGAGCGCGGTGGCGTGGAGGAACGATCCCACGCGCTCGCGGTCGGTGACCGGCAACAAGAACTTCCGCGGCGAAAACGCGCCGGACGGCACCGCGATCAGCTATTACCTCAAGTCCGCAGCCTCGGGCGACGTGAAGATCACGATCGCGAACGCGGCGACCGGTGAGGTGTTCCGCAATCTGGACGGCACCAGGGAGCAGGGGTTGAACCGGGTGCAGTGGAACCTGCGGGGCAACCCGCCGCCGCGTCAGGCGGGGCAGGCCGGCGGTGGTGGGGGCGGCTTCGGCGGCCAGCAACAGGGTCCGCTGGCGCGACCCGCGCTCTACAAGGTCACGCTTACAGTAGGCGGCCGCGACTACACGCGGATGGTGGAGGTGGAAGAGGATCGCTGGCTGACGGAGCGATAGGTCGGGCCGCGGGCGGGATAGGAGGGGACGGCAGAACGCCGTCCCCTCTTTCTTTCGGGCCTACCTCACCACCACCCGGACCGTATCGGTCGCCACGCCCTCCATGGGTGTGTGGTCACCGTACGCCAGCACCGCGATGATGCGGTGCTCTCCCGGCGCGAGCCCGGAGGCCGTCCACTCCCCGACCCCGGTGCCGAGGTGCACGATGCCGGGCACGCCCGCGGGAATCGGGGCGCCGGGCGGGGTCGGGTCGGTGTCGATGAACAGGTGGTGATGGCCGCGACCGGCGACCCGTTGTCCGTCGGCGGCGACTACCTCGACCCCCTCCGCCCCGAGCACCACCCGCACCTCCGTTCCCAGGGTGTCGCCGTCCGCGGGTTGCAGAATGACGGCGCGCGCCGCCGGCTCGCCGCTGCATGCGGCCACGGCCCATAGCGCTGTGAACCGAGTTGGCAACGTGTAACGCACGGTCTCGCCTCCCCTTCGGGACTCGATCATCGTAGAGCATCCTGAGGCGCTCGGCAAGCGCTCGCTCCCTGATCGCTCCTACGGAGAGCCCCGACCGCGCCCGAGGCGCAGCCGCCTCCATGATCGGGCCAGTCCGATCAAGTGGGCCGCGCCGACCACCAGCGAGACCGCGGAGAAAGCCAGGCCGCGCGAAGGCTGATACGCGCCGGCGATCTGGGGCACGATCAGCGTGCCGCGCAGGGTGTAAGCCGCCCCGATCACCGCGAGTCCGGTGCGCAACAGCGGGAGCCGGCGGATCATGCCACCGCCCGAGCAACCGTAGAGGCCCCACACCGTGAACCCGGCGGCGAGGCCGAGCGTTACGAGGGCAGGAATGAGCGAGCCCTGCTCGGACAGGTGAATGAGCCGTTCCGGGGCGGTGAAGTACCGGTACGCCGGAGTGCCGATGGGCACCATGACGACGTGGACCAGCGCGACCGCGAAGCTCGAAAGCCCCGCGAGCCACAGGACGGCACCGTCCGGCCCCAGGTCGCGCACCGATTTCATCGCGCGATCTTGGCGCCCAGCTGACGCAGTAGCGCCCAATCGTCGGCCTGATGCCAGCCCTCGATGACCTTCCCGCCCTGGATCCGGTCGATCGCCACGCCGCCGTAGCTCACAGACCGGCCTGTGGCCGGGATGCCCCGGTACTCGCCCCGGTGAGTGCCATGGAAGGTGACCCGGGTGACGACCTGATCGCCTTCGGCGATCTGCTCTTCGATCACCAGGCGGAAGTCCGGGAATCGCTCGAGTAGCTGTGCCCGCATCATCTGGACGTCCGTGGGACGCATCAGTTGGCCGTTCAGCACGTAGCCGCTATCGGGGAAGACCTGGGCCACGGCCCCGATGTCGCCGCGGTTGAGCGTCTCCTCCATGTAGCGGCGCACCAGGGCCTTGTTGGCCTCCAGCCGGTCCCGCTCGCCGCACGCGAGTGACGCCAGCGCGATCCAGCCCGCCAGCACCAGGCGCATCAGCTGAGCCGCAGGAGACGGCGGACCTTGCTGCCCATCCTGGCGGCCCGCTCCACTTCCGGCGCCTCCATGGTCTGGAATTCCTTGAACCAGGTTTCCATGGTCTCGAAGAAGGTCTGCATTTGCTCCAGCCGGGTGCGGGTGTGCTCGTCGCCGCGTTTGGCCTCGGCGAGACACTCCTCCAGCACCACCAGCGTGGGTTGGATCTCGCGACGCCACCGTTCCTCCACGATGGTCTTGAACAACTGCCAAATGTCGGTCACCGATTCGAAAAAGTCCCGCCGGTCGCCTAGCTGGTGGGTCACGCGGACGATACCCCAGGCCTGTAGCTCCCGCAGGCCGGTGCTCACGTTAGACCGCGCCACCGACAGCGTCTCGGCGATCTCGGCGGCGTCGAGGGGCCGAGGGGCGAGGAAGAGCAGGGCGTGGATCTGGGCAACCGTGCGGTTGATCCCCCACCGGGAGCCCATCTCCCCCCAATGCACGACCAGCTTTCGGGCCGCGGCTGACAGGTCCATACGTTAAGTTCCTGTAATTACTGTACTAACAGAAATTACTGACACTGCAGGCTGCTGTCAAGCTCTCGTCCAGGTGCGCGACGTTTGGCTCCGCCGGCGCGTAGAATTGATGCGAGTCACAGGCCAAGGTAGGTTTACCTTGGACGGCGCACCCTCAGGGGGTCCCGTCCATGCCGGTCACGGCCAGGCTGTCCCACAAGCTCTACGAAGCGTTCGGCGAGGAAGCCGGCGCGGATAGGGTAGGGTGGATGCAGCACATCGAAGCGCAGCGTGCGGAACTGCGTGAGCTGAACGAGCTCAACTTCGGCCGTTTCGAGGCGCGGCTCAGTGAGCTCAGCCGCCACATGGACGCCAGATTCACCCAGGTGGACGCCAGATTCACCCAGGTGGACGCCAGATTCGCCCAGGTGGACGCCAGATTCACGCAGCTCGAAGACACGATGGACGCCAGGTTCGCGCAGTTCGAGGCCACGATCGTGGGCCGGCTCGAGGCCAAGATCGAGCAACGCACCGCGGACCTGATGAAATGGTCGTTCGTCTTTTGGTGTGGGGCGGTGGCGGCGGTCGCGGCGCTGGCCGGCGTGTTGAAGTGACCGTCCCCTTCCGCTGACCGCACTCGCTCCACCCAGCCTCGCGTCGTAGCTTTGCCTCGTGTGGCAAACGCACTCGGCTCCGACGCGAGGTCTTTCATGAACCGCTCCACCCGCACCACCAGCATCGTCCTCTCGCTCGTCGTCGTTTCGACTCAACTCGCCATGGGCCAGACCCCGGTGCCAGCGAATCGCGACGGCGCCGCAGCGGCGGCCCGGCCCGGCCGGAGCCCCACGCAGCCCATAGACGAGGAGTACACCCGGAAGATCCGCGAATACACCACCGAGCTGTTCTTCTTATCGCCGCTGGTGGATTATCTGCCGGCCTCCCAGACGGTCCCAACGCCGGCCGCCGTGCTGGGCGACATCGCTGGCGCGCCCAACAAGCTGCCGTACTCCAGCGAGGTGTATCAGTACTTGCGCCTGCTGGAGAAGGCGAGCCCGCGGGTGAAGGTGTTCTCCATTGGTACCACGGAAGAGAACCGGGAGATGATCGCGGTGGCGGTGGCTTCCGAGGCGCTGATGTCGAGCCTGGACGCCAACCGCGAAAAGCTGGCCAAGCTGGCCGACCCGCGGACCACCACCGACGCGGAAGCCGAGCGCCTCCAGGCGGAGGCGACGCCGATCTACTACGTCACCGGCACCATTCACTCGCCGGAAGCCGGTGCCCCCACGGCGCTCATGGAGTTGGCCTACCGGCTGGCCGTGGACGAGAGCCCTTACATCCAGAACATCCGGGATCACGTGATCACGCTGATCACGCCCATCGTGGAGGTGGACGGCCGGGACCGCCAGGTGGACGTGTTCCGCTGGCACCTGGCCCATCCCAACGAGACCTGGCCCAACCTGATTTACTGGGGCCACTACGTGGCGCACGACAACAACCGCGACGCCATGGGCCTCACTTTGAAGCTGTCGCAGAACGTGCTGAATACCTACGTGGGCTGGAAGGCGCAGGTGATCCACGACCTCCACGAGTCGGTGCCGTACCTCTACGACAACACCATCGGCGACGGGCCGTACAACGCCTGGATCGATCCGCTGCTCGCCAATGAATGGCAGCTGATCGGCTGGAACAATGTGCAGGAGATGACCCGGATGGGGATGCCGGGCGTGTTCGCTTTCGGCCGGTTCGACACCTGGTCGCCGGGATACCTCATGTTCATGGCGGCCACTCACAACGGCATCAGCCGGCTGTACGAGACCTTTGGCAACGGCGGGACTGCCGAAACGGTTGAGCGGACCCTCTCGCCGGACGAGACGACCCGCACCTGGTACCGGCAGAACCCGCCCTTGCCCAAGGTGAAGTGGTCGCTTCGGAACAACAACAACTACGAGCAAACCGGGATTCTGGTCTCCCTGAGCTGGCTGGCGAACAACCGGCGCCAGGTGCTCCAGAACTTCTACGAGCGAAGCAAGCGGTCCGTGCTCAAAGCTCGCGCCGAGGGGCCGGCCGCGTACGTCTTTCCGGGGGACACCAGACGGCCCGGCGCTCAGGCCGAGTTGCTCCGGATCCTCCAGAAGCAGCACGTGGAGATCTCGCGGGCCACCAGCCCCTTCACCGTGACGCTCCCGCCGAAGCGCGCCCGGCCGGACACCGCCCGGGCGGCGGGCCGCGGCGCCGCGGTGGCCGATACCGCGGGCGGGGCCGTGCAGGACACCAGCAAAGCGCCCGTGACCCGCGCCTTCCCGGCGGGGAGCTACGTGGTGCGGATGGATCAGCCCTATTCGCGCATCGCGGACGCGTTGCTGGATTATCAGTACTGGAGTCCCAACGATCCACAGCGCACCCCGTACGATGACACCGGCTGGACCTTCCCCGAGGGCTTCGGGGTGGAGGCCGTGCGGGTGGTGGACACCACGGTGCTCCACGCGCCCATGGAGCGCGTGAGCGGTGAGGTGCGTGCCCCGGGTGGCGTCACGGGCAACGGCCAAATCGTCGCCCTCAATCACAACGGCGAGAACGCGCTCGGTACGCTGCGGTACCGCCTGAAGGGCGCCGATATCCAGGCCGCCGAGGAGCCGTTCGAGGCGGGCGGGCGGAACTTCAGTCGCGGGTCCTTCTTGATCCGGAACGTCCCAGCGGCGGAGCTGGACCGGGTCACGCGGGAGCTGGGGCTTCAGGCCTACGGTCTGGACGCGGCACCCTCGGTCAAGACGCATCCGGTCCGGGCCGCGCGCGTGGCGATTCTCCATACCTGGATCTCGACGCAGACCGAGGGCTGGTGGCGGCAGGCGTTTGATTTCATGCAGGTCCCGTACGACTACCTCAGCGTGCAGGACATCGCGGCCACCGCGGACCTGAACGCGAAGTATGACGTCATTCTCTTCCCGCCCGCCGGCGGGAGCCCGCAGCAAATCGTGACGGGGCTTCCCATGTGGCGGAATCCGATGCCCTGGAAAAAGACGGCAGAGACCCCGAACCTGGGCCTCACCGATGAGACCGACGACATGCGACCCGGACTGGGTTGGGAGGGCCTGAGGCATCTCGAGAGCTTCGTGTCCCGGGGCGGGGTGTTGGGGGGTGTCGAGAACACCGCCGGCTTCGCCGTCCAATACGGGCTCACCAGCGGCGTCACCACCAATCAGGCGGGAAACAGCCGGGTGGTGGGGAGCCTGCTCCGCTCGCGCTTGGTGGACGATGCCAGCCCCATAGCGTATGGCGTCATGGACAGCCTGGCGGTCTACAGCAGCGATGGCGAGAGCTTCTCGGTCAGTAACACGCTGGGTGGGCGAGGCCGCGGGCGGTTTGGCGAAGCGAGTGGGCGGCCCACGGGGCGCGGGACGCCGGACGATCCGGACGTGCCCCAGGGCCGGCCGGCGATGGACCCGCGCTTCGAGGCTCCCACGCCGCCGCGGGTGGAGCCGTGGCAGGCGGCGCCGCTGCTGGACGAGCAGCTGAGAAACCCGCTGAACGTGATCCCGCCCGATCAGCGGCCGCGGGTGGTGCTACGGTTCAGCGCGCAGCGAGATCTCCTAGTGTCGGGATTGCTCCAGGGTGGGAGCGAAGTCGCGGAGCGGCCAGTCGTGGTGGACGTCCCGCGAGGGAAGGGGCACGTGGTGCTGTTCGCCATTAACCCCATCTGGCGCGGTGAGACGATCGGTAGCTATGCGCTGGTGCTGAACACCATCATGCACTTCGACAACCTGAACGCGGGGCGGAAGCTGGACCAACGGTAGAAGCGTGGGCGATCGAGCTATTGTGCGCTGGCCAGGCAATCGGCGAACCGATCGAGTTGGCCCTCCCAGCACGTCCGGCAGCGGCCGACCCATTCGGCGGCTTCGCGCAGCCGCGCGGACTCCAGCGAACACCGGCTCTGGCGTCCCGCTCGAACCCGCCGCACCAGGCCCGCCGCCTCCAGCACCCGAAGGTGTTTCGAGATCGCCGGCCGAGAGACGCGAAACGGCCGCGCCAGTTGCCCGACGGTGGCCCCGCCGTCCGCCAACCGAGCGACGATGGCCCGCCGCGTGGGATCGGCCAGGGCCGCGAACATCGAGTCGAGCTTGTCGGAAGCCAAAATGGTAACCATATGGTTACCTATTTAGAACAGCTGGCCTATTTGGTCAAGCGCCGGGTCCAACGGGACTTCGAGGTCGCAACTTGCGCGTCTCGCGAGCGACCCCAGGGGGTAGCGCATTGGTGGACCCGCGGCAGATTGAAGAGGGTGTACCATCCGCGCTCTTCCCTCCTGATCGTCGTCCCGGTCGCGCTGGCGCTGGCGGGGGCGGCCGTGGCGCAGGCGCCGCCCATCACCATCACGCCCAGCTCCCCCGAAACGCCCCGCTGGGTGGGCCACGTCACCGTGCTCGCCGGCAACGCCGCGATCGGCGCGCTGACGGGCGCCGTGCTGCAGAAGCTGAGGGGCGGCTCGTTCAAGGACGGCTTCGTGCGCGGGGCGCTGGGTGGTAGCGTGAGCTACGTGGGCAAGCGCGTCGCGGTCCAGGACTTCTGGGGCGCGGGTCTGCTGGGCCGCGAATTCAACGCCCTCGGCGTCTCCATGGTGCGCAATGCGTCCGACGGTGTGCCCACGCTCAGTCACCTGTACCTACCACTCGGGCCTCTCCCGGTGCGGGCCACGTTCGACTTGACCCATGGATTCCGGGTCCAGCCCCAGCTCGACATCGCGGCCACGGCGTGGCTGACCACGGGGCTTCTCGGCTCCCATCTGATCCTTAACCTCGCTGAGAGCTTCTCGTCCGGCGCCCCGGTGTTCGAGGCAGAGGGACGCTGGCTGGTGGATTCCGAGCACAGCGTGCTCGCCTACGCGGTCTCCCGCTCGGTGTTTCTCGGTGATCCTGGGCTCTATCGGGGGGCGCCTCCGCCTCGGGCCCACGTGCTGGCCCACGAGCGGGTGCACGTGCTCCAGCAGGACTTCGTGCTCACGGCGTGGAGCGATCCCTTCGCGCGAGTGGCCCTCAACCGGTTCGGAGCCGGGCGGTGGATGCAGCGCTACGTGGCGGTCGACGCGCTCGCGTGGGTGGTGGGAACGGCGAGTCGTTTGATGTACGGAGCGGATTGGGGGGAGCGCTTTCCCACGGAGTCCGAGGCGCGGTTCCTCACGGGGCACTAACGCAAAGATCGAACCCCTTGTTGACGGTCATGCCTTCCCAGCCCTCCCAGCCCCTGCTGACCGACCGCGCCAAGCGCGTGATCCGCCGCGCTCGGGAGGAGCCGTCGCGCTTGGGCCATCCTCAGCTCGCGGCGGAGCACATTCTGGTCGGCTTGCTGGCCGACCGTCGGGGGATGTCCGCATTCGTCTTGCGCGAGCTGGGCGTGAGGGAAGGTGGCCTGGCCCACAAGGCGCGGGCCGAGTTGGAGCGGGCCGGCCCCAATCCCTTGGTGGGCGAGGACGTCGTGCTAGGGGCGGCGCAGCGGTGGGTTGCGGAGTTGAAACAGGTCTCGGTGGGCACTGAGCACTTGCTCCTGGCCCTGATCGGCAGCGGCGGAGCGGCGGGCCGGTGGCTTCAGGAAGCCGGTGTTGGTGAGGCGGAGGCGCGCGCCACCACCGCGCGGCTCTTCCAGACCGTGCAGCGGCGCAGCGGCGAGGTGGAGCGGCCGACCCACTGAGCGCGGCTTCCTACTCGGTCCTCAGCGAGATCAGTGGGTCCGTCTGGGTCGCTCGGCGAGCCGGCAAGTAGCTTGCGACCAGCGCCGCGGCACCCAGGGTCAGGACCACGCCCAGGAAGGTGAGGGGGTCGAAGGGGCTTACCCCGAAGAGGAAGATCGAAAGCCCGCGGCTCAAGCCGAGGGCGAGCAGCACGCCCGCCACCGATCCGACGGTCACCACCCGGCCACTCTGCCGCAGCACCATCTGGAGCACGTCGCCCGCCGCGGCGCCCAACGCCATGCGAATGCCGATCTCCTGCGTCCGCTGGCTCACGTTGTAGCTCATCACGCCGTACACACCCACCACCGCCAGCACCAGCGCGATAGCGGCAAGCACGCCCATGATTCGCGCCACCACTCCGTTGCCTTGATTGTTCAGCTCGATCCGCCGGGCCATGGTCATCACGTCGAACAACGGCTGGTCTGGGTCGAGCGCCAGCAGGGCCGCCCGCGCTGGTTCGGCTAGGGTCGCGGGGTCCCCCGCCGCGCGGAGCGCCACGCCGACGTTGCGGAACGGCAGCTGCGCCCCCGGGAAGTACACCATGGCGGCGGGCGTCCCGTCGTCGGCGCCGAACTCCAGCGCGTCCCGTACCACACCCACGATCTCGCGCGTGCCCGACTGGAGCACCAGGCGCCGGCCCAGTGCCTCGGCGTTGGGCCAATGACGCCGCACGAACGCCTGGTTGACGACGGCCACCAACGGCGCTTCGGCGACGTCGCTCGCCGTGAGGCCGCGGCCGCGCAGTAGCTGCATGCCGACGGCGGCGAAGTAGTCCGGGCTCACCGAGCGGAAGCTCACCACCAGGCGCTCCCCGTCCGGCCGCTCCTCGCCCTCG
>Ga0209341_10001526_pt1 | contig 22901 bp, 19 predicted proteins | sample RifCSP13_2_FD_184020 | JGI IMG/M metagenome (GOLD analysis project Ga0209341, IMG submission 184020) | Soil microbial communities from Rifle, Colorado - Rifle CSP2_sed 13_2 (SPAdes) (version 2) | ecosystem: Environmental > Terrestrial > Deep subsurface > Rock core/Sediment | place: Rifle... | reverse complement strand
CCTCGTGGTCTCCGCGGCCCTCGTCGGCTCGTCGATGAGCCTCGCGGGCGCCCTCGGGTCGAAGCGCACGACGGACATGCAGAACCTGGGCCTGTTCCTGTGGGCCGGCCTGCTGCTGCTCGCGAGCTCGGCGTACCTCGGGCTCGTCGGGTAGCCGCTCAGCCGAGGGCCCGGATCGCGGCCGCGAACTCGGGCGCCACGCTCACCTTCGTGTACGCCGAGTTCACCGTGTCCGTCGCGACGACCTCGTCGCACGCCGTCAGGTTCTCCGCGGCCTTGCCGACGAACAGGCCGTGGACGCACAGGGCGCTCACCCGGCGGGCCCCCTGGGCCCGCAGTTCCTTCGCGGCCGTCGCGGTCGTCCCGCCCGTCGAGATCACGTCGTCCACGATCGCGACGGACTTCCCGCGGACGTCGAGCTTCTTGGGCGCGATCTTCACCGTGTACGAGTCGATCCGCTCCTTCTCGAGGTGGTCGTATGGCCGGCCCGAGACCTTCGCGGCCTCCCGGGCGAACCGGATCGCGTTCCCGTCCGGCGCGAGGACGAGGTCCGCGTCGGACCCCTTGATGTACCGCCCCAGGGCCGGCATCCCGCTCACCTCCCGCGCGGGGATCGGGAACATGTGGAGGATGTCCGGGTTGTGGATCGCCATCGTGAGCATCTCGTCCGCGTCGAGGGCGATGTGCTTCGCCAGGGTCTTCGCGCTCACGGCCTCCCCCTCGAGGAAGCGCTTGTCCTGCCGCCCGTACCCGAAGTACGGCACGACGACCGTGAGCCGACGCGCCCCGGCGTCGCGGATCGCGTCCGCGAGGAGGAACAGCTCCACGATCATGAGGTCCGGCCACGTCGTCTGGACGAGGACCGCGTGGTCCCCCGCGACGGGGCCGAGGAGCCGTACGTACCGCTCCCCGTCCGGGAAGCCGCCCGGGTGGCGCTCCTGAGCGACGTCCACGAAGTCGGAATGGAGCTCCGTCGCGAGGGCCCGGGCCAACGGGAGGGATGCCGAGCCGCCGACGACCTTCACAAGCCCGCAACTGGGCGGGCGTATTTCAAGGCTGGCTCCTCCTCCTTGGACGTATCCCGACCCCGATAATGGACCCCGAGCGTTCATATACGGAGGCTCGCCCTGAGACCGCAGACAGCCATGGGCCTCCCTCCCCTGGGCGAGCTTGGCGTTCGGTACCGGAAGGTCCTGCTGCTCGCGGCCCTCGTGAGCGCGTTCGCAGGGGTCGACCTCGCCCTCAACCGGCCCAAGGGGTCCGAGCTCCAGTGGCTCGCCCTGCCGTTCCTCGCCGGGGGTGCGGGTCTGTTCGCGTGGGCCGTTTGGCCGCGCGGCGTCGCGACCGCCCAGGCCTCGACCCCAAGCCTCGCGACGGAGCTTCTCCGCCGGCTCACGTTTGGAGGCCGGCTCATTCCGTACTTCCCTGTCATTGGGATCGCCGCCATCGTCGCGGACCTAGCCTACAACGCGGTCCTGTCCGCGACGCCCGCCCTGCTCACGGAGGACACGATCGTGCTCCTCGCGGCGTCGACCCTCCTCGCCTACGGCTTCGTCCCCGCCCGCTACGCGCGAGAGCGCGACTTCGTCCTCGTCTTCTTCCTGGCCCTGAACGCGGTCCTCGTTGTGCCGCTCATGCTTTCCCGGGCCGTGTATCAGGACTTCGAGCGGTCCGTCGACGTGTACTCGTGGGTCGCCCTCGCCCCCCAGACAGGTTTCGTCCTCTCCCTGCTTGGCGTCGCGAACACCGTGCACCCGGTCGCGGGTTCGACGGCTCCGGGCCTGACGTTCGTCCCCCCGAACCTCGGGTCCCCTGTGACCGTGGTGATCACGACCGCCTGTTCGGGAATCTACTCGTTCGGGATCTTCGCAGCCGCGTTCATAGCCTTCGTCATGACGGATTTCCGCCGACCGTCTAGGCGGATGTGGGCCCTCCTGGGGCTTGGATTCCTCGCGTCCTATGTGGCCAACGTCCTCCGGATGGTCGTCATCGTCCTCGTCGGGTACTACACGGATACGGAGTCGACAGCCCTTCAGAATCTCCTTCTCGCACACTCGTACGGGGGCTGGCTCATCTTCCTCGGATGGATCGCCCTCTTCTGGGGAGTCCTCCTAAAGTTCCTCTCTCGGGACGACGGCGAGCCGGCCCCTGCGGTCGCGCCAGTCGCGTCTCGTCGGGAAGCCCGTTGCTCCGTATGCTCAGAGGTGCTGAGTCCCTCGATCCCTGCAATCCGGTGCGCCTGTGGGAGTTACGCCCATCGGGCATGCCTCGCGGAAGCGGGCCGTTGCCCCGCCTGCGGACGCGCCGCGTCACACGAAGCGGCTGCCCCGGCTGGCGGCTCGCGTGCGTAGGAACCTTGACCGCGTTCGCATCGTCTTCAAACGCCCCCGCCTCGAACTGTGCCAGTTGAGGCTCGCATCCCGTCGAGGGGCTCAGGTGATCCTCTGACGAGGGTCCGGGTGCCGACACGCTTCGACGAGGCGGCGTCCGCGGGCTCGGACATATAGACTTCGGCGATCATCCGGTTCGCGTGATTCACCGGGTTGAAGGCCATTGCGACGGCGGCAGGATTCCGGAGGCACGGGGGCACCGCTAGTGCGGCGTATCGGACCCGGACAGCCGGAACATGCCTCGCGGGATCGGGTCGTCGCAGGATACAGCATCGCGTCTGAGGCGGAACACTACCTCAGCGCAAGCTCCGGGGGATTCACGGCGCCCGAGTCCACGCTGGTCGACCGACATGTCCACCCAGGTTCCAGGGTCCTCGTGATCGGGTCCGGAGGTGGCCGAGAGCTCGTAGCTCTGAGGGCGAGGGGCGCGGCCGCGGTTGGGATTGAACTCGTGCCGAGACTCGTACGTGGCTACCGCGCGCGGATCCCAGACGCCCTGCGGCCTTCGGCAATCCTGGGGGACATGAGTCGGCTCCCTTTTCGGATCGCCTCATTCGATGCGGTTCTTTTCTTCAATCAGGTGCTCGAACACGGCCCGAGCCGGGCGGACCGACAACGAGCTCTTCGCGAGGCGCTCAGGGTCGCCCCTCACGGCGTCACAATCGCGAGCTTGTACGTCGGGGCTGTCGACGACTGGAGCGCCCTCCTGTACCTGTGGGGTCGATCCCGGCGCCGGGGCTCCGTCTCGAAGTCGGCCGAACATGGGACATCCCGTACTTGGGCCACAGGGCGGCGCGCAGCGAGGCTGCGTTCGTGGGCCCGTGGGAAGACTTTTCGCCTTTGGCGCACGCTCGGTTTCATCGGCCCCGAGGTCTACGTGCGGCCGTCCGGATCCGAACCTCGGGGCGACGACGCGTTCGTCCCCGTACACCTGTACCGATTCCGGGAGTTTTCGGAGGATGTGCGCGAGGCAGGCGGAATCATCCTCACGTGGGACAGCGCGGTCGGACTCGGACTGAGAACGCAAGTCCCCGCTCTTCTCGGCCGGCTCGATCACTTGCAATACATCGTAATTGGCGTAGACCGAGGTCCAGCTCAAAGGAACGGCGAGCGGATCACTGGGTTATCCTCCCAGGGAGTGGCCAACTTTCCCCGCAGGACTCGCGGGTCCATCTCGATCAGGACGCGGAAGAGACGGGCCCGCGAATGACCCCCGGCCGGTTCGCCGAGACCCTCGAATACGGGGATGGAATCGAGGAGGAAGGATGGAGGCATCTCCCGGCCAAACTCCGATCGATAGGTCTCTTGGATGTCGCGAAGGTACGGTGCGCGCGATCCCACCACCCATCCCGAGATTCCCGTGTGGAAAAGGGCCATCTCGAAAGCAACGATGTCGGGCATGACTCGGAGCGAATCCTGCGGCCAACGCGCGCGGATCGCGGATCCACATGAGACGCAGCTTCCCTCGAACGTTCCGCTGAGCCAGGTCGCTCGATTTCGACGTTCACAGGAGGGGCAGTACACCCAGAACCGGCTCGGAGGCGAGTCCGCGCTAGCCTCCGTCGCGGGCCCCCGAGTTTTGTCAACACCTGGGTCCAGATCCGCTATCACCGCGAGGATGTCAGGGAGCCATTCGCGGATTCCCGTCATGGGGAGAACGAGGAGGTTGCTTGGTGGCCCGCCGTGCATCTGGTCAATCCAGGCGATTTGAGTTCGGATGAGCCAATCCCCAAAGGTCCTAACGAGCCTCGCGGACTCGCGGAGCAGTTCGAATTGGACATGAAGGGCAGGTCTCAGGGGACGGGAGGTGGCCGCCCGGCCCGCATAGCTCGCGTTGTGATCGACCCACTGCTCAGCGCGGGACTCCAGGTCGTCTAGTGCTTTCGGGCTAGGCGGAGGCAGGCTCGCAAACGAGACGGACCGGTTCTTCTTTCCGACGGAAACCGAGAAAGGTGTCTTCACGTGGTCGGCATCGAGGCCCCTCAGCGGGAGCCCTAGGTACAGGTTCCGGGGCCGCATGTCCGCGGAATAGTGATCCCCGATGAGGTAGACGGCGAGTCCTTTCGACACAGTCGCTGCAATCTCCTGGGTCTTGAGTACCATGCGTACGATGCCTAGGTGTGGAATCTGTCCGTCATGCGCAATTTCGACCAAAACCGTATCCGGGTCGTCGACCGCCTGCGCGAGGCGAGCCGCCCGTTCAGATCCCTCGGGTATTCGCAGCCGACGCACGTAGAGCTCCTCGAGCCCGCGAGCAATCCTCTCGCGTCCAAGGCGGAGCTCCTCGGGACGGACCACCTCGCCGAAGTAGCGCTGGCACTCTCGCGCGTGATCGTGCTCCGGGCCGGGCACGGTCTCACCAGAACATCTTGTAGACTACAAATCCCTCGGCGTAGTCGTATCCGCTCTGGGCTCCACGCGTCCGAGCGAGGCTACGAAAACTCTCTTCGTCGAAGTATGCTCGGCGACCGAGCTGGCTCTTGTAGTGTCTCAAGGCGGCGACCTTTCGCTCAAGAGTTGCGGTGATGTCAATGAACAGGCTCGGAGTGAAGGAGTGGCTGCCGTAACGGACAATTTCGTACTGCAAGATCGTCTCGCGACGCCGGAATGTCCGGATCGCTGCCCGAGCGACCGTCTCGTGGTCCTGGTGCGGATCATCGAGGAACGGGATGAAGAGTAGGTCGGGCTCCAGATCCTTCTGGAGCTCCTCCATCGTGCTCATGACCTGATGACGGTGTTCAGGAAGTTCACGGTTCGGGAAGTCGAACTGAAAGAGCCGCGAGACGCCGATCGCGCGTGCGGCGACTTCGACCTCACGAGAACGGAGGGTGGAGTCGTCAGGGTTCTCATCGGAGCAACTTGAGAAAATCGCCGACATAGTCTCGACCCCTGCGTCGCGAAACTTCACGAGCGAGCCACCACACCCGAGCTCCACGTCGTCCGGGTGAGCTCCGAGCGCGAGCACGCGCTTCGGCGGGACGCTGGCGGCCATGCCGGTTCGCGTGGCCGGCCTGGGTATAAATCCTTGCGCGGGTCATTTTCGGGTGTGATAACAAAGACGAAAGGGGGAATATACGCGTACCGCTCGTGAACGTCCAGCCACAGGAACCACTGGCGATGCCCGAGGCCTTCCCCTCTCCACTTGAGGCAACGATGGAACAGCGCGGCCGGTGGATCGCCCGAGGCGGCGTCGCGATCTTCGTCACGTCCCTCCTTCTCAAGGGGACTTCGGTCCTTGCGTCGATCCTCATTGCAAGACACCTCGGACCGACCCAACTAGGGCAGTGGGCACTTGTCACCTACGTGACGGGGTTCGCCTGGCTTTTCATCGAGCTCGGCACGGGGACCGCCGCCGTTCGGCTCATCTCCGGGTATCGGCAGACCCAGCCGGATCGAGCGCGTCGGGTCGTGACCACCTACGTGATGTTCGAGGCACTCCTGGCCATGCCGGTGGCTGCCGCGTTCCTGTTCGCGTCTCCATGGCTCGCCACCGGACTGTATGGCGACCCCGTCCTCCTTCCTCTGTTCTGGCTTTCGATCGCGTCCCTTCCGGTGTTCGCCCTCACAACCTGCCAGGCCGCAATCCTGCAGGCGCATGAACGCGTTCGACTGCTCGCGAAACTTGGCCTCGCGTTCGGCATCGCACATGCCCTCCTGCTCGTTACCTTCGTCCTTCTCTTCGGCCTTGTCGGCGGCTTCGTCGCAAGCCTGCTAGCGGGGACCGGTCAGCTCGTTTCCTACCTCCTGGTGATGCGCAAGGTCATGCCACTATCGCTCCTGGTCGGTCGGCCCGATGGCAAGCTCCTGCGAGCCATGCTGCGCTACGCGCTCCCGACCTTCGGAGCGACGATCTTCCTAGTTGCATTCAACTGGATTGGAGCGAGCCTCGTCACCTCAGGGGGGAGCGTCGAATCCATCGGGCACTACACGGTCGCCTACAGGGTTGCGTTCCTCGCGCTGTACATTCCGAACGCAATTGTCGTGCCGTTTTTCCCGCTCGCATCAGGGCTGTACGAGCGAGATCCGCTCGAATTCACGCGGACGTACGATCATACCCTTCGGTACACGACGCTCTTCGTGTTTCCGATCGTACTCGCCATCTCTGCGTTCGCGCGTCCTCTCGTCTCGCTTCTCTACGGAGAAGACTATGTAGACGCGGCGGGTCTCTTGCCAATCACGGCGGCCGCCGCGCTCCTCGCGTCATTCCTATCGCCCGCGAATCTGGCGTTCTACGTGACTGGCGCGATGCGGCGGCAGGCAATCCTCTCTGCAGCGGTGTTTGGCGTCGGGCTCTTCATCCTGCTGGCCCTGGTTCCTTCGTTCTCAATCGAGGGGTTCGCGTGGGCCGTGTTCGCTTTCTATGCGGCCCTCGTCGCGCTCGGGCCTGTCTTCCTCGGGAGAGCGTACCCAGACCGGCCTTACCGCGTGATGTCGGTTACCGCTCTGCCCCTCAGCGCAATCGTCCTGGGCGTCGGGATGCTCCTCCTCCGAGCCGACTTGTTTCTCTCGAACTTGGTCGCCGTCGCCCTGGTCCTCGGGTCAGCCGCAGTCATCTACTCGCGCTTCATGACTCCAAAGGACCGACGCTTCGTTCGTTCGCTCCTACGCGGGTTCGGGGGCGCCAAGAACCGCTAAGCCTAGGCCGCGTGCGGCCGCTCCCTCGGGTAGTCTTGCGCGGGCTGCGGCGGCCGCAGGAATCCGAACGAGAACGTGCTCAACCGAACGAATGCGTAGATGGCGGCATGCAGGCGGAAGATGGCATCCGCGGTTCGATCTCCGGTACGCCGCATCGTCGATCCGAGCCATGCGCCGCCGACGACAGTCGGAACAACGATGAGTACAGGCTGTACGAGCGCGATACCTGCTGCAACGCTCGCTCCCGCGGCTAGGGTTACGAGGCCTGTCCAGATTTGAACCGCGTGACGCAGGTGGATGTACCGCGAAAGGTAGATGCGACGAATGGCGGGTTCGCGGCGTGCGAATCTCGCCGCCTGCCCTTCCCCGAAGCTCCACTTGGCCACGGACCGAAGGTATTCGATCAGGTTCAAGTCCTCGCCCGGGGACCAGTGATGGACTCCCATAATCTGCCGCGTCTTCACAATTCGCCCACCGAGCAGCCGTATCCGGATTGCGACGTCGCGGTCCTCTGCGCCCTTCAGAAAGGGCTGAATCCCTCCGGCCCGCCAGACCCAGCTCCTGCGAAAGAGCCCGACTGCAACCACCTGCGTGTCCACCAGGTCCTCCCGAGGCGTGGTCTGCTCAAGGAGTCGCCGCTGATAGCGGGAAATCGCCGTGCTCCCCTGTAGCGACTCCATCTCCATCCCGCATGCGGCCGCGATATTGGGATCTGCAAGGACCCGGAGTCCAACCGGCAGCCATTCAGGATCTAGGATGAAGTCTCCGTCGACGAACAGGACGAGATCCGAGGAAGTATGGAGGAGACCGACATACCGCCCAGCAGCCGCGGAGAGTGGCCAGCTAGGAGGAATCGCGAGGACTTCGACCCCAAGCGACGCCGCGATCTCACGAGTCCGATCCGTGGAGGCTGAGTCGACCAAGACGAGCTTCGCTTCTCCTACAAGGCCCTCCATGGATGCTCGGGCGACGGCTGCCTGACAGCGGGACAGGCAGGCGCCAATCATCTCTTCCTCGTTCCGCGCGATTACAATCACGGTCAGCGAGGGCGGGCTCATACGAGCGCCGCCCGGTACACAGCGTCGAGCCGGTCCATAGATGTTCTCCACGACGCACGCGCGGCGATGATCAACGGATTCTCACGACGGGCTCTGTCCCTCAGGCCTTTGTCTTCGAGGCCGTGAAGTATCGCTCCTGCGAGGGCCTTCTCATCTCCGGCGGCGAAGAGCAGCCCGTTCCGGCCATCACGGATCCACGCCTGGTTTGCTTGGATGTCCGTCACGATCGGGAGCAGCCCGACCGCCATCGCCTCCAATAAGGAGGTGGACGCACCATCTGAGAGGGACGTCGAGATGTAGAGCGAAGCGCTTCGGAGCCGATCTGCAAGGGTATCGGGCGGGATTCGGCCCAAGAACTCGATTCGGCCCGGGGGCGCAATCCTAGCGGCGAGGGATGCCAAGAATGCGCGTTGCGACCCGTCTCCCAGAAGTTCCAGCCTTACGTCAGGTTTGTTGCGGGACACTCTCCCGAACGCTCGGAGCAGGGTAGGCAAGTCATAGACAGGCTCGAAGTTCCGAGTCGAGATGATAACGTCGTCGGACGAAGGTTCAGGACTGGGCCGGAACCGCGCGACGTCGACCCCCCATGGAAAGGTCGAGATGTGCTCAGACGGCAGGCCCAGCTCGACCATCCTCCGCGTCAAGTGGGGTGCAACAGAGGTGAACCTGTCGACGGTCCAACGAAGCGACCGGAGTAAGAGTCGAGCATGAACCGTTAGGCTGTCGAACAAGATGTCCGAACCCATCGCGGTCCCAACGGTCGCCGGTCCTTGCGTGCAGGAAAGGTATGCGGCCGCTGTCGACAGATAGTGACCATGGAGAATGTCCGGTTGGAACCGACGAACCACTCGAAGGACTCCAGTGAGACCCTGCCAGTGATGGCGGTATGGGAGCCGTGCGTACAGTCCGCCCCCAGGGAGTACAGTGACCGGTCCATGGCCAACGTGATCGTGGAACGTCACTACGGCGGCATGGTTCCCTTCGGCGAGCTGATGCCGGAGGATCCGATCCGTGTGCACGGTGTGCGACTCAATGAGGTGCAGAATCCTCATGACCCCGCCTTTCCTGCCTCGAGCAGCACTTCCGTGACACGCCCGGCAACGGATTTCCACGACTTGTCGCGTTCGACGAATGCCCGGCCCTTCGCTCCCATGTCCTCGCGCAGATCGGGACGCGACAGGAGTCCCGTAAGGGCCGAACCGAGCGCCTGCGCGTCTCCCGGGGAAACCAGGAGGCCAGCGCCGATCGTTTCCAAGATCTCCAGCCCGCGGACCCGATAGCCCACCACTGGCCGAGCGCATGCAAGGTATTCGAAGAGTTTGAGAGGAGAGATATCAAGGCCGCGGACCTTCTCGGGCAAGAGACCGAGGTCGCTGGCGCCGATGTACGCGGGCACGGCCGCGGGCGGGACCGCGCCCACGAAACGCACGGTCCCTTCCCGGAGGACCGCCCGCGCCGCAAGCTCGAAACGTTCGCGCTCGGGGCCATCGCCCACGACTAGGAGTTCTGCATCTGGCAGACCCATTTGAACCATCGCCATCGCGTTTACCACTCCATCGAAATCTCGCCATCCTACGAGGTTTCCGACGAACACCACCCGAGGGATGCGCGGAGGAATCCCCGTCTGGGAGCATGCGTCGGCTTTCGAGAGCGGCCGAAATCTATCGACGTTGACCCCATTTCCGATGACGCGGACGCGTCGCGCGTCTACCCCGTAGGTGCCGACCAGCTCGTCTCGAATGGCCTGACTCACGGCGACGAATCCCTGGAGACGCCGGAGCATGGCTCGGCGGGCCGAGTCCTTGAGACGATGAACCATGGTCGGCACGCGAATCCGCCCTTGGAACGCGAGTTCATCTCGGAGGATCCCATTCACCTCGAGAACGGAAGGCAGACCGTACAAGCGCCCGAGAACGAAACCGATCTTGGGGGAGAACCGTCGTTCGTAGACGATCTCGGCAGGCCACGCCCGGAGAATCCTCGCGATTCCCGCAAGAACTCGCGAATCTGCTCCGAACACCTCGTGTATGACCACCCCTTCCGGCCGGTCTGCCGGGGCGGCGGTGCCCGCACCAACCACGAGCGCGACCGAGTGTCCGATCTGATGTAACCCACGGGCCAGCTCGATCGCATGCACCGTGTCTCCCCTCGGTCTTGAGAGGTCGATATCGAGCGCGAGGAACAGGATTCGCAACGAGAGACGCACCTTCACCGTGGCCTATTTAACGATTCCACGGCTATTGCCAAGATTGGGAATGCACTGCACCAGATATCGATTGTTCTCAAGCTACGTCCACTCGGACTGGCACCGAAGCACTCGGATGTCCCGACGACGCTGCGTTTTCATAGACCACGAGTCGTGGTCCCCCATCGCCCCGGGCCGGGGTGCCGCCGTGAATGATTAAGTAAAGCGGTTCCGTTTCGGCAGCGTGCAAGTCGCATTGTGCACGCCATACGGATTGGACCGGATCTCCGGCATCTCGGTGTTCGTTCGCGCCCTTCAGCAGGCTCTGCTCGATCTGGGTCACGAAGTGACGATTTTCGCTCCGACAAGAGACCGGAAATACCGGCCTCTCCGGACGTTGCGTCTGAGCGTCAGGACTGCCGTTGGCTTGTTGCGTAGAAGGGGCAATCTGGATGCAATCCACGCGAACCAGCCACACGTCCAGTCCGTAGCTGCACTCCTTGTCGCGCGGATCCTCGGAACGCGCCTCGTTGTCACCTACCACTCACCGATGCCCCCGGCGCAGGACAGATTCTCTGCGCTTGTCCAGATCGCATCTCATCGCGTCCTTCAAAGGTTCGCCGATTCGCTCGTCTTCGTGTCGGAAGCAACGAAACAGTCGTACGCCCCGGTTCGAGGGACAGTGATCTACCTCGGAGTGGATTCGACGCTTGTTCGGACGCCCCGTACATCAGCCCGGGCCGTTCCGTTCCGCCTTGTCTATGCGGGACGCCAGACTCGTTCCAAAGGCTTCTTCGATCTGCTCGACGCGATCGGGCAGCTCGGCGCAGAGTTCCCGGACCAGTTCCGCCTCTCGCTCCTGGGAGACACAGCCCCGGAGGAACGGGCCGAGCGGGAAGCTCGGCTCGCTGCGCTCCGCGGCGTGGTCGAGGATCTCGGCGCCAGAGAGCCGGATTTCGTGCTGCAGACGCTCGCGTCGTCCGACGCAATCTTGCTGCCGTCTTACCGCGAGGGCCTCCCCCTGATCCTCATGGAGGCGATGGCCCTCGGATGTATTCCAATCGCATCACGCACAGGAGGAATCCCGGAACTCGTCGAGCACGGGACGACCGGGTTGCTGGTCACTCCAGGGGATCCGAATGGGCTCGCAGCCGCCGTGTCGGCACTGATGGCAAATCCGCAGCTGCGCGCCGGTCTATCCGAGCAAGCTCGGACCGTGGTCCGAACTCGATTCCTATTTTCTCGAACAGTGGAAGAGTACGTTTGCTTGTACGAGGGAACAACAACCGTCCCGGCTCAGCGGCCGAACGCATCCCGCCACAACGCTCGATAGATGCGGGAATGGAAGGCCCCAACCGCTTCCGCACTCGCATGTCGCGAGGTCCAATGCTGTGCTGAGGACCCAAGCCGGCTAACGAGGGTCGGGTCGTCGGCGAGCCGGCGAGTTGCCTCTGCGAGAGCTCGCGGGTCTTCGGAGGGAATCAGAAGGCCTGTTCCTCCGTCCTCGATGATGGCTCCGAGGCCCCCGACTCTTGTCGCGATAACCGGCAGTCCTCGAATCATGCCTTCCAGCGCCACGATCGGCGCTGGTTCCTCCCAGCGCGACGGAATCACGAGAGCGTCAGCGGCACGGAAGAGTTCCTCGAGTCTCGACGAAGGAAGCAACCCGAGAAAACGAACACGATCCGCGACGCCTCTTTCCCGACCGAGGGCCTGCAGGCGTGCCACGTACGCATCCCCACGGGGTCCCGGCTGGCGAGGGCCCGCCACGAACAGATGTATGCGAGAATCGCGGCCCTGCATATGGGCGAGGGCCTCGATTGCGACATCTACACCCTTCTCAGGAACCACGCGGCCAACGAACAAGACGACGAAGGCATTGTCGGGCACCCGAAAGCGCGACCGGGCTTCGTTCCGTTCTGCCTGGGTTGCGCGGGGGACGGGCTGAACACCTCCGGTGGCTATGGCAAGACGATCGTGGGGGATGTTAACGCTCTCCTCGTATAGCCGCCTGGTAGCGTCCGAGACGAAAAGCAGGGCGTCGACCCGAGGACCGAACCACTCCAAGATTCGGGAGCGATGGTGCAGCGGTGAGTGGAATGTGTGGAGCGTGACGGCCCCCATGGCACGCGCCAGCGCGGCGGCGATCAGGCAAAAGCTCGATCCGTGGGAGTGGACAAGCACAGAGGTGCGACTAAGGCGCATTACGGCCACACGCAGCAGGACCGATCCTACGAACGCCGCGTGGAACAGCTTCCGCAGCGGAGATCGGCCCTTCTGAGCCTCGCGCATGACTAGGGCGGCGGGGTAGGTGAGGACTCGCACGGGATATCCGAAAGCCTTCAACGACGATGCGAGGTTCGACACATAAGTCGAAATCCCTCCCGTGACGGGTCGGAACACGTTCGTCACTAAGAGCACCACAGGACGCGGCACGAGGTCGCCCCAAGGTCCGGGAGACCACCACCGCGAATTCGAACGAAGGGCGGTTTCCAGGAGTCCCACGAAGGGAACAATTGAGTGCCCATCTCTTACGATGTCCAGAAAACCGTCGAGCGATGAGAGATCTGACTGGCAGCCACGAACCATCCATGCGGGAGTGCGAACATCCGATGGATAATCGATGGCTTCCCACGGGTGAATGAGGAACACGATGTCCGTTGCCCCTGAGCGAACCAAGGCTTCCATCGCCTTCTGCGGGCCCGCGAGATTCAAGTAGCCCAGGCCGAGCGGGGATCCGAGGGCGGCGGGGTTGGGCGCGACCGGGACCTCGACGAGACTTGAGTTCCCGATCCTCGTGCAGTGTGTTGGGGACACGTGGTAAGACTGAATCGGGGCTCCGCGGAAATCGATTCGCGGGGCCTTCCGAGTCATTCGGACCAGTCGTCCAGGCACGACGGACGAGTCGACTTGGAAACCGGCTCCCGGCAACGCTCGAAGTGTCGCCGGGTCTACCTGGAAGTTCGGCCCTCGAAACGACCTTGGGTTCTCTCGGATTTCATGTAGCCATTGGGACGCGGAAACAAGATCCCGTTTCTGATCGGGGAGCGGACGGCCGGCGAAGGGAGGAGCTGCATGAGAAACCCCGTGGCTCCCTACGTGGTGCCCCAGTAACTGGAGACGTTGGGGAAGCTCGGGAAATCGCTGGACCACGTCGGCCGTGAGGAAGAACGAGGCGGGAATATCATGCTTCCGAAAGAGTTCTAGGAGGCGTGGGAGTCCCTCCTGAATTCCTCGGTACGTTGGGCCCGCCAACAAGTAATCTTCCTCGAGATCCACGGAGAAGTGAATTCGTTTCGGCATGGAAGCGCCATAGAGCGGGAGGAGACGAGCTGCCGCGTGACCCCACGTAAGACTTCGTCGAATCCGAGCCCTTCCCTCTTCGCCGAGGACCCTCCGAAGTTCGGAGTCCCCCAGGATGCGGTTCAGGCCTTCCGCGATTTCGCGGACTCCTCCCTCCACGTAAACCGCGGCGTCGTCCGGGAGCACCTCAGGGATCCCCCCGATGGGCGAACACAGGATCGGCTTGCCGCTCGCCATGGCCTCCAAGATCACGAGGGGCAACTCGTCCTGGTACGACAGATGACAGACGACATCCGCCGCCATGAACGCCGGAGTCGCCGTGTCGGTCGCCCCGAGGAATCGAACCGCCGAGTCGAGACCGAGGACGTTCGCGAGCTGTTCGAGTTCGCGACGGTACGGACCGTCGCCAACCAATAGGAGAAACACATCGGATCGAACGGCCCTGACCTCTGCGAAAGCGCGCAAGAGATCCATGAGACCTGCGACCTTGTGTGGATATTGCAGTGGGGAAACCGATACGAGAAGCAACGCCGATGCGTCAATCCCGAAGCCATGGCGAAGTCGTTCGCCATCCTTCGCTGCGCCAGCCTCCGCAAGAGTAGCGCCTGGGAAGGTGACGGAAACGGGCGTGTGAATCCGGAACTGGCGTGTCACCCGGGCGAGCAGGTCAGCGGACACCGCAGTCACGAAGTCGCACCGATTTAGGAGTGCACGGAAGAGCCGACCGCGAATCCCGCGGGGGCGGACGGCCGTGTGAAACGTGAACACGACCCGCGCCCCTGGTAGCACACGTCTTGCCAGCAGAGCCGGTATCAGCAGAGCCCAGTGGCCGTGCACATGGAGGGCATCCGGTCGAAAGGCGATTGCGAGCTTCTTCACTTGCCGCCAACCCGCCACTCGAGAACCCGTCAGGATCGTAACTCCCCGGGCTTCAGCGCCGGACAGCGAGCAAACGAGCACATCGTGGCCCTTGTCGATGAGTGCCTGCCGTAACCCCTCGACGTAGCGTGAAATCCCTCCTACAACGGGACGCCAGAACGGGGAGAGCAACAGTACGCGCATCGCGTGGCTCCGTCTACGGAGTCCGAGGCACGGCTACGTACCAGAGGGTCTCGACATCGTTATCGTAAATCTTGTAAGCGGAGGCGTGAGCGGATGTGGCGAAGAGAGAGGGATACCGATTTCCATATGCGAAGAACGTGGAGGCAAGATTCTCGTTCTCAAGGTAGAAGCTCGGATCGTATCGTGCAATTGTGTCGACCGAGGATTCGAACGACGCCTGCATGATCGCCACCCAGTCCGCTTCGGCTTGGATGGTGGACGCGATCCAGGGGGAATCGCTCTCCAGTGTCAGCTCCTGAATCGGGACCCGAACCGTATTCGCCTCCACTTCCTGCGGCGAGAAGAAGCCGTAGGCGAGAAGCTCGGGACTCTGGAACGTGGTCCCAGCGCCGCCCACGGGGAGATACGCGCAGCCTGATAGGGCCGCGATCCGTATGCCAAGAAGCCCATCGTTCGAAACGACGTTCTCGACCGGTGCGTATTCGTGGACGTACGTCGCGGTCGCATACATCGTATTTGGCAGCCACGTCGTGTGCTGAACCTCGTAATCGAGGACTCCGGCCGAGAACGCGAAGACGGACCCAATGAGCACGCCGACGACGACCTGCCGAACCCGCCGCCGTTTAATCTGCGAAAGAGACGCGAAGACGAGTGCGCCGAACAGCGCGATGAACGGCAAGATGTAGAACCCCGTATACTGACGCAGGAACAAGGTCGGCGTGAGGCCGAGGAAGGAGAGTAGCAGGAACGGTTCTCGGAGGGTCTTGTTCCGGACTCGAACGAGTGTTACTACGCCCATGAACGCGAGGACAAGTGACAGCCCCACGCTACGCGCGAGGCTCACCCCGAAGTTGACCAACTGGATTTCAACGGATGGCCCGTTGAATAGCTCCCCTGTCGTGTACTCGCTGAGCACATCGGTTCCGAAAAACATGAGGGCAGCTATACCAGCGAATGAACCGAAAGCCAGGAAAGGCGCGCTCCGCCGGTAAGGCTTCGCCAGCAGAATCCGAGGAAATCGGGTGCGGAGCACGCGAAGAAGGACGACGACGATAACGGACGCCACGAACGCAATTAAGAACACCGCGAGGAGGGCCGCGAGGCGATGGATCGTCGCGAGCACGAGAAACGTGCCGAGGACGAAGACGAAATTGCGCGTCTTTGGCTCCCGATATGCCCTGAGCACGCTCCAGATGAACACCGGGAGAAGGACCATGAACAGGTTCCGCGTCGACGCGGACCATAGGGTGAAGGCGAGGAATCGGGGCGCGAAGGAGTAGATGAAGGAAGCCAAGAGGCAGAACGGGGCGTCTTCGCGGAACTCCCGGGCCATGACGAACGATGTCAGGACGCCGATCCCACCGAACGCCATCGACGCGACGAGGATGCTGCCCTCGATCGGCTGGCCGCCCACCGACGAGAAGTCCGCGAGCAGGAAGGGGCCCGCGGACGGATAGCTGAGAGGGTACCAGCCGAACCAGGAAAGCGGATTCAGGATCCACTCCGCGTGCCCGTCGACCGCGATGTTCGTCGCCAGGTTGTGGATGAAGAACGAGTCGACGCCCATCTCGTGAGGTGTGCGTGGGTAGCGAAGAGCCAGGCTAAGGCATGCCATCCCAGCGAGGATCGAGTAGACGGCGCGCTTCGAGAGGGTCAGGCGGCGGGCCCCCTCTTCCTAGCGATCACGATGAGATGGGCTGCCAGGTTTGGACGTAACCGGGTGACCAAGCGCACGAACGCGGATCTCCCGTAGTCTTGCCAATACCACTCGACGGGATCGAAGCCATGCCGCTCGAGGACCTGCCGAAGCGTCACGGGGTCGTACCAACAGGTGTGTTCCGGGTTCACGGCCGTCCGAAGGCCGGCCACGGCTTTGAAGACACCGTTCGCGGACCACGCGTTGGGCGTGACGAGGCAGAGTAGGCCCTGTTCCCGGAGGTGTCTCCGGGCACGCTCCAAAAAGAGACCCGGATTCGAGAGATGTTCGATGAGGTCGGCCGCGACCACGACATCGAACGTCTCGTCAAGGTCCATCGTCTCGACGTTCATTACACGGACGTCGAATCCCGCAGCTCGCCTCTTCTCGACCTGCTCAGCAACGATGTCTACTCCCACCGCATGACGGGCGGCCTTCGCGATGTGATAGTGACTCGTGGTCGCAATCTCTGCGGGGTCCTCGACCGGGCCTCCTACGCAGCCACAATCGAGGACATCTTTACCCCCGCAGAGCTCAAGGATTCTCCCGAACTTGCTGTTCGTAAGCTCCCACCTTGGTACTACGCCCCATGACGGATGTCCGGACAGGCGCCCGAGGAGGCTCAGGAGATCGCCTCCGATCTGACCCGCCGGTAGACCTCAAGAATCCTCGGCCCCACGCTCGACCAACTGTACTCCATTGGGAACGAGATCCGATCATGGGAAGCCCGGAGCCGGCGGGCATCGTTCATGGCGCGCGGGAGGTCTTCGGAGTCGTCTGCAAGCACACCTCTGTCTGTGGAGAGAATTTCATCGAGCCCGCTGCCCCTCACAGCTACGACCGGGCATCCCGACGCAAGGGCCTCCAACGCCGCGGTTGGAAGACCTTCGAACTCGCTCGCGAGGACGAGGGCGGTCGCTCGACGGTACTCGTGCGACAGATGCTCGTGAGAGAGTGGACCGAGGAACTCCACACTCCTACCAACCGCGAGTCTCCGTAGAGCGGCTTCGGACGGACCCGCTCCCGCAATACGGAGACGGGCTCCGGATAGTCCGGGCACGGAGAGCGCGCGGATGACTGCATCCACACGCTTCTCAGGGGAGAGCCGACCGACGAACAGGTATCGAGGTGGATCGTACTCGGCGGGCCTGCCTGGCGCGTCCGGAGCGTCCTCCAATTCGACAGCGACGGGGACGACTTCAACGCGGTCGGCCAGGTGTGGATATCGGGCCTTGTAGGAAATCGCGGTTCGCGCATCGACTGCGAGGAGGCGTCGAAACCGTCCAATCCCGCGCCGCTCGAGGCCTCTGTACGCTCGGGACGCGACGCGGCCGCGCCGTCGGCGGACGGACTTCCACGCGTCTCCGTGCAAGGTACACACCGACAGCCCGAATCGGTCCGGCAGAGCAGCGCCGTCGTCAGGCCTCTGAAAGTGAAGGATACCGACCTGCGAAGGATCCGTGGACTTTCCCCATCGACGGAGAGCCTTCTGGAAAACGCGGGCCGAAGGAACGTGAGCAGGGATAACGGAATCGACGCGCACTCCCGAGGCCAGCTCGTCTGCAGGCCCGTTGCCGACGATTGAAACCGAGATCCCGCGGCCGACCAAGAACCGCGAGAGGCCTAGGACATACGTCCGCGTCCCCCCGGGGGCTCCGCGGCTAAGGTCCGCCCCCGTGACGAGAACGATCACCGGCCGGTCAGCCGACATGGGATCCCTCGAGAGCTCGCACCACCCGGAGGAGAAGGTCGCGCATGTGCGACCAGTCGAATCGCCGAATCACCTGCTCAGCCTCTGTAACGGTCGCGTCGCGAGCCGCGTCCCGGCCCAACGCCGCAGAGATTTCCCGCGACAAGCTGTCCGGGTCACCGGGAGCATAGTACCGAGCCCCCTCGCCGAGCGTCTCCCGGAGGAACTTCAACCGCGGAACGATCAGGAGCTTCCCGAGTTGGACAAACTCCGGAACGCGTGTAGGCCACGCCAAGTGTGTGAGCGGGTTGGCTTCGAGGGTCACGACTCCGAGTTCCGCGAGGGACATGAGGGCGAGGGAACGCTCTCGAGACATCCGACCGACGAAGTGAACACGATCCCGGATCCCGAGGCGGTTCGAGAGTTCTACGAGACCCTCCTTGTACGCTGACTCTCCCTCGCCCGCGACGACGAGCTGCAGGTCCGCCTGGGAAGGCAACCGGGCAAGGGCTGCTAGCAGGGTCTCAAGGTCCCGCTCCGGGTTGATGCCTCCCGCGTGGACGAGATACCGGCCCTCCGGGAGACCAAGCTCCCTGCGAACCTGATCCCCCGTCGGGACGGAGGCGGCGGGGTCGCTCGCGTTGTACACGGTCGTGACTTTGCCGGCGGGGATACCGCGGCTCACGATCGTCCTGCGGATCGCGTCGTTTGCGACGATCACATGGTCCGAGAAACGCGCGCACGCGGCCTCGACGAGCGAAGCGACTCGAACCCACAGGGAGTGCGGGCCGAGACGGAACCGAGCGGCCAGGATTTCCGGCATCGCCTCATGGAGGTCCAAGAGAATAGGCACCCCCTGGAGCTTCACTGGTATCGCGGCGAGCACCTGGAAGTCGGGAAGGGAGTGGACATGGACCAGGTCGAGCGCGCTACGGCGATGCAACCTCGCAAGGACGGCCGTGCTCATCGCGAGGAACACGCCGTACTGGTAGACGTAGCGCGCCTTGCTTCCGCGCCGCGTGGCCAATGGGACTTCGTGGATGTGGACTCCGTTCAGATGCGTCGGGGAGGGGCCTGAGGAAGGACGCACGGCGATCACATGTACGACGTACCCGGCCTCTGCGAGCGCCTCCGCCTCCCGACGCACCCGCGGGTCCCACGGGTACTCCGTGTAGGCCACGACGGCCACGCTCGGCCGTCCATCCCCAAACTGAGGCCGCGATGTCATGGATGTCACAGCTGACTCAGGAGGAACGCGACCATGCCGCTCACGATGTAGAGGCTCAGTAGGGTCCGGACGAGAGCCCGTTCCGTCATGGGGCGCTTCGAGAGAATCCAGTAGGCGAGGGTGTACCGCTCCGCACCCTTCGGGGGCCGCAACCGGCCGTCGGGTTCGATCACGGGGTTCCGGCAGGCGCGCTTTCGCTCCGTGTTCTTCCCCTGAATCCCGTAGTAGAAGGTTGCCCCGGCCTCGTAGAAGGCGGGAGAGATCGCGACGAGGCCGTATAACTCGAGGTGGCCGAGGATCGTGGCGGCCCCGATCGCGGCGCCGAGGCCGAGCGTCCCGATGTCGCCAATGAAGACCCGGGAAGGGAACCGGTTGAACAGGAACAGCCCGATCGCGCTGCCCAGGAGGGCGGCCAACACGAGCGTCGCGAAGTCCGACGTGCCCCGGAGTGTCCCGATCGCCAGCAGGGATCCGGACACGACCACGACCTGGCCGCTCTCGAGTCCGTTGTATCCCGCGGACATGTTCATCGCGTTGGATGTGCCCGTGACGCCCACGGGGACGAGCAGGAGCCAGTACGCGAGGTACAGGTCCGGGCCGAACCGAATCTCGTATCCGAACGGGAGGTCGATGACCTCCGGACCGAGGTGGACCAGCAAGAGGGGCAGGGCGGCGAATCCCACGACGATCGCCTTCACGCGCTGTTTCAGGTTCGAGACGTCGTCGATCAGGCCGATCATCGAGGCCATGAAGAACACGCTGATCGCGGCGAGGAACGGTGGCTCCGCGACGTTCCCGATGAGCTTCTGCAAGCCGACGACGAGGCTCAGGGAGACGGAGAACGCGAACAGCGCGGCAATCCCGCCGAGCTCCGCGACCTTCGCCTTGGACGCCTTGTTGACGTCGTCCCCGACCATGCCGCCCGCGTGCATCTTGCGGATCAGGGGGGGCATCATGAGCACGACGAGGGTGAACGACAGGGCGAGCGCCACGAGAGACCCGACCCCATCGGACAGGTCTCCCCACGGCAGGATCTGAAACTGGTATCCACTGCCTGGGCTCGTGAGGCTCACGTCCACGACCCGCCGAGCCCTGGACACGATATTTCAATCCTGAGCCGTGGTTCTCGGGGTCGATACTGGCCCCTTTCATCGATGAACCCGGCGAACGGAAGGTTTCAAAGCCCGAAGGTCATCCCGGGCGGGATCGCTTGGCGAATCGAGTCCACCCCACCGCGGACGTCTCCCCCGGTTCCCAGGTCGGCGACGGCACATCGATCTGGCACTGGGCCCAGGTCCGGGAAGGAGCCCGCATTGGCCGGAACTGCAACATCGGGAAGGACGTCTACATCGACACGGCGGTCGTCGTGGGGGACGATTGCAAGATCCAGAACTTCGCGACCCTGTACCGGGGCCTGACGGTCGGCCGAGGTGTCTTCATCGGTCCCCACGCGTGCTTCACGAACGACATGTACCCCCGCGCGGTCAGCCCGGACTGGGAAGTCGTCCCCACGAAGGTCGAGGACGGCGCCTCGATCGGGGCGAACGCGACGATCCTGTGTGGCCTCACGATTGGCAAGAACGCGATGGTCGCCGCAGGCGCCGTGGTCACCAAAGACGTGCCCGCGCACGCCCTCGTCGCGGGCGTCCCCGCGAGGGTCGTCGGCTGGGTCTGCGAGTGCGGCCGCCCCCTCGACGCGAAGGGCCGATGCGCGCACGACGGGAAGACGTGGCCTTACCCGCCCAAGAAGAAGGCCCGTTCCCGCGCCGGCAAGTGAGCGGCATACCTTGATAGCCCCCTTCCCGCTTCGCCGCGGCGCATGATCCCGATCGCCCGGCCTCTCCTCGGGGAGGAGGAGCTCGCGGCCGTGAAGGAGGTCCTCGAGTCAGGCCGCCTGGCCCAGGGCCCGAAAGTGGAAGCGTTCGAGAGGGCGTTCGCCGCCTACGTGGGCCGGAAGCACGGGATCGCGGTGACGAACGGCACGGCGGCCCTGCACATCGCCCTGATGGCCCACGGGCTCAAGGCGACCCACGACGTGATCGTCCCACCCCTCACGTTCTTCGCCTCCGCGTCCACGGTCCTCCTGACGGGCGCCCGGCCCGTCTTCGCGGACGTGGACCGGGCCACGTACAACCTGGACCCCGCGAAGCTCAAGGACCTGATCACCCGCCGCACGGCCGCGATCATGCCGGTCCACCTGTACGGCCAGACCGCGGAGATGGACCCGATCCGGGAGATCGCGGAGGCGCACGACCTCGCGGTCATCGAGGACGCGTGCCAGGCCCACGGGGCCCAGTACCACGGCAAGAAGGCGGGGAACCTCGGGGACACGGCGTGCTTCTCGTTCTACCCGACGAAGAACATGACGACGGGGGAGGGCGGGATGATCCTCACGGACGACGAGGAGACCGCGCGCAAGGCCCGGCTCCTGAGGGACCACGGCCAGACCGCGAAGTACGAGCACGCGATCCTCGGGTACAACTGCCGGATGACGGAGCTCGCCGCGGCGATCGGCCTCGTCCAGCTCAAGAAGCTCGACGGCTGGGTCGCGAGGCGCCGCGCGAACGCGCACGCCCTGACGAAAGGGCTCGACGGGATCGAAGGCCTCGTCCCGCCCGCGGAGGGGAACTGGATGGTCCACGCGTTCTACCAATACGTCGTGCGGGCGGACCCCAAGTTCCCGATGGCCCGGGACGAGATCGTCCAGACCCTCGTGGAGGACGGGATCGGGTGTCGTCCGTCGTATCCGTCGGCCCTGTACAAGCAGAAGGCCCTGCGGGACCTCAAGGTCCGCGGCCGGTGCCCCGTCGCGGAGTCCGTCGTCCCGCGGCTGTTCGAGATCCCCGTGCACCCGGGCCTGGGCCCCGGGGACGTGGAGCGGATCGTGGAGGCCGTCGACCGGCTCGCGAAGCCCTCCTGAGCCGACGCGAGAGGGAGAGACCCTTTTAGCGCCTCGCGGGCTACCGCGGGACGTGATCTGCCCGGCATGCGGCACGTGGAACCGCGAGACCGCCCGGTTCTGCAAGCACTGCGCGGCCCGCCTGGAGCCGGCGACCCCGCCGTCCGCCGGCCCGGCGGCCCCGACGCCCGCGTCGGGTGCCCTGCCCCCGCCTCCCGCCTCCCGGCCCCGCGCGTGGTGGCACCCCCTCGGGGTCACGGCCCTCGTCGCGACGTGCGTGGGGTTCGTCGACGCGGCGCCGGACGCGCGGCTGTCCTGGTCCCTCGTGGCCGTCCCGGGACTCGGGTTCCTCGCGGGGGGCCTCCTGATCCTCCAGTTCCTCGCGTCCCCCGGCCGGGCGGACCGCAGGCCGTTCTTCGCGGGGTCCGCGTTGCTCGTCGCGGCCCTGTTCCTCCTCCCCGTGGCCGTGGCGGTCCAGGGGCGCGCGACGACCGCAGAGTCCGTCGAGGTGGCGTACGACCCCGCGGTCCGCTTCGTGAACCTGTACGTGTTCGCGGACCCCGGGGACGTGTCCGTCCGCTTCGAGGACGCGCCCCCGTACATCGTGCGCGCGGAGATCGTCCACGTGGGCGGCGTGTTCTCGAGCCACTACGACGGGGACGTCGTCGCGACGAACGGGACGACGGGGGACACCCTCGCGTTCCGGGTCTCGGTCCGCGGGCTCCCGGGCCTCTTCTTCGTCGGGGGGCACGAGG
>Ga0209341_10001525_pt1 | contig 22907 bp, 23 predicted proteins | sample RifCSP13_2_FD_184020 | JGI IMG/M metagenome (GOLD analysis project Ga0209341, IMG submission 184020) | Soil microbial communities from Rifle, Colorado - Rifle CSP2_sed 13_2 (SPAdes) (version 2) | ecosystem: Environmental > Terrestrial > Deep subsurface > Rock core/Sediment | place: Rifle... | reverse complement strand
ATTCCCCTCATCGCTTTGGCGACCGCCGCTACCGCCGCCTCGTAACCGGGAGCTTCAGGTTCGCCGATCTCGGCTGCCAGACCCGACCCGTATTCCCGACCGACCGCTTCGGCCACCTCGGCGACGTTGGGCGCACCGACCCGATCGATGACCCGAGACAGGAGCCCCAGGAGAAGGTCGGGGCGCTGGGCCGGGAAATGCAGATCGATCGGTTTGCCGGTCGCCTCGTAACATTTGGCCGGACGTCCGGCGCCGGGGCCGGACCGTCCCGATGGACGTCGATGGGTCACCCGTAGGTAACCGTCGGCGGCCAGCCGGTCGAGGTGGTGGCGGGCGACGTTGGGGTGAAGCTGGAAGATTTCGGCGACCGACGAGGACGTCACCGGTTCGGCCGACTGACGTACGGCGATGTAGATCGCCCGGCGAGTGGGGTCGCCCAGGGAGGCGGTCAGGTCACCGATCGAGCGGTCAAGGGCAGCTGAATCCGTTACCAACTCGGAAAACTATAGTTCCGCCTTCCTTCTAGACACTACGCGGATAGGGGAAACTTGGCGGATCTCACCGGGCTCGAAGCGGCCCTGGCCGGCCTCGAAGAGCCGCTCCTGGGTCGATCCCTGGGAGAGTTGGGGTTGATCCAGTCGGTCGAAGGGCGGCGATTGGGCCCCACCCGGGTCACCATCCGGATTCCCGCCCCCAACCATCCGCGGCTGTCGGTACTCGATCGGGTGGTGCGGGAGGCCCTGTCGGCGGCCGGGGTCCGATCCGCCGAGGTTTCCTTCGTGCCCATGGACGATGCCGCCCGCCAGGCCCTAGTCGCCAAGCTGTCCGCCGGGCCGGGGGTGGGAAAGCCGGGGTCGGCCACCCGGGTGGTGGCGGTGGGCTCTGGGAAGGGTGGAGTGGGCAAGTCGTCGGTCACCACCAACCTGGCCGTGGGTCTGGCCGAAGCCGGTCATTCCGTCGGGGTCATCGATGCCGACATCTGGGGCTTCTCGATTCCCAAGATGCTCGGGATCGAACATCCGCCGCTGGTGGTCGAAGAGAAGATCATTCCGCCTCGCGCCCATGGGGTCAAGGCCATGTCCATGGATTACTTCGTCGACGAGGACACGGCCGTGATCTGGCGTGGTCCGATGCTCCACAAGGCCATCGAGCAGTTCATCACCGACGTGTTGTGGGACTCCCCGGATTTCCTGCTTGTGGACATGCCGCCGGGCACGGGGGACGTGGCCATCTCGCTGAGCCAGTTCCTGCCGCGGGCGCAGGTGCTCTTGGTGACGACACCCCAACCCACCGCGCAACGGGTGGCCCGGCGGGCGGGGTTGATGGCGAAGAAGGTCAACCAGGAGGTGCTGGGGGTGGTGGAGAACATGTCGTGGTTCACCGGAGACGACGGCAAGCGTTACGAGCTTTTCGGCAAGGGCGGGGGAGGGGCTCTGGCCGGGGAATTGGGGGTGCCGTTGATGGCTCAGATCCCCCTCATCCTGGCGATGCGGGAAGGGGCCGACGAAGGGGTGCCGGCCATGATCGCCGCTCCCCAGAGCGAGGCCGCCGAAGCCTTTCGAAACCTGGTCAAGGCGGTCGTTGAGCGGCGTCCCCGAGTCCGCACCAGACCGGAGCTCGTGATCAAGGGCTGACAATCCTTCTGTGCGGGTTTTCGGTTGTCTTGCCACCGAAAACCCGCACAGAAGGGTTACAGAGAAGCCAGCCCGCGGCGAAATCCGTCGGACATCTCCGCGACTTGTGAGGAGGTGATGGTGAGGGGCGGTGAGATCTGTAGTCCCCCCCCCACCATGATCCGGGTCATGATCCCCGCCGATCGACAGGCGACCACCGCCCGGCCTCCGAGGGTCGGGTCCGAGTCGTCGAGCTGGATCGCAGCCATCGCCCCGACCCCCCCCCGGACGGATGCCACTACCGACAGGTCCGTGAGCGGTCGAATCGCGTCCAACAACTCGGTTTCCAGCTCGAGGGCGCGGGCAAACAGGCCTTCGCGCTCATAGAGGTCCATCACCACCAGGCCGGCGACACAGGCGGTGGAATGCCCCGAGTAGGTGTAGCCATGTCGCCACACCAGGCCCGGCGTTGCGAAAAACGGGGCCGCCACCTTGGGGGAGGCGATGATTCCCCCCAGCGGTTGATAACCGGCCGTCACCCCTTTGGCGAAGGTGATGATGTCGGGTCGAAGGTCAAAGCGGGAGGCGGCAAACCAGTCCCCGCAGCGACCAAAACCGGTAATCACCTCGTCGGCTATATAGAGAGCACCGGCCTCGTCGATGATCTGGCGGACCCTCCGGAGGTAATCGACAGGCACCGGTCGCACGCCTCCGGCCCCGATGACCGCCTCCACAAACATCCCGGCGATGCGTTCGGGGCCATGGTGGTTGATGACCTTGGCAACGGCCTCGGCGTCGTCGTAGGGCACGAACACGATGTCCGCCACCAGCTCGCCGTAGCCGAGGCGGTTGGGTTCGAGTCCGCCCAAGGCGGTGCCGTAGGCGTGCATGCCGTGGTAGGCGAACTCTCGGGCGATGAGGATGGATCGCCTCGACTGTCCCATCTCATGGGCATAACGGCGGGCGAGTTTGGCGGCGGTATCGACAGCATCGGAGCCGCCGCTGCCGAAGAACACCTTGCTGTCGGGGACCGGCGCAACTCCGGCGAGCCGGTCGGCCAGCGCCAGGGCCGGCCGGGTCGCGAAATCGCCGAAGGCGTGATAGGCGTGGAGCTTTCCTTGTTGGGCTCGGACGGCATCGGCGATCTCCCGGCGCCCGTACCCAAGGTTGGAATACCAGAGGCTGGCGGTGGCGTCGAGGTACCGGTGCCCGGACTCGTCGAAAACGTAGATGCCCTCCCCGTGGTCGACTACAAAAGGTGCCGAGCCGACGATCTGCATCGGCGCGAACGGATGCCAGAAGGAACCCATGTCGAAGGAGAGTACCCCCGCGGGGGAAACCCACCGGCCTTACAAGGAGAGCCGACCCAGTTCAGGGCCAGCTACCCTCCCGCCATCGCTCAGTCCGAGGGAGGAGATATGGCCTGGCAGCTTTGGATTGACGGGCGCTGGCAGGAACCGATCCGTGGCGGCACCATGAAGGTCGAGAACCCGGTCACGGGCGAGATCATCGACGAGGTGTCCGAGGCCGGTACGGCCGACGTTGACAGAGCGGTGCAAGCCGCCAAGACGGCCTTTTACGACGGCCGGTGGTCTCGCCTGTCGAAAGCGGAGCGGGCGGCTGCCATCTACAAGTTGGCTGATCTGCTCGAAGCCCGGGCCGACGAGTTCGCCAAGGTAGAGACCGAGGACACCGGCAAGCCCTATGCATTCATGAGTCGGGGCGGCGATCTGCCTTTCACGATCGACAACCTCCGGTTCTTCGCAGGAGCAGCTCGTTCGACCCAGGGAACCGCCGCCGGCGATTTCATGAAGGGCTACACCTCGATACTGCGTCGCGAACCGGTGGGGGTGTGCGGTCAGATCACCCCTTGGAACTACCCGGTGATGATGGCGGTGTGGAAGATCGGTCCGGTCTTGGCTGCCGGCTGCACGACCGTATTGAAGCCCGCCCCCTCGACTCCCCGGACCACCTTGATGCTGGCAGAGCTCACCAAGGAAGCGGGCATACCCGACGGCGTAGTCAACGTCGTGACCGGCGGTAACGACGTCGGGCAGGCGATCGTCGAGCATCCTGATATTCGCATGGTCTCGCTGACGGGTTCGGTCAACACCGGCAAGAAGGTGATGGAGACCGCCTCCAAGACCCTCAAGCGAGTTCATCTGGAACTGGGTGGCAAAGCGCCACTGGTCGTGTTCGACGACGCCGACCTCGACGCTCTGGCAGCCGGAGCCACCTTTGCGGCCACCGCCAACACCGGCCAGGACTGCACCGCCGCCACGCGGATATATGTGCAACGTTCCCGATACGGAGATGCGGTGGAGGCAGTTGCGGAAGCGATGAAAAACGTCAAGGTGGGCGATCCCTACGACGACGAGGTCACCGTAGGCCCGCTGATCTCGGCGGCGCAGCGGGAGCGGGTGGCGGGCTTCGTGGAGCGGGCGAAGCGCGCCGGCGCCCGGGTGGTGGTGGGCGGTGGCATTCCCGAGTCCCTGTCTTCGGGGTATTACTACAGCCCCACCGTCATCACCGACGCCAAACACCGCGACGAGATCGTTCAGGACGAGGTGTTCGGGCCGGTGCTGGTCATGCTGCCGTTCGATTCGGAAGAGGACGGAATCGCCATGGGCAACGATGTTTCCTATGGACTCGCGGCGTCGGTGTGGACGAGAGACGTGGCCAGGGCGATGAGGGCCGCCTCATTGCTCGAGTTCGGGACCGTGTGGATCAACGATCATCTCCCCTTAACTGCCGAGATGCCTCACGGTGGGTTCAAACAGTCGGGATTCGGTAAGGACATGGGTGAGGAAGCAGTGATGGATTACACCGTCTCCAAGCACGTTGTCATCAAGCAGGGTTAGCAATGACCATCGACAAGGACCGAGTGGCCGAACTGTCCACCCAACTCAAAGATCGGTTGTCGATTCGGCTCGTGAAAAGCAGGCGGATGTACAAGCGCGCCGAGAAGGTCCTGCCCTTGGGCGTGCCGTCCTCGTTCCAGGCACTCCAACCTCATCCCATCTATGTCAAGGGAGGCAAGGGTTCGAAGATCGTCGACGTAGACGGCAACGAGTACTCCGATTTCCACAATGGATTCGGAGTGATGGTCATGGGACACGCTCACCCAGCGATAGCCAAGGCGATCGCGGCCGCCGCCCGCAAGGGCACCCATTTCGCCGCACCCCACCTCGCGGCCATTGAGGTGGCTGAGGAACTGGCCAGGCGTTTTCGGCTGCCGAAGGTGCGGTTCAACAACTCCGGAACCGAAGCCACCATGGACGCCATCCATCTCGCCCGGGGCTTCACCGGGAAGGACGTCATCGTCAAGATCGAAGGCTCCTATCACGGCCACCATGGGGCGGCCATGGTCTCGGTGCGGCCTCCCATCGAATTGGCCGGGCCGGCCGAGGCCCCCTACTCGGTGCCCTACACCGGCGGGATCCCCCAGTCCGAGGTAGAGCTGACCGTTCCGGTGCCTTTCAACGACCCCGACCATCTCCGTCGGTTGCTGGCGGCTCGCAACGACGTGGCGGCGGTGATCATCGAGCCGATCATGCTCAACATCGGGGTCGTATTGCCCAAACCCGGATACCTCGAGGCTTTGCGTGAGATCACCAACCAGCACAACGTCTTGCTCATCTTTGACGAGGTCAAGACCGGGGTGACCATTGCCGCCGGAGGTGTGGTCGAGCATTTCGGCGTGGTGCCGGACCTGGTCTGCCTGGCCAAGGCCATCGGGGGGGGGACTCCTATTGGGGCCGTGTTGGGTCGGGCCGACGTGATGGAGCTAATCGCCAAGTCGAAGGTCAAACAGTTGGGAACGTTCAACGGCAATCCTCTGTCGATGGCGGCGGCCAAGGCCTGCCTGACCAAAGTGCTGACCGGCGAAGCCTACGACCGTCTCGAACATGCCGACAAACGCCTCCAGGAAGGCTGCGGCGCTGTCATCGAGCGATACGGTCTGCCTGCGTACACCGCCGGGGTGCGGGCCAAGGGTTGCGTTATGTTCGCAACCGAGCCGATCACCGACTACCGGAGCTGGGCCCGACATTTCGACGACGGCCTCAACTATCTCGGCTGGCTATATCACATGAACAATGGGGTCTTCATGGCGCCCGGCGGCGACGAGCAGTGGACGCTCTCCATCGCTTTGAGCGATGAGGAGATCGATCACTACGTCGCGGTGTTCGACGAGTTCGCAAGGGACATCACCCGTCGCTGAGGTATCCGGTTGGGCCCGCTGCCAAGCCGGAGGTGGTGGAACGGGAACTTAGGAGATGGATTGATTCCTACAATCAGCCCCAGTGGCGGCGACCGCCACGAGACAAACCAATAATGGAGGAACCTGTGAAGGTGGCACGAATTAGTCGACGTGGCAATGCCGAGGCGATCTTGGCGGCCCTGGCCGCTCGGGGGATCGACCGACGGCAATTCCTGCAAAGGATGGGGGCGGCCGGGGTACTGGCCATCGGGGGGCCGGCTCTCCTGGCGGCCTGCGGTGGCGGCGAGGGCAGCGAGAGCACTGCCAGCACCCCCTCCGAGCTTTTCGTCGACAACTGGATCGAGTACATCGACATCGACGAGGCCGGCGGCTATCCGACCATCCTCAAGTTCACGCAAGCGACCGGGATCGAGGTCAACTACGCCGAAGGTGTCAATACCAATGAGGACTGGTTCGGCAAGTACCAGCCGCAGCTGGCCGCCGGCCAGCCCATCGGGATCGACGTGGCGATGATCACCGACTACATGGCAGCCAAGATGATCAGGCTCGGATATCTCGAGAAGATCGATAAGGCCAACGTTCCCAACGCCGTCAACCTGGTCGACGCCCTCAAGAGTCCCAGTTTCGACCCCAACCGCGACTACACGCTGCCGTGGCAGTCCTACTTCACCATGATCGGCTACGACATCGACCAGACCGGAAGGGAGCTGACCAGCGTCAGCGACCTGCTCGACCCGGCGTTTGCCGGCAAGGTCGGACTGCTGGAGGGTTACACCGACACCGTGCCCTTCTTCCTACTCATGCAAGGCAAGAACCCGGACACGGCCACGGTCGAAGAGTGGGTGGCCGCCTCCGATGACATCAAGAAGGCCATCGACTCTGGTCAGATTCGCGACGTATACGGGAACGACTACTTGGATGCCCTTCTCAACGGGGACCTGGCTGTCTCGCTGGCCTACTCGGGCGACATCATCGCCAACCAAGCCGATAATCCGCAGCTCCGGGCCCTCTTCCCCATCGAAGGCTTCGTGGTGGGGACCGACAACATGCTGATCCCCAAGGGCGCCGCCAACAAGGCCGGGGCCGAGAAGTGGATGAACCACTACTACGACCCCGTCATTGCCGCCGAACTGGCGGCGTTCATCTCGTACATGAGCCCGGTGAACGGAGCCCGCGATGCGATGGAATCCGTCAATCCGTCCCTCGTGAACGACCCTTTCATATTCCCCGACGAAGCGACGCTGGCCAAGGCTCACATTGCCCCGGTCTTCACCGAGGAAGAGGAGAACGCCGTCAACGAAGCCCTGGCCGCTGCCATGGGGGTCTGAGGTGGCTGTCGATGAGCCTCCGGCGGTAGAACTCGAAAGAGTCACCAAGCGGTTCGTCGACTTTACCGCCGTTCATGAACTGAGCCTTCAGATAGGCGAGAACCGTTTCTTCGCGTTGCTAGGGCCGTCTGGTTGTGGCAAGACCACCACGTTGAGGATGGTCGGTGGCTTCGAAGAGCCCACTTCGGGGACCATTCGCCTGCACGGCGAGGATGTCACCGGCACCAAGCCCTTCAAACGACCGGTGAACACCGTCTTCCAGAGCTACGCGCTGTTTCCGCATCTGAGCATCGCCGAGAACGTGGCTTTCGGGCTGCGTCGCAAGGGAATAGAGGACTGGGAGGTCAAGTCGAAGGTGGGGGCAATGCTCGAACTGGTCCAGCTCTCTCAGTTCGCCGATCGCAGGCCGCGCCAGCTTTCCGGTGGCCAGCAGCAACGGGTCGCCCTGGCTCGAGCCCTTGTCAACCATCCGCGGGTGCTTCTGCTCGACGAGCCGCTGGGCGCCCTCGACTTGAAGCTTCGCAAAGAGATGCAGATCGAGTTGAAGCGCATCCAACAAGAGGTTGGAATCACCTTCGTCCACGTCACCCACGATCAGGAAGAAGCGATGACCATGGCCGACACGATCGCCGTGATGAACCGAGGCAGGATCGAGAGGATGGGCGAGCCGACCACCATCTACGAGGATCCCCAGACCATGTTTGTGGCCGGGTTCCTGGGTGCCTCCAATCTGATGGAGGTCGACGTGGTGAGCGACGTCGAGGGGAGGACGGCTCTGCCCGGCGGAATTCCGGTTCATGTTGGACCGGGAAAGCTGACAAGAGGAGAGCGGCAGGTCAGCTTGGGGGTCCGTCCCGAGAAGCTCCGGCTCTTCGATCCGGCCGAGCAGTCCCTCCCCTCCAACGTTATCGACGGCAAGGTCACCGATGCCTCGTTCATCGGTGTTTCCACCCATTACCTGGTTATGACCCAGCCGATCGGCGAGGTGGCGGTCATGGCGCAGAACCTAGGCGATCACCGCTTCGGGCCCGGCGATGCCGTCAAGGTGGGATGGCAGCCCGAGCATGTCTTCGTCGTGCATCAGCAGGCATGACGGCTATCACCGCACCCCCTCCGCCGGCTGCCACCAGCGAGGCGGCTGCGCGGGCGGCTCGCCGCCGGCGCCGTGCTCCCTACCTGTTGTTGGCACCCGGTCTCTTGTGGTTGGTGGCGTTCTACGTGGTCCCCTTGACTCAGCTGCTTCGCACTTCGCTCCAGGCCGGCACCCTGGAGACTGGCTACCGGTTCACCTGGGAGTGGAGCAACTACGCCGAGGTGTTCACCACCTATCGGGGCCAGTTCTTGCGGTCACTCGGCTATGCGAGTGCCGCCACCCTCATCACGCTGGTGATCGCTTACCCCCTGGCCTACACCATTGCCTTCCGCGGAGGTCGCTACAAGAACCTTTTCCTGGTCCTGCTGCTGATGCCCCTCCTCACCCCGTTCCTCCTTCGCACCTTGGCCTGGCGGATCATCCTCGCTGATCAGGGAGTGGTGGTGGAGGCGTTGAAGTCCATCGGCTTCCTCCCCTCGAACGGCCGGTTGCTGGCCACGGGGTGGGCGGTGGTGGCGGGAATCGTCTACAACTTCCTCCCCTTCATGGCACTTCCCATTTACGTCTCGCTGGAGAAAATCGAGCGGAACCTTCTCGAAGCCGCCAACGATCTCTACGCCACCCCGGCCACCTCATTCTGGAAGGTGACGTGGCCTCTCTCGCTTCCCGGTGTCATATCCGGGACCCTTCTGACCCTGATCCCGGCGGCGGGTGATTACGTCAATGTCTCGCTGCTGGGCAACCCCCAACAGGCGATGATGGGCAACGTCATCCAAAACAAGTTCCTGTCGATCCTCGACTACCCGGCCGCCGCCGCGATCTCCGTCACCCTGATGGCAGCCATCGTCCTTCTGGTGATCTTCTATGTCAGGTCCGTGGGCACCGAGGAGTTGGCCGGTTGACCACGGCCGCCCCCCCCAAGGCTCCTCGTTCCTGGAAGCGCTGGATCCTTCCCACTTACCTCGGTCTCGGCCTCGTCTACTTGTTCATCCCGGTGTTGGTGGTGATCGCTTTCTCGTTCAACGACCCCCAAGGACGCTTCAACGTCACGTGGGTGGGTTTCACACTGGAACATTGGCTCGACCCCTTCAAGAACAAGGAGATTCCCAAGGCGCTGGCGACCAGTCTGGGGCTGGCCTTCGTCTCCTCCCTGATCGCCACCGTGCTCGGCACGTTGATCGCCCTGGCCCTGGTCCGGTATCGATTCAAAGGACGATCGGCCACCAACCTCCTGCTGTTCCTTCCGATGGCGTCACCGGAAGTGGTGCTGGGGTCTTCGCTCCTGGCCCTGTTCGTTCTGCTCGGGGTTGGCCCCGGCTTTACGACGCTGCTGATTGCCCACATCCTCTTCATCATCTCCTATGCGGTGGCGACTGTCCGCGCCCGTATCGTCGGCTTCGATCGCCATCTTGAAGAGGCGGCCATGGACCTCTATGCCGACGAGTGGCAGACCTTCCGTCGAGTGACCCTGCCGATGATCATGCCGGGAGTGTTCGCCGCATTCCTGCTCGGCTTCGCCCTTTCCTTCGACGACTTCGTCGTCTCCAATTTCAATTCGGGGTCGGTGCAGACGTTCCCGCTCTATGTATGGGGCGCCGCCCGCCGCGGTATCCCCCCCCAGGTCAACGTGTTCGGAACCGCCATCTTCGTGATCACCATGATCGCGATGTTCATCAACCTCCGCATCTCGCGTCGCGCCCCGAGGTAGGAACGCGCCAGAAGCGGTTTGGGGGGGGGCCTGACCGCGCTCGGCGGCGGTCCGTACCGCCTCGGCGTAGAAGGCGGCCAGCTTCTGCTTCACGATCCAAGGTTGGTACCAGACCTCATCCTCCCAGAGGACGAGGACGATGAAGCCGTCCTGCTGGTACCCGCCGATGCGGTCCTCGTCGTGGAGTCTATCGAGGAGCATCCCGTGATGGCGACGCGACATGATCTCGATCAGGGCGAAGGCGAAATCACCAAGGACGAAATCCACCCGTCCATCCCACGAGACGCCTCCGACGTTGACCTGACGCCGGAGGCAGATCCCGACTTGGCTGGCCAGCTGCTCGGCCCGGCGTTCAGTCCCGCTGCCGGGGGGCTCCTGGTCGGGAGGGCGCTCGTCAAGCAGGATGCGGATCAACGCAATCCCGTTACGCCCTCGCTCAGCCAGCTTGGGGAGGAGGTCATGCAGCGACCGATAAGAACCGAGGCCCATGGCTGCCATGTTGTCGAGGGCTCTTTCGGTACGACGGGGGCTGACCGTTCCGGCGAGGAGGAAGATGGTGAGAGTCGGAGAGGTCACCGGCATTCCTCCGAGGCTGGCGAGGTGTTCAGCGGGCAAGGCCCGGTGGAAGTGGATCACGGCCAGACGGGATCTGATCCGGGCGCCTTGATGGGGAACCGTGACGTGGATCCGACCATCGAGGTCGAAACCCGGTATCCCCCACCAGGCCGCCGCCGATCCGTGCGATAGGACGGCCCCAGGCGGTGCGTCGAGAACGCCGGCCATCGCTCTCTGCTCTCGGCTGTGCGGAGCTCCGAGTAGACGCAGAACCTCCGGACTGAGAGGTTCGAGCTGACGCTTTCCCACACGATGAGCGATGGCATCGCCATCGATGCCAGCCGCATGAAGTTGGTTGCGGCCCACCAACCCGTATTGGGCAGCGGTGAGGTCGCGGATGACATCGTCGATCTCCATGGGCAGAGCGTGCACCCGATTCGGCGAGAGGTCTAGCCCCTTGACAACGGCCAGGGCGGACCTACTCGCCAACCCCTAGGCCATCCCCCTCTCCCACGACCCCTCACACTCCAGCCCACCCCCCCCCAAACCCGTACTGGCGCGCCAACTACGACCTATAGGTCGTAGTTGGCGCGCCAAAACAGCCAAAACAGCCAAAACGGCTAAATACAGGCCGACCTTAGCGGGCGAGTTTGCGCTCGGCCATCCCGTTGAGCACTTCGAGGACCACCCGGTTGGCCAGGTAGGCGGTGATCTCCCCGGGCCCGTCGTAGGGGGGGGAAACCTCGACAACGTCCGCACCGAGCACGTTGACGTCTTTGGCCAGGCGGCGCACTGTGTCGAGGAGCTGCCGGGACGTCAAGCCTCCCGGTTCGGGGGTGCCGGTTCCCGGCGCCATCCCCGGATCGACCACGTCGATGTCGACGGAGATGAATACGCCCCGGGCGCCCTCCGAGACTTGAGCGACGGCCTCGTTCACGACGGTCCGCAACCCTCTCTCCTCGATCTCATTCATCATGTAGAAACGCATCCGCTGCTCACGCATCCAGGCGATGACGTCGGGCTCAGGCCAATAGCCGCGCAGACCGATTTGCACGAACCGGTGCCCGGGAATCGCACCTGATTCGATCAGCCTCCGCATCGGAGTCCCATGCCCGTACAGGTAACCGTTCTGCAGGTTGCCGGTGTCGGCGTGAGCGTCGAAGTGAACGAGGCCGACGTCGCCAAACCCGTGCACGCGTGCCACCCCGGTGGCGTTGGGGTAGGTGATGGTGTGATCGCCCCCCAACACGATCGGCACCGCGCCCGAACGAGAGACGGTCTCGACCGCGTCGGCGATGCGTCGGATCGACTCCTCAATTTGGCCGGGCACCACGTAGACATCGCCGATGTCGACCACTCCCAGCGCCCCCAGGGCGTCGATGCCGGTCGGCAGGTGGGGCCGGTAGCCATCCATGGCTCCGTAGTCCGCCTCGCGGATCGCTTTCGGTCCGAAGCGGGCTCCCGGTCGGTAAGTGACCCCCCAATCGAAAGGAGCGCCCACGATGACGGCGCCCGCCCCAGCGATCTCATCGATTCGCTTGGCGGGCACCCCCAAGAAGGATTGTCGGGAGGCGAACCTCAGATATTCGGCGCTGGCGAAGGGGATCTGCCGGGCGCGCTCTTCGTAGGGGACGTGCATCGTTGGTCAGGCTAGAAGCCTCAAGCAACAGAGTCGGCCAACGGCTTCGCCTTCCCCACCCGCCGAGCCAGACGGCTCCCCGCCTCGAACAGGCGGCATAAGCTGCGTCGGTGGCCAAAGTCGTTCTCCCCACCGGAACGATCACGTTCCTGTTCACCGATATCGAAGGGTCGACCAGACATCTTCAGATCCTCGGGCCCGCCTGGAAGGAGGTGGTCGAACAGCACGATCGAATCCTGCGCGAGGCCTTTCATTCCCACCAAGGAGTCGAGGTTTCCACCGAGGGAGACGCCTTCTTCGTGGCCTTCACCACGGCGTCGGCAGCTCTGTTGGCGGCCATCCAAGCGCAGCGAGCATTAGCCGCCGCCCCCTGGCCCGGCGAACCCGTACGGGTTCGCATGGGTATGCATACCGGGGAGGGAGTGTTGGGTGGAGACAACTACGTCGGCATCGATGTCCATCGGGCGGCCCGCATCGCCTCGGCCGCCCACGGCGGACAGGTATTGGTGTCGGCGGCCACCAAGGCCCTGCTCGGAGACTCTCTGGCGACAGAGTTCACCATGCGAGACCTGGGAGAGCATCGACTCAAGGATCTCTCGCATCCCGAACGGCTCTACCAGTTGGTAGGGGAGGGGCTTGCCGAGCGTTTTCCCCCGCCGCGGGGATTGTCCGGATCGCCCAACAACCTGCCCGTTCAGCTCACCAGCTTCATCGGCCGGGAAGGCATGGTGGCCACCATCGTGGACCACATCGGTCGCCATCGACTGGTGACCCTGACCGGGCCGGGAGGAACCGGCAAGACCCGCCTGGCCCTCCAGGTTGCCGCCGGGTGTCTGGACAGCTTTCCCGACGGCGTCTTCTTCGTGCCTCTGGCGGCGATAACCGAGCCAGAGGTGGTCATGCCCACCGTCGCCGCCAACCTCGGCCTGCCTCCAATCTCCGGTAGCGCGGTCGAACGTATCGGCGACTATCTGTCGGGCAAGAGCTTCCTATTGGTCCTCGACAATCTCGAACAGGTCGTCGCGGTGGCACCCGATGTCGCCGAGCTGCTGGCGCTGACCCCCACCATCCGAGTTCTCACCACCTCCCGCGCTCCCCTCCGGGTGAGCGGCGAACAAGAGGTTCCGGTGCCGACGCTGCCCGTCCCGGTGGTGAGTTCACGCGGCGACCTGAAAGAAATCGCCGACCTGGACTCGGTGGCGATATTTATCGAACGAGCCATGGCCGCGCGGCCCGACTTCCGTCTCACCGAAGCCAACGCCGAAGCGGTCGCCGAGATCGTTACCCGCCTGGATGGATTACCGCTGGCGATCGAGTTGGCCGCCGCCCGAGTCAAACTATTCAGCCCAGAGGCGATGGTGCGCCGGCTGGGAGACCGGTTGGCATTGCTCACCGGAGGCGCCCGCGACCTTCCCTCCCGCCAGCAAACGCTCCGAGGGGCGATTGCCTGGAGCTACGACCTGCTCGACTCCGACCAACGGACGGTGTTCGAGCGGCTCTCGGTGTTCGCTGGGGGGGGGTATCTCGATCAGATCATTCCCGTCGTTCAGGAGGGCTTGGGTGTCGAGCCGCTCGAGGCCATCTCCCATCTGGTCGATCACTCGCTCATTGCCAACCTCGAGGGCCGCTTCACCATGTTGGAGACGATTCGCGAATACGCCTCCGAACGATTGGCGGAGCGAGGTGCCTCGACGGTTCGGGCCCAGCATGCCGAGGTGTATGCCCAATTGGCCGAGGAGGCCTCGCCCCATCTGACCCGTACCGAGCAGAAGAAATGGCTCGATCGCTTGGAGGGCGATCACGACAACCTGCGAGCTGGCCTGGAGTGGGCAATCGAGAGCGGTAATGCCGACCTCGCCTGTCGCATGGGAGGGGCTTTGTGGAGGTTCTGGCAGTTACGGGGCTACGTGACCGAGGCGGTGGCGCGGCTGGACAGGGTGCTGGCTCTCTCGGGAAGCACCCCGGCCTTGCGCAGTCGCGCCCTGGAGGCGGCCGGAGGCCTTGCCTACTGGCAGGCCCGCCCCGCCGACGCCCACCACCATTACGCAGAAGCGCTGGCCATCGAAGAGGAGATCGGCGACACCCCCCGCATCGCCAACGCCGCCTACAACCTCGCCTTCCCGGTAGGACTGATCGAAGGCAGCGGAAAGGGCCTGGCTCAGGCCCTCCGGGCCCTCGACCTGTACCGGCAAGTCGGTGATCGCCATGGTATGGCGACCGCGGAATGGGGTCTGGGAACGATCACCCTGCTCGGCGAGAGCTCCGTTGCCAACATGGGTCTCCGATTGGTGGATGCGGAGACTCCCGGCTTCCTGGCGGGCAAATCCCACTACGACACTGCGCTCGAGATTTTCAGCGGTCTCGACGACCCCTTTATGCTCGGATGGACCTATCGCATGCTCGGCTTCCTGGAAGAGCGCCTCGGCCATCTCGAAGCGGCCCGAGAACATATCGGAGCGGCGTTGCGCATCTTCGCACCGGTACCCGACATCACTGGGGTGATCCTCCTGCTCCGCGACCTTGCACAGCTTGCCGTCACGGCGGGTCAAGACCACCGAGCGGTCACTCTGGTCGGGGCGATGTCGGCCTTGGAGAAGCGGAGCGGCACCAGCCTGGTCGCGAGCGACATGTATCCGAATCAAATCGACGGCCTCTCCGCGGTCATCGATCGTCTCGACCCGGCCGAGGGGGAGAAGCTGTTTGCGAATGGGCGTTCCATGTCCATGGCCGCCGCCATCGACTACGCCCTGCAATGAACGTTCGCACCGCCACTTCCGACGACCGGGAGGTTGTGCTCGAGCTCGCTGCCGAGTTCCACGAGTTCGCCGGATACTCGTTCGACGCATCTGTGCAACAAGCGGTAGAAGAGCTGGCCGCCCGCCACCGGTGGGGCGTCATCCTGCTCGCCGACCAGAACGACCAATCGGTCGGCTATGGAGCGGTCTGCTATGGGTTCTCGGTCGAGTTCGGGGGGCGCGACGCCTTCATCGACGAGCTGTACGTTCGTCCGTCAGCTCGCGGCCGAGGTGTCGGTCGGGCCCTCCTTGAAGAGATGATCGGCCATTGCCGCGTTCTAGGGATCCGCGCTGTCCATCTCGAGGTCGACCACGGCAACGACCAGGCGGCGGCGCTCTACGAACGACTCGGTTTCGAACGCCAGGACTCCGCCATCATGACCATCGAACTCGACTGAACGCTTGGGGCGCCCCCGACCGGGGCACCCCGACAGTTGAGAAATACTCAGGTGGCCTCGGGTACCTTGAAAGAACTGGCAGCGGAGTACGGGGTGTCCTACCCGACCATCCGCCTGCGGCTCGATCGACTGATCGAAAAGGTCAGGGTGCTGGATCAGGTGGGCCAGGTCGACCGGTTCGAGCAAAGGTTGCGAACGGCATATGCCGACGGTCGCTTCGACCAGGGCACCTTCGGCGAGTTGATGACCGCCTATCGCAAAGAGACGGAAAAGGAGAAGACGAGGTGAGATGGAAATGGTGGGCGGCGCTGTCGCTTTTCTTGCTGGCGGCATGTGACTCGGTCCCCTCTGGGGATGACGCGGTGGCAGGAACTCAACTCCTGTCGGAGCCCTTTCATGTCGCCTCATCGGAGGGCGGCATCTTCCCGGTGGCGGTGATCAGCGATCCCGAGGTCTCCCAGCCCGGCTACCTGGTCGCCGGCAAGGTCACGGTCGAAGACGTCAACGACGCCGGTTACCTCGAGATGTGGTCGGTGTTCGCCGATGGGAGCAGGTTCTTCTCGCGCACCCTGGCGGCGGAGGGCACCATGCGGACGCTGACCGGCTCGGGATCCTGGGAGTTCGAACTGCCCTTTTATTTGGAGGGGACGACCAGCCTTCCGAGCAGCCTCGAGATCAACGTCGTGCTGCCCGGCTTCGGACAGGTGTGGGTGGAAGACCTCGACCTCCGCCCACTTGGAAAAGCCGCGGCCATGGGTCGAGCCTGGAGCTGGGCGGGGGCGGCCCTCGGCACCGTCGGTGCGCTCATTGGCGGTCTCTCCGGGCGGTTGAAGGCCCGCCGCTTCGTGCTCGGAACTCTCACCGCCATGGCCGCGTTGGGTCTCGTTCTCTTGGTGATCGGGACGGTGGTTTGGCTGCGGACCGGATCGGTCGGCGAGGCTTATGGGTTCCTACTGATGGGGGTCATCGCCGCTGCCGTGGGGGCCGGGTCTCTGCCGTCGATCCGCCGCCGATACGCCGACAACGAGATGCGCCGGATGCAGGCAATGGACGTTGCCTAGTGCTCCGTCTGGGAAATAGCGTGAGGGTATCGGCGAGGCCACGGCGTTCCTGGCCAGGACGCACGACGAAGGCGCAGCCCATGCGCTGTTTCGAGGAGGAGGACGCCGCCAGGGGCGTCGTGGGCCGACGAGACCCCACGATTATTTCCGAGACGGTGCACTAACCGGGAAACGCTCCCCCGCGGCCGGCACTCTCGACATGGGCCAGAATGAGGTCGTGACCAAGATCCACGGCGGGCAGGTCATCGCCCGGGCACTCAAAGCCGAAGGCGTCGATGCCATCTTCACCCTGACCGGTGGTCACATCCTCCCCATCCTCGACGGGTGCCACCAGGAGGGTATGAGGATCGTCGATGTCCGTCATGAGCAGGCCGCCGCTCACGCTGCCGAGGCATACGCGCGGCTGACCGGCCGATTGGGGGTGGCGGTGGTCACCGCCGGCCCGGGGGTGACCGACGCCATCACCGGGGTCGCCAACGCTTGGTACTCCCGGACGCCCATGCTCCTCATCGGCGGCCGGCATCTCACCCGCCAGGATTCGAAGGGCGGGCTGCAGGAGATGGACCATCCCCGCCTGTTCGGCTCCATCACCGCCTGGGCGGGAACCGCCTGGCAGGTCAACCGGCTGGCCGAATACGTTGGCACCGCCGCCCGCCACGCTTTCGGCGGCCGCGGTGGACCGGTCTTCCTCGACGTACCGATGGACGTCCAATTCGAGGAGATCGACGAGGCGGCGGTGACCTGGCCGCAGGGGAGTCGCAGCAATCAACCACAGGGGGTCGGCTCGGAGGCGTTGAGTGCCATCATCGACGCCCTTTGTGTTGCCGAACGGCCGGTCGTCTTCGCCGGAGTGGGACGGAGAGACGGACGCCCCAATGGCCTCGGAGAGCTGGCCGAGGCGCTCTCGGCACCCACCTACCTCAACGCCCGAGCCCGCGGCTCGTTGTCGTATGGGCATCCGCTGTTGGGGAATCACGCCCGTTCAATGGCCTTCGCCGGAGCCGATCTCATCCTTGCCCTCGGGGTGGATTGGGACTTCCGCACCAACTACGGCGAGCGGGTCGCATCCACCGCCACCGTCGTCCACGTCGATGCCGACGCCGACCGGATCGGCTGGAACCTGGGGGCGACCATCGGAGTGGTGGCCGATCCGATGGTGGTGGTCGACCAACTGCTCGAGGCGGCGGCCAAATTCACGCGGCCGGGGATCACGGCATGGGCGGAAGAGGTGATGGCGGCTGACGCCGCCAAGCAGCAGGAGATGGAAGCGGCCGCTGCGGCCGACTCAACTCCGGTGGATCCCCACCGTTTCGCCAAGGAGGTGGCCGCGTTCTTCGGCCGCGAATCGATCGTCGCGGTCGACGGAGGCGACATCGTCTCGACGACGGCGCGCTGGCTTCAGATCTCTCATCCCGGCCACGTGCTCGACCCCGGACCGTTCGGCACGCTCGGAACCGGAGTGCCGTTCGCCATCGCCGCCAAGGTGGCGTACCCCGACAAGCTGATCGGGATCGTTTTCGGAGACGGGGCGTTCGGTTTCAATGGGTTCGAGTACGACACCCTGGTGCGGCTGTCGTTACCTGTCGTCGGCGTGATTGGGAACGACGGAGTCTGGAACAACATCAAGACCTTCCACCGCTTCATGTATCCCGACCGACTGGTCGCCACCGACCTCGGGGTGAGACCCTACGACCAGATGGTGTCGGCACTGGGGGGCTACGGCGAGTTCGTCGATGCGCCCGAACAGATCCGGCCGGCGCTGGAGCGGGGCCGGGCCTCGGGGCGGCCGGCATTGATCAACGTCCACATCGCCGAAACCATGCGGATGTCGTCCAACTACAGCCAGTGACCGCTCAGAGGACGGCGATTCCCAGCACCCCCACCGCCAGGCAGTAGGCGGCGAAGGGCCCGAGACCGCTTCGGCCTAGAAGGCGAAGAAGGATGCTGATGGCGACGTAGCCGGAGACGGCCGCAACTCCCAAGCCGACCCAGGTGGGTGGTGACGCCGCCCCCGTGCTCAACACCTTGCCACCCTCCAACACCCCGGCGGCGGCAATAGCGGGTATGCCGAGGAGAAAGCTGAACCTGGCCGCCTCCTTCAGATCCACCCCAAGCCCGGTTCCGGCGGCGATGGTCATACCCGAACGGGAGATTCCGGGCAGGATTGCCACCAACTGGGCGACGCCGATGAGCAGAGCGTCGAGGGGTTTGATCCCGGTCATTTGGCGGTGTCCGGGCCGAACGCGGCTGGCCACCAGCAACACCACTCCGGTGACCAGCACGAAGAACGCCACCAACCGCGGACTGTCGCCGAGCCGGTCAACCTCATCTGTGACGAAGAGAGCGAAGACCGCGGGAATGGTTCCCACCACCAACAGGCCGAGGGTGCGGCGGGCCATGGCGTCGGTGGGAAAGCGCAGCAACCAAGCGAGGTCACGACGGAAATAGGCCAGCACGGCGGCGAGCGTGCCGAGGTGGAGAAAGGCGGTGGTGGCGAGATCGGGGAGGCCGACCTCCCAACCGAGCTTGCTGAGGAAGGCGGGTACCAGGATCAGGTGGCCATCGGACGACACGGGTAGGAACTCGGTCATGCCTTGGACCAAGCCCCAGATGATGGCGTCGAGCACCCCGAGACGATAGACCTCCTCAGCCTTCGACCAGCACTGCCACCCTTCCCTCCAGCACCGCCGGAGCCACCTCGACGGCGGCCTCGGGGGGTATCGCCACCGTTCCCCCCCCCGAGCCGAAAGGATCGGAGGACTCGGCAATGCTTACGACTAGCCCGTCATATTGCGTGCTGGCTTGGTCGGGATCGTCGGAGACCACCACCAGCCGGACCCGAGCGCCGGCATGAGCGCCGGTGGGAAGCGGCACCGACAGCACCAGCCAGCCGGGGGGCGGCGCCGAGAGGGTGGACAGGTCGGAAGGCAGGAGCGGCTCTCCTGCCCAGAGGTCACGACCGGCCCGTCCGGCCGGTTCGACCGCCGGTAATAGGTCCGCAGGGACCTCGCGCCAGGCGATCGCATTCGTATTCAGCTCCGCACCGGCGGGGAGATCAGAGGCGAGAAAGGGGTGGCGGACGGTGTGGGCCGGCGCCAACTCCGCCCATAGCGCCCACACGATCAACAGCGACGCCGCCGCCCAGCGCCAATACGGTGGTCGTTGTAACCAGAACACCGGTCGAAGGTATCAGTACGGCGAGAGGGTCGGAAGGGGGTTGTCAGCCGACGGCGGTGGAGAGGGCCGTCGCACACTCGCAGGCGCGTTGGGTAACCGCAGCCTTGGGGATGAGACCCACGATGACCTGTTGGAGGGTGCCGAGGCTTTGGCCGAAAAGCTCGAGCACCTCGTGGTGGGTGACCGGGGGCCGATCTCCCTCCACCCCGGCGTCGTAGTCGGTGATCACTGCGATGTTGACGTAACAGATTTCCAACTCTCGGGCCAGCAGGGCCTCGGGGAGTTGGGTCATGTTGATCACTGTGCAGCCGGCCTGTGCGAACCATTTGCTCTCGGCGCGGGTGGAGAACCGCGGACCTTCCACGATGACGGTGGTGCCGCCGTCGTGGGCGACAGCTCCGGCTGCTCGACAGGCTTCCACGGCCAACGGTCTCAGCTCAGGGCAGTAGGGGTCGGCGAACGAGACGTGCACCGTCTTGGGTCCGTCATAGAAGGTCGACGACCGCCCCCAGGTACGGTCGAGCAGTTGGTCGGGAACCACCAAATGGCCGGGTTCCAGAGCCGCCGCCAGACTCCCCGCTGCGCACGGGCCGATGACTCTGTCTACCCCGAGCTCCTTCATGCCCCATAGGTTCGCCCGGTAGTTGATGACGTGGGGTGGGTATTGGTGCTGGCGGCCATGGCGGGGCAGAAAGGCGACATCGATGCCGGCCACGTTGCCGACCATGTAAGGCGCCGACGGGGAACCGTAAGGGGTGTCGAGGAGCTCCTCGTGGGCGTCGCCGATCAGCTCGTAGAAGCCGGTCCCCCCGAAGACGCCGATCATTCGTCGGGTCCGGCCGAGGCCTTCGAAGGGGCGGGCTTGGCCTTGGCCTCGGAGGACTTCGAACCGTTGGGTGAACTGGAATCGCTCGGGGACCTGGAATCGCTCGACGACTTGGAATCGCTCGGGGACTTGGAGTCGGTCGAGGACTTGGAGTCGCTCGAGGACTTGGAGTCGCTCGAGGACTTGGAATCGCTTGATGCCTTGACGCTCGACGCCTTGCCGCTTGAACGGGAGTCGGTGGAGTAGAAGCCGGAGCCCTTGAACATTATCCCGCGGGGGTGGAAGACCTTTTGCAGGTCACCGCCGCATGCGTGCCGCTTGAGCGGCTTGGCCGAGAAAGACTGCACAACCTCGAACTGCTCTCCGCAGCGTTTGCAGCGGTACTCGTAGGTGGGCATGTCCGATCGGCTCCGTGGCTTGGGGGTGGGATGATTCTACCCAACCCAGCGGCGGTTGATAGCTTGGCGGGCCTACGGCGGCCGGCCTGGTGGTGGGGCATTTCGACCACGACGGTGAGATTTCCCATTAGAGTCGGTTAGGAGTGGGGCCGGTGGCCGATCCGAGCGCGACTGCAGCCGAATGGGTTGGCCACCTCCTCGTCAAGAAGAAGGAGGAGGAAAGATGCGCATACGCAGTGTTCCTTTGTTAGTGGTGGCGAGTTTGATGGCATTAGCCCTGCCCGTCGCCGCAGCTCCCCCCGAGACCATCACCACCACCGAGCAGAACGTGGTGGCGACCTTCGAGGACGTGTTCCCAAGCTGCGAGGGTGGCCCGCCCTACGAGATCACAACGACCTCGAACGATATTGAGCACGTGACTTTGTTCGATGATGGTCGGACCCACGCTACCTTCACGTCAGCGGGGACCTTCGTAGCCGTACCGCTCACCGACCCGAGTCTGCCTGACGTCAGCGGCCACTTCGCGATCTGGGGAGGATTCAACGACAACGGCGGCGCCGTGAACGGCACCTTCACCTTCAACGTGCACGGAACGTTCGATGACGGGTCAAAATTCAAGAATCACGTGACCGAGCATTTCAATGTCACCCCGAACGGAGCTGAGTTCTTCTTCACCCACTGTCACGATTGACGGCAAGAACGATGAGCTGATGTGCCCGAGCCACCCAGGCCGGGTGGCTGGGGGCGCTCCGTAACGCTCGCTCGTGGTTTGGCCGATGCGCCAGCGTCGATACGATCGGCCGCGATGGCGATTCACTCGAATGTCGCGGGGCTCTCCGATCAGCAGGCCACCGCCATGTTGGGGGGCCTGCCGCCTGCCGTGGGCTACGAGGTGGTCATCAAACCGCTCCGGTATCGGCGTAGTCCACACCTGGCCGCCTGGACCGAGTTCGAAGCTAGACGCATCACCCTCCAGGTGCCCGAGCCGTTCCTCCCCTTCACCGAGACGGTCAGATACGCCGCCCGACGCCGACCCGGAAAGGCGCTCAGGTTCTCCTGGCTGAGCGAGGAAGTGGCTTTCTCAACGCCCCGCCAGGTTCTCCGCTTCCTCTATCTCCACGAGTGGATGCACTGGTATCTCCGGGAGCGACTGGGTCGGAAGGGCTTTGCCGAAACAGCTTGCGACCGTTTCGCGTTGCGCAATTATCTCCGGCGAGCGGTGGGGGTCGCCGATGCCAAGGTGGCGCTGGCGCGAGGTCGACAGGCCCGAAGGCATGACGCTGCCGGCATGGCGTAGGGCGGTCGCCTCTAGACTTGTTGTTCGGTGAAGTTCGTCGCCTTGCTCGCTGCCTATCTGATCGGCAGTGTCGACTTCGCGGTGATAGTGGCGAGGACCCGGGGGGTCGACATTCACTCTGTGGGGAGCGGCAACCCGGGTGCCTCCAATGTGCTCCGCACTCTCGGCAAGGTGGCGGCGGCCATGGTGCTGGTGGGAGATCTGACCAAGGGCTTGATGGCGGCGGCCTTCGGGTTCGTGACCGGCCGGTCGGTGGCCTGGGCCATGCTGGCCGGTTTGCTGGCCGTGATCGGCCACTGCTATCCGGTCTTCTACAAGTTCAAGGGCGGCAAAGGGGTGGCGACCGCCGCCGGTGTGGTGTTCTGGACCATGCCCGTCGTGTCGCTGGTCTTGGCGGCGGTATGGACGGTGATCGTGCGGATCACCAAAACCGCTTCGATTGCCTCGCTTACCGTCGTCGTGCTTGCCCTTCCCGGCGCCTTGTGGTCGGGCTTGCGAGGTGCGGCCCTCTGGTGGCTGGCGGCGATCCTCGTATTGGTCGCATACCGGCACCGTGGCAACATCTCGCGCATGGCGAAGGGCGCCGAGCAACGAGTCCCGACGTGAACGTCGAGGTTGCGGTCATCCCGGCGGCCGGCCGGGGAACCCGTATGCGACCGGCCACCCGAGTGGTCCCCAAGGCCCTCATCACCGTGCTCGACCGGCCCTCCATCCAGTATGCGGTGGAAGAAGCGGCGAGGGCGGGGGCGAGCGAGGCGATCATCGTGGTGGACCTCGACGCCGGCCACATGGTCCAA
>Ga0209341_10001518_pt1 | contig 22941 bp, 16 predicted proteins | sample RifCSP13_2_FD_184020 | JGI IMG/M metagenome (GOLD analysis project Ga0209341, IMG submission 184020) | Soil microbial communities from Rifle, Colorado - Rifle CSP2_sed 13_2 (SPAdes) (version 2) | ecosystem: Environmental > Terrestrial > Deep subsurface > Rock core/Sediment | place: Rifle... | reverse complement strand
AGTGAAACCAGACCACAGCGCGGTCTACTCATTATCGAAGTCCTTCCCGGCGGTTCTGCGGAGGTGGCGGGGCTGCATCCCCATGACCTGATCACTCGTTATGGCGAATTTGAGGTTATCGATAAGGCTTCGTTCTTCTCAGCCAGGGACCACTACGAACAAGCTAATGCTAGTGTTGCCGAAATCGTTTTATGGAGGGGACCAACCCGAATTGTAGCTAAGGTTCCGCCCGGCCGAATCGGTATTAAATGTACCTGATGGCCTGGACGTCGTGAGGAATTGGGCCGAGTTGATGGGAGATTTATTATCATCTGACAAAATCCGCGGGCGAGACCACGAAGGGTTCCCGCCCGCGAGGGACCTTGGACGTCTGTACCGTGCGTTAATCGCCCAGCATGATGCCATCGCCCATCACGACGCCATCTCGGATCAGCATTCCGTCGCTGAGCATGATGCCATCACCCATCACCACGCCATCACCCATCACGACACCATCACCCATCACGACACCATCGCCCAGCATGATGCCATCGCCCAACACGATGCCATCACCCATCACCACTCCATCGCTCAACATGATGCCGTCTCCCATAACTACACCGTCTCCCATGACGACTCCATCGCTCAGCATGATCCCGTCGCCCATCACGACGCCGTCGCCCATGACCACACCGTCACCCATAACCACGCCGTCACCGAGCATGATGCCTTCACTCAGCAGATGACCGTTGCTCAGCCTAAGTGTGTCGCCCATCACGACACCATCACCCATGACTACACCATCGCCCATGACAACACCGTCGCCCATGACGACGCCATCACCCATTACCACCCCATCACTCAACATGATCCCGAGGTTTAGAAGAATCGCGTCGCTAAGTACTAACCGGCCGTTACGTACGACCGAGTCACCCAGCATGATACCGTCGCCCATCACCACGCCATCACCCATTACCACTCCGTCGCCCATCACGACACCATCAGCCAGCATTTCTCCGTCACTTAGCATGATGCCATCACCCATCACGACACCGTCTCCCATCACCACACCGTCGCTGAGGATGATTCCGTCGCTCAGCAATATGCCGTTGGTCAGGATGGGGCGCTGAGTGAAGAGGACCCCATTGGCATACAGCACGCGATTGCTAACGCCGACAGTTTCGCCACCAATGCTGAAGGACCGGATTGAGTTCAAAGCTCTTTGTCCACGGAACAGATAATTGCCCGCATTCAAGTGGTCAGCGTTGTTTGCTACCGTGGCAGCGAGTTCAACCGCCGCAGCCGCATTGAGCAAACCTGCTCCTTGTGAGAAGAGCGATTGGGCTTTGCTGCCGAAACCGGGAAGAGCTTGGGCAGATTTCGTCAACATTGCCTTGACCATTGATGGGGTGAGTGAACGGTTTGCTTCCAGCATCAGTGCGACGGTCCCCGCGACCGTGGGAGCGGCGAAGGACGTGCCGGAATAGTTGAAATAGACACTTCGAGAAGAGGTAGCATCAAGGGGTTGAACAACTCTGTCTGGAGCCAGCAGTGCGAGAGTGGGATTTGGCTCTTGCGACATCGCAGCAACAATCCGTCGACCTGGAGCTAGGATGTCCGGCTTGACCAAGTGATCGAATCGGGTTGGACCTTTTGACGAGAATGCTGCAACCGTATCATCTGAGCGACGTACTGTACCGCGACTGTCGGTCGCTCCTACGGTGATGGCGTATGGGCTATTGGCCGGACTGCTAATTGCGCCATAGACCAGCCGATAGATTGGTGAACCGTCGGCGTTGTAACCAAGAATCTCTTCAGTGCGACCCATGTTTCCCGCGCTTGCGACCACCACAATACCTGCTCTTACTGCAAGCTCAACCGCCTTGCAAAGTGGGTCTACGTGAAAGGACTCGCGCACCGGCGTCCCCATGCTGATGTTGACGACGCGGATGTCATAGCGTTGTTGATTTTCGATTACCCAGTTCAGCGCGGTCAGCACGTTGCTGGCGCGGCCCACACCGTTCTCATCAAGCACGCGAATGTCGACCAGATTTGCCTCCGGCGCGATGCCGGCATAGTTGGCAGCGTAGCCTCGCGATGCTGCACCATTTCCCGCAACGACCCCAGCCACGCCGGTACCGTGTCCATCTGCATCGCCATTGCGCGCGGTGCCACTGAAATCAACCGCGGCGATAACGCGTGAGCTGTTGTTCTTAAGAAAATCTGGGTGCTGAGCACTAATGCCGCTGTCGAGGATCGCCACCGTGATACCCCTGCCGTTGTATCCCCGAACACCTGCTGCTCCTGCCTGAACCTGAGTTGCCCCAACTGTTTCAGCAGTGAGATTCATCTGCGATCTGACTGGCCGATCCGGAGCGATGTACTCAATGTCGTTGCGTTGGGCGAGGGCTGCGATTTCGTTTAACGGGACATCGGCCACTACAGTGTTCAGTGAAGTGAGGGTGGCACGCTTCTTTCCCCTAGCGGAGGCTATAGCCGAGTCATGAGAGGCCGAAGGCGCACCCTTGGTGGTCATTAGCACGCGAACTGTAGCCTGAGAGTTAGCAATTAGATCAAACTCTGGAGCAGTTTTCTTCTCGACATGGCGACGACCGTTGCCTCTTTGTGTGGGGGCGGCAAGGGCGGCTACCGGTGCGAGCGAGATAATTACCAGGCTGACGATGCTGAGGGAGGCTGTGATTCGGCGGAACATTGACGTGAATCCTTTCGGCTATTTCAATCGGTTCGTCCTCCTTCTTTCAATGAATGTGCCACGACAACAAGAGTTCCGTCACAAGGATCTAAGTCTTTGTGCAACACCAGTTATAGTCAGGAAAGGATCTCAGTCTGGTTGAGGAACGAATGGCCCTGTCGCTGGATACCAAGTATCCAAAATATAGGATTCGGAGGGCGGATTTAGTGAGTTTGCGAGACTTTTGTGATGAAAGCTCAGTTCGGCGGGAGGTGTTAACGGTGTATACAGTGTTTACTGTGTATCCACCGTAACGAATTTGCACAAAAAGTGTCTGCTCAAGTGTCTTCTCTGTGCGACCTCTGTGTTCTTTGTGACTCTGTGTTGTGTTTTCGGCGAGTTCCTTTACCAAGGAGACACAGAGGACGCAGAGGTCTCACAGAGAAAAAACCTATTTCGTACTTTTTGTGCAAAGCTCGCCGTAAATCCGTAAATCAACGTGGATAAATCGGTGGATCTGGCTCAGGCGCTGGCACTCATTTCATGGCGCTCGAGCTTCAAATACAAACCGCGGCGGGTCAATCCCAGTTCGCGCGCGGCTCGAGAGATATTGCCGCCGTGGCGTCTCAAAGCTTCGGCAATCATTCGGCGCTCAACCTCAGCCAACACGTCTGCCAAGGTTACGTTCTCGAGAGTTGCACCGGGGATTGAGGCAACAGCAGATACAGATGGGGTAGGAGTTACTGGTGAAGAGGTTCGCTGCAGTTCGGGAGAAAGGTGTTCTGGCGTAATCACAGTGCCGTCTTCAGCCCGAGCTACGACTCTTTGGATCTCATTACAGAGTTGCCGCACATTGCCGGGCCAATCACTGACCATCAATAGATCAACCGCCTGTGGCGTAATCTGAATGTCCTTACGCCCGAACTTTGCCGAATAGTGATTCATGTAGTAGCTAACAATCGTCGGAATCTCGGAACGGCGCTCTCGTAGTGGCGGGACACGCAAACGAATAACGTTCAGCCGGTAGTACAAGTCTTCTCTAAACCTTGCCTGGGCCACCATCTCTTCCAAATCGGTGTTTGTCGCTGCAATGATGCGCACATCAACTTTGATGGGTCGCTGTTCTCCCAGCGGTTGAATCTCACCTTCCTGGAGGAACCGCAACAGCTTTGGCTGGACATCCAGCGGGAGATCTCCAATCTCGTCGAGAAAAAGTGTGCCGCCCGCAGCAGTGCGAATTACGCCCTGCGAGTCAGTGACCGCTCCGGTGAAGGCCCCGCGACGGTAGCCAAAAAGGTAACCTTCGGAAAGCTCCTTCGGAACAGCCGTACAGTTGAAAGGAACAAACACGCGGGCTCGTCTTGAGGACAGGGCGTGAATTGCGCGGGCAACCAGTTCCTTGCCGGTACCTGATTCCCCGGTTACCAACACCGTCACGTCAGAGGAGCGGATCTTGTGAACCTCTTCGACCAACTGTGTCATCGCGGGGCTCGAATGGATAAAGCCCGGCATCAAACTCGTGCCGGTGAGTTCAGAGGTTTGTTGAGTTCCGGATCCCTTGTTCGACCCCGCACGCAGCGCGCAAACGTCCATTCCTAATTCGACCACTCGCAGCAACGGCTCCAGCGACATGCCGCCGGGAAGAGTAGTCCGGTTCCGCGGTGACAAACACAAGAGTGCCGTTGGAGCGTTACTGGATCGCAACTGGATGATGGCCGTGTCATGTGATTTCGAATAACGCTGTCGGCTGGCTTCATCCGGCAGGTGGAGGATGTCCTCAGCCGCGTGTGCGCTATCTGCGGGTGTCCATCCGTGGGAAACGACGACGCGGGCGTGGTTGTGTTCCCCGGCTTCAGTGATGAGTACCTTCTGTGCTCCAGTCTCTTGTCGCATGACGGCTGCCAGCTCGCGTAACAGAAGCTCACGGGAAGCAACGGCCTCTGCCAGGCGCAGTGTTAGAAGTTGCGTTAGGGCCGATTGCTCCTGACTTCGTTCGGGAGCCGTGCGGTCAAGGTTTGCGAGCGCAGCTTCGGCGCGGGCCTGATCCAGGCGTGCTCCCAGCTCACGGAAGGTGTTAAGCGCCCGAGTCAGATGTTCGGTGGCTCGTGCGGGCTGCGTCGCTGCGTATGCATGGCCCAGCTCGGCGTGCGCTCGAGCGGTGCGATACCGATCTCCGAGCATGTCAAATATCGAAGCACTGCTCCCAAAGTGCTGGGCAGCCGCAGCTGGATCAGACTGCGCCATTGCTAACTTGCCTGACAGACGATGCGCTTCGCCTGTGAACCCAAGATCTGTTGCCGAATCACTGGTCTGCTCGGTTACCTTCTGCAGTTCTACTGCGCACTCTGCCTCTTCCCCATTCCGCAGGTGGGCTTCAGCAAGGATGAGACGCGATTCGCAAATCGCCTGTCTGTCCCCGATGGCCTCAGCAATGGCCAAAGCTTCCTTGCCGCGAGCGAGGGCCTTTGCATCGTCTTCCATCGCCAACTCACAACGACCGAGCGTTCGCAGCGCCTGGCTCGCATACCACTTATTGCCGTTTTCATTGGCCAGTTTCACAGCTCGGCGTAGGTAGTCGCGCGCTTCGTCCAACTCGCCGCGCAACATCAATAACTCGCCGAGCGAATCGAGAATCATTGGCACCTTATCGCCGCGCTCATCAACTTCAGACGCCAGCAACAAAGCGCGTTCTAATGCCTCCTGCGCACGACCCCACTGCCCGATTAAGATCAGATTTATGCCGAGGTTGTTATATCCGTTTGCGGCGGTGGTTTTGTGATCGGTGCGCTCATAGTAAGAGATTGCTTTCTCTAAATAGCGGATCCCTTCCTGTGGACGCTTTAAGAACCAGCAGGCGCCAGCCATGTTTGAATAGATCTTGCCCAACAAGTAAGTTGCCGGGTGATCTCCGACTAGCTTCAACGCTTGCTCAAAATTCTCGAGACCCGCTTCGTAAGCGCCTTCATGCAAGTCAGCAAGAGCGATACCGAAGTAAGCTTCAGCCAGACCTCGCCATTCGCCCGTTTGACGAAACTGTTCGAGCGCGCGCTGTGCGTAATCCCGAGCGATTGGGTACTCGCTGATGTTGCGATAGACGCGGGCGAGTGCCGCATAGATTGGACCAAGCTTTTTTTCAGAATCTGAGTAATCGCGTAAGGCGGCTTTTAGAATTGCGATGGCCTTAGGGTGATCGCCGGCATAGTTGTAAGCGAGTCCGATCTGCACGCGGAGGGTCTGCGTCGCCTTGGCGTCAAGCTTCGCACGCGATTCCGAGGACTCATACATCGAGACAGCGGCGAGCGACTCACGATAATGGCCCTGCATCTCCAGGGCCATTGAGAGCGCACAACGCGCCAACGCTAGGATGGAGGGATTGTTTCTAGCGTTCGAGATCAGCGAAGTAAGACGAGACCGAGCCTCTGTGGAGAGACCTTGATCCAGCAGCGAGCCTATCTCATCCAGTTCCTTAACCAATGCATCGTTCGAAGGATGGCCGGTGCGCGAACGCAACCTGACCCGGGCGTCAGCCAGATCGACGACACCTCGCGTGTCTGAGGATTGTTCAGCGCCAGGACCTTCCAGTCCTGAGGCCACACGTTTAGTCATTTAAATACTGATAAAAGCGTAATTCACACCGCCTTTCATAGGCGTCCGGCTTTGGCAGGTTGAAGAAGAGCCGCGACAAGCTCAACTGACTCTCGAGCATGTGAATAGCGAACGGCGTGAATTTAACACATGCGGGCAGTAGCGTCCATAAATGTGCTTATTCACTTGGCGCTCGAGAACACGAGAATTGCATCGCTGACGGGACGCTCACCCGACTGATCTGATGGTCGATTTACAATTCTATTCTGTAAGACCATCGTAGTAGAGCCGCCGCCGTCCAAATTCATAGCCTCCGTTGCATCGAACTCACGGAGCAGCTCTGCAAGACCTGGTAAGGACATGCCTACACTAACCCCGGGCTGTCGACCATCCACCGTTATCAAAAGTACCGCGCCCGATCCTAGCTTGGCGATTGCAGTCCGTGGATGACGATCCGAGATGAAAGCGGGCGCAATCGTCTCCTCCAAGTTGGTGATTGATATCGCACCACCACTGATCAGTTGGGGCCCTCCTCCGATGATCTGATGAGCGTCACGCCAGGTGGAAACGGGTGCCGAATCCATCGGCGCAAACTTCCACGAAAAGGTAATCGGCATACCGCGCCGCAGGTTCTTCAAGGCCCACTGTCGCGCGGCGCCTCTCGCCGAGAGTACTAATCCTGCTGCCGGAATTTGACTGCTGGCATACCCGTCTCGAATGTTGATGACTCGACCACGCCGAACCTCGACCTCAAGTCCGCCAGGCGAAGTTAAGGTGGTTCGATGAAAGTCGGAGGTGAAGACGACCAATTCGTTTTCAGCGACTGGACGGTTTACTCCGTCGACGGCTTTGACCAATCGCCTACTTGCAATCTCTGCGCTGATTCGTAAACGTCCGAAAACCAATTCATCATTCCTCAGTAAACCAACTGCTGCGCGGTCATTGTGCGATTCACTCAGTAGCCTGCCATCAAGCACCAGACTTCCCAGAGACTCTCCGCGATACGTGCCGGTGGTTCGAAAATAGCCTCCGTTGATTCCCGCAATAGCGTTGTGCCGCGTCACAAGCGAACTTACAGTCTCCAGCCCAACTGCCTCATCCATGGCTCGCACGACCTGTATTCCAGCCTTCTTTAGATCAATTCGCAGTGCGTTGATCAGCCAGGGACCGCTTCCCGCTTCTTTTGTCGCCGTGGTGCGGGTGAACTGCGTGTGCTCAATCCCCGGGGCGACGGTTTCAAAGCGAATGGAACTGGTGGCACTCGATTGTGCCCTGGAGAACGTTGGCGGATTGAATGACGCGCCCAGGAGGGCGACGATCACAAGGAACAGCAAATATGAGTTAATTCGGTCTGTTTTCATCGGGTTCTGTAAAACTTCCGGTCGTTGTTTAGTTTCTCGAATAGTCGGTGAACCAAGTGAACTTCTTTAACGAACTTTAGAGAGACAGGACACTAGAGTTTTGGCGAAAAGGCCGGTAAGCTTCATGAACATACACACCGAACATTGACACCCCTTGGGGCGGCCGTTATCATCCCCGTTTCCGTCTCCAGCGCGGGACTTCGCCTATTGCTTTATGTTTGAGTCGCTATCTGACAAGCTCAAGCGCACGCTGAAGAATCTGCGCGGCGAAGGCGTCCTGACCAAGGAGCACGTTGACGCCGCTCTGCGCGAAATCCGCCTGGCTCTTCTTGAAGCGGACGTTAATTATAAAGTCGCCAAGGACTTTATCGCCGCTGTCAAGGAGAAGGCTGAGGGTCAGCAAGTTTGGCAGGACCTAAAGCCTTCGGAACAGGTCGTCAAGATTGTCTTCGATGAGCTGGTTGAACTCTTGGGTGGGCAGTCCTCGCGGCTGGTCTTTACAAAACAGATACCGAATGTGGTGATGGTGGTCGGGCTTCAGGGCTCCGGCAAAACCACTTCGACAGGGAAGATCGCACGTTGGCTGGCCTTAAACCAGGAGCGAAAGCCTTTACTTCTTTCTGTCGACGTTTATCGGCCCGCAGCCCGGGAGCAACTAAAGGTCATCGCACGTGCGACCGGCCAACAGATCTTTGAACAACCCGAGACGAATGATCCTCTCACTCTGGTGCATGAAGCTTACAAGCATGCTCAGCAGACGGGGTTTGACACGCTGCTGATAGACACTGCCGGGCGATTGCACATCGACGATGTGTTGATGGAGGAGTTGGTGGCAATCAAAGCCGCTACCAGGCCTTCCGAAATCTTGTTCGTTGCCGATGCAATGACCGGTCAGGATGCCGTTCGCTCAGCAGAAGAGTTTCACCGGCGAATTGGCATCACCGGCGTGATCCTTACCAAGATGGATGGTGACGCGCGTGGTGGCGCTGCATTGTCGATCAAGCAGGTTACGGGTCAGCCAGTGAAGTTTGTGGGCGTCGGTGAGAAGTATGATGCACTGGAACCGTTCTATCCGGACCGTGTTGCCCAACGAATTTTGGGTATGGGCGACGTGCTTTCACTGATCGAGGAAGTGCAGTCAAAGGTCGATCAGTCAGAGGCTGAGGAACAACTCAAGAAACTTCAGAAGAACGAGTTCACGCTTGACGATTTTCGTTCGCAGTTGCGTCAGGTAAAAAAGCTCGGCTCCTTCTCAAAGATCATGAAGCTCTTGCCCGATCAGTTGCTCGGCGGCATTGGCATGCCGCAACTCGATGAAGAGCAAACGAAGCTGATGGAGCGTGAGCTGAAACGTACTGAGTCGATCATAGACTCAATGACTCGCGAGGAGCGGGGCGACCACAGGATTCTTAACGCTAACCGCAGACGTCGAATTGCCCGGGGTTCCGGCACTTCGGTGGCCGAAGTCAATCAATTGATCAAGCAGTACAGCGAAATGCGTCAGATGATGCGCCAGCTTTCAGGTTCAGGGATATTTGGTGGCAGCGGACTGAAGGGTAAGATGATGCGTCGTCTTACGGGCATGCCGGAATTGGGTGGTCTAGCCGGAAATGGAGATGAGCTACCCTCGCTCCCGGCGGGACCCTCACGCAAGAAACTCAAAAAGAAACGAAAGAAACGCCGCAGATAAAGGCGAGCATATTCGGAGGTAGACACTTGTTAGCAATAAAACTGATGCGCACCGGCGCTAAGAAGCGCGCTTCCTACAGGGTGATCGTCAAGGAGAAGCAATCAAAGCGCGATGGAGCGTACCTTGAGAACCTTGGCACCTATGATCCAACTACCAATCCGGCTCGGATTACGTTGAACATGGAGCGAGTGAGCTATTGGTTGGAGAATGGTGCTCAGCCAACCGACACTGTTAGTCGGCTTATCAAACAAAGCAGACGAGCAGCCGCAGCGGCGGTCACTTCCGAATAGCATGGTCCTATGAAAGATACGATTGAGATGATCGTAAGGGCGCTCGTAGACGACCCAGACGGCGTCGACCTTCGGGAGGTTGAGCGAAACGGCACATCGATTATCGAAATCCGCGTGGCCCAGTCTGACATGGGCAAGATTATCGGGAGGCAAGGACGTACAATTCGAGCCCTGCGAACTCTGGCCAACGCTGCGGGCATAAAACAGAAGCGAAGATTCATTCTAGAAATCGTGGAATGAGCGGGCGTGCTCCAAAGACACCGGAACCGTTGGTAGCGGTCGCACGTGTTGTCAAGAAACGAGGATTAAAGGGCGAACTTGTCGCTGAGCTTTTGACAGACTTTCCGCAACGCTTTGAGCGCACCTCGAAGTTTGTTGGAGTTGGGCCGAATGAGAAGCGGGTAGCACTTGAGTTGGAAGGGCATTGGTTCCAAAAAGGTCGGATCGTACTGAAGTTTAAAGGCTACGACAGTGTTGAATCTGCTGCCGCACTAATTGGTTATGAACTGGCCATACCGGAATCTGAACGAATGCCCCTCGACGAAGGTTCGTTCTACGATTGGGAGCTTCAGGGCTGTATTGTAAAGACCTCTTCAGGAAACCGCATCGGACATGTTACTGGAGTGTTGCGTACAGGCGGTGTAGAGTTGCTGGTTGTAGAGGGTGAAGGTCGCACTGAGCACCTCATACCCATGGTGAACTCGATCGTTCTAAACGTCGATCTGGGCGAACGCGAGATTTTTGTTGACCCGCCCGAGGGTCTCCTGGATTTATAGGTTTTTGATAACGTGCTACGCATTGATGTCATCTCGATCTTCCCCGAGTTTTTTGCCGGAACCTTTGAAGTCGGGATTGTCCGCCGCGCCAGAGCATCTGGATTGGTCGAGGTCAACGCACTCGACCTGCGGAGTTGGACCACCGATAGACATCACGTCGTAGACGATCGGCCATTTGGCGGCGGCGACGGGATGGTGCTTAAGCCCGAACCGATCTTCAGTGCCGTGGCCGAAATCACAGGAACCGATCAGCGGTCAGAGTATGACTCAGGCACCCGGGTGATGCTGCTATCCGCTCAGGGTCGAGTTTTCAATCAAGCGTACGCATCTGATCTTTCAAAAAGTAAGCACCTGGTAATCATCTGTGGGCGATACGAAGGTGTCGACGAGAGAGTTGCCGAGGCATTGATCACGGACGAGATTTCGATCGGCGACTATGTGCTATCAGGCGGCGAGCCAGCAGCGATAGTAGCCATTGACGCCGTCATCAGGTTGTTACCAGGAGCGCTCGGGAGCGAGACCTCGGCCGCGAATGAGTCATTCTCTGAAGGGTTGTTGGACTTCCCCCAGTACACGAGGCCGCCAGAATTCGCAGGAATGCACGTGCCGGATGTACTTTTGCGAGGAAATCACGCAGAGATTGCCCAGTGGAGACGAGAAGCGGCACTGCGGAAAACACGCAAGAACCGCCCCGATCTTTTACCTGATCTTTCGAAGGAACGATCTTAGAATTTAATGCCCGTGAGCACGGCCGCGGATGGTCTGCGATTATCAACAGAGCAGTATGGAGTAAAGAGATGAATCGACTGGACAATATTGAGAATCAACAGTTGCGAAAGAACATTCCCGAGTTCCAGCCGGGCGATACGGTGCGTGTTCACGTACGCATTAAAGAATCGGAGACCAAAGAGCGATTGCAGGCATTTGAGGGCGTGGTCATTGCGCGGAAGCATGGTGGTATTCGCGAGAGTATCACGGTGCGCAAAACCAGCTTCGGAGTGGGAGTAGAGAGGATTTTCCCTCTCCACGCCACGATCATCGATCACATCGATGTAGTGAAGCGAGGTCGAGTCCGCCGAGCGAAGCTTTATTATTTGCGCAATCTGCGAGGTAAGGCCGCTCGGATTCGTGAGCGTGACACCCGCGGTCAGCAGAGTTCCGAAACCCAGGTGTCGGCAGCCGGCAAGAAATAGTATTCTGGCGGCTCAAAAACTGCTCTCCTCCCCCAGTTCGGTACAGAGCATGTTAGTGTTTCGCTTGCATTCGCGGGATACCCATGGAGAACTGAGCTTGCGACCTGGACTTAGAACACGGGGAATACTGCGTGCGCATCGCGATTGACGCTCACTCTGTTGGAACAGGGCTCGCAGGAAACGAGAGCTACGCCACCAACCTGATAGAAGCCCTGGCGGCGATCGATCACACCAACGAATACACCCTCTATGTGACAAAGAAGGAAGCGGTGGAGAGGTTTTCCGACCGTTGGCCAAATTTCCATGTGCGCCGGACCCTGCCTCATGCCCCTCTGATCCGGATTCCTCTCGTCCTCAGTTCTGAACTAAGGAAAAGGCCCGTCGACGTCTTACACGTGCAATTTACTGCGCCACCGATCGCTCCCTGCCCGGTGGTTGTTAGTATTCACGATCTCTCGTTCGAGCACCTGCCAGAAACCTTCAACCGTCGCAGTCGCATGCAGCTTCGTCTGACGGTGCGCCATTCAGCGAGAAAGGCCGCTCGACTGATCTCGCTTTCAGAGCATGGTCGTGCGGATTTGATCGCGACTTACAAACTTTCACCTGACGTAGTTGATGTCATCCCGCTAGCCCCTTCGGCACGTTTCAAGCCCTCCTCAAGTAGTGAGGTGGAAGCCGTGAAGCGGATGTATGGAATCGAGGGTGATTACATACTCGCGGTCGGTTCGATTCAACCGCGTAAGAACCTCTCGCGGTTGATCGCTGCGTATAGTCGCTTGCGGACTAGCTGGTCCAAAGGTAAGCTTCCTCAACTGGTTCTCGTCGGCAAGCGCGCCTGGCTATATCATGAAACTTTGCGGACGATTGCTAACTGCGGAGTCCAGGATTCTGTAATCCTGACTGGGTACGTACCAGAATCGCAGTTACCGGCACTGTATTCAGGGGCTCTTCTTTTCGTCTACCCCTCATTCTTTGAAGGCTTTGGTCTACCACCGCTTGAGGCGATGAAGTGTGGTACCGCAGTGATAGTTGGTGATCGAACCAGTCTTCCTGAAGTAGTCGGCGACGCTGCACTGTTGATTGACCCGTTTGATACCGATAGCTTGCGGTCGGGCATTGCGCGTTTGCTGGACGACGCGGACTATCGGAATGAACTCTGCGTCAAGGGTTTGCGTCGGGCCGAAGAGTTTAATTGGCAGAATACAGCGAGGCTCACTCTCGATGTGTATCGAAAAGCGGTTGGCGTCCCCCTTGTACATGAAGGCAGTTCCACAAAGGCAGTGTCGCAGTCATCAGCTAAGTATCGACATAACTTTGAGTAAATGCGCATAGCGATTCTGGGAACACGGGGCATACCCGCGAGCTACGGCGGGTTCGAGACTTTTGCCGAGCATCTATCTACGAGACTCGTGGCACGCGGGCACGAAGTGACGGTTTATTGTCGCGCTCACTACGTCTCGCCGCGGCAACTCGAGTATCAGGGGGTTCGCTTGACCGTGCTCCCCACCATCCGCCACAAATATTTCGACACGATAGTGCACGCGTTCCTTTCCACGATTCACGCCGTCCCCTCCGGATTCGACGTCGCACTAATTTGTAATGCGGCTAATGCCCCCTTCGCGCCAATGTTGCGATTGACTGGCACACCTGTCGCGATCAATGTAGACGGGCTTGAGCACAAGCGAAAGAAATGGAATTGGCTTGCGCAACGTTATTACCTGCTGGCGGAACGGTTAGCGACCATCTTCCCAAATGCCACCATCACTGATGCCCAGGTAATCCACGATTATTACAGCGCACGATATGGCGCGAGCTCAACGATGATAGCTTACGGATCCGAGGTGGAGCGCCGGCCGGATCGAGAGACAGTGCGTCGCTGGCGTGTTGAACCCAACCGCTATGTCCTTTATGTGTCTCGTCTTGAACCAGAGAACAATGCGCATTTGGTGATCGAAGCCTTTAAGAAAGTACGAACTGCCTATCGCCTCTTGGTGGTCGGCGACGCTCCGTATGCTCGGGAGTACATCAGTGATCTAAAGGTTCGAGCGCGAGGGGATAAAAGAATCATTTTTACCGGGTTTGTATTTGGTCAGGATTATCGTGCGCTGCAACAAAATGCTTACTGCTACGTCCATGCGACTGAAGTAGGTGGCACGCATCCGGCGCTTTTGGAAGCAATGGGATATGGCAATTGTGTGTTGACACTTGCCACTCCCGAAAATATTGAAGCGGTAGGTGATGCTGGTATTCCCTACGCTGACGAAGCAGATCTGGTGCAAAAACTACAACGCGTTCTACGTGATGGCTCGCTCGTGCATGGTTATCGCCAACGCGCTCAAACTCGGGTGCGTAAATACTACGATTGGGAAGCGGTCGTTGATAATTACGAGAGTCTATTTGCGAAGATAACCGGGGAAAGGCGGCCTTTAGGAGACAAACCGGTGGGGGTTGATGAGAAGATGGAGCGAATTTTCCAGTAGTAAAGGCCAGTAGTAAAGGTTAGTAGAGTCTAAAAGAGGGGAGCCCCGCTAGTACAGCGTACTGGCGGGGCAAAACTTTCAGGGCAGGTTCGGGTAAATCAGGGCGGCGGTGGCAAAGAACTGAGAGCCGGAACTAATTCCCACTCTGTGATCGGCGGTGCATGCGGGGGTGGATAAAGCCGCGCAGCGTGAATAAAAGGGGTAGCAGCGCTGCGTCCCTGTCAAAAAAGCGTTGCACAACCGTTCGCCACAACCAACCAAATTGAAAAGACCATGCCGAGCTGTCCAAAAATCAGATTTGTTGCCGGTCTGTGCGAAATTATACGTAACTGTTGTGACGTGTCAAGAACAATATCCACGATTTCGCAAACTTTGTGGCCGAGCTGTAAATTATTCACCCGATCTTGCCTGCATGAGTCGTAATGCCTGACGTCGCACGGCGTCTGAAACGTTTCTGTTTTGAGAGAGGTTTTGGAGGTCCTTGGTCCGAATGCGTGGAAGGATGCCGACGACCGTCGGGATTGGGCAGCGCGGATTGCGTACCAGGTTGTGAATGATGGGGTAGGATCTGGCCCAGCTGCGGTTCAGCGCAATCAGTCGCAATACCTCATCTGAGACAGTTCTCATTGCTGAGATACCTTCCACCTCCTGGTCCGTCACTCGCGGGTTGTTGATCACTGCAGCACAGACAACTCTGTTGGGATCCCTTACCAATATCCCGCGTGCTTCACGGTCGCCTTTCATCGCAAGCTTCATTCGATCTCGCGCGTTCATAAACATGATCTTTCTGATCAGCGAAACGCGTTCAGGTGACATGTCACCAGATTCAAGCCTTTCATGCTCAAGGACACGGTTCACGGCGGCGAGGTGCTCTTCAGACGTCTCTGCCTGGAGTTCAACGTAACGCTCGGCGGGCAGCCACGAGTCGTCAATATCAGCGTCAACAACTTCGATGTGCTGCGCAATCAGCAGTAGGTCGTCGAAAGAGAGCTCGCCGCTGGTGGTGTCCAGCTCGGCCGTCTCAAAAAACTCAGCTGCGGCGTTGTTTCCTCGTGCTCTGAGTTCTTCCGCAACCTGTCGTGCCCCGCGCTCCTTTTCGAAGAACTCCTTCCGGGTTTCTCTAACCCGTCGTTCAGCTTCGGGAGAACGGGAAGGGTTTTGTAAGACGGCATCGATAATCCCGGGTGTGTTTATGAGCCGGCGCTGATTGAGAGCAATAAACTCGAGTAGCGAAGCACTAAAGGTTGTCGCTGCAAGCTCCATGATCGCTCCGTCAGGAGTGCGGGTATTTAGAACGATGGCCTCATGGATGTCCTGGCTGAGCGCGCTGTTCCTAGCGAAATACTCGAGCACCGAGGATACGGTCGATTCATCCTTCGCGGCTAGCAGTAGATCGTCAGGTTCCTGGCTGCTGAGTGTGGCATCGGCTGCTTCCGCGAGTTCTGCTTCATCACTCTTGCGTAGCGCCACCAGAACTTCGAGAAGTTCCGATTGAGACAAAGGCAGTAATCCGCGCGCTGCGGCAAGGCGGGCAGGGTGCGGCGCAGTTCCCTTGATTACAGCTTCAACAACGGGATTGACTTTGGCTGGGTTCTCCACGAAGTAGTTGTATGTTGTGGATTGTCGATGCTCTCAGAAAACTAGATCGTCGATCGGCTTGCACAAAAAGTGTCTGCTCAAATGCCTTCTCTGTGGACCTCTGTGTTCTTTGTGGACTCTGTGGTTATGTTTTCTTCACCACTAAGACACAGAGGACGCGGAGGTCGCACAGAGAAAAAGCCTATTTCATACTTTTTGTGCAAAGCCTCGTCGATCTTTAAACCGCCCCATGGCACTTCTTGTACTTCTTACCTGAACCGCAGGGACATGGATCATTACGCCCGACCTTCGGTTGATCGCGCACCACAGTCTTGATCTTACCAGCTTCCTCGCCTGCTGGCGCAGCACCTTGATTGGGACCAGTGAATGTAAGTGAGGTTGACCTTCGGGGCAGCCGCCTCTGTCGGAGCGACTCTTGGGGCTGTTCTGTTACCACCTGTAAGTTAAAGAGCGAGCGAATCGTATTTGTATCGATGCGGTCAAGCATCTCCTGAAAGAGATCAAAGCTCTGCTTCTTGTACTCGACCAGCGGATCTTTTTGACCATATCCGACTAACCCGATTCCCTGTTTTAGATGGTCCAATGACAGCAGGTGGTCCTTCCACTGGGCATCGATGATGTTCAGCATGATGATGCGCTCATAGGTACGCATCGCCTCAGGGCCGATCTGTTGCTCCTTTTCAGCATATTTCGCTTTGAGCTTCTCCCATATTGCGTCGATAATCTCCTGCGAGGTCAAGTTCTCAACGTCAATCCGTTCACCGTCTACATCAAGGTCATAGATAGTCTTTATCTGTACCTTGTAGTTGTCGAGGTCCCATTCGTCGAGAGACAAATCCGGATTTAGATACTGTTTCGTTATGTCTGAGAGCAGGTCGTATGCGACACCCGCTTTGGGTGGATCGCCCAACAGGTAGTCACGCTGATCAGGTTCTTCCATTAGCTGACGGCGCAAACCGTAGATGGTTTCACGCTGCCGGTTCATCACGTCGTCATACTCGAGCAGGTGTTTGCGGGCTTCAAAGTTGCGCCCTTCGACGGACTTCTGAGCCGCTGCAATACGTTTCGAAACCATCTTTGACTCGATCGCGACGCCCTGCTCCATTCCGAGCCTTTGCATCAGCGCCTTGACCTTGTCCCCGGCAAAAATGCGCATCAGATCGTCTTCAAGAGACAGGAAGAAGCGTGAAGAGCCGGGATCACCCTGACGTCCTGCACGACCGCGCAACTGATTGTCAATGCGCCGAGATTCGTGACGCTCAGTTCCGATAATGTGCAGTCCGCCGATACCGACTACCTCTTTATGCTCGGCCTCGACAATGCGTTTTGCCTTGCGAAATGCCTCGCTCCACTCGTTGTCTGTTACGTCGTCAGGATCGACTTCTTCTCGTTTTAGAAATTCGCGGGCCATGAAGTCCGGGTTACCGCCCAGCAGAATGTCCGTTCCACGTCCTGCCATGTTAGTGGCTATCGTTACGGCTCCTTTGCGACCAGCCTGTGCAACTATCTCGGCCTCGCGTTCGTGGTACTTCGCATTAAGTACGTTGTGGGGCACTGCTTCCCTTTGCAGCCGCCGGGCGATCAATTCAGAGTTTTCTACTGACACGGTGCCGACCAGTGTTGGTTGACCGCGATCGTGGCAATCCTTGATCTCCTCTATCACCGCGTCCCACTTCTCCGGTAATGTGCGATAGATAACGTCGGAATGGTCCTTGCGCACCATCGGCATGTGGGTTGGTATAACGATTACGTCGAGCTTGTATGTAGACTGAAACTCAGCAGCCTCGGTCTCGGCTGTACCGGTCATACCGGAGAGCTTCTCGTAAAGACGGAAGTAATTCTGGAGTGTAATGGTCGCGAGCGTCTGATTTTCCTTTTCAATGCGCACGCCCTCTTTTGCTTCTACGGCCTGGTGCAAACCATCGGACCAGCGGCGACCTTTCATCAGGCGACCGGTAAAGTCGTCAACGATAATGACCTCTCCGTCCTGAACTACATATTGATGGTCCAGGCGGTAGAGCGTATGGGCCTTTAACGCCTGCTCAACGCAGTGCAAAAGCTCCATGTTTGAGGGATCGTAAAGATTGCCGACGCCCAGAAGACGCTCGGCCCTGTCTACTCCTTCTTCAGTCAGTACGGCAGTGTGCGCCTTTTCATCAACTATGTACTCGCCGGTTTTCACTCCATCAATGTCCTCGCCTCGTTTGAGTTGGGGGATGATGGCGTCGGCTTTGTAATATTTATCAGTCGCTTCGTCGGAAGGACCGGAGATGATCAGAGGAGTACGGGCTTCATCGATCAGAATCGAGTCTACCTCGTCGACGATTGCAAAATAATGACCTCGCTGAACGCAGGTTGCGAGGTCGAATTTCATGTTATCGCGCAGATAATCAAACCCGAATTCGTTGTTCGTGCCGTACGTAATATCGGCGGCATAAGCGGCTTGACGCTCAAAGTCGTCCATGTCGTTCTGAATACATCCGACTTCAAGGCCGAGAAAACGATGGATTTGCCCCATCCACTCAGCGTCACGTGAAGCGAGATAATCGTTAACCGTGATGATATGAACACCGCCGCGACCTGTAAGAGCGTTCAGGTATGCGGGAAGAGTTGCAACGAGCGTTTTCCCTTCACCCGTTCGCATTTCAGCGATCTTGCCTTGATGAAGGACGACGCCACCAATAAGTTGCACATCAAAGTGGCGCATGCCGGTGGTACGTACGCTGGCTTCTCTGACGATCGCAAATGACTCCGGCAGGATTTCGTCCAGGACCTGACGCTCACGACGCTTTCGTTCCTCTTTATCGCGAACATCAGCTAGGGCAGCCTGCACCTTCCCCTTAAAGGTGGCGGTCCGCGCGCGCAGTTCATCATCGCTTAGCTTCTTTATTGAGGGCTCGAGCGCGTTGATCTGCTCAACGACTGGGCGAACGGTTTTGAGAAAACGCTGATTACTGCTACCAAAAACTTTCGTTAAAAATTTGTCGATCATAGGTGTTGAATTGGGTCTGAAAAACTCCGTTGTTGGTCAGCCACAAATGCGCTCACGATTGTAGAGAAGTGATAAGGGTGAGGCAAATTGCCAGCAGAAATTCACTAGATACCAGCGCGTCCATCGGGCAACTGCTTTTTCAGCATTTCACCAGCGGTTTGTCGAGGCATCGAAAAGTTTACCAGGATTCGCTTGTCTTCCGCTGTGATCTTCGTGCTTTTGTACAACATCTCTTCATCCCGACCTCGTTTCAGCAACTGACCAATGGCCAGGAGTCCGTTGTACCCGTTCGCCATTTCCGCAGCACGTGCCGGCGTGTCGGCTCGTGATTCAACGAGCGCCGCGATTTCGTTCTGATCCAACCGAATGTTCAGCTGGAGCGGGATCTCGTCACATTCAACCTTGTTGGGATCTTGCACCTTCTTAGGATCCCGCAAGAATGAGAGCATTCCGCTATCTCCGATGGCGCTGACAAGATCCTTGGCCACGTCCAGTAGCCGAGCATCTCCGGATTTCTGAACGACCTTAGCCTCTGCCAACTTGCAAGTGCTGGTTAGATTCGCTGCAATCGTAATGTCTACACGCGTCGTCAGATCCAGTTCGCCCTTCTCTTTCATTTGATTCGCCCGTGCCAACCAATCTTTCAGAGGACGAGTGTTGACCTCGTTCTCATTGGGTCGCACAACACTATTGGCTTCAGCAATGCGATTCAGTTCTTGCTCCACCGCCTCCTCATCCTCCGGTGACGCCGAAGGAGACGCTATTGCCACAACAGGAGACTCCATTGGCGACGCTGAGGGTGATGGTTCAGGCGAGGCTTCAGGCGAAGGAGAAGGATCAGGGGTTGCAACTACTTCGGGCTGGGCGCTGGTTGGAGCCCAGGGATCCGGAAAGATACTTGCCGGGGGTGCAGCCTGCTCAACTGCCTGCTCAGTCGCAAAATATCCGTCCGGATAGCGAAACTTCTGGGCAACGTCAACAACTCGGACTTCTTCGCCGATCTCAGTTTTTGTATAGGCGCGATCGACGTAGTTCATTCCCGACATCAGGGCAGCGATATTAAAAGACTCCCGCACTCCCGGTATATAAAGAACGCTGGCAAGTGCGGCACCGTGAAACACGAGTGACAGCGTTATGAGCCGGAGCAGAATTGGCCAGCGCGGGTCCCGATTTACTTCAAAATGACTAAAAATCTCTTGCATCAAACGTAATAACGCCTGGGTGGACTAAACGGTTCCGCTTCAAGTCTAACTTAGACGCATTCCGAGGCGGCTTCGTTGCGAACATATTTTACGTTAGCACTTTCGAACTTCTTGTCCAATTGCACGAGGCCCACGGCCGGAATTGTTACGTTCTTCTCACATCCCAGGGAGCGGACCTTTCTGTCTATTCGCTGGGGTACAATTGAAATCGAATGGGGCGCAGACGTGAAAAGGTAGACATGTCTCGGAAACGAGGCTCCAAACAGGGCTCTGAACGGGTTCGAGCCGAACCCAATCGCCCCGGGAAGTCGGAAACTCAATCTCGCCACACTCAACGCTTGCTGGCTGGCATTGGCACGCCACCTGTCATCCCCTTCAAGCCGGATCCATTTCAAGTTGAAGCGCTTAATGCTCTGGAATTTGAAGACGTCATCGTTACGGCGCCCACCGGCAGCGGAAAAACCTGGATCGCCCGCGAAGAGATGCGCCGGCTACTCGAGAGCGGCCGTCGGGCTTGGTACACCACCCCATTGAAAGCTTTGACCAACTCCAAGTACGACGAGTTTACCAAGGAGTTTGGTCCAGCGAACGTAGGTATTCTCACCGGTGACCGAAAAGAGAACTCACAAGCGCCGTTGATTGTTGGTACGACCGAGATTTATCGGAACCAGTTATTTGACTCGATGCGCGGTGGAGAGAGAGTGCAGGCCGATCTCGTCGTACTGGATGAAGCTCACTATCTAGGTGATGAAGACCGCGGCCATGTTTGGGAAGAAGCAATAATCCTGACGCCGCCACGTATTCGGCTGTTGTTGTTGTCGGCGACAATCGGTAACGCAGAGGAGTTTGCCGGCTGGGTCGAAGAAGTACGAGGCGTTCGCTGTGGCGTGATTCCCGGACCCCGCACTCGACCGGTACCCTTACGCGCTGCGCTGCTGCTGCCTGACAAACGGCTGCTTCCCCTCTTAAATGAAGATGGACGATTAAATCCTGAGATCGCTGCACTCGGCGAGCGAGCCAGAGAGGAGCGCGAACGCCGATCAATTGGCAGGCGTACCTTTCGCGAACGGGACCGATGAAACTCAGCATGCCTGAAATGCCGCCCGCTGTTCTGCTCGACGCACTTGGGTCCTACAGCTTATTGCCGGCGATTGTGTTTCTTCCGACCCGCAGGCGCTGCGACCAGGCTGCCTCTGAAGCGGCGTTTATTCGACGAGAGCCGAATGTGGACCGGAGAGATGCGCGACGAGACTTTATCCGCAGTTTTGTGGAGGAGCATCCCGAAGTACGTGGTCATCGTCACTGGGACACAATCATCAAAGGTGGTGTTGCCTCTCATCACGCAGGCCATATCCCAGCGTGGAAGCTCGTTATCGAAAAAATGATGAGTGCAGGGTTGCTTGACGCCATCTTTGCCACAGCAACTGTCGCCGCTGGTGTTGATTTTCCTGCTCGTACAGTGGTCTTGACAGGTGCCGACGCCCGTACCGGCAGTGGATGGCGTCAGTTGACTGCCTCTGAGTTGCAGCAGATGACTGGACGTGCCGGCCGGCGCGGGAGGGACAATGTCGGGTTTATCGTTGCAGCACCAGGATTACACCAGGATCCTCAGCGCATTGCTGACCTGCTGAAGGCCCCGCCTGATCCTCTGGTAAGTCAATTTCGCGCAACCTATACGACCTTGTTGAACCTACTCGATGCGTATGGCGGTTTTTCCTATGTTAGAGAGATCGCCGCGAAAAGCTTTGCTCACAGGCACACGGCCCAACAGATAACAAGGTTAGAGGCGCAAATTCTCGACAGCCAGGATCGAATCAGCAAATTGCTCACGGAAGCTAACTGCGGGAGCGCTAGCCCTTTCATCTCGGGGTTGGAGCGATTGGTGAGTGCGCGGACTAGGCTCCTGGAGAAGCGTCCCCAAACGCGCGCAGAAGTTTTGGAGCGATGGCTCGATCAAGTCGTACGTCCCGGCCGGATCGTTGGTATCGGACGAAGCGGTAAGCGATTGGTCCTGGTTACGCATCGATACGGCACAAACGTTGGCGGCGTGCGCGAAGACGGCCGTGGCGCAAAGTTTCCTTTGCAGCGGATAGGGCGCGTCTACTCTCCTATCTACTCTTTGCGAGAACAGGACATTGAGAGAGGTTTTGATGAGGTTCGAGAAAAAGGGCCAATGTTGGTAATAGCCGAGCCGCGCCTTCGCGATTTAGATCAGGAAGATTCGACTGCCATCGCGCTGCTGGACGATTTGATCGAATCGCTGGTCCGGAGTGGCGTTCCCGATCCGGAGAACACTACTTGTCATGAAGCAGTGTGGCGCGCCATTGAGCACGCAGGGGAAATTCAGCGGGCGGACGCGCGTAGGGATCGTCTGCAAGAAGAACTATGGGAGCCTTTTGAGCGGCGTGCGCGAGTTCTATCAAAGTTTGGATATTTGGATTTTGACGCCGAGAAGGTTACTGAGCGCGGACGTTGGTTAGCCGATCTTCATGTTGACCGCCCGCTAGTCATTGGGGAGGCATTACAGGCAGGTTTATTCAAGTCTCTCGATTTGATTCAAATGAGCGGGGTCGTCTCCTCGCTTACCGCAGATGAAGATCGCGATTATGGTGAACTAGAACTGGACGACGTATTAGTCGGTAATCTTACGCGCTTCGAGGACGTCGGCTTTCAAGTTTCTTCGGAAGAGTGGAAGTTTGGTATTGAACCGGCTCCGGAACTCAATTTTTCCGCGGCAGCGACGTCGGCACATTGGGCTGGCGGAAAAGAGTGGGCCCAGTTGGTGCGAGAGACGCGCGCGGAAGAGGGCGATCTATTTCGGATGCTGTCGCGAACCGGAGAGGCGTTACTACAGATTGCCAGTCTCCGAAAAGCCCATCCGGAGGCCGCCGCTATCGCCGCCGACGCAGCCAAGGCAGTCTTGCGCGACCCGGTCCGTTGATGGTTTCTATTAGCCAGAGGGTGAGAACCGTGAACGAAATCGAGCTTTCCGAGTTTCAAGTGACACTGAGTGACGTCGTCCGAGCGATATGTCAAAGGCCTCGGTTTTATACGATGCACGGCACGTTTGGCGAAGTTTTGGCTTTCCTGGAGGGTTATACA
>Ga0209341_10001515_pt1 | contig 22980 bp, 23 predicted proteins | sample RifCSP13_2_FD_184020 | JGI IMG/M metagenome (GOLD analysis project Ga0209341, IMG submission 184020) | Soil microbial communities from Rifle, Colorado - Rifle CSP2_sed 13_2 (SPAdes) (version 2) | ecosystem: Environmental > Terrestrial > Deep subsurface > Rock core/Sediment | place: Rifle... | reverse complement strand
AGCAGCTCTAGCGGCCCAAAGACTGTCTTCTGGTCAGTGCTCGCGCCTAGGGATGTTAGCTCTAAGCGCGGATCGCCAAAATAGACATGCTGGCCCAGCACATCGTTTTGCTTGATGCCAGAGAAGGTGGTATCCACGCTGTCAGAGCGGACGTAGGTGCCCAGCGTGCCTAGCCCAAGCGCTGCCCATTTCGGCGTGGCGTTGCCTACGGGGATCGCGCCGCGAGCGACACCGCCAGCCAGGGTGTCGGGGTGGGTAGCGGAGAGGAGGTTGTGCAACGCGGACGCCACGCCCTCCGAGCCGCCGCCGAGGAAGCTGGAGGCTACCAGAACCGTGTGCGTAGCCTGTATCCGACTCGCACCCGCGCCGCCCTCCTTCTGCGCCTGAAGCGTCAGAACATCGTTCGCCGCCGTGTTGGTGACGACCCAGCTATGGCTGAACGGCTGGCTTTCACGCGCCACATCGTTGCTGATTGTCTGTCGAGCGTTGCCCGTCTGAACGGTTAGATTCAGGACGAGCTGGGCGATTACCTCTTGTCCATCCTCAGTCTCGTCAGGGTCGAGGAGTATGTCCGCGTGGACGAGCCATGTGCCAGGCGCGGGCAGGGTTATCGTACAGCCAGTGATCGTCGTAAAGCCGCCAGTCAACGTGAGAGGCAGGGCCGCGCGGCCCTCAAGCGTCACGCCCAACTGCCGCTTGCCATCGGGATCAGAGAGCCAGAGCTGCAAGGGTGGCCCCACCACCTCATAGAGTCGGGCGACTGGGCTTGTGGCAGGCACCTCAGCAGACGTAGCAACACGGGTGATCCAGGACACAGCGGGGTCGCGGCCCGCGCCGAAGTGCTCAGGCCCATGGTGCTGGGACAGTTCGAGCCCCTGGTGGTTCTGGGCCTCTAGGTCGAGGATGCGGCGTTCTAAATCTGCGATCTCTGCCATCTCACACCGTTTGGGGTGACCTTATGTCGCTGCCTAATGCTTCTGCAATACTGCCATGATCCGTCCAGTCTGTCACTTGCCCAGACCACACGTGCGGCGCTACGGCGTCCCTGGCGGCGTCATTGAGCGCCCAGTATACGTAGAGCACCCGCCCCCTTCCTTCGAGGTCTTCTAGCACGACTGGGAGCTTGCTGTGCCGGTCTGAACGATGCCACCTGTCATCCCCGTCCCAGCGGTAGCACACGCGGAATTCATCGTCGGACTGTAAGTGCTCGCCGTAGAACACGATCTTCTGCACGCTCTTCGTGTTCACGGGCAACCCAAAGTCAGTGCCAGAGAGCATCTGGGCATGAGTACCGCTGGTGAGCGGCCAGCTAGCACGGGCGGGGTGAGCCTCCGGCCCCACGGAGACATAGGTGGCTCCCTGCTTGTGGATGGCCCAGAGGTTCCTGATGCCCGTGCTGTTCGCTCCCGCTGTGCGGGAGACGACAAGCTGCTCAATGCGCGGGGTAGCCAGCGTCCACACGTCCTGCCAGATGAGGCGTTCGCCTCTCCACTGGCCGACTAGTATCTTGGGCAACGCTCCGGCGATGGCCCTACCGATGTCCACCGCGAAGAGGTTGGGATCCGGCGCAGGCCGGTAGGGGATAAGGTAGAGGTGCGAGAGCTTCGCGCCCGCAAATGTTCCCGCCGTCGGTTGGAAGCGAAGCCAGTACTTCGTGTCGCCATCGACTACCCGCGTTACCCAAGACCCGTCGGCAACTATATCCGTGGCTGGATCGATCACAATAGCGCCATCCTGAAAGAAGACTGAGGTTGAGTCAAGGCTACCTGCATCGCTGAACCCAGTCGCGGTGGAGTACTCAACAGTTATGCCCAGGACAATTGTGTTCGTGCGCGCAGCACTGATCTGCCCGTAGATACCCCAGAATGGTTCGTCTGCCCCCACATACAGCCACTCGTTTGCAGTGGGGGTCTTGTCTATATCGCTGATGTCCACCTCAGTTGCGTAGCTTTGGTCGGTAGCCTGAGTAGTGTATGGAGTAAAGATTCCGTTGATGTCCTTCTTCACCACCATGCCCAGGCCGTTCGGTGTCGCCGCCGTGACATTAGCCCGCACCGTACCAGGCTCCACGGCAGCATAGATGTACTCTTCGTCGGCAGCGAAGACACTAATGCGTCCGTAGGGTGTGTCGCGGTCGAAGCTGCTGAAGCGCGTGGGTCGCTCCTGCTGCTGGCTTCCGAAGCCAAGCACCAGAACGCCTGCTGAGACAGTGGGATAGTAGATGCGCCCTCTGCCGTCCACGGTGCCACCCTTGCCATTGTCAACATGCGGGACGATGAACGGTGTCTGGTTCTCGAAGACACCGGAGGCGGGGTTAAACTTAAACACGCCATCGCCCTTGAGCGCCCAGGGAGAGCCGCCTAGCTCAACCGCCTGGTTGATGTCGTAGGCCGGACTGCCGACAACGTAGCGAGTCGGCCCCCAGTTCAGCTCAGACAGCGGACTCTGATCAGCAACCAGCTTCTCCATCTTGTAACCGTCGATGACCCGCCACAGGTCGGGGCCGACGACAACGAGCCGGTCAGCCTTCGCTGTGTCTTGAGCATAGACACCACTCTGAAGGAGCCGCCGGATGGGGGAACCCGCCGCGCCTGATCCACGGCAGAAGAACGCTGCCTCGGCGTCCGCGTTCGTACCATCATGCCGGTAGAGGACGCCGTGCGTGTAGCGCTTCGTGCTCGCCTGGTCTTCGTCTGTGATAATCGTATTGTTCATAATGCGGGCAACTCGGCTGGTAGTGTCCGCAAGGCCGGTAGAATACAGGATCATAGGAGACACCGGCGGCGTAGCGTCGCTGGTGTGCCACTCGAAAGCGCTAGTGATGGGAGCAGTTACATGGAAGAGGATGTTGGTTGGGGCAAAAGAGGGAACCGCACGCCCCGCAGCCAGACAGTTGATATTGAAGTTCCAGTGGTACGCATCACGCCCGATGTTAATCGCGTCACCGAATCCTTCAAATCCGCCTTTAAAGAGATCGATGATTTGCTCGCTGCGCTCTCCGGCTCGGTGTTCGACAACTGGCATCTCACTAGACTACAGGGAGCGGGTAGACCCGCTCCACCAACTCTCGCGTCCTCAGTTTCTCAGCGTTCACACTCAGCACCGCCGCCGTCCGCTGGGTGGCCCGCTTATACGCGCCCTTAAAGCGCTCGTGCTCACCGAGCCCGCGCTTGTCCAGCATGAGGTAGGTGGCGACAGCAGCCACATCCTGTTTGTCCAGGCCCACAGTCGCCGTGTCGCTCGTAAGCGCTCCGCGCCGGATGAACTCCTCGTGCCAGACGGAGTAGCCAGCCAGAGCGTCGTCCTGTTCGCTCCGATAGAACCAGAGTCCTTCCGTCCGCATCTCAGGAGTAGCCGCAATTTCGATCATAGTTCCAGGCCGCTCGGCCCACTGATCGCGGTTCGTGGCGAAGAGTTTGCCTAGCCGGTCGAAGTTGGCGCTTCTGTCCTGCACGACGTACTCCCGCGTACTGTTCTTGCGGAAGATGATGTTGCTCCAACGTGTCGTTGCAGCACCCGCATCACTAGAGTTCAGCCGCAGCTCCACCTGGCGACAGTTCGTGGGCATGGTCACGGCGGCGGTGATCAGCAACTCCGGCTCGCGCCCAATCGTGGTAATGGTCTCATCGAGCGCGATGTTCGCACCGTTCGTCAGGTCACGCAGGATGAGCTGGGCGTTGTAGCTCCCCATCGGGCGGGCCGTCGCCTCGACGTAGTAGCTCTCACCATCCTCCACGTCGATGGGAGCGGTGGCGACGTACTGGGAGGCGCCAGTGCTCACCACAACAAGCTCACGTAGGCCGTAGGGAAACGAGGCTACGGCCCTCGTGGGCGCAGCAGCGCCGGTCTCCCGCCAGTCCCCGCTCACCCCAGTGGAGAGCGTGGCCTTCAGCATGTCGCCGTCAGGGACGAGCGTGATAGGCACGAGTAGCTTTTCCCAGAGATAGTCCGAGAGTGTCTGGTCGATGGCATCAAACTTGTCCTGAAAGGTCAAGGGCCGGAAGAGAATAGCGTAGTCTGTGATGTTGAGGTCTGTGTCGGGAGTCTCCATCGGGCTTGGCAGAGCGGCTGTAAAGGTAAACCTGCCGTTGGACTGTTGTGGGCGTGAGTCTATCCGCGCCCCGTGATACCGGACTGTCCCGCCCGCGGGATCGTCATCCTGCCGTATCCGCACATCGCACCCGACCTCGATACCCTCCGCCGCGCCTGGCCCCGCCAGCGCATCGTCCTGGATGGTGGATGTGTTAACGCCAGCAGCGTTATCGTTCCTGCCACGCCGACCAAGCTGGTAGGAATCCATCATCTCCTCAAAGATATCTTGGCGCGTGCTAGTCGGAATGACTACGACTCCTTGCTAGACCTTTGGCATCCCACCGCCATGTAACGATTGCAACCGCTTGACTCGCTGCTGGTAGAGGTGCAGTATCCTTCTAGCATTTGGAGGTGCATCGCGGTTCCGTAGCCGCTCCTCCATCGCCTCAATCTTGCGTTCGAGGATCGCAAGCTGGTCTCCGACAGGTTCCATTAGGCAGGAGCCAGTGCTCCGTTGGCCGACAGAGGCAAGTAGTAAGCATCGAACCGCAATGTACCACCGTTGATAGCCTGCGCTCCCACCGTGCCCACGATGTTGCTAGAGATGACGATCTCCTTTAGTGCAGCAGGCAGAGCCACGCCCGCCTCTGCCGTACCTCCGCCAGTATTCTCAGTCCAGAACTCTCCCGTGGTAAGGTTAACCGCGTTAGTCGCAGGAGTAATGAACAATCCTGTCGAGTTTGTGACTCCAAGTAGTAGGGTCGCTGTGGCCAGTGCCTCTGTAAGCGTCAGCACAGTAAAGGGCACGAGGTAGATTACCAGCACTTCGCCGGTCGTGGTGAAGAGCGGCACGTTCCCGACTGCGCCCAGACCCGCCGCGCCGGTGAAGGTAATGCTCTTACTCTGCCGCTTGATGAGTCCTCGACCTATCGTTGTTACAACTGCCATGTCATGCCTCTATCTGTAGTACGTGACATTTATCTGAGCGTCCACGCCGTCCCTGCGGATGAACTCGATGCTGTCCACGTCGGCTGAACCCCAGACCCAGAACCCATCTCCTGGCTCAGCAAAGTGCCCCACCGCCGCCGTGGGGTCAGCATCAATACGATGGCGCAGAGCAGCGTTCTCTACCTGAACATACGCAGCGATAGCTCGCTGCGTGCCATCAGCAGGGGAAACAGTCCCAGCAGTGAACCCAACTGAGGTTGTGCTTACTGTAATCTGCTCAAAGGCGAACGCCTTGAGCGGGTAGTAGGCGTCTCTATCGAATGGAGCTGCCATTAAGCGGGCCTCTTTTCTTCCACCATCTCGCGCAGCGCGGCGGGCAGCGGTGGAATAGCCATCATCTGGGCTCGAACAGGATGTCTAACCCAGATATGAAGGTCGAGTAATAGTTTCGTGCGCTCTGCTCCAGAACTACCCTTCAGGTAAGCGTTATCTCTAATCACGTTGACATCATCTGTCTCAGTTGCGGCTTCATCAAAGCGCATGTTGTCGTAGATACGCTTCTGACAAACAGGGCAGATACGCACAGCCACTGGCTCGCGAGCTGAGCAAAGATTGGGATCAGATGAATGTTTTCCTTCCTTGTCGAGATGCGCTTTCCCACAGTCTCCACAGTGCTCCTTCCATCCCTGTCTAAGAAGCAGCCGTAACGCAGAGACCGATACCGTCCTCGGCACGTAGCCCTGGGATTGGGTTGGCTTGTACATGACGATGGTGCCTGGCCGAGTATGAGTCGTTGTAACCGGATTTCCGTCCTCTGAAACAACATCCTTATCAACGCTCTTTACGATGCGGCCTTCATGTTCGGCCAAGAATACCTCAGACGTTTCCACGGACGCGCCGACTGGCGTATTCTCCTGGATGTCAACAGAGGCTCCTGTTCCCTCTCTCCGGCGTGTCTGCTCAGGCATCAGCACTCTCCTTCATAAACACCTTCCTGTTTGTTGGATTTGGATAGACTAGCTTGCGCGGCGGGTCGCTTATAGGATTTGCCTTGTGCTGAGCAACACGGTGTAGTAGCGCTTCACGAGTTGCATTGTCTACTTCCTCGCGCCGCATCAAACCACGCCTCTCCCGCAAGCTGTCAAAGTCGAAGAGCTTTCCTGTGGTAGCAAGCTGCTTCGTTTGCTGATGCCAAGTAACAACAGCACAGTCTTGTAGCTCCGCAGCCGTCGCGTAGCCGAAACCAGCAATAAGTGTGGGCGCAGGAGCGCCAGGCACCATCACCATCACCGGAAGATACGGAGCGAAGTCGGCTGAGCCGAACCAGTACACCAAGTTCTCACAGTCCTCCAAGCTCCGGCAAACCGCCGAGCACTTGTTCCTGTACTGCTCTGGAACACCAACCCAGTCGATGGCGGGCACATGCTTGAGGGCGTGAATAGCTACAGTCATCCTAGAAACTCCTCGTCCCTAGAAGCTCCTCGTGCCAGTCACACAGCACCGGCGGGGGCGCGATGTCCATCAGTTGAAGCAGGGCACGGGCGTTGGCCTCAGTCATCTTCTGTTCCGTCTTACTGCCGTCTTCCTCTTGAATCACAACAGTGATCTCCGAGGTAAGGTTAACCAAGCCACCACACTCGACACAAAGCGCCCTTTCCGGCTGCTCGAAGTCGAGGAGGGCACCAGGCAGAATGCCGATGCCGTCAGCGACGTACTGTGTGGCTTCTCGTCGGTTCACGACTAACCCCTCAGCGGTTCGTTCGTGTCAGGATTAACACCCTGCCTGAGCATCAAGTCCTCGTGCGCTTGCTTCGCATCTGGGCTCTCGCCTGAGACCTCCCAAAGCTTGTCGAACGCCTCGCCCTCACGCTCTAGGCTGCGCTGTACATCGTGCGCTTCCTCGGCGGTACGGGCAGTGCCTCGGTAGCGCTTGGGGGAGAGCCCGGCTTTCGCCAGGCCCTCCCTTCGGCGTTCCTCCGCTTCTCGGCGGGTAGGCTTGACAATGATGTATACCATCTGCCTAGCCGTCGATCATCACGTTGATCGCTCCCCACTCAGCAGTTCCTTCGGCGGCCTGAGCAATGCCCACGACCGGCTGCGTGGCGGCGGACAGGGGCGCAACAGCTCCAACGGTGCCACCTGTGAGCAGACAGCCCACGTTATTACCGGAGACAGTCGAGGCCGCACTCAGCACCGAGGCCATGCCTCGCGTCTGCACCCACATAAACCCCCCTGCGGCTGCCGTGACAAGACAGATGCCCGCCAAGGCACCTAGGGGCGTGGCCGACATCTGGATCACCCCGTCATAGAGGTTGTTCACCAGTGTCAGGTCTGAAGTTGTGGTCAGGGCCACGCGGAGCGCATGACCAGGAACGAGGTTTACCACGTCACCGGCAGTCGCGTTTCTCAGGGCAGCATGGCTGGCGACTGGGTAAATCTGCCCTGAGCCTGGGGCGAGCGAGATGTTCGCATAGCCCTCGGCATAGAAGTTAACCACCGTGGTCGCAGCGCCGTGGGTAAAGGTGATGATTCTGTCGTTAACCGCCCCCGCAGCGCACGCCATACTCGCGGCAACAGCAAGAGGCGTTGGCCCCTGCAGAACGTTGCCGATTACACCCAGCGTTTCACCGCCCAGTGAACTAGCGCGGGCGAAGCGGTACTTGCGCCCGTCCACCAGGATAAGTTGCTGGCCCATTGGAAGACGGCCACGTTGAGCTATTGGCCCGCCTGCGCCGTTGTTGCCAGGCGCAGGTGACACGGCAGCATAGGTGTTGTACGCCTCGCTTTCGGGGCCGAAGAGGATTGTCGGGTAAGCCATTGTTTCTTCCTTCCTGCGGGTCTGGCCCGCCTAAGAGGGGCTGGCCCTCAAGTTTAACTACTAGGACGCGACAGGCATGGAAGCATCGCCCAGAATCTCCACGCCGTAAGCACCTGCACGGTACACCCCCCAGACGAACGAACCCCAGTAGTTGAGTTCGACCGCGCCACGGAGCGACTTGTCGGATGTATCGGGCTCAGAGATCGGTTCCACTTCAGAGACGTAGATCAGCCCCTCGCGACAGTACGCGCCACCCGAAACGTCATCGGCCGCATCAGGGATAAGGTTGGCACTCTTCTTCACCGTTGCGCCCCAGAACATGCCCAGAGCGCCGATGCCCTGCTTGATGATACTGTCTGCGAGTGCACCACCTGCGCCTGCACCTGGCCTCTGTCCAGCGACACTAGCCGGTGTGTAGAGCGCAGTGCCCGCTGCATCAACAATCGGGACGAGTCGAGCAGCAAGCGTACCGAGCTTGATCGGATGGTCAACGATGTAATAGGGCAGCGGGGGCGGCTCAGGATTCGCTCGGTTGTTACCGATGCTGAGCCTTTGCAGTGCGCCCAGATACTCACTCGGCCCAATGACGGCTGTTGCCACACCCATGATGGGCGTGAAGTTGACCATCTGGAGTCCGCCGTCCTGATCTTCCTTGAGATCATAAGCTGCCGACAGCATCCGACCCGTGCGCCTGAGCAGTTCTGGGTCGGCCACGCGCCGCATAGTCGAGCCAGGCAGCAACACCTGTACGCCGACCTCGCCAGGAGTGTACGTCGTGGTCGTGTCAGCAAGTTGCTGCGCCTGTTGCATGTCCACGCCGTCCGCCAGGTCAAACGCGACGACGCGGTTGTAGTTGTTGACGTTCTTGCTCCGACCCTCGTGGGGCTTAAGCGTCATCGTTGTGGCAGTGGAACGGAACACCCCCGTCTCATCTCTGAGGACTTTGAACTCTGAGTAGATCGTATTGAGAGAAGAGTCTAGGGCCTGACCTGTTCCTGCCAAGTTCCCCATAGTCATGGTAGTTCTCCTTAGATGCCTTCAGGGATCGACGGGTCATTCCTGATCCGCCGTCTCTCTGCGCTAGTGATTTTCCCTTGTATGTGCAGTGTATCCGCTTCGATCTGGGTTCTCGGCGATCCTGTAATTTCACCGAGACCAGCCGCTACCTTCGTCTTCCTTCCGTTGATCTTCTCCATCAGCCCCGCCAGCCGCTCGGCGCTGTCGGCCTTGGCCTTCGCAGCCTGCGTCTCGGCTTCGGCCCGCCTCACGGGATTCGAGTCCAGCGCAGCATCGATGTAGGCTCCCATCATGGTCGAGAACCACTTGACCGCACCTTCCATCGTGCCAGTGTCGAGTGGGCTGATTTCCTTGAGCACCTTGCGCTGTTCCGGGCTGAGGAGCTTGTGTGCAGAAGTATCGACCAGGGAGCGCCGTACAACAGTCTCCATCACCGTGTCGATAAACTCCGCCTGAGCAGCCTGCGCCTGCGCGATAAGCCGCCCCACTTCTTGGATGTGGGCCTCTTTGCTCACCGATGGCCTCGCCAGTTTCGTGCCCGCCTCGTCATAGACGGTATCGGGCAAGTCCTTCAGGAGCGTGTCGGCGATCTTGGTGACGAACTGCTCAGTCTGTGGGCCGAGGCTCATATGCCTTTGGGTAAAGGTCTTGAGCGCTTCGGAGTGCTGCGTCTCCAAGTCTCGAAGCTCTGCCTCGTGCTCGCGCTCCGCCACCTGCGCGTCGGGCTGGTAACGCTTCCGCTCCTCCTCCGGCAACGCCTCGAAGATGGCGCTGTGCATCTCCTTCGCAAGCTCAGGGTCTTCCTGGGCAAGCGAACGGATGGTGTCGCGCCAGTCTCCTGACTCAGCCTCTTGCGCTTCGGTGGCTCCGGTCTCCGCCGAGACCTCCTGCTCTACCGTGGCTCCGGCCTGAGCGTCGTTGTCGGAGGGTGCGGGCGCTACCTCCTCGGTAACTTGGGTTCCTTCGTTGTCCGGCATCTTCACCTCACAGGATAGAACTAGGATTCATGAGCTGTCAAGCAGCTATCTTCCGAAGATCGGCTCCAGGGGAACTAACGGCACAAGCGGCAGAGGCGATAGGGGTTCCAGCCCCTCCTGTCGCGCCTCTATGGGCACACCGAAGTGGCGCTGCGAGAGGATGCGGATCATGCGCGGCGTGTCGCGTCCCTGGATGGTCTGTACGGAGCCGAGAAGCCACAGCTTAGCCTCTACATCGGGGTGTGTCTGGCGGTATTGCTCGATGGCCCGCTGGCTGCCGAAACCCTCGCGGGGCAGTTCGTAGTAGTCGTCCAGCCCTTCTCGGAGCGCCTTATACGCCCTCTCTAGCTTCTGCACCTCCGACGTTTGGAAAGAAGACTCTCGTTCCTTCACCGCCCTCTGTTCTGTGGACGGTAGCCGCCGGAGAATGCTCTCTTTCTTAGCCTCGTACCTACCCCAGTTGATCTCAGCCGTCGGGCTTTCTCGAAAGTCACCAGGCTCTATCTCATAGTATTCCTGAAGGGTGCGCTCCATCTCGTTCCTTGGTTCGCGATCCCCAAAGAGAATATCGCCTATCGCACTGGTCTGCTTGAAGTAATCCTGTCGCCATTCCGCATACTGCTTCATCGCGGTCGGTGAGTCTGGCGTCCCAGCGAATACATCCTGAGAGATTCTCTGACCCTCGGCCTCGATCTCTCCCGCCTCGCGCTGATAAGTCTGCATCTCCGGCGACGGCTTGCCTAGAAGCTCCGGCGCTTCCTTCTCAATGGCCTCACGTTGGGCGATTGAGGCGGGGTTGTACGGCCCCAGTTCTGGATGATTCTCTTCGAGCCAAGATGCCTTCTGTTCCGACGTGCGGAAGGGACGTGCAGCAAACCCCACAAACTCCGCACCAGCACGCGCCGCAATATCCTGTGGTGGTCTTCCCTGTCCAACATTCTCCCAGACACCTTGTACGATGATGGGCATGAACTCTCGAATAGAATAGAGCCACTTGTTCTCGATAGGATTGCCGAAATAGTCCGTGCCCTTAACGAGATCGACAGCAAGACGCGGGAGCTGTCCCGTGCGCCCTTCAAAGAAGTTAAAAGCCGCCTCGAAACGCTGAGCAAACTTGCCCTCAGCGCCAAACTCATCTGGTGGCTTACCGGCCAGCCCGCGAATAGCAGTTCTGAGCAGCGTCTTATGCGGCAGAATAGAGATACGCCCAGCGGGGGTTACAACGTCGAGGAAGTCCACCGAGCGCGGGTCGTAGCTGGGCAGCTTCCCACTAAGAGCTAGAGAGATCGCTGTCGAAGCCGAGGCTGTCAGCGCCAACTCCTGCATCAGCATCCGGCGGGCAAGGATGCCCTTCGGCGAGAACTTCGGTGCATTAAGGATCACGCCTAGCTGTGCTCGCGTCCAACCTTCCGTGAGAATTGCGAGCTTCCGCAAGACACCAGGCGAGCGCCCGATACGTGCCCACTCAATACCCCCTAGCCAGTTGTTTACACCATCAGACACCATATCCATGAGCTGATCGTCGGTCATCTTACCGATATTCCCACCGAGCCGCTTGACAATTGAGCCTACCACTGGAATCCTATGAGCCAAGCCTGCTAGCCCTCGGTCGTCGCGCACCGCCTGAAGGACACCCAAGTAAGTATCGGCTCGTCCGAGTTTCTGCATCGGCATGATCGTCTCGAATTGAAGGCGGTTCAGTTGACCTACCAACGGCACGCGATCCATCAGTTGCTTCGGCTGTCCTCTAATCGTCGTCTCTATATCCAGTGGCGAGGTTGTAAACTTCAGCCCATGCTGTGACCACTGTTCGTAGCGTGGGCCGTTCGTCGCATAGTGTTGTAGCCAGCCATCCTTCGAGGTGAGCACCTGAGCCGCCTGTCCGTAGGACTTAATAGCACCAACCGGATCGGAGACAAACGCGAGGTATCCCTGCCGACCACCGCCGACAGAGAAGTCGAGGTTAAGAAGTGTTCCCCGTGTCACGTCAACAACCTGGTTGGCAAGCTGCTCATCCGGTGCAAACCCTCGCGGCAACATGACGCTCTGAATGTCATTCGCAATATCACTTGGGAACGCCCAGTTTTGTCCACCAGATTGCACAGTCTGTTGACCAGGGATCGTGCGCTGGAAGGGCTTCAGCTTTTGGCCTCCCAGCTTCTTCGCTGCTTCGTCCAGGAAAACGATGTTGGAGCGCAGTCTTGCAGACCCAGTAAGTCTCCGAGCTAAAATGTCGATCACGTTCGTATCAACTTCTAAGTTGTGCTCGCGGGCTACGCCAAGGAATTGCTCGGTATCTAGCCGACGCTTCTTGAAAAATCCTGGCTTGCCCATGCGGGCTGGCGCTCGCTGTGAGAGAGCTGTGGCCGCACGTTCTGGATTGCGGAATCCGTGCGCGACCCACGCACCCTGAAGTTCTCCGGCCTGTACTCCGACCTTCTTGCCAAAGCGCAGTTCTCCTCGCGTCACCTCATCCCACGCCTGAGCGAAACTCCGTTGAAGTGGGCTAGCGTTGCGATAGAGTTCTGGATTGTCCAGATAGTGCCAAACAGTTCCCACATAGGGCTGCGCAGCCTCACTCACCTGCCCCATGAACTTTTTAGCGAGGGGCTTCGCGGTGAGCCAGTCCTTGCCGAACGCCTCTCTCACCGCCTTATCAAATCCCAGGACAATGCCGTTGACACGCTGCACTTGAGCGTCAGCATAGCGCGTCGCAGCTAGGTAAGACGCCTGAACGTCAGGGTTCCTAGTTAATGCTTCGTCAACAACGGCTCGTGCCCTGTTGAAGACAGAGCGTACCCTACCGACCTCCGGCGCCCGCTCAGCCGCTCGCTCAGAGGCAAACGCGAATAGCTGCTCGTCTACACCTGTGTCAGTAGCACGATTGATCTGCCGCTCTGTAAGAGGCGAGAACTCCACTGGGCGAAGTGCACCGCCACCCATACGCGGCGGAAGCGCATCTGGCACCACATCCTCAGTAGCTACTTTGCGGGCATGAGTGATAGCCTCCTCACCAGAGCGAAACGCCTCCCCCAGCGGCGCTCCCTCGCGGGGCGCGGCGGCGGGAGGAGTTGTTCGTAAATCAACTACCGCTCCCGCTCCCTGCTCTCCCTTAGTGTAGACAATAGCATCGTATCCCTGAGACCGAGCCTTTAACGCCATTGTCTCATCAAGACCAGCTTCACCAGCTTCACGGCGTATCCGTTCAACACTCTCTCTCAAGAATGGGCCTACATCCTTTTTGCTGCCAAATACAATGGGGTTAGAAAACGACTCATTTCCAAATGTAACGCGCGCTCCTGGCTTGGTACGCGCAGGAGAGAGGCTACGGAATCTCAGTTCATCTAACAACTCTCCTTCAGAACCTAGGAGAGCGCCAGCCCCAGATGACATCCTTTCTGATTCCTTCTCGAGAAGGGATGCGAGCATTCTCTGTTCATCCGCCGTAAGTGGTATTGACTCCACATCAGCAGCGTAATCAGAGGCAACCTGCCGGTCAGGAGTCATAAAGGTTCCACGCTCTTCTCTACGCAGCGCAGAAGTCTCTCCTCGATAGAGAGTAGCTGTGAACGGCTGTCCAGTTCGTACATCAGAAAGAGGAATTGGGGCCGCCGCCTGCTGAGCGCCGTGTTCTAGTGCTGCCTGCCTATCAAACTCGGCTTGGATGTTCTGGACGAACTCTTCCTTTACTCCGTGTCTTCTCAGAAGGTCAACTGTTTCCTTCCCTGGTCTCGCCACCTCCGGTAGCCCCGCCTGCTCCGGCACGACGGCGGGGATGTCTGGGGCTGCCGCCTGCTGAGGTGGGATTGCGGCGGCAGCCCCTTCAGGAACGCCCGCAGCGGGTGAAGGAGGACTTACAACCGCTTCGGGCAGAGCCTGCTCTGCTGGGCGCGCCAGCGCCTCATCTATCTGGCGCATGCCTTGGCCCGCTGCTTGTCGGAGCGCCTCGTCACCCGTCTGGACGGCGACACGAGCCGCCTGGCCTCGGATGCGGCCCAGAGCCGCGCGTGTGACAAGCGCTCCACCTCGCAGCGTCATACCAAGCGTCTTCGCAAGTAGCGGATCGAGGACTGGTATCGGTATGAGACTGGACGGTACGAGCGTCTGTACCGCTACCTCCTCAGCGCCACCAACGATCTGCTCCTCACCTGGCACTTGAATGCCTGGCACGGCGATGGTCTCGCCGATAGCGCGCCCGATGGGACGGGTCACTGGCTCAAAGAACTCACGCTCACGCCGGAGCAGCGTGCCTATATCCTCGCCCAACGGAGTCGCGCCAGCGGGTAGCCCTGGCCCCCCCTGTTCCGGCGGCAGCGGCTCCCCTGGCACAAGCTGGATCATCTCTGCTATCTCGCCCTCAGTCGGCTCACGCCCCAGCCGCCTTCTGAGAAACTCACGAGCCTGAGCCGACGGCGTTATCTGACCCTCTCTGATAGTCTGCTGACGCTCCTCCGGTGTCATGGCCGCCAGCCGTCTCAACTGCTCAGCAGCCTCCGGCTTCTGCCTAACAGCCTGAGCTACCTGTTGCGCCCGCCGAGTGCCCTCCTCCACCCGCCTGCGCTCCATCTCCTCCGTCTCCGGCCCAGGACGCTCAGGCGCGAAGCCCCGCGCGATGGCGCTCAGCCGCTTCTCCTTCTCGGAGACGTAGCCCAACTCGCGCAGGCTCTCCGGCTCAAAGAAGGCGCGGCGCTGTACGTCTCGGAGGTCGGTAGCGAAGCGGTCGGGACGGACGCTCAGGTCTTCCTGCCGCTCGCGCTCGTAGGCGACGCCTAGCTGGGGGAGCTGGATGCCGAAAGGAGTGCGCTTGCGCCCCAGCCTACGAGTCTCGCGGGCGGAGACGCGGATGGCTTCGGCGTCAGCCCTCTCTAGAAACTCCCGCTGGATGCGATACGAAAGCGGGATGTTGATCGTCATAAGCAGAAGGTCGCTAAGTGCGCTCCTGTTAGGAAACGTGGGCCAGGTTTTGGCCCTCGACTCTCTGCTCAGTTCGTAGGCGTGTCCGATGTTCTAGCCACATCGTCGCCTCTTCGATTTTCGTGATGGCGAGACTGTTCTCACGGCATGGGAACGCTGCATTGAGCGCACGTAGTCGGAGCGCAAGCAGCGTGAGAATCTCCTCGTTCTGGACCCCGTTAATACCATTGTCCCCTACGGGGCCATGCTGGAACTGAATTTCCAGTCGGACTGGAATCACGTCGGGGTTATCTGGTTCGGCGACCTCGATAGCGCCGCAGTCTGTTCCCGGGTCATAGGTGATGGACATTTTGTCCTTCCTTTCTTTACGTCGCCTCAGCGACCTTCTGCCGATATCATGCCGCATAACCCCACACGCCCATGCGCGGCTGCATCACAAGAACTTCCCCGCCCTCATTGAAGGAGCCGAACGAGACCTGAGACGGGTCTGCACCTCTCGGTGTTCCCGCCTCAAGCGCAGTCCAGAAGTCTTCGGGGGGCACGCCTAGGAAAGAGATGATCCCCTCTAAGAATGACCGCTGGCTAGGCAGGAGGTTCTGTCTGGCCCTAGCGTTCAGACCCGCCATTAGCTGCCGGACGATACGGCCAGGGCTACTTGCCTGCCTAGTCGTCTCCCTAACAACCTGACCTATCTTCCCAATACTACCCTGACCCTGCTGAAAGAGCTGCTTGTACTCTTCGATCAACTGTAGCTCCTCCGGTGTAAAGTAAGGAGGCAAGCCTGAGAGCGGCTCCAGGGGAGAAGCGACGGGAGGAGCCAGACCACCTGCCTGCTGAACAGCTTTGCCTATGTCCTCGATGTTAAAGCCTGGCTCTCCGAAGCGTTGCTGAGCTTCCTGGACGGGGGCTGGGAGTGCGGGACTAATCGGTCGGCGACCGCCCCCCCCGCCCGCGAAACGCATCGGAGTGATGGTGAGCAGTTCTGGGTTCGTCTCCGACATGGTGAAGCGAGGCTGGCCAGTACGTTGACCAACGCCCACTACGGGCTCGTCCACCACCATCGAGCCTCCCCGCTGGAAGCGCGGTCGGGGCAGGGTGCGGAACCGCTTCTCGGCCTCCTTGAAGAGCGGCACGTCCGGCCTGGCCGTGACTTGCTCAAGCAGCCGCTGATACCCTGCGCCGAGGTAGGGCGTTGCGCCAGCGAGCGCGGGTGACTGGCCTGGTGCTGCCTGACCTGACAGGATTTGGGGCAGGAAAGACGTACCCCCGCCCGCCGCGATCTGGTACTGAGGGAAGTCACGCGGGTTCGCGGCAAGTTCGGAGAGGAACTGCTGGCGGCGAGCCTCGATATCGCCACGCGAGGCGGCGAGTCCGGCGAGACCTTGCGCTCCACCCAGCGAGCGTTCCAGGATAAGCCGCTGCTGGTCGAGCCGGATACGGTGCAGCTCCATTGCGCGGATACGCGCCTCGGTTCGTTGAGCAAGCTGCAACTCGCCACGGGCTATCTCGTGGGCACGCTGGTCACGCAGGCGTGTCAGGTCGTTCCCAACACGCCCCAGCTCGATCTGACCACGGTAGTATTCCTGCTGAAGCCGGTTCTGCTGCTCCTGGACACCTAGGCCGCGCTCCTCCAGCCCGAACTCGCCTGGACGCCACTGAGGGGCGGCAAATCCTCCTCCTCCACCGCCACCGTCACCTCCGCCTATCAGGTCAGTGAGGGCACTCGCACCGAAACGCTTCGTGCCCACGGCGCGAGCCAGATATTGCTCTACGGTCATCCCCAGTTGAGGAGCGACCGCCGAAGCCTCCTGTAAGAAGGCGATCTGTTCTGGGGAGAGTCCACGAAGACTAGCGAGCGGAGAGGGCGGAACAGGAGAAGGCGCCTGCTGCCGATCCTGAAATCTGTGCCACTGATTGTGAACAAAACCGCCCGCATGGTACGACGGCACGCCGGGGATGGTGTTCCTGCGCTGCTTCTTAGCTCTGCGTCTCTCGGCTGTCCTAGGCATTCTCTAGCTCCTGTTGTCTCTCCAACTTGCGCGTGGCGTCTATCGCCTCCCAGATGTCGGGGCTTCCCTGGAGCCTCCGGTTCTGTTCCTCGGCGTCCCTGAGCTGGCCAAGCTCCTCATCCGGCTCCGCTGGCTCCGTGCCCGCGACGTAGCCGCGCTGCCCCCAGCCCGCCATGATGCGGTCGAGGGTCGAGTAGTAGGTATCCATCCAGTGCCGCACGAGGCGGTTCTGACGGGCGGGGTCGATGCGCGGGTCAACGTTTGCCATCAAGTTTCTCTAGTGCGATGTTCAGTAGCCGCTCAGTCGCTTCATCTCGAAAGGCATCCCAGTCTACCGCAATGTGATCGACACGCTTCAGCAATTCCTTCTCCAAGCGCACCACCACCTGTTGTTTCTTAGCGACCACGCTTACCGCGTCTCCTCGTAGTGGCGATCTTGCGGGCACGGCCCATCCTGGTAGGCTTACCGCCGCCCGCAATCAGGCCGAATAGACCGCGCTGCTTTGTTGTCAAGCGGCGACCGCGGGCCGTGCCCTCACGCAACATCGTCCTGGCCTTGCGAGCGCCAAGGGCCATCAGCTTGCCCTTCTCTTTGGCGCCGTGAGCCGCTTCGCTCCCATCGGCTGAGCACGCCTCAGGGGCGCACGGGCCTTCCGTGGCAAAAGCCCCACGCCGCGCTTGGCTGGCCTTCGTCCGTAACCACTCTTATGTGCCATGTGTCACCTCCGCTTCTTCTTGTTGACCATCTCTGGCTGTGGCTTCTGCCGTTTCTTGCTCTTCTTTGTTTTCTTACCCAACTGCTCCTCCCTGGCTGCCGCCGCCGCCGCCCATCATCTCGTCCTGCATCGGTGGCGTCATGGGCGCTCCCTCGCCTGGGAAGCCGCCAGAGGCGGGACGGGCAGCGCGGTTGCCGGTCATCTCCATGCTGGTGCCGCCGTTCTGACGTTGCTTTCCCTGGGGCAACGGGATGTTGTGCTTGACGGCAAGCTGGACGGCTATCTCGCCCCTGAGCGAGGCTGCGATCTGCTTCACGTCCTCAATGGCTGTATTGCGCGCGTCGATGGCAACAAGGTCGAGGTCGCGCTTCTCCATCTCGGCGATGGGGTCGTCGTGCAGCGTCGCCATGTACGTCGTAGGGGCTGTGTAGCCCTCGGCCACGTCGCGGCGCATGTCCTCGTGCTGAGCGTAGGCGACGGTATCCGGGATAGAGTCAAAGCCAATCTCGACATCCAAGTCTTCGAAGAAGTCCGGCTTGATAGTGGTCGGCACCTGGACAGCTTTGCCGTCGCGCTGTTGCTTCAAGAGAAAGGTGATAGGCAGCCCTAGCTCGCGGAGTTGGTCGAAGCACTGCTTCGTCGTCTCCAGACATGCGGCTGCGAGATGTTTCAGGGGCGGCTCCAGGGAGTCCCCTGCCGCCTGCTGCTGAAGGTGGCGGTCATAGCCCGCTGTGGCGGAGAGCGGAGCCTGGGGGTTGATAGCCAGCGGAAAACCGAACTCGTTCTTATCCCGCTCCAACTGCCCAAGCGTAATGACGAGGTGTTCAGCGGCAGGGATGAGCATCGGGCGGTACTCATAGCCTGGACGGGGCTGCTGAAGCATCCCCTCACCGAAATCAACCTTGATCGTGCGTATCCCCTGGCCCGCTTCCCTGAGCACAAGCGAGAAGTCATCGTCCGCCGCCGTGCCGATCTTCACCTCCTGGATGAGCGGCCTCCCCGTCATAAGAGCGCCTGACGCCAGCAGGGTACGGATGGCGTTCAGCTCAGCGACAACCGGATACAGCGAGTGGATCAGCGGACGGTGCTGGTACTCCGGCTCGCGGGCTGAGGTGAGGTGCCCTTCCGCGAAGCTGTAGCGCGGCCGTGCGTACTCGGCTGATTGAGCGCGAGCAAGGTTGGGGAGCCGGTCAAGCAAGAACGCCTGGTCGCCACGCTGCCCCCCGCCCGTGTACTTGACACACTCGTAGGTATGCTCTTCTGTTTCCAGCCGGTAGAACGTTGCGACCTCCTGCCAGTGCTGGCTGGCGCGGCCACGTTCAATGGTGTCGGAGGTGAGATACAGGAAGCCTTCCTCCTTCGTAAACGTCAAGTCCTTATATGAAGTGACGATACTGGACACAGTGCGATCCCCGACCTCGGCGACGAGCGAGCGGTCGAGGTCGTAGAAGACTGCGCGCGGCTCTGGCGCTTCGAGGACGAAGGGGTTACCCAGAAAGCCGTCCTTGAGAACTTTATCCAGCACTTTAGCCATATCATCTACGGTGTCCGTCTTCTGTCCACCGAGCAGGATGCGTCTGACCTGGGGCGACCAACTTACATGCCGGAAGCCGATACCGGCCCAGGTCTGGAAATCTAGCGCGCGTTCGTGGGCGGGGTTACGCATAAAGTCGTGCCAGAGATAGTACGTCAGTCCCTCAACGGCCTGGGCCTGTTTGACGTAGGTATCGCCAGACCTGCGTGACGCGACGGAGGCGCGGAAGTCGGCTGAGGCCATGCGGTTCCGATAGAGGTCGTTGTGGACGGCGAGGATGGGCGACATATGTTCGAGCTTCATGGAGATGCCCTTGATCTCAGGACGCAGGCTCCGGTGGAGGAGTTGATACCAAGTCTCCATCGTCGTGTTGCGCTGCTGGAACGCGGGCTGATCCTTCAGCTGGTCACAGAGCGAAATGACCTCTTCAGCCGATAGTGGTTCGGCCACTACACTCTCACCGCCTGCTCGGTGCTACGCCCATATGTGATGGGCCGTCTATCCTGGCGCTGAGCAATCTCGAACTTCACCCTATGAGTATCCACCCAATTGACCAGGTAGGCAAGGGCCATCGGCACGTCGTCGTTCCTCAGTTCGGGCCAGCCCAGCAGCTCTCTGAGGCAGGGAACTCGCCAATCGTCCCCGCCCACCCTCCTGATGTACTCCGTCGAGGGCAAGACAATACGGCCCTTGGACGCAACCTCGCAGACATTCTCGATCCAGCCGTCCCTCACCGGGCCACCGCGCTGCCCTGGCGGTTGCAGGCCCACGATGCGCCCGATGCCGGACTCCAGCTCCAGCTCCTGCACGGCGAACGCGCCCGAACTCTTCGCCTCGATCAGCGTCTCATCCACGTGAAACCGCTTGATGGTGTCGCGAATCACAGTCTTCACACCTGGGACTCCCTGTAGTGGATGGTCAGCGTACTCATGCTTGCCACGGTGCATGTGGAGAAGCAGTATCTTCCAGTCCAGAGTAATGGCGGCGACGAAGCCTACGGTGTAGGAACGGCCCGCGAAGCTCCCCGCCGTGTCCCATGAGGACATCACGCCCCAGAGCTGGCTCCGGTCTGGCACGTAGTCGAACCTTGGCTCGAACCACTCCTTGCGGAAGCGCTGGCCTTCGGAGGGCGTGACCTCGTTCTGGTACTGAAGCGCGAACGTCTTGGGGTCTTGCGCCCTCATCTTCTGGAACGTCTGAGTTGGGAACCGTTCAGGCCAGTACGACTCGCCATCTGGAGAAAGCGCCTGGATGTGGATAGTATGCCAGCCCATCTCATCCGACGCCCAGCCCGCCGCGTCGCCCTCATGCCAGCGGGTGCAGGGCATGATGACACGCCCCCCAGGAATACGCATTGGTAGAACGGCCGTCTTTAGATTGTAAATGACGTTCTCACGCTCGGTCTCTGTCTTCATGTTCTGCGGGTCACAGATGTCGTCCAAGAGAATGTACAAGCCACGCGCCCCCAGCTCAGGAGAGGCAATACCGAAACAGATGAAGTTGGGATGTAATTCCTTGCCGCCCAGAAGCCGGAACTGAGGCTCCGACCACTTGTCCAAGTCGGGCTTCACATGCGGGAAGAGCAGATGGTAGACCTGGTTCGACTTGATTGTCGCCTTCACCGCGTTGGACATCTTGGCCGCAGCCGAGAAGTCGTGGCTGATGTAGATGATCCTGAGCACGTCTGCCCAGTGCTCCCCGTAGACGTGTAGTGCCCTCCCGATTGTCCACTCCAGGTAACACTGCACCAGTGTTGTCTTAGCGGCTCCCCTGGGCGCTAGAATGACCGTATCAGCTAGGCTGTCATCCGTGAGGGCTGTGATGATCTGCTTGTGGTGCGCCTTGGGCACCGCTACACCGCCATCTACCTCCGGCTTGTCCGTCCCATGCACCAGGGCCGCATAGGCTCCCAGATGCTCCCGCCCCGCCTGCAGGAATACCTCCTGAGCCTGAGAGGGCTTGGCCTTCACCATTTCTCAAGCAGCTTCTCGATGTGCTCGATGCAAAGATCGCCGAACGCTATTGACAGCGCGTTGAAGAGAAACTCCTGCTGTGCTTCGCTAAACCCAGCCTGAGAAAACTCCTCCTTGATGTTAAGCGTCCACAGGCGCACCTGCTGCTTCACCTCCTCGTTGGTAAAGCCACCGGCCGATAAGGGGCTGGTATCAATGTTCACCCCTGTATGCTACCACAAACATCATACCGGCTACGTCTGAGATACCCCCACGGGTATTTAACTTCCCCCTGTTTCCATACCCCTATGGGTCTTGTACTTTACAGATTATTGTGCTACTACCTTCCTGAGACCACTAAGATGCTGGCGGTAGCGCGGGGCAGAAATCCGAGCCGCCCATCGTCCAACGGCAGGACATCCACCACGGGCGCGAGTCACGAGCGGACAACGCCGGTTCGACTCCGGCAGCGGCACCCCCAGGCATGCTCAGCCAGGCCACCGCTCTCCCCGCTGCTGGCTCTGACGGATAGGTGCTACGCATCCCCCTTTTACTCCTACCGCATATGCCGGGGGCACCTGCGTCACCCCGTCTCAGGGGTGGGGGTGGGGAGCAAACTGCATGGGCGGGGTCGTGCTGTGGGACGCGGGAGTGCCCCCCTGGGGGTGATGTTACATGGTACCCTACCCTGGTAGTTAGCGGCTGAGTTAGAGCTGTTCTTGTGGTGCAGTGCGGTCGAGCTTAGCCCTGCTGTTAGTCCTGTTCTTGTGGTGCAGTTAGGAGGGGGGTTACGGGCGAGGTAGCGGGTGCGCTAACGGCGTCCAGCACGGCCTGAGCGATGGCTGCTTGTTGCGCTGCTGGGAGCGAGTCTAGGTTCCACGTTACAGATACGGAACGCTGCTCTATCTGAACACGCTGTTGCAGTGCATACGAGTCCGGTAAGCGCCTCTCTAGCAGCCATGCGGCAGGTTGCCATGCCCTCTCGGTAGCCTCTTGGATCACGCCTAGCTGTTGCTCTACCATCTCGGCCTCTGCGAGCTTTACCGCGAGAGCATACTTAGCATAGCGACCAGCTTCTCCTATGCCATCCCAGGCTGCTAGTTCGTCCTCGCCTTTAGCGAGCCATTGGGTATTGGTGGAGGGGCCGAGGCCAGCGAGGATAGAGGCGGTGCGGTTGGGGTGTCCCTTGCGGATAGCGTCGGTGACGCGCTGGATGATATCGGGGTCAGTGGGGCGTGGGAGGGTAGCGCGATGGGCGAGGGCGGGCATGTCGGGTGGAGGATAGCGTGGGCGGGCGTGGGAGGTCAAGGCTGAAGCTGGATTCAGGTATCACTCTTTAGGTGAATTAGTCCCTCCAGGGTATTGACAGCCTCTAGGCAGTCGTGATATGGTGAGTGTGGCCCCCGGTAGGGGCCGAGGGCCGGTAGTCAGAGGAAAGCGAGGTTTCCCATGACCACAGAGAGCGTAGCAGAAATGGCGGTCAAGGATATACTCCCGTATCTCAGACCTGGATTCCCCGAAGCGTGGCGTAGGGCTGGTAAGGCGGTCGGCTACCGGCAGTTGGGCAAGGCGCTGCGCTACGCCGTGGTGCCGGAGACCAACGGGCATCGGGAGACAGTCGTAGTGCGCGAGACTAAGCGCGAGCGTAAATGGCGTGAGAACCCGCTTGTGCGTGGTGCGCGGAATGCGGCAGGCGGGCTCAAGGTTCCCACGCCTGGCGGGTACATGCGTGATGCGGGCAGAGCATTTGGGATGTGCTCCAACGTGAAGACCAAGGGCTACACGGGCGAGCTAACACAGGACATAGCGCGAGTGTATGCCTTCCTGCGCGGGACACGGCTCGTCACCCGCTCATGGTGGGATCAGATGCTAGCCGGTGTCCTCAGAGCGCGCCAGGCCGTCGGGACGGGTTTCGTGCGCCCGCACGGACTTCTCGGTGGCGATGAACGAGGCGTGCTTCATCATCAGGACGTTGTAGGGATAGGCCGGGTTGAATTTCACCCGCACCATGCAACGGGCCACCCGGTAGAACGGGTCGTTGGGTTTCCAGCCGATGTACGGGC
>Ga0209341_10001514_pt1 | contig 22998 bp, 18 predicted proteins | sample RifCSP13_2_FD_184020 | JGI IMG/M metagenome (GOLD analysis project Ga0209341, IMG submission 184020) | Soil microbial communities from Rifle, Colorado - Rifle CSP2_sed 13_2 (SPAdes) (version 2) | ecosystem: Environmental > Terrestrial > Deep subsurface > Rock core/Sediment | place: Rifle... | reverse complement strand
GACCTGCTCCAGCGTCCACCCTGCGCGCGTCACGGCCTCGCGCACCAGCCCTGGGACAGTGCGCACGGCGAGCTTGAACACGGCCTGACCGTCCATGTACGCGCGGTGCAGCTTGCGCTCGATGGCGTCGATCGTGATCGGCAGGCGCGAGCCGCCCGCCGCGACCTTGAGGACCTCTCCGGCCGATCCGTCTGCCCCGACCACGCCGCTGTACAGCCCGCGGCCGGTCGTGGATGGGCTCAGCACCGCGGCGCCTGCACCGTCGCCGATGAGCACTGCGGTCCGCCGGTCCTCCCAATCGATCAGCCGGCTGAGCGTCTCTGCGCCGATGACGAGCACATGGCGGACGGCCCCCGAGGCGATCAGCTGGCCGGCGCTGATCAGGCTGTAAACGAAGCTCGAGCAGGCGGCCAGCAGGTCGAACGCGCCCGCCTGCTTTGCGCCGAGCCGGTCCTGGACCAAGCAGGCCGTGGCCGGAAAGAAGTGGTCCGGCGTCGCGGTCCCCACGATGATGAGGTCCAGCTCCTTGGGGTCCACACCCGCGGCGGCCAGCGCCCGCTCCGCGGCGAGCAGGGCGAGGTCGCCGGTGGTCTGGTCGGGTGCGGCGATATGGCGGCGTTTGATCCCCGTGCGCGCGGTGATCCACTCGTCCGAGGAGTCCACCATGCGCGCCAGCTCCACGTTGGTGAGGATCCGCTCGGGGACGTACACCCCGAGGCCCCGGATGGCCGCGCGGACGGGAGGAGTTGACATCTCCGTCAGGTTCGCGCGTTCCGGACCCTGCTCCTGTCAGGGGAGGTTCCCGGCCCCAGTGTTGAGAAACCCACGGCCAATCATGGCCGAGCACGACAGCCTGGAAGCGCTCATCCGCGGGGTCTCGTTCTTCCGCGAGATCGATCGCGTGGACCTGGCCCGGTTGATGGGGGTTCTTGAATTGGTCCACTTCCCCGCCGGGCAGACGATCTTCGCTGAGGGCGACGAGGCCGACTCGCTCTACATCCTCAGGACCGGCGACGTGTCTGTCACCGTTCGAGCGCCGGACGGAGAGCGTTCGGTGGCGACACTCCACGGACCGGCGCACCTCGGTGAGCTCGGGCTGCTGCTGGCGCGCCGCACCGCCTCGGCGCGCACGCTGACGGACGTCGACGCCTGGAGACTCCCCCGGGATCGCTTCCAGCGGTTGGTGCGCGAGAAGCCGGCCCTCGGCCAGCACATGGCGGTCACACTGGCGGGGCTGCTGGATCAGCGGTCGCGCGAATACGTTGGGGCGCCGGTCCGGCGCCAGCCTGTCCCTGTCCTCGCTCGCCCCACCGCCCCACGGCGGTCCTGGCGGTATGCCGGGTTGGTCCTGGCCGTGGCGATCCCCTCGGCATTGTGGCGGCTTGGACCTCCCGCCGCCCTCTCCGCCGAGGGCTGGCATGCCTTCCTGATCATCCTGGGAGGCGCCGTGGCCTGGCTGTTGGAGCCCCTTCCGGATTTCGTCGTAGGGCTACTCATGGTTGCCGCCTGGGGCCTAACCGGGCTCGCTCCGCTCTCTGTTACCTTCTCGGGATTCGCCAACCCATCGTGGCTGGTTTCCCTCGGCGCCCTGGTGGTGGCGGCCTCGATGGCGCAGTCGGGTCTGCTGTTCCGCATCGCGCTGTGGTTCCTCCGCATCTTCCCCAGGACTCATCGCGGCCAGGTCCTCGGCCTGCTCATCAGCGGGCTGGCGCTCACGCCGCTCGTCCCGCTCAGCGTCGCCCGGATCGCGGCGATCGCTCCGGTGGGGCTGGAGTTGGGACAGGCCATGGGTTATCCGCCGAAGAGCCGCGCGTCGGCAGCCCTTTCATTCGCCGGTCTCACCGGATACGGCTACTTCAGCAGCGTTTTCCTGACCGGGCTTGCCACGAACTTCTTCGTCCTGGGCCTGTTTCCACCAGCCGACCGGGCGCGGTTCGACTGGTTCACGTGGCTGCTGGCCGCGGCGCCGTCCGGGCTCCTCATGCTGATCGCCGCCGGCGTCGCGCTCCTGTGGTTGTTCCCCGCGGACGGACCGGCGCGGGTCACGGCCGATGTGCTCCAGCGTCAGTGGCGGGCCCTGGGGCCGGTGAGCAGGACGGAGCGCGGCGCGCTGCTCGCTCTGTCGGTCCTGCTGGTCGGGCTGATCGTCGAGCCGCTCGTGCGTATCGATCCGCAGTGGCTGGCGGTCGGAGCGATCGCCCTGGCCATGGGATGGGGCGGGTTGGATCGCGAGCGGTTTCGCAGTTCCGTGGACTGGGGCATCCTTATCCTGTTCGGGATCTTCTTCGGCTCGGGGGAGGTGCTGAGCACATACGGCCTGGATCACTGGATCGCGGGTGGGCTGAGCATTGTCACCCGGGGGAGCACCGATCCCGCCGTGGTCATCATCGCCATGTCCGTGTTCGTCGTGGGGATCCGCCTGTTTCTGCCCCGGGTGCCCGCGCAGCTGCTGCTCAGCCTGGCGTTCGTGCCCGCGGCGCCCGCCCTGGGCATCTCCCCCTGGGTGGCAGGCTACATCGTGCTGATGGTTGCCTACACCTGGATCATCCCCGGTCAGGGGCTCGAGTACCTGATCACCCGCGACCTCACCAAGGGGGAGGCGTTCACCGACCGGCAGGGCATGCTGCTGGGGATCGCCCTGACCGCGATCCGGATCGCGACCATCGCCGCGAGCATCCCCTTCTGGCGGGCCATGGGGCTGCTCTGATTACTTCGCCCGGAAGTGGAAGACGCCGCCTTTCCGGCTCACGGCGACCCGCTTCTCCTCGAGCAGCAGGTCGAGGTGCCCGATGACCTCGGAGAGCGCCAGCATGAGGTTGAGCTCATCCAGGCGCGGATAGATCTCCTCGCACAGTTGCAGGAGCGTCTTCCCCCGCCCGTCCAGCCGCGCGTGGATCGCTTCCTTGCGCTGGTCGTGATGCGCGATGAGCTCGCGGATCCTCGCGCTCGGATTGGCGATGGGCCCGCCGTGCCCGGGGTAGGCGAGGTCGCAGTTCAGCAGCAGCACGCGTCGGAGCGAGTGCAGGTACTGGGGCAGGGTCGGGATGCGGTTCCCGCGCTCATCGAACTCCACGATCGGATTCGGGCTGATCTCTTCAAGTAGCAGGTCACCCGCTAGCAACAGGCCGTCGTCATGGTAGAGGCAGATATGCCCGAGTGAATGGCCGGGGCAGTGCAGGATGCGCAGGCGCCCGCCGTCCAGATCCAGGCCATCACCGTCATGGAGAGGTTGGAGCTCCGGGATCGCGTCGAAGAACTGGCGCATCCCCCGCATCCGCTCGGTGAACGTTTTCAGAAACGATTCGGGGAGCCCGGCTGCCAGGAAGTGCGTGCGCAGGTGGTCGATCACCCAGCGTTCGCCCGCGAACTTCGGCCGGTCCGCCGGGTGCCCGAAGACCTGGGCGCCTGAGCGCGCCGCCACCCACTGCGCGTTGCCGAAGTGGTCCGAGTGCCCGTGGGTGAGGACCACGCGCCCGATGTCCTCGATCCTCCGGCCCGCCTCGGCGACCCCCGCCTCGAGCGCGGTCTGGGCGGGCTCGCTCTTCGGCCCTGTATCGACAAGCGTGAGCGGGTTCCCCAGCAGCAGGTACGCGTTGACCGGACCGACCGGAAACGGCGTGGGCAGTTCGATGCGCCGGACCTGCATGGAGGCGGTCAGAGCCGTTCGACCACCGTGGCCGTGGCCATCCCCCATCCGATGCAGACCACTTCCAGGCCGAACCGCCCGCCGCGGCGCTCGAGCGCGTGCAGCAGCGTCGTCATCAGCCGCGCCCCCGAGGCTCCCACGGGATGACCGATGGCGATGGCCCCTCCCTGCGGGTTCACGCGCGCCATGTCCGGCTCGACCTCGGCCGCCCAGGCCAGCACGACAGGAGCGAACGCCTCGTTAATCTCGATGACGTCGAGGTCGGCGACCCTGACCCCCGCACGATCAAGCGCCTTGCGCGTCGCCGGAACGACGCCGGTGAACATGATCTGGGGGTCGCTGCCCACGACGACCCGGGAGAGGAGGCGCGCGCGCGCCCGCAGGCCGAGGGCCGCCGCCCGCTGCGCACTCATCAGCAGCACCGCCGCGGCGCCGTCGCTGATCTGACTGCTGTTGCCGGCCGTGACGCAGCCGTCGGTCTGAAAGACCGGGGGCAGTGTTGCCAGTTTCTCAAGTGACGTATCCCGTCGAATGCCCTCGTCCGCGCCGACCATCCCCCCGCTTTTCCCGATGAGCGGCATGATTTCTCGCTCGAACCACCCTTCGTCGGTCGCCCGCGCGGCCCGGCGATGCGACTGGAGGCTGTACCGATCGCACTCCTCGCGGGTCAGCCCGTAGCGCTTGACAAGCATCTCGGCGGCGATGCCCTGGTGGACGAGATGGTAGCGGTCCATCAAGCGCGGGTTCCACTCGCCGTAGTCGGTGCCCAGCGGCACCCGGCTCATGCTCTCGACGCCGCAGGCGATGGCCACCTCCATGTCGCCGCTGGCGATGGCTTGGGAGGCGAAGTGGATGGCCTGGTGGCTGCTGCCGCACTGGCGGTTCACGGATGCGGCGGCCACCTCGACCGGCAGGCCGGCGATCAGCGCCGCGTTGCGCGCCACGTTGGCCCCTTGCTCCCCGACCTGCGTGACGCACCCGGCCACGACGTCTTCCACCACGGCGGGTTCGATGCCGGCGCGCCGCACCACCTCCGCGAGCACCGCGGCCAGCAGGTCGTCGGCACGTATCTCACTGAGCGCCCCGCCGCGCTTCCCCTGCGGGGTCCGCACCGCCTCCACGATCACGACGTCCGTCACAGCGCGAGCAGCCCTCCGTCGATGGCAAAGACCTGACCGGTGACATAGCTCGCCGCGTCGGAGGCGAGGTACACGGCCGCGCCCTTCACCTCGCCGGGACGGCCGATCCGTCCCATGGGGATCGTGGCCGTCAGGAGCTGCCCCGCCCGCTCGATGACCTTCTCCGACATGCGGGTCGGAAACCAGCCGGGGGCGATGACGTTCACGGTGACCCCGTGACGGGCCCACTTCACGGCGAGGTCCTTGCTGAGCGAGATGATCGCTCCCTTGCTCGCGCTGTAGGCCACGGCGTTCATGATCTCCGGCGGCTGGCCGGCGAGCCCGGCGAGAGAGGCCACATTGATGATGCGACCGAAGCGCCGGCCGATCATGCCCCGGCCCACGGTCTGGCACATGAGGAACGTGCCGGTGGCGTTGGCCTCCATCACCTCGCGCCACTTCTCCAGCGGCAGTTCCTCCACCGGCGCGCCCCATGTCCGGCCGGCCGCATTGATGAGGATGTCGATCCGGCCGAACGCGCCGGTCACCGCCTCCGCCGCGCGCACGACATCGTTGAGATCGGCGACATCGCCCGTGAGCGCAAGGCACTCGATGTCCTTACCGCGCAGGGCACGCTCGGCTTCGTCCAGCCACTCGCGGCGGCGGGCGACGATCGCGACCCGCGCGCCGGCCTCGCCGAGGCCCTCCGCGATCTCCAACCCGATGCCGCGCGACCCCCCGGTGACGAGTGCGGCCCGGCCCTTGAGTGAGAAGAGTTCGGCTGTCATCTCGCTGTTCTCGTTCCCCGTTCCCTCGTTCCCTGTTCCCCGTTCCCTGTTCCTCGTCCCCTGTCTTACGGGCCTCGAATCCACCCGCCGGGACAGGAGTCCCAGACTCTTGAGCGTAGAGCATACTCACAATGGCCCGTCTGGACGTTCGTCCCGCGGCCGTGGAGACCGCCCGGTCCCTGCCCGAGCTGTTCTTCGCGCAGGCCGCCCGGCTGGGCGATCGCGTCGCACTGCGCCGCAAAGAGTTCGGGATCTGGCGGCGCATCTCGTGGACCGACTACGCGCGCAATGCCCGCTGGGTCGCCCACGCCCTACTTGCGCTGGGGATCCGCGGCGGCGAACGCGTCGCCGTGATCGGGGAGAACCGCCCGGAGTGGCTGTTCAGCGATCAGGGCATCCTCGCCGCGGGGTGTGTCACGGTCGGGATCTATGCCACGAACAGCCCCGAGCAGGTCCAGTACATCCTCGAGCACTCGGAAGCGCGCGTGGTCATCGTGGAGGGCGAGGAGCAGTTGGACAAGCTCCTCGAGATCCGCGGGGCCCTGCCCGCGCTCGAGCGGATCGTGGTCATGGATCCCGAAGGGCTGCGCGCCTTCACCGATCCGCAGGTCGTCATGTTCGGGGAGTTCCTCCGCCTGGGCGAGCAGCACGAGCGGCAGCACCAGGACGCGGTGGAGGACCGCATCGCGGCAATCCGGCCCGACGATCTCGCCGTACTCATCTATACGTCCGGGACGACGGGCCCGCCGAAGGGCGCCATGCTCTCCCACCACAACATCCTCTGGGAGTTGCAGGCCGCCTGCGCGCACGTCATCCACGCACACGATGACGACGAGCTGCTCAGCTACCTGCCCCTGGCGCACATCGCGGAGCGCTCGTTCTCGATCACGATCGCCACCTACGCCGGGTACACGGTGAACTTCGCCGAGAACCTCGACACCGTGCCTCAGAATCTTCGCGAGGTCCGGCCGACCGTCGTCTTCGCCGTCCCGCGCATCTGGGAGAAGCTGCACTCCGGCATCGTCCTGGGCATGCGGGAGGCGGACTGGGCGAAGCGGCTGGCCTTCGCCGCGGGGGTGAGCATCGGCCGGGTCCACGCCGCGGCCGTCCTGGAACGCCGCCCGGTGCCGCTCTGGCTGCTGGGCGCGTACACTCTCGCCCATCTCACCGTCCTCGGGCCCCTGCGCAACCGCATCGGGCTGGATCGGACCCGCATCGCCCTCTCCGCGGCGGCCCCGATCTCTCCCGAAGTGCTGCGCTTCTTCTGGGGGCTCGGCGTGAAGATCCGCGAGATCTACGGACAGACGGAAGGCTCCGGGCTCACGACGGCGCATCCGGTGGGCGATGTCGTCCTGGGGACGGTGGGCAAACCGATCCCGGGCATCGAGGTCCGGCTGGCCGGGGACGGGGAGATCCTGGTGCGCAGCCCGGGCGTGTTCGCCGGCTATTTCAAGGATCCCGGGCAGACGGCACGGACCATCATCGACGGCTGGCTGCACAGCGGCGACGTCGGAGAGTTCGACGGGGCCGGGAATCTCCGCATTACGGACCGCAAGAAGGACCTGTTCATCAACGCCTACGGCAAGAACATCGCCCCGCAGTATGTCGAGAACAAGCTGAAGTTCAGCCCCTTTATCAATGACGCGGTCGTCATCGGCGACGGCCGCAAGTACCTCATCGCCCTCGTCGTCATTGACGAAGACAACTGCAGCAAGTGGGCCCAGGATCGCCGCATCCCGTTCACGACGTTCACGGACCTCACGCAGTCTGCCGAGATGCGCAAGCTCATCGCCGGAGAGGTGGACGCTGTGAACAAGACGCTGTCCTCCCCGGAGCAGGTCAAGAAGTTCATCCTGCTGCCGAAGCGGCTCTACCAGGAGGACGGCGAGGTCACGCCGACGATGAAGGTGAAGCGTCGGGCCATCCTTGAGAAGTTCGGCGACCTGATCGGCACGCTGTACCGCGACTGACGGCTCCATCCCGCGCCGTGCCGCCGTACCGCCACTCACAACCCGGTTACCTGATCATCGCGGTGACGGCCCTGGCCGCCGTCATTCTTGTCGTCCTGGTGCGGCCGGCCGACCCGCCCCTGCTGCGGTGGATCCCCTTGGGGCTTCTCGCCACGGCGGGAGCGATCTTCTCCCGGCTGATCGTCGACGTGACGGCGGGGGAGCTGCGGATTCAGTTCGCGCCCGGGTGGCCGCGCTGGCGCTGGCGTCTTTCGGAGATCGCCTCCGCGCACCCGGTGCGCAACCCATGGATCGCGGGATGGGGTATCCACTGGATGCCCGGATACCCCGGGTACTGGGTGATCAATGTCTCGGGATTCGACGCGGTCGAGCTCCGGCTGCGAAACGGGCGCCGCTACCGCGTCGGGACGGATGACCTCGGGGGGCTCCTCGCTGCGCTGCGGCAGGCGGGCGTTCCCGATCCCGCTCCCGCGCGCGCCTGACCCAGGCAGGCGATTTCGACCGGCCCCGCACCGAGGCCGGTCGGTCCGCGGGAGTCAGCGCTGTCAACTCTCGAGGACCGCGACGACCGCCGCGTTCCCACCCGCCTTGGCCAGATCGCGGGGGGTCTTCCCGGCGGCGTTTTCCCTCGACGCGTCCGCCCCCGCGTTCACTAACAGCCTGACGATCTCCGCCTGGTTGGCGATTCCGCCGACGGCCAGGTGCAGCGGGGTGTGGGCGCGCGTGTTGCGCGAAACGGCGTTTGGGGGAGCGCCGCGGGAGAGCAGCAGCGCCACAGCCTCGACCATGCCGAAGTAGCAGGCCACGTGCAGGGGCGTCCACCCGTCGCGGCTGAATGCGCTGAGGGCCTGCGGATCGGCGGCCAGGACGTGCTCCATGCGGGGCAGGTCGTTTCTCGACGCGGCCGCGGCCAGTTCTTCCACCGGGATCTCCTGCAGGGCCACGAGGTACTGGATCTGCCCGGCATGGTAGGTGTCATGGGTGGCCATCTCGAGGAACCGGGTCAGAATCGAATGCGGAGACGCCGACTCCGCGAACCAGGTGATGCTCCGCGACAGTCCCTCGTCGTCGAACGCGTCCAGCCGCCGTCGCATCTCGCGCGAGACGGCGTGCAGGCGGGCGAGGTCGCGTTCCCACTCCTGCTGGGTGCCGGCGATCTCCTGCCAGTCCTCTCTGTTCCACGCATCGTACTCGACAGGGTGACCGTCGAGCGCGGCGAGGAAAGCCTGCTTCCAATGGACTAGGTGCCTGACGATCTGCCAGATCGAATGCCGCGCCGGCGACGGCTTCCAGGCGGCCTGGTCGGCGGTGAGACCGGCCACGGCCCGCGCCAGCGGCGGGTAGCCTGCTTCCTTCTCATAGGTGTGATCGAGGTGGAACGCAACCAGTTCCTTCGTAGTAGACGCCATCGGGGCTAGTCCTCCCTTCACCCCTCTCCCTTCTCCCCTCCCTTCTCCCCTCTCCCTTCTCCCTATCCCTTATCCCTCTCATTCAGGCCCACCTCCGGCGCACCTTATAGCGCTTCCATCCCTTTATCGACGGTTCGCGAGCCACACCCAGATAGAGCTCCTGCACGTTGGGGTTCTCGCTCAACTCCTCCGCGGTGCCCTCCAGGACGAGCCGGCCGCTCTCCAGTACATATCCGTGGTGGGCGATGGAGAGGGCCATGTGCGCGTTCTGCTCGACGAGAAGGATCGCCGTGCCGGCGGCGTTGATCGCGGCGATCGTCCGGAAGATCTCCTTGACCAGCAGCGGAGCCAGTCCCAGCGACGGCTCATCCAGCATCAGCAGGCGCGGCCGCATGAGCAGGGCGCGTCCGATGGCCAGCATCTGCTGTTCGCCACCGGACAGCGTCCCCGCGACCTGCGCCCTGCGGTCGCGGAGGATGGGGAACAAGCCGTGCACGGACTGCACGTCGGCGCGCACCGCTCCGTCCCGCCGCCGGTAGGTGCCGAGGCGCAGGTTCTCCTCCACGGTCAGCTCGGGGAAGATGCCGCGTCCCTCGATAACGTAGCCGATCCCGAGCGCGGCAACATCCTCCGGGTCCATGCCGTTGAGCCGGCGCCCGGCGAACTCCACCGTGCCCTTCTCGGGCTGGTCCGGGATGAGCCCCATGATCGTCCGCAACAACGTCGTCTTCCCGGCGCCGTTGCTCCCGAGCAGCGTGACGATGCGCCCGTCGGGGATATCGAGCGAGACGCCGCGCAGGACGGTGAGGCGCCCGTAGTAGGCGGTCTCCACGTTCTTCACGGCGAGCAGGGCGGTCATGCCGGCGCCTCTCCCAGGTAGGCGCGCACGACCTCGGGATTCGCCTGCACCTCGGCCGCCGTCCCCTGGGCGATCTTCACGCCGTGGTCGAGGACGGCGATCCAGTCCGAAATCCCCATGACCAGCTTCAGATCGTGCTCGACGAGGACGACGGTGATGCGCATCTCTTCCCGGATGTCCTTAATCCGGAAGACAAGGTCGGCCTTCTCGTCGGCCGTCATCCCGGACGAGGGTTCGTCCAAGAGAAGCAGCTGCGGTTCGGTGGCCAGGGCCCGCCCCAACTCGACCAGACGCTGCCGCCCGAGCGGGAGATCCCCCACCCGCCGGTCGCGCACCTCTTGGAGATCGAGGAAGTCGAGGATGCGCTCCGCCTCCGCCCGGTGGCGGACCTCCTCGCGGCGCCAGCCCGGGGTGGACAGGGCGGCCCGGACGAAGCCGGCCCGGAAGTGGAGATGCCGGCCGAGGAGGAGGTTCTCCAGCGCGGTCATGCGCAGGAACAGCTCGACGTTCTGGAAGGTCCGCGCCACGCCCAGCCGCGCGATGCCGTCGGGCTTGCGGCCGACGAGACTTTCACCGGTGAGCGTGATTTGCCCCCGGTCCGGACGGTACAGGCCGGTGATGCAGTTGAACAGCGTGGTCTTGCCCGCGCCGTTGGGCCCGATGACCGAGACGAGCGCCCCGCGTGGGACCTCCAGGGTCACAGCGTCGAGGGCCACGATGCCCCCGAAGGCAATGGAGAGGCCTGTCACGGCCAGCAGCGGAGCTTCCGGCGGCAGCGCCGGCTGCAGGGGGGAGACGACGGTCGGTTCGATCACAGGACGGTGCGCGGGGTGAGGACGTGCTCACCCCGCGCCGAGAGCGCCACGCCGGCTAGAAGCCGACAGGATAGGTGATCCAGTCGGTCAGCTTCTTGTACTGCCGGTTCTCCGACTTGATGATGTAGATCCGGTTGATGCCTTGGTGCTGGTTGGGGCCGAAGGTCACCCCGCGAATGACGTCCCCGTCCCAATTCTTCATCGACTCGAAAGCGCGCACGACGCTGTCCCGTGTCACGTTCGGTCCGGCGCGGCGCACGGCCTCGACGAACGGCTCGATGAATGAGACGCCGGCCAGGGCATTGAAGGGGCTGGCCCGCAGCTGGGGATTGACCTTGAGCAGCGCGTCGAGCATTCCATCCACCTTCACGTCGCCCACGCCGGGCACCGGGAAGTAGGCGGTGAGGATGATCCCGTTCCAGGCATCGCCGGCGAGCTGGAACATGAGCGGGTCGGCGAGGGTGAAGCTGGCGAACAGCTTCGGCGTGAACCCGATCTTCGCCATCTCCCGGACGATCAGCGCGCCCTGCGTCGGTGTGGCGTAGAGGATGACGGAGTCGGCGCCGCTCTGCCGCAGCTTCAGGGCGTGGCCGCTCATGTCGCGGTCCGTCACCTCATAGGGCACCGCCCCGGCCAGCTTGATCTTCGTCTCGGCCACGCCGCGCTTGATCCCCAGCAGGCCCTTCTGCCCGTACAGATCGTTCTGGTAGAAGACGGCGACGGACTTCGCGCCTTCCTTCTGGGCGGCATAGGTGGTAAGGATGCGCCCTTCGTCCACATAGCCCGGGTAGGTGACGAAGAGGTACTTCTTGTTGCGGAATCCCGCCCACATGTTCGCGTCCGCGGTGGGGGTAACCCAAAGGACGCTGTTCTCGATGATGTAGTCACGCACGGCGAAGGCGTTCGCTGAACCGATCAGGCTGACGATGGCGAAGACGCGCTCGCGCTCGACCAGCTCCCGGACGTTCGCCACGGCGCGGGTCGGCGAGTAGCCGTCATCGCGCAGGACCAGACGGAGCTTCCGCCCGTTGATCCCGCCCCGGTCGTTGATCATCCTGATGTACGCGTCCATCCCGCCCCCGACGCCCTGGCCCCAGAATGCGGCCGGACCGGAGAGTGGCTGCGAGCTGCCGATCACGATCTCGGTGTCCGTGACGCCGCGCTCCTGAGATTGTGCTCCCGCCCCGGTCGCGGCGACCACAAGCAACGCCACCACGAGGCACAGCCGGCTTGCCGTTTTCATCGCCTCACCCCTCCAGGAAACTGTGCCAAGCGTGTTCTAGACCCGCCGTTTGTACTCCTGGCCTAACAGGCCCTCCGGCCGTATAACGAGCACCGCGATGATGATGAGAAAGCTCAGCGTCGTCTTGAACCGGACCGAGATGTAGCCTGCGAACACCGACTCGACGACTCCGAGGACGAGTCCTCCCACGGCGGCCCCGGGCATGCTGTCGATCCCCCCCAGCACTGCCGCGGCGAAGCCCTTCAGGAATGGGTCGAGCATCATGTACGGGTCGAGCAGCGTGACAGGGGCGAGGAGAATGCCCGACGCGGCGCCGAGCGCCGAGGCGAGCCCCCAGGTCAAGGCAAAGATGCGCTTCACGGGGATGCCCAGCACCTGCGCCGCGACGGTGTCCTGCGAGACCGCCCGCATGGCCAGCCCCAGCCGGGTGTGCTGGACGAGCCCGTAGAGGCCGGCCATCAGCACCAGTCCCACGGCGAAGCTCCCCACGCTGAGCTGGCTGATGACGATGCCCGAGAGACGATACACTTTCGTCTCTGAGAGGGGGAAGGGAAAGATCTTGGTATCCGTCCCCCAGAGCGCCGTGGTCGCTCCCTGCAGGACGAGGGCCAGCCCGAGGGTGATGACGATCTTGCCCAGCAGCGACGATTCCTTCGCGGGCCGGATGATGAAGAAGAAGAAGGCCGCGCCGAGGACGGCGGTGAGGAGCAGACTCAGCGTGGCCGAGACGCTGAACGGCCAGCGCGCCGCGGTGAGCATCGCAAAGGCCAGAAATGTGCCGAACGTGGCCAGGTCGCCGTGGGCGAAGTTCAGCACGCGTGAGGTGCGGTAGAGGAGCACGATGCCCAGCGCTACGAGCGCGTAGAGGCTGCCGACGGCCAGGCCGCCGACGACGTATTGGGCTAGAAGGGCCATGTCTTGAACCAGAGCTTGATCTTCAACCATCGGCCGTACACGCCGAGTGGCTCGAGCGCCATGACCGCGACGATGGTCGCTCCGTAGACGAGCGGCAGGTATTGCTTCAGCCCCGCCAGTTGCTGGGGCAGGATGGTCAGCAGCGCGGCCCCCAGGATCGAGCCGGGGATGGTGCCGAGCCCGCCGACAACGATCATGCTGAAGTAGTAGATGGACTCGAAGAGCGTGAACAACTGCGGCTCGAGGTAGCCGAGCAGGTAGGCCAGCATGGCCCCGCCGATCCCCCCGTAGAAGGCGCTCACCGCGAAGGCCAGCGTCTTGTAGATGGTGAGGTTCACGCCCATCACCTCCGCGGCGATGTCGCTGTCGCGGACGGCGACGAACGCCCGGCCGATGTGCGAGCGGACGAGGTTGAAGGCCCCCCACAGCAGCACCGCGGCCAGGCCGGCGAAGAGATAGTAGATCTGGGAGTCCGGGAGACGCACTCCGGCCACGGCGAGCTTCGGCAGGAACAGCCCGGCGCGCCCGCCGGACAGCCGCTCCCAGTTCGTGAGCACCTGGTTGACGGCGATGCCGAACCCCAGCGTTGCGATCGTCAGGTACGGACCTGTCAGCCGCAGCGCCGGCACCCCAACGAGAAAGCCGAATCCCGCGGCGACGGCCCCCGCGCCGAGGATCGCGGCCGGCCAGGGCACGCCCAGGCGGGCGGCGAGGATCCCGGCCGTATAGGCGCCGATGGCCACGAACCCTGCGTGACCGAGCGAGATCTGGCCGGTGTAGCCGACGAGCAGGTTCAGTCCGACCGCGATGACGATGTGAGCGGCAATGAGCGAGGCAGTGTACAGGAAGTACCCGGGGGCCAGATACGGCAGGAGGGCAAGGGCGGCGAGGACCCCCAGCAGCGCCGTCCAGCCGAGCGCGCCGCGGACGAGGTAGAGGTCCTCCTCATACCGCTGCCGGAGTTCCACGCCTTCGGCGATTTCTCTTCAGTAGGAGCCCATCCCTGCGCATCGTCGCGGGGGCGGGCGTTTTACACTTTAGGGCTCAGAATGGTATGATTTTCGGGACACTCTCGGAGAGGACGCGTCTGCCATGATCGTCAACCACCTGAAGCTCCTCGTCGGCGGCATGCAGCTGCGCGACGGCGTGGTTACGATGACCGACGTGCTGGGCCGGATCATCGTCCGGGCCGGCCTGCATGTCCTGGCCATGGAGCGCGGGTACGCCTCCACCATCTACGGCGCTCATCAGTACGATCCCATGGTCGTCAGCGAGAAGCCGCCCACGTCCTGGGGCGACCGCGCCATGGACGTGTTGATCGCCCTGGACTACGATTCGAATCCGGATGCCAACGAGCAGCCGAACCGCGACACCGTGCTGCGGCACGGCAGAGACGTAAAGGACGGCGGCATCCTCATCTACGACAGCAGCACCGGCGCGATCAACACCGAGTCCCTGGAGCGGCGCGGCGTCCGCATCTTCCCCATCCCGGCGCGCAACATCGCCCGCGACGAGCTGAAGAAGGACGTCGTCAAGAACGTCATCATGGTGGGGGCACTCTGCCGGCTGCTCGACTTCGATCCGCAGGGGGCGTACTTCCGGGCGCTGATCGAGGAGCGGTTCCTGCGCAAAGGGCAGGACATCGTGGACCTGAACCTCCGCGCCGCCCAGCGGGGCCGGGAGGTCGTCGAAGAGAGCCTGCGCGGGCACGGCTGGACGGATGTCGGGTACCGGCTGGAGCCGCGCCGGCTCGATGACCCCTTCATCTTCATCGCCGGAAATGAGGCCCTCAGCATCGGCGCGATCAAGGCCGGATGCCGGTACTACGCCGGCTACCCGATCACACCGGCTTCGGCCATCCTCGAGTACATGGAGGAGCACCTCCCCACGTACGGCGGCCGCGCCATGCAGGGCCAGAACGAACGGGAATCGATCCGCGCCGCCATCGGCGCCTCGCTGGTGGGGGCCCGGGCAATGGTCGGGACCTCGGGCCCCGGCCTCTCCCTCAAGGTCGAGGAGTTCGGCACCTCCGGGATGACCGAGACGCCGGTCGTCATCGTGGACACGCAGCGGGCCGGCCCGAGCACCGGGATGCCGACGAAGAGCGAGCAGGGCGACGTGTGGCTGTCCGTCTTCGGCGGCCACGGAGAGATCCCGCGCATCGTGCTCGCTCCCGGCGATCAGGAGGAGTGCTACACGATGATGATCGAGGCGCACCACCTGGCGGACAAGTACCAGTGTCCGGTGTTCTTCCTGACCGACCTGAACCTCTCCGAGGGCCGCAAGACGATCCCCGAGTCGTTCTTCCTCACCCAGCAGGCGGTCGTGGACCGCTCGACACTGGTCACGGAGGGCGATCTCCGGCGGGACGGCGCCTACCGGCGCTACACCGTCACCGAGAGCGGCATCTCACAGCGTCTCATCCCCGGCACCGTGGGAGCGATCTTCAAGGCCACGGGTTCCGAGCACGATGAGCGCGGGTTCGTGAGCACCGATCCGCTGATCCGCAAGGCGCAGGTGGACAAGCGCCTCCGCAAGATGGAGACGTACCTCAGGGAGGACGCGCCGGCCCCGCAGGTGTTCGGCCGGCCGGCCGGCCACCTGGTGTTGATGGGGTGGGGCAGCACCCGGCCCGTGCTGCTGGAGGCGCAGCAACGGCTGCGGGACCGCGGTATCGACGCCGTGGTGGTACACTTCACGCACCTCTGGCCGTTCAATACGGCGGCGGTGAAGCCGCTGTTGGAGAAGGCGACGGCCCGCATCGCGGTGGAAGGGAACTTCAGCGGACAGTTCGCGGACATCGTCCAGGCCTACTGTCTGGTGCCGGTGTCGCGCATCCTGAAGTACAACGGCCTGCCGCTCTACCCCGGCGAGATCGTGGACGGGGTGGAGACCATGTTGCGCGAGGGGACGGCAGTCGTGCGCATCACGGATGGCCCGGTGCCGGTCAAGGTCTTGGAAGGCGACTAGGGGAGCAGCGGACGCTCATGGCAGATACCAAGCCGCAGAAGATCACCGCGAAGACATGGGATGAGAATGCCGTGCCGCGGCACCGCATCCAATGGTGCCCGGGCTGCGGTGACTTCGGGGTGCTGGCCGCCCTGAAGATGGCGTTGACTAAGCTCGAGATCACGCCGCACGAGCTGCTCATCGTCAGCGGCATCGGTTGCTCGGGGCAGATCCGGAACTATCTGAACGGGAACGCCTTCCACGGCACGCACGGAGGACCGCTGGCCTACGCCCTGGGGGCGAAGATGGCAAACCCCCGACTCAAAGTGATCAGCACCGCGGGCGACGGCGACACCTTCGCCATCGGTGTGGAGAACTTCGTGCACATCTGCCGCCGCGACCCCGAGCTCCTGCACATTATCATGGACAACGGCGTCTACGGGCTGACTAAGGGCCAGCACTCTCCGACCCACGGGCGCGGCATGAACATCGAACAGTGGAGCGAGGAGGCGCCGCCCCCGTTTGCGCCGCTGCGCCTGGCGCTCACCGCGGGCGCCACCTTCGTCGCCCAGTCGTTTTCCGGCGATCCCAAGCATGCCGCGGAGATCTACGTGCAGGGGCTGCAGCACAAGGGCTTCGCCATGGTGAACGACTTCTCGCCGTGCGTGACCTACAACAAGTTCAATACCTATGACTGGTACCGGGCGCACGTTGAGGAGATCCCGAAGGACCACGACCCGACGGACATCAACACGGCCTGGGAGCTGCTCAACGAGTTCGACCGCAAAGAGCGCCTCCCGCTGGGCGTCATCTACCGCCACCCCCGGAACAAGAAGACGTTCGAGCCGGTCCCGATGTGGCCCCGGGAGCTCGCCGACGTCGACATCCGCCCGCTGCTGAACGAGTTCAAGTAGTGAACTAAACCGCCAGGACAGCTCGGGGGAGGGGCGGCAATGCTGCGCACGGCCGAGGCGTACTGGCAGGGACTCCGCGACGGGCGCGAGGTGTACCTGCGCGGGCAGCGGGTCGAGGACGTCACTACCCATCCCGCGCTGGCCCGCGGGGCGCGGCACACCGCGCTGGACTTCCACCTCGCCGAGGACCCCGCCCTCCGGCCGCTGATGGTCACCGACGGGCCGGATGGCCCATACAGCCGCTACTTCCACCTCCCGCGCACCGCCGCCGACCTCCGCAGACGCAACGAATTGATCGAGACGGTGACGCGGCGGGGCAACTCCTTGGTCCCCCTGGTCAAAGAGATCGGGACCGACGCCATCTTCGCGATGCTGATTGTTGCGCCGGCCGTGGACCGGCAGGCCGGCGCCGTCTACACGCGCCGGGTGGAGGCCTTCCACCGCCACTGCCGGGACGGGGATCTCACGATGGCCGTGGCTCAGACCGACGTGAAGGGCGACCGGAGCCTGCGGCCGCATCAGCAGACGCAGCCGGATACCTACGTGCACGTGGTCGAGCGGCGGCGCGACGGCATCGTCGTCCGCGGCGCCAAGGCCCACACCACCAACGCCGTCTACGCCGACGAGATCATCGTGCTGCCGACCCGCGCGCTCGGCCGGGAGGATGCGGACTACGCCGTGGCCTTCGCCGTTCCCGCCGCGACGAAGGGCGTGCGCTACCTGGCCAGCCCGCGCGGATTCTCCTCGACCAGCGTCTTCGATCATCCGCTCAGCGCGCGCCACCAGATCGTCGAGTCGCTCACCGCCTTCGAAGATGTCTTCGTCCCCATGGAGCGGGTCTTTCTGCTCGGCGAGTGGCAGGCGGCCGGGCTCCTGGCGAAGACCTTCGTTGAGTTCCATCGCTTCACGGCCGTGTCGTACAAACCGCCGCTCCTCGAGCTGCTCATCGGGGCAGCGGCGCTCCTCGCCGACTACAACGGCATCGCCGCCGCGGGGCACGTACGCGACAAGCTCGTGCATCTGCTGATGTACCTGGAGACCATGCGCGGACTCACACACGCTGCCGCCGCGGAGTGCGCGATGAAGGAAGGGCTCGCCGTGCCGAATGTCGTGTACACCAACGCGGCGAAATACCACTTCGCCCTCCACTACCACGACGCCGTCCGCGCCGTGCAGGACATCGCCGGCGGTCTCACCGTGACAGGGCCGGTGGAAGAGGACTGGAACGCTCCGGACACCCGTGCCGTCATGGAGCGGTACCTGGTCGGCGCGGGGGTGGACGCCGAGACCCGCCTGCGGGCGATCAACCTGGTGCGTGACCTGACCGCCTCCGACCTCGGGGGATACCTGGAAGTGCTGGCCATCCACGCCGAGGGATCGCTGGAGGCGCAGAAGCTCACGGTGTTGATGGACACGGATCTGGAGCCCTACAAGGCGTTCGCGCGGCGGCTCGCCGGGATCGAGCATGAGAACGCTTCTCCGGGTGCAACTCGCCCCGGGGCGAGTGCGAATAGCCCATCGAGGTCATAAGCCGGTCGGGCTGATCGAACTCGGTCCGGACCGAGTTCATCTGCCCGCCGCGGGGCCTCGCGAGATCGGGGTCTGGCGCGGAGGTCGATTGGCCCAGGCGGGGCATGGTGTCGCTCAGGCACCTTCGGTATGATGGCGCCGAGATCCCGAGATGGCGGCGGAGCCGATGGACATCCGAATGGCCCGGCTTGAGGGGGCGTACGAGCGGATCACTGCACGCCTGGCCGGCGTGGAGCGAGAGGTCGCTGCGCTGCGGGCAGATGTGGGCGCGCAGTTCGCGGAGCAGCACCGGCGGGTGGATGTTCAGTTCTACTGGCTGCTGACCCTCGTGCTCGGGTCTATCCTGATTCCCGTGTTGCGGGATCTGGCCCGCTGACGGCTAACTGCCGGCGCTCGTTCTCGCCCGCTCTTCCTCCGCCAGGACCCGCCGGAGGATCTTGCCGACCAGCGACTTCGGCAGTTGGTCGCGGAAGGCGATGTCGCGGGGCACCTTGAACGGCGCCAGGTATTGCCGGCAGTGGTCGATGATCGCTCCGGGGGCCGCCTGCGCGCCCGGTTTCAGGACGACGAAGGCTTTGACCACCTCGCCTTTGTACTTGTCCGGAATGCCGATCGCCGCGGCTTCCAGCACGGCGGGGTGCGCGTAGAGCGCTTCCTCCACTTCACGCGGGAAGACATTCAGTCCGCCGGTGATGATCATCTCCTTCTTGCGGTCCACGATGTAGAAGTAGCCGTCCTCGTCCATCTTCGCCATATCGCCGGTGTACAGCCACCCATCGCGCAGCACCCGGGCCGTCTCCCCGGGGCTGTTCCAGTACCCCGCCATGATCTGCGGCCCGCGGATGATGAGCTCGCCCACCTCGCCCGTCCCCAGCGTGGTCATCCCGCCCTCGAGATCCACGATGCGCGCGTCGGTGTCGGGGAAGGGGATGCCGATGCTCCCCGTCTTGCGCGTGCCGAAGATCGGGTTGGCGTGGGTGACCGGCGAGGCTTCGGTGAGGCCGTACCCTTCGACCAGCCTGCCCCCGGTCATCGCCTCGAACCGCGCCTGTACCTCCACGGGAAGGGCGGCGGCGCCGGAGATGCAGGCGCCGATCGAGCGCAGATCATACCGCGTCACATCCGGGTGATTGATGATCGCCGTGTACATCGTCGGGACGCCGGGGAAGACCTTCGGCCGGTAGCGGGCGATCGTCTTGAGGACCGGCTCCAGCTGGAAGCGGGGCAGAAGGGCCAGCCGGGTGCCGGTGCTCACCGCGAAGTTCATCGCGGACGTCATCCCGTACGAATGGAAGAAGGGGATGACCGCCACCGCTGTGTCCTCTCCGGGGTGGATCTGGGTGAACCAGGCGCGGGCCTGCAGGACGTTGCTCACCAGATTCCGGTGCGTGAGCATCGCCCCCTTCGGCACCCCCGTGGTCCCTCCGGTGTAGAGGAGGACGGCCACGGTCCCCGGGTCGATCCGGACGTCCGGGGCGTGGACCGCGGACGCTACCATCTCAGAGAAGCGGTGGATGTCGCGCGCGCGAGGGACGCGCGCCGCCATCCCCTCGCGCCGTGCCTTGAGGGGATAGAGCGTCCGCAGCAGCGGGGGGAAGTAGTCCTGGATACCCGTGACGATCATCTCGCGCACCCGGGTCTGCCCGCGCACCGCGGCGATCCGGGGATAGAGCACGTCGAGCGTCACCGACACCTCGGCGCCGCTGTCGGCGAGCTGGTGGCCGATCTCGCGTTCAACGTACAGCGGGTTGAAGGGGACGACCACCGCGCCGGCCGTGAGCGCGCCGTAGTAGGCGATGAGGAACTGCGGGCAGTTGGGCAGGTGCAGCGCCACCCGATCGCCGGGACGCACGCCAAGCCGGACAAGGCCGGCGGCGAAGCGGCGCACGCGTTCGTGCAGCGCCCCGAACGTCAGCCCCGCGCCGAAGTACACCGCCGCCGGGCGGTCCCCATACGCGGCCGCGCTCTGCTCCAGCAGCGCGTGGACCGGGTGGTCCGGGTAGCGCAGCGTGTGCGGGACCCCGGGCTCGTAGAAGCGCAGCCAGGGCCGTTCTTCACCCGCCCCCGCCATCGGCGCGCCCTCAGCAGATGTAGCGGCCCGCGCCGATCTGCGCGTCCGCGATCTGCCGCCGCAGCGCGACCGTGTTGACCGGCGTGAAGCGCAGCAGGCGCCGCAGCCCGGCCAGCTCGGTGCGCAGGGTGTCGCCTTCCTCGACCGCCCCGAGCACCGTTTTCGCCGTGGCATCCACGCGGGCGACCGCGTCGGTGATGTGGGTCCGGACCATGGCCACCTTCAGGGCGGCCCCGGCCTCGCCCCGGCTCTGCACGGCGCGCTGTGCGCGGAGTAGGCCGCTCTCCATGGCGAAGGTCTCGATGACGAGGTCGGCGAGCGCCGCCAGCACCTCCTGCTGTTCTTCGATCGTTTCCAGGTACTTCTGGACGGCCACGCCCGATGCGAACAGCGCCGCCTTCTTCACCATCCGCACGAGGCGCGCTTCCTCGGCCAGGACCCCCGTCCCCGCATCCTCCCCCAGCGACGGCGAGGTGAGCTCCTGCACCACGGCCAGCGCCGCCGGGATGAGATTGAGGCGGCCCCGCTGCGCCCGGCGCAGCAGCATCCCCGTGGTGAGCATGCGGTTGATCTCGTTCGTTCCCTCGAACAGCCGGTTGATGCGCGCATCGCGGTAGGCGCGCGCGGCCGGATACTCCTCGATGAATCCGTAGCCGCCATGGATCTGCACGTTCTCGTCCGCAACGTAGTCGAGGACCTCCGAGGCGTACACCTTGTTGATCGCGCACTCGACCGCGTACTCTTCCAGGGCGCGCATCGCCTCGACCGGAGCCCCGTGGACGCCGCCGAGCGCGTCGTTCACCATCCCCCCGGTGCGGTAGGCCATGCTCTCCGCGATGTAGGTGCGGATCGCCATCTCCGCCAGCTTCTGCCGGATCAGCCCGAAGGAGGTGAGCGGCTTGCCGAACTGCTGGCGATCGCCGGCGTACTGGAGGGCGAAGCGGAGGACGTGCTTGCACGCGCCCACGCAGCCGGCGGCGAGCTTGAAGCGGCCCATGTTCAGGATGTTCATGGCGATCTTGAAGCCCTGGCCCACCTCTCCCAGCAGGTTCTCGGCGGGGACGGCGGCGTTCTCCAGGAGGAGCGGGGCCGTGGACGAGCCGCGGATCCCCATCTTGTGCTCCTCGGGTCCGACGCTGAACCCGGCCGTCTCCCGGTCCACGAGGAAGGCCGTGTGCTGCTCACCGTCCACCTTGGCGAAGACGGTGAAGACGTCTGCGAAGGCGGCGTTGGAGATGAACTGCTTGGTGCCGGTGAGGAGGTAGTGGCGGCCGTCGCTCGAGCGCACGGCCTTGGTGCGGATGGACATCGCGTCGGACCCCGCCGCCGGCTCGGTCAGCGCGTACGCGCCGATCAACTCGCCGCGGATCATCTTCGGCAGGTAGCGCCGCCGCTGCTCCTCGCTGCCGAAGAACACGATCGGCTCCATGCCGATGCCGACATGCGCCCCGTAGGTGACGCTGAACGATCCCGCGGAGAGTTCCTCCGACACGACCAGCGAGGTGACTTTGTCCAGCTCGGCGCCGCCGTAGGCGCCCGGGACCTCGATGCCCAGGACCCCCAACTCACCGAGGCGGCGCAGAAGCGTGCGGGTGACCGCCCACTCCTTCTCCTCGATGCGGTCCAGGCTCGGCAGGAGATCCTGTTGGACGAAATCCCGCACCGTCTGGCCGACGAGCCGCTGGTCCTCGTTGAGATCTTCCGGCGTGAAGACGTCGCCCGGCGCGGGATTGGTGATCAGGAAGCCGCCCCCGGCGACCGGTGCGGCCCGTTCCGTCGTGTCTACTGCGTTCGCGTCCATGATGCCTCCCCGCCCGCGGTGCGGGCTGTGCGCCTCCTACGCCCGCTCGAACACACCGGCGGCGCCCATGCCGCCCCCGATGCACATCGTCACGATGCCGTACCGCACCTGCCGCCGCCCCATCTCGCCGAGCAGCGTGGCGGTGAGCTTGGCGCCGGTGCATCCCAGCGGATGGCCCAGCGCGATCGCGCCGCCGTTCACGTTCACGATCTCTTCGTCTAACCCCAGGGCCCGGATCACCGCGAGCGTCTGCGCGGCGAAGGCTTCGTTGAGCTCGATGAGCCCGACGTCCTCGAGCCGGAGCCCGGCCAGCGTTAGCGCCTTGGGGATGGCCTCGACCGGGCCGATGCCCATGATCTCCGGGGCGACGCCCGCCACGGCGAAGGCGCGGAAGACCGCGAGCGGGTTGACCCCCAGGGAGGCGGCCCGCTGTGCCGACATCACCACGGCCGCCGCCGCGCCGTCGCTGGTCTGCGAGGAGTTGCCGGCCGTCACGGTGCCGTTCCTGGCAAAGGCCGGTTTGAGCTTGGCGAGGGCCTCGAGCGAGGTGTCGGCGCGGATGCCTTCGTCCGTCTGGAAGGTCACGGTCCTGGACGTGGGTCGGCCGCTACCGTCTGATTCCCACCGCTTGACCGTGACGGGTACGATCTCGGCCTCGAACTTCTCCGCGCGCGCCGCGGCTGCGGCGCGCGCGTGGCTTCGGTACGCGTAGGCGTCCTGATCCTCGCGGGCGATGCCGTATTTGCGGGCGACGTTCTCCGCGGTGAGGCCCATCGAGGTGAACACCTCGGGCCGGGAGTCCACGAGGTGCGGGTTGGGGGTGAAGGTGTGCCCGGTCTGTCCGGGCATCAGGCTCATCGACTCCGTCCCGCCGGCGACGATGACGTCGGCGAACCCGGCCATGATGTGCTCCGCCGCGATGGCGATGGCCTGGAGCCCCGACGAGCAGAACCGGTTCACGGTCTGTCCC